>Ga0207667_10000985_pt1 | contig 36427 bp, 28 predicted proteins | sample KBSCornC52_FD_184301 | JGI IMG/M metagenome (GOLD analysis project Ga0207667, IMG submission 184301) | Corn rhizosphere microbial communities from Kellogg Biological Station, Michigan, USA - KBS Corn C5-2 (SPAdes) (version 2) | ecosystem: Host-associated > Plants > Roots > Rhizosphere > Soil ...
ACTCGATCAGCATGTTCGTATTCGTGTTGCTGCTGGGACGGCATCTGGAATTGCGTGCGCAGGCGCGGCATCGCGCGCTGGGCGCGGTCGCCACCGATGCGTTGCCGCTGATCGCGCAGCGCCGCCGTGAAGACGGATCGCTTGAAACCGTGGCCGCCGTGGAACTCGTGCCCGGCGAGCGCGTGCACGTGCCCGAGGGCGGCGCCGTGCCTTGCGACGGCGTGCTGGAGAGTGCGGGCGCGCGCATCGACGAGTCGCGCTGGACCGGCGAATCGCGCGCGCAGCGCCATCGGCAGGGCGACACGATTTCGGCCGGCGGCGTAACGCTCGACGGTCCGCTGGAATTGCGCGTTGCGCACGCGCTGGCTGCGAGTTCATGGTCCGCGATCGAGCGGTTGACCGAGTTCGCGCAACATGCGCGCGAGCTCGCGGGCGATGCCGATCGACCGGCCGTGCGGCGGTTCGTTTGGCGCGTGCTGGTGCTGGCCGCGGCGACCGCCGCGTTCTGGCTGTGGCGCGATCCGGCGCGCGCTTTCGACGCCACCGTTGCGGTGCTGGTGGTGGCATGCCCGTGTGCGTTCGGATTGGCGGCGCCGGCGGTGCTGACGCGCACGCTCGCGCTGTTGGCGCGTCGCGGGGTGCTGGTGACGCGGGCTGCGGCATTGCGCGTACTGGCCCGTATCGACGTGGCGCTGTTCGACAAGACTGGCACGCTGACCGAGCCCGCCGTGGATGCGGCCCGCGTGCAAACCTTTCGTGGCGTGTCGCCGGAGCAGGCACGGCGCCGGGTCGTGGCGCTGGCCCGCGAAAGCAGCCATCCGGTTGCCAAAGCGGTCGCGCGTATTTCAGTCGGGGAGGTGCCGCTGGCGAACGGCGTGGAAGTCGTCGCTGGTGGTGGCGTGTGCGGCATGGTCGACGGGAGGCCCTTGCGGCTCGGCCATGCCGCCTTCGCCGAGGCGGAGCGCGACGACGACGCGTTGTGGCTGTCGGACGAAAACGGGCCCATCGCGCGATTTCCGATCGTCGAAGGCGTGCGCGAATCTGCGCGTGCCTGCGTCGATTCGCTGCGGGCGGCGGGCGTTGCATGCGCACTGGTCAGTGGTGATGCGCCTTCGCGGGTACGGACGATCGCGACGCGGCTCGGCATCGACGAATGCCACGCGCGCCAGTCGCCCGCCGACAAGCTGGCGCGCGTGCGCGAGGCCCAGGCCAAGGGGCACGTCGTGTTGGCGGTGGGCGATGGCGGTAACGATGCCGCGGCCCTGGCCGCGGCCGATGTGTCGGCGACGCCGGGCGACGCGGTTGATCTTGCGCGCGCGCGGGCCGACCTGCTGTTGCCCGGGGGGCTCGCCGGATTGCCGCTGGCGCGCGCGCTGTCGGTGCAGGCGATCCGGATACTGGCGCAGAACCGGCGCTGGTCGCTGGTGTGGAATCTGGGTGCGATACCGTTCGCCGCGTTGGGCTTCATCCCGCCCTGGCTGGCCGCGATCGGCATGTCGCTGAGCTCGCTGGCGGTGGTGCTGAACAGCCTGCGTGTTCGCGAGACGCGTGCGCTGGACGAGCCGACGATGGCCTTGCGCGAGCGCGCCGCATGAACGCGCTGCTGATCCTGATTCCGATCACGCTGGTGTTGGTGATCGTCGCCGTCGGCATCTTCTTCTGGGCCGTGAATCATGCGCAGTTCGAGGACCTGGATACGCCGAAAGTTTTGCCGCTGCTGGACGACCCGCCGAAGGATCACTCGGTGGAGCAGGACAAGAGCGAATCGCTCGTGCGCAGCGATTGTCGTGAAAGGCCGGGCCACGGCAGACCGTTCCGGAGTTGATGGGCGAAAGAGCAAGCGCATGCCCACGCCGGCATGTCGATGTGCCGCGATCATGGACGATCGCCAGCATCACCTTCCGAACACCACGTTCACCATCACCAGCGTGACGACCAGCATCAGTGCGGTCAACGGCAGGCCCACGCGAACGAAGTCGCGCGGCCTGTAGCCGCCGGGGCCGGCCACGATCAGCAGCGTCGGGCTGGCGCCCGGAATCAGGAACGTGTTGGAGACCGACAGCGCCACGATCAACGCGTAAACGCTGGGGTTGCCGCCCGACGCCAGCGCAATGTTGATGGCCATCGGCACCATCATCACCGCGGTGCCGACGTGCGAGATGATCTGCGAGAACAGCAGTGCCAGGATCGCGATGAAGGCCTGGATCAGCCACTGCGGCATGCCGCCGAGATACACCATGATTTCCTGGGCCATCCAGGCGGCGGTGCCCGTGGAATCCATCGAGATGCCGAGCGGGATCAGGCAGGCCATCACGAAGATGGTTTTCCAGTTGATCGCGCCGTAGGCCTCGTCCATGTTGAGCACGCCGGCCAGCAGCATGCCGACCGCGCCGGTCATCATCGCCACCGCGAGGCGCAGGTCCGTGAACAGTCCCAGCGCCATCGCCAGCGCGAAGAACGCCAGCGCGTAACGCACCTTGCCGGGACGCTGTTCCTCGCCGCTCGGGATATCCGTGACCGGAACGATGTCACGGCTTTCGGCCGCCAGCGCCAGGTCGCGCCAATAGCTGTGCAGCACCAGCGAATCCCCGGCGCGCAAACTGGCCTTGCGCACATCTTCGCCGCGCGTCACCTGGTCGCCGTGATTCACCGCCAGCACCGAGATGCCATAGCGCTTGCGCAAGCGCAGTTCACCCACTTGCTGCTTGATGAATTTCGACTGCGGCGGGATCACCACTTCCGAAATGCCGGCGCGAGTTGGATTGAACATGTCGGCCAACGCCTGGATGCGGTTGCCGGCGCGGCATTGCATCGCCTGCGCGAATTCGTTGACCTCGGGACGTGAACCCAGCACGCCCAGCACGGTGCCCACCCAGATCATCTGGTCGGAAGGCGGTGCCAGGCGCGATTCATTGCCGTTCTTGATCGCGAGGATCAGCGGCGCGTTTTCCAGCGTTTCCGCTTCGCCGATGCTCATGCCGACCAGCGGACTGTCGGCCGTCACCGTGAGTTCGATCACCTCGCCGTCGATGCCGTAGGTATCGGCAAAGTAACTTTCGGTGCGGCCCGGGGTGACCTTGGGCCGTTCCTCGGTGTCGTCCGGCATCACGCGCCGGGTGAAGAGGGCGAAGTAGCCGATGCCGACCAGCAGCAGCGGAATGCCAATCGGTGTGATCGAGAACAGCGAGAACGGTTCAATCGTCTGCGCGCCCGGTGGCAGGTTGCGGTCGGCACTCGCGATCAAATCATTCAGCAGGATCAGCGGCGAGTTCGAAATCAACGTCATGCTGGTGCCGGCGAGGATGCAGCACGCCATCGGCAGCAGCAGGCGCTTCAGCGGCACGCCGGTGCGCGCGGAAATGCGGCTGGCCACCGGCAGGAACAGTGCGGCCAGCGCCTGGCTCTGGATGATCGAGGAAAGGCTGCCGACCGTGGCGTTCAGCAGCAGCGACACGCGGCTTTCCACGCCGCCGGAAAGACGCAGGATGAACGACGCCGCGCGATTCAACAGGCCCGTGCGGTCCAGCCCCGCGCCCATGATCATGATGCCGATCAGCGACAACACGGCGTTGGACGCGAAACCGTCGAACAGTTGCGTCACCGGCATCAGGCCGGTGATCCCGATCACCACCACGATGAGCAGCGCGACGATGTCCGCGCGCACCCATTCCAGGATCAGCATGATCACGGTGAAGCAGACCAACCCGAGCACCAGCATCATGTCGGGGGTGAGGGTCAGCTCCATCGGGCCAAGGTCCGGTCAGGTTAGAAAAGTCGAAACGGTCGGTGATGGTGGCACACGGTCATACAACAAATCAGTAACCGGATGGCCGAGATCGAGCCCGCGCCGCTCGAAACGCGTTTCGATCCGCCATTCGGGTCGCCTCGATTCGCCACTTTCCCCTGCCCGCAATCGCCAGCCCGGTTGCGAGGCCAGCACTTCCTGCATGTGCGAAGCATACTCGGGCCAGTCGGTGGCGAGGTGCAACAGACCGCCCGGTTTCACTCGCGTCGCCAGCAGTTCCGCGAACGCGGGCTGGATCAACCGCCGTTTGTGATGGCGCTTCTTGGGCCAGGGATCGGGGAACCAGATGCGTGCTTCGTCGAGCGCGGCCTCGGGAATTTCGTCCCGCAGCACTTCCACTGCATCGTGGTTCCAGATGCGGACGTTGCGGGTGTCGTGCGTGGCCAGCGCGTTCATCAGCCGGCCGACGCCAGGCCGATGTACTTCGATGCCGAGGTAATCGCGCGCGGGGTCGTGTTCGCCCGCCCACGCGAGCGCCTCGCCGTTGCCGAAGCCGATTTCGAGCACGCGCGGCGCGCGGCGTCCGAACACGGCGTCGAGGTCGCGCCGCTGGCCGGCGTAGTCGATGCCGAAGCGTGTCCAGTGTTCCGCGAACGCGCGCTGCTGCGCAGGGGTGATGCGGCCCTCTCGCAGGACGAAGCTGCGGACGGTGCGGTGGCGCTTGAACGTTTCGTTATTCAAGAATGACCCCTCTCCCCTCGAGAGAGGGGCAGGGGTGAGGGCGTGGAACATTTCGGATCGCCGTCGAAATGGCGCGCCCTCACCCGGCACTACGCGTTCGTGCTGCACACGCGTTCGCTTCGCTCCGCCTCTCCCGCAGGGAGAGCAAGAAAAAGAGCAAGAAATCAGCCGATCATGCCATCGATCGGACTGGAGGCCGAAGCGAAACGCTTGCGCGGAATGCGACCGGCACGGAACGCCGCGCGCCCGGCTTCGATCGCGCACTTCATCGCGTGCGCCATCAGCACCGGATCTTTCGCGTGGGCGATCGCGGTATTCATCAGCACGCCGTCACAGCCGAGTTCCATCGCCAGCGAAGCATCGGAGGCAGTACCGACGCCTGCGTCGACGATCACCGGGATCTTTGCGTTTTCGACGATTTCCAGGATGGTGTAGCGGTTTTGGATGCCGAGCCCGGAGCCAATCGGCGCGGCCAGCGGCATCACCGCGGCACAGCCAAGTTCCTCGAAGCGCCGAGCCAGCAAGGGATCGTCGGTGGTGTAGACCATCACGTCGAAACCGTCCTTTACCAGCGCATCGGCGGCGTCAAGCGTGGTCACGACATCCGGGAACAGCGTCTTCTGGTCGCCGATCACCTCGAGCTTGACCAGCGAATGGCCATCCAGCAGTTCACGCGCCAGCCGGCAGGTACGAAGGGCTTCCTCGACGCTGTGGCAACCCGCGGTGTTGGGCAGCAGGGTGTAGCGGTCGAGTGGCAGGGCGTCCAGCAGGTTGGGCTCGTCCGGCTTCTGGCCGAGGTTCATCCGTCGCACGGCGAAGGTGACGATCTCGGAACCCGCGGCTTCGGTCGCGCGGCGGGTTTCGTCGAGATCCTTGAACTTGCCGGTCCCTGTCAGCAGGCGCGAGCGGAAGGTGTGGCCGGCGATGACGAGCGGATCGGGGATGTCGGATGAAGCGGTTTGCGGCAAGGCATTCATGGCGTGCGTCGTGGTAGAAGCAGGACGCAATTGTAGTACGCGTGTTCCACTCCTCTGCGAACAGGCAGCTGTCAAAAAAATGCTGGTCTTGCCATGGGATATAAGCCGCGCTCGCTTCGCGAGCGGACGCCGTTGCTAAGCATGGAGTCAGGCGAGCAACCGTCCTTGGTGCAGGGCGCCGGCCCGGCCGTCCTTGGCCGGTCGTTCGCCAGCGCGCGATCTGCCACTGGCACATCGCAAACGCGCCGTCTCACCCTCGCAAAGCAACCCGGCCCTCCGCATCCTGCTTCTGGCGTTATTGGCGCCATCCATGGCGCTCGCGCTTCGCGCGCGTTCGCTTCGCTCCGCCCTTCGGGCCGCCCTTGGCGTTCGGGCGCGATCCCGGCGCGCCTCGTCGGCTTCGCACGCGATGCCCCGGCATCGCGTAAGCACTCAGCCTCCCCCTATTGCCTGCACGATTTCCACGCGATCACCATCGCGCAATTCATGCTGCCCGTGGCGGCTGCGCGGCACGATTTCGCGGTTCACTTCGACGGCGACGCGGCGTTCGCCATGGCCGGTTTCGGCGAGCAGCGATGCGACCGTCGTGGCGGTCGCACATTCACGTGACTGACCGTTGAGGAAAATCTTCATGTCCGAAGTGTAACGCTGCAAATTGGTAACGGTGGGCGTGCAGGGCCAAGCCACGAGCGGGGTCTGGTGCCCACGTACTCCAATTCGACCGGGAGATCCATTTCGTTCGCACGTCAATCGTCGCTGCTCGGAGGCGGGCGTTTGCGCGCCCGCGGCTCGCGATTTTCGGGTGCAGGACGGTTGCGCGGTGGCGGCGTGTAGCGTTGCGGTGCCTGCTGTACTTGGCGTTCGCGCATCTGTTGCTGGCGCTGCATGTCCATCGCCCGGCGCTGTTGCTCCACCTGCATCGAGCGCTGCTGCTGCATTTGTTGCTGGCGGGCTTGTTGTTGTGCGGCTTGCGCGCGTTCACGCTGTTGCGCCTGCATCTGTGCCTGCCGCTGTTGCTGCATTTGTTGCTGGCGCGCGCGTTGCTGGATGACTTGCTCGCGTTGCGTCTGCATTTGCACCTGCCTGGCTTGTTGTTCGCGTGCGCGCTGCTGTGCCTGCTCCTGAAGCTGGCGCTGTTGTTGTTCGCGCTGCTGGGGCTGGCTTTCCTGTGGACGCTGTTGCGGGGCCGCGCGATTGCCGGCGGATTGCGGCGCGCGCTCGACCGGCCGCACCACGGGCAGACGCCCGGGCTGTGGCGGGTTGCGCTGCGGTTCGTTTGCGGGCCGGATCACCGGGGCACGCGGCAAGGTCCCGCGTTCGCCGGGATGCGCGAAGCGCGCGCTGGGCAATTCGCCCGCGCGCCGGACGGGCTGCGCCGGCTGGTTGCGCGCGGGTATCGGATGCACCGTGTTCTTGAACGGTTCCGTCGGGCCGGCGCGACGGGTGGAAGGCTCGGCGGGTCGCGTCGCCACTGCGGGACGCGCCGGTCGGTTGCGTGCTGCCGGTTCTGCCGGGCGCGCAGGCGCAGTGCCGCGGCGCGCGCCAGCGACGGTCGGCACCAGCTTGATGCGGTCGTTGCGGGCCGCCGTGGACGGACGCGCCTTGCGCAAATCCTGCATCTGCGCCGGGGTGAGCGGCTGGCCGTGCTGCCGGGCGATTACTTTTTCACGCGCCGCGAAGTCGACCGGCCGCGGCGGTGGTTGGTGTCGCGCCACCACCGGCCGCGCAAACGGTTCGCGGCCCTTTAATACGGCCGGACGTGGCGTCGGCCTGCGCACACCGATGCTGGCCTTGTCAGGATTGACGCCGGGCCGCAGGGCGACTTCGCTGCGCGCGAGTTGTGTGCCGTTCAACTTCAGTACCGCCGGGTGCACCGGACGCGCGCCGGTGAATACGGTCCGGGGCACTGCGGTGACCGCGCCCGGCATCCGGCGGTACGCGTAATCGCGACCGCCGCGTGACGGCGCGCGTCCCGCGCGGTAATCGCCGTAGAAATTGTTGATGACCGTCTGGTTGACGTACACGTTGCGGATGTTGGTGACGTTGACGTTGGTGAAATATCGCCGCGACGCGTGGAACCACGGCACGTACACATCGCGCGGCCCCAGCGGAAACCAGCCGACCGGCCCGCCGCCGCCGATCCGGACCGACATCGAGAGGCCCGAACCGCCGACGAACGCCACCAGCGCAGGCGCGTACACAGGCCGCACGTGCACCGGTCCCGGCATCCAGCCCCAGCGGTTGCGCGCGTACACCCAGCGGCCGTAATGGAAGGGCGCAAAGCCCCACGGCTGGTCGTCGACCCATGTCCAGCCCCAGGGATCGATCCATGCCCAATGACCGTAGCGGTACGGCGCCCAGCCGACCGGAACGGACGTCGGGTACCACACGTTGCCGTATTCGGGCACGTCATTCCATTGGCCGTACTGATAGAGATCATCGCCACCGATCATCTCGGGCGGCACGTACCGTGCCTGTTGCTGCGCGTAGCGCTGGTAGTTCGTGTCGCGCGTTTCGCAGAAGCGATCGAAGTCGTCGGGTTGGGGCAGGCCGGTTTCGTCGACGCTGGCGAGCGCCGAATCGTTGAAGCGATACGAAGTGCCTTCGGTCACTTGGCGGCTGACGCCGTTCTCGCCGTACACGGTGCCCGAGCCGCGCAACACGGTAACCATGCTGCCGTTGCCATCGGGATTGTCGTCGATGCGATAAACGCCGGGCGCGGAAGCCACGAACGCGATGGTCGGCGTGTCGACCTCGAAGTTCGCGCCCTCGTCGAGCTGGTGCACGGCCAGGTTCAGCGTGCCCTGCGAGAGTTCGATCTGGACGTTGTCCTGGTCGAGGTCGAGGAAATCGAAGGCACTGCCGTTGTCGATGCGGACCGAGGCGTCGCCGAGTTCGAGTACCGCTCGACCATCGTCGCCGGTCAACAGCCGATCGCCGATCACCATCGGGCGATTGATTTCCACCGAACCCCAATCGTCCTCGCCGGCCGGTGCGAATTGCACCTGCCCGGAAAGGTAGGCAAGCCGCGCGACGCGCCCCGGCGCCTGCTCGGTGTTGTCGTAGTTCTGGGATTGGTCGTAGGGTTGCGAGTCGTCGTACTGCTGGGCTTGCACCGTGACCGCACCGAGCAACAGGGCGCAAACGACGCCGACGACCAACATCCAACGCGAAAGAGGGAAGCGGGACATGAAAACCCCCGTGGTGGGTCCGGGCGCATTTGACTGCGTCGGTGCGGCGCCCTTCGCCCGACGCGTGCATCACATCGCAGCGGCGCTGAATGCTGGCCTGCTGAGTACAGTATCCCGAGCGAGGCCTGAGAAAACCGTTTAGCCGGCGTTCCAGGGCCGTTGCGTGGCTGGCGCGCGTCTCGCTACCATCCCGTTTCCGGCGCGGGTGTAGCTCAATGGTAGAGCTGTAGCTTCCCAAGCTACTGACGAGGGTTCGATTCCCTTCACCCGCTTGGTTTCTGCGATCGTCCATGATCGTGCATGTCCAAGCGGACTCGCGGCTGGGAGCTCATGGAGTCGTCCGCGTCAGAACGGCCTTTCCTTGGCCTGACTTCAAACAAATGCGGCCTCGGGCAAAACATCTCTCGAGGGCAGGATTGCCAGCGTTCTTCAGGGTCCATTGGTGAAAATCGCAATCCTTTCCCGCAATTCGCGCCTGTATTCCACGATGCGGCTGGTCGCGGCGGCGCGCGCCCGCGGGCACCGCGTCCGGGTGCTCGATCCGCTGCGTTGTTACCTGCGCATCGCGCATGACGGCTTCGCCTTGCACTACGGTGGCCGCGCCCTGAAAGGGTTCGACTGCGTGATCCCGCGGATCGGCGCATCGGTCACCTTCTACGGCACTGCGGTGCTGCGCCAGTTCGAGATGATGGGCGTGTACACGCCGAGTTCCTCGGATGCGGTGCTGCGTGCGCGCGACAAGCTGCGCAGCCTGCAACTGCTCGCGAAACACGGCATCGACTTGCCGGTGACGGTGTTCGGCGACAATCCCGACGACACCGCCGACCTCATGAACATGCTGGGCCCGCCGCCGCATGTGATCAAGCTCAACGAGGGCGCGCAGGGCAGCGGCGTGGTGCTGGCGGAAAAACCCGCGGCCTCGCAGAGCGTGATCGAGGCATTCCGTGGGTTGTACGCCAACTTCCTGGTGCAGGAGTTCGTGCGCGAAGCGAACGGCCGCGATATTCGCTGTTTCGTGGTGGGCGATCGAATCGTGGCCGCCATGCAGCGCGCCGCGGTGGACGGCGACTTCCGCGCCAACCTGCATCGCGGCGGCACCGGCAGTCCGGTGCAGTTGAGCACGGCGGAACGCCGCATCGCGCTGCGCGCGGCCAAGGTGCTCGGCCTCGGCATTGCGGGGGTGGACCTGCTGCGATCGGCGCGCGGCCCGCTGGTGCTGGAGGTCAACGCTTCGCCCGGTCTGGAAGGCATCGAGACCGTGACGGGGATGGATGTGGCGAATGCGGTGGTTAGTCATCTTGAAGCCCATCAGGCATGAACGTGCTTGGCAATTTGTCGAAAATCGTCCCACGATGCACGTAGTACGAAAATAATCGTTGACAGTCTGCCGGCGTCGTGCCTAGGATGTCATGGAGCCGTGCCGACCCGGCGCGGCAATCCGTCACGATCCATTACGGCAGGGGGAGTCCACGTGAAAATTTCCAGCTTGTTGCTTTGTTCGCTCATGATCAGCGCACTGGCCCTGCAGGGTTGCGCGACCACGAGCAGTACCCAACCGGATCAGGGCGTGGCTTCCGCCCCGACTGCGTCGCCCGTTGCGGCCCCGACCCAAGCGGTGCAACCTGCCGGAGTGCCAGCGGCGGCTGTCCCGGAAGAAAATGGCAAGCCCGTCGTGAAGGCCGACAGCAAGGAAAATTTCGAAGCGGTCGTTGCTGCCATTCAGCAGCAGATGCAGCCTGGTGGTCGTTGGCAGTACATCGATGCCAATGAGCGCGCGACGGTCGAGGGAAGTTTTGCCGACATGGGCAAGCTTTACGATCAATTCGGCAGCGTGGACAAAATGGACCAGGCTGCAAAAGTGCGTTTGCTCGCTGATCAGAGTACCGTCAATGCCATTCTTACCAGGAAGGACGGCGATCGCCTGATCTGCCAGACCGTGATGCCGGTCGGCTCCCATCTGCCGGTGAAAACCTGCAAGACCTATGCGCAGATCCAGGCCGAGCAAAATGGTGCGCAGGAATTCTTGCGCAATCATGCCTTGCAAAATTCGCAACAATTGAAGGGCGGCCATTGAGGCTGGCAGGGACATGAGCGGGATTGGACCATTTGCCGTGCGGTGGCAATGTGCAACGCGGCTGCGGAACGGGCGCATTGATGATGTACGTGTTCCGGCCGTCATGGCTGTGCGGCAACTGCAAGAGGCTTGGTCCCAGTCACGATGACCGGTCGCACCACGCCGTCACGGCCCACCGAGGCCGAACTCGAAATCCTGCAGGTGCTGTGGGAACACGGCGCTTGCACGGTTCGGGACGTGCATGAAGTCCTGCACAGGCGGGACGGTACGGGCTATACCACCGCGCTGAAGCAGCTTCAGATCATGTTCGACAAGGGCTTGGTCGAACGCGACGAGTCGCAGCGTGCGCATGTGTACCGGGCAGCGGTGAGCAAGGAGCGGACCCAGAAGAAGTTTCTGTCGGACATGCTGCAACGCGTGTTCGACGGCTCGCCTTCCAGGCTGGTGCTGCAGGCGTTGGGTGACCACAAGGCGAGTCGCGAAGAGTTGCAGGAAATCCGCGCGCTGTTGAACCGGCTCGACAAGGGCGCGGGCCGATGAACGCGTTCGAGATCGCCGCCTCAGCCGGCATTTCTGCATTGGGTTGGTGCCTGTTGCAGTTCGTGTGGCAGGCCGCTGTCGTCGGCGTCGTTTACGCGGTCGTGCGTCTCGTCCTGCCGCGCGGCAATCCGCGTTACCTCGCCGCGATCCTGGCGCTGGTGGTGATGGCTGCGTGCCCGATCTTCACCTGGCACGCCCTCGCGACTCGCGCGCCGGCAGGTGTGTTGTCCGACATGGTCGTGACCGGAACGTCGGCTCTTTCAGTCCCGTCGGTCGCACCGGCATGGAGCTGGCGAACGCTGGTGCAAGTTGCGTTGCCGTGGCTGGTGCTGGCATGGGCGATCGGAGTCGCGGCGTTGGGCGCGCGGGTGTTCCGGCAATGGCGCGGCTTGCGCTCGATGCTGAAGATGGCGGAAAGCCTTCCGGACTGGCAAGCCCGCGCGCGCGTGTTTGCCGACCGCATGGGCCTGCGCCGACTGGTGCCAGTGCTGGCCAGCGTGCGCGTGGCGACGCCGACCCTGATCGGGTGGTTGCGGCCGGCCGTGGTGATGCCGGTGGCGGTGCTGGCACGCATGCCGGTGTCGCAAATCGATCTGGTGCTGGCGCACGAACTGGCACATCTTAAGCGTCTCGATCACATCGCAAACCTGTTCCAGGTGGTGTTGGAGACGTTGTTTTTCTACCACCCCGCGGTGCACTGGATTTCGCGCGAGGCGCGCAACGAACGCGAGTTGTGCTGCGACACGCTGGCGCTTCGCGTGACCGGTGGCGAGCGGCGGGATTTCGTGGCTGCGCTGGCCAACCTCGAAGCGTTGCGTACCGGTCACGCCGAGCTTGCGCTGGCTGCCAGCGGCGGCGTGCTGGCGGAACGCGCGTGGTTCATCGCGGGGACGGTCCCGGAGCGTTCGCAGCGGCATCTGAGAAATCACGTCGTTCTGGCGATCGCCGCCACGTTGCTCGTGGGGTGGGCCGGCATGTGGTGGCGTGACAATGTTTGGCAGCAGCGCACTGCTGCACTGCTGGCCGCGACCAACATGTCCACCTTGCGGACGGTGATCCGGGATTCGCTGCACCATCCCGTGCTGTTGCCGGTTGCGAATGCGTTCGGCAAACCGTCGCTTCTGCCCGTGCGCTATGCCATCCTGGGTGAGCCGGTCGATGATGGCGGACTATCGCGCGTTCCGGTCCAGATCGCGCCTGTCGGTGCGCCGACGTTCCATGTGGGAGACGCGGCACTTCGGCCCGCACCGATCGCACCCGTTGCAACGCCCGTGCTCAAGCTGGAACAACCATCCACCGCGCCTCGGGCGCTGCACACGGTGGCGCCGGTCTATCCCCCCGAGGCCTTGTTGAACGGCGTGGAGGGACAAGTCGTCGTCGAATTCTCGTTGGACGCGGCCGGCGTACCGGGTGATCTCGACGTCGTGGGCGCCAGCATGGGGCAGTTCGACGTGGCCGCCCTGCAGGCACTGGCCGATTGGCGATTCGCACCGCCCGATGTCCCTGGGCGGCGTTACCGCCAGACGTTCACCTTCAAAGTGGGTGCGGAAACCGCCGGCGATGCGACCGTTCCGCGCGGCTGTATGGTCTCGACTGGCACGCACATCTGTCGCCAGGTGCTGCCGGGTGTCGTCCTGCAAAAATCCGTCCGCTGAACCATTGGAAGCGCCCTCCGGAGCGCCCGGAGACGATTCTCGCTAAGCTTGCACGGGCGCGCAGGAGCGCGTGAGACCCGGAATCCCTATGCGCGTGCTGGTGATCGAGGACAACAACGACATCGCCACCAATATCGGCGATTACCTGGAAGACCGTGGCCATGTGGTCGACTTCGCCGGTGACGGCGTGACCGGCCTGCACCTGGCCGTGGTCAATGAATTCGACGTGATCGTGCTGGACCTCACGCTGCCCGGCATGGATGGCATCGAGGTCTGCAAGAAGCTGCGCGGCGAGGCCCACAAGCACACGCCGGTCTTGATGCTGACCGCGCGCGACGCGCTGGAACAGAAGCTCACCGGTTTCGAGTCGGGCGCCGACGATTACATGACCAAGCCTTTCGCGCTGCAGGAGCTTGCCGCGCGACTGGAGGTGCTGGCGCGACGCGGCAAGGGACCGAAGAGCCGGGTGCTGAAAATCGCCGACCTCACCTACAACCTCGACACGCTGGTCGTGACGCGCGGTGGGCAATCGATCCAGTTGAACCCGATCGGCTTGAAGCTGTTGCAGGCGCTGATGGAAGCCAGCCCTTCGGTGGTGACGCGCCAGGATCTCGAACAGAAAGTATGGGGCGAGGAGTTGCCCGATTCGGATTCCCTGCGCGTGCACATCCATGGCCTGCGCGCCGCCATCGACAAGCCCTTCGACAAGCCGCTGATCCATACCCGCCACGGCATCGGCTACCGCATGGTCGATCCGGATGCAGTCCCGGCGTAAGCTTCGCTTCCGGCTGATCGTCACCTTCGTGCTGTTCGGCTTCGGCCTCAGCGCGCTGTTCGCCGTGGCTTCGCTGTACGTCCGGGCGAAGGTCGAGAACCAGTTGATCGACCAGAGTCTCGAGGCCGATCTTCGCCAGGCCGTCGAAAACAAGCATCTGCACCCCGACCAGCCGCCGCATTCGGATTTGATCGTGGTGTGGTTCTGGAGCGACCGCACCGTCTATCAGGCGCCGCTCGCGTGGCAAGGCCTGAAGCCCGGGGTGTACGACATGCGCGGCGGCAGCGACGGCATGCCGCAACGCTACAAGCTGGCGGTGGTGCGCAAGTACGGCCTGGACGCCTTTCTCACCTACGACATCAGCCGCGAAGACCTCGGCAAGCGCCAGTTGATCACGTCGCTGGTCGCTGCGGTGATCCTGTTCACCCTGTTGTCGCTGGCGGTTGGTTACTGGCTGTCGCATCGCGTGATGCGGCCGGTTACCGAGTTGGCGCAGCGTTTGCGTGCGTTCCGCAGCGGCCGGCAGCTCGAGCCGCTGGCGCCGCATTTCGCCGAAGACGAGGTGGGCGAGCTCGCCGCCGCGCTGGACGATTACGCGCAACGCCAGAGCGCCCTGATCCAGCGCGACCGCGAATTCAACTCCGACGTCAGCCATGAATTGCGCACGCCGCTCGCGGTCATCGCAAGCACCACCGAATTGCTGGTGGCGACGCCGGACTTGCCGGAAAAATTGCATACGCGCCTGCAGCGCATCGAGCGCGCGGTGCGACAGGCGACCGAACTCACCCAGGCACTGCTGCTGCTTTCGCGCGCGGAACGTTCGGGGCCTGTCGACGGCGAGACCACCGACGTCGCCAAGGTCGTCGCCGAGGTGATCGACACGCACCGCCCAGACATCGCCCGGAAGCCGATCGAATTGCGCGCCGAAATCGAGGCCCAGGTGACGGTCGAGGCACCCTCCTCGGTGGTGGCGGTGGCGCTCGGCAATCTGGTCGGCAATGCCTGCAAGTACACCCAGGAAGGCGAGATCGTGGTCCGGGTGCAGGCCGGCAGGGTGCGGGTCGAGGACACCGGCCCCGGCATCCGGGCCGAAGACGCCGAGCACCTGTTCGAGCGCGGTGTGCGCGGAGAGGGCGAAACCGTCAAGGGTGCGGGTCTCGGCTTGGCGATCGTGCGCCGCTTGTGCGAACTCTATGGCTGGCGCGTGACCCTGGCGCCAAGGGCGGAGCGCGGTGCGGTGGCCACGCTGGATTTCGAAATTCCGGTCGAGGATTGATCCCGGATTCGTTGGATTGCGTCCCGTTTTGCCTGGAGGTCGAGGCGTATACTCGGCGCCGTTCGGGGCAAGGCCGCCAGCGCTGGAACAGAACTTGCACGACGCATGCGCGTCGGGCACAGTGGCGCCGGTTGCCCGGCACCGCCCGGCCGGGCAGCGCTTTCTTGGAGGGGGTTCATGGATATCGCCGAACTGCTGGCCTTTTCGGTCAAGAACAAGGCTTCGGACTTGCATCTGTCGTCCGGCTTGCCGCCGATGATCCGCGTGGACGGCGACATCCGCCGCATCAACCTGCCCGCGCTCGAGCACAAACAGGTGCATGCGCTGGTGTACGACATCATGTCGGACAAGCAGCGCCGCGATTACGAAGAATTCCTGGAAGTCGACTTCTCGTTCGAGATACCCGGCCTCGCGCGTTTCCGCGTCAACGCCTTCAACCAGAACCGCGGCGCCGGCGCGGTGTTCCGCACCATTCCCGCCGAGGTGTGGACGCTCGAGGATCTCGGCACGCCCAAGGTGTTCAAGGACCTGATCGACCAGCCGCAGGGTCTGATCCTGGTGACCGGCCCGACCGGCTCCGGCAAATCGACCACGCTCGCCGCGATGGTCGACCACGTCAACAAGAACCATTACGGGCACATCCTCTCCATCGAGGACCCGATCGAATTCGTGCACACCGCGCAAAAGTGCGTGATCAACCAGCGCGAAGTCCACCGTGACACGCTCGGCTTCAACGAGGCGCTGCGCTCGGCGTTGCGCGAAGACCCGGATTACATCCTGGTTGGTGAGATGCGCGACATCGAAACCATCCGCCTCGCATTGACCGCGGCGGAGACCGGGCATCTGGTGTTCGCGACGCTGCACACCAATTCGGCGGCCAAGACGATCGACCGCATCATCGACGTCTTCCCCGCCGGCGAAAAGGCGATGGTGCGCTCGATGCTGTCGGAATCGCTGCGCGCGGTGATCACCCAGACGCTCCTGAAGAAGGTCGGCGGCGGGCGAACCCCGGCATGGGAAATCATGGTCGGCATCCCCGCGATCAGGAACCTGATTCGCGAGGACAAGGTCGCGCAGATGTATTCGTCGATCCAGACCGGTCAGCAGTTCGGCATGCAGACCATGGACCAGTGCCTGCAGGACCTGGTCCGCCGCGGCCTGGTGACGCGCCAGGATGCGATGGCGCGCGCCAAGGTGAAAGAGATATTCAAGTGAGTGCAGGATGCACTCACCCCGTGCAGGCCATGGATGGCCGATGACACGGGGTCCAGCTTTTGACCGGGGGATCCCTGATCCCGGGAGCAGCCCATGAGCGCAGTCGAGTTCTCGTCCTTCCTCAAGCTGATGGTGCACAAGAAGGCGTCCGACCTATTCATCACGGCCGGCGTCGCGCCATCGATCAAGGTCAACGGCCGCATCGTGCCGATCACCCAGACGCCGCTGTCCGCGCAGGACGCGCGCGACATGGTGCTGAACGTGATGAACCCGCTGCAGCGCGAGGAGTTCGAGAAAACCCACGAGTGCCAGTTCGCGATCGGCGTCGCGGGTGTCGGCCGGTTCCGTGTGTCGTGCTTCTACCAGCGCAATTGCGTCGGCATGGTGCTGCGGCGGATCGAATCGAAGATTCCGACCATCGAGGAACTGAACCTGCTGCCGATCGTCAAGCAGTTGGCGATGACCAAGCGCGGCATCGTGATCTTCGTGGGCGCCACCGGCGCGGGCAAATCAACCTCCCTGGCGTCGATCGTCGGCTACCGCAACCAGAACTCGACCGGCCACATCATCACCATCGAGGACCCGATCGAATACGTGCACAAGCACGAGGGTTGCATCATCACCCAGCGCGAACTCGGCATCGACACCGACAGTTGGGAAAACGCGCTGAAGAACACCCTGCGCCAGGCGCCGGACGTGATCCTGATCGGCGAGGTGCGTACACGCGAGACGATGGAGTACGCGATCCACTTCTCCGAAACCGGCCACCTGGTGCTGTGCACGTTGCACGCCAACAACGCCAACCAGGCGCTCGAGCGCATCGTCCATTTCTTCCCCGAAGACGTGCGCGAGCAGCTCTACATGGATCTTTCATTGAACCTGAAAGGCGTCGTCGCGCAGCAGTTGATCCCGACGCCCGACGGCAAGAGCCGGCGCGTGGCGATGGAGGTGATGCTGGGCACGCCGCTGGTGCAGGACTACATCCGCAAGGGCGAGATCCACAAGATCAAGGACGTGATGAAGCAGTCCACCAACCTCGGCATGTGCACCTTCGACCAGAACCTGGTCGAGCTGTACCACGCCGGCCACATCAGCTACGAGGATGCGCTGCGCTACGCGGATTCGGCGAACGAAGTGCGGCTCGCGATCAAGCTGGCGCAGGGCGGCGACGCGCATTCGCTATCGCAGGGTCTCGGCGATGTGGAACTGGTCGAAACGGCCGACAAGGGGCACCGGCTCTGAGCATCGTGCCCGGCCGGCATCAACAAAAAACCCGGGCAGCGTCCCGGGTTTTTTGTTTCACGCCAGCGGCGGGATGGCGTCATGCATCGGACGTCAACGATGCTTCACTTCGGTTTCGAAGTGAAGGCCGTCGTTGTCCAGTTTTACATCGACGTTGCCGGTTTCGACCATCTTGCTCATCTGGTTGAACAGCGCAACCTGCTGTTGCACCTGTGCCTGGCTGGCCGCGGGTGCCATCGCGGCGAAGCGGCCCAACCAGCTGGCGAAGATGCCGTACATCTTGCCGTCGAAGTGCATCCGCAGCAGTTTGTCCCCGTTGCCCGCAGAAGCACCCAGCGTGTCGCCGAGCCTGGCTTCTTCGCCATCACCGATGCCGATCGCCAGTGCCTTGGCGTTGGCCGCGATCCAACCCTGGTTGCTGCCACCGAGCATCGCCTGCAGGCGCGGCGGCAAGTCGAATGCGACCGGCTGGCCGTCGGTCGGGATGGTCTTCAGCGCGAACTGCGGCATGGTCTGCTGGATCTTCTGCACCAGCTCGGCCGGGTTGGAACTGGCTACCACCGCGCGTCCGGCGATTTGCGGGCCGGCTTCCCACTTGTCCAACACCACGCGGAACCCCAGCAATGATGCGGCTTCCGGCGGCATCTGCACGGGTGGGTTCGCGGCGGTCTTGGCGAACTTGTTGAGCGACTGCAGCGCCGGGCAATGGTAGGTTTTGGCAGCGGCCGCCTCGGCGCGGCCCTTGATGAACGCCTGCCACTTCTGCAGTGGCAGTGCCATCACCATGTCGAACATGGAACCGCTCGCGGTCGCATCCATCCCCGGTACCGGTTGCTTCAGCGCGGTCAATGCACCGAGCAGCGAGGACGACAGCTTCACGTCCAGGCTGCCGCGCATTTCCGTGGCCGAATAGGTCTGAAATCCTGCGCTGACCAGCGGCGCCTGGTTGGCGATGGACGCGAACTCGCTCGCACATGAAGGGTTGGCCAGCGAACCACCCACGTCCCTGGCGAATTCCTGGGTGATCGCATCCTTGCCGTCGTAGAGATTGGCAAACAATTTCGGCAGGTCGACATACCCGGAGCCGTAATCGCTGTAACCGTGCTTGTCGTTCAATCCGGACAGGCGATCGGAGGCGTTGCCGGACGGTTTGGCCAAGCCCAGCAACTGCTTCAGCATTCCCGGGCTGGCATTGGCCGGGGCGAGCGTGGCGACGAGTTGCTTGTCCTCGATGGCCACCAGGACGTGCATTCTGGCGTCGGCGCCACCCAGGACCCAGTAGGTCTGCTTGTCGAGCGTCGCGGTTGGCGTGGTGATGCCGGCGCGCTTCTCCACACGCGCCCAGAACGCCTTGAACGCATCGGGTGAGGCAAGTTCGATGCGCGCCACCGGCAGATCGCCGACGCCGTAGAACGCGTACAACGACGATTGCGAAAAGCCGACCGTCTGCGCCAGTTCCTTGCTGGAATGCACGTTCGCGAGTTCGGTCTGGATCGCGTCGAAGATGTTGGCGACGTCGGGATTCTCCGGGCCGACCGCTTCGGCCATCTTGCCGAGTTGCTGGATGCGCGCGGCCATCACGGCACTGTTGGCCTGCCCCCACGCCGTCGCGACGTCTTCCGGCGCAACCTTGAAGTTGGCGAACAGGTACGGCGTATCGGCGGGTGCGAAGGTGATGGGCGCGTTGGAGGCGACGTGCTTGCCGCAACCTGCGAGCACGAGGGCGGAAACGCAGGCAGCCGCCAAGGCCGCATGACGCAGGGCAGGACGCATGGATTTTCCTTGTTTCCCCGGGAGCAGCGCCCGATTATGCCGGGGTCGCGAGCAGTTCCGCCAGCACCGCCATGCGCGTCACCACGCCGTTTGCCACCTGGTCCAGGATCCGCGATTGCGGACCATCGGCGACCGCGGGCGAGATCTCGATGCCGCGATTGATGGGGCCCGGATGCAGCACCTGGCAATCGGGTTTGGCCAGCGCAAGCCGGCGCGTGTCCAGCCCGTAATGCGCGTGGTAGTCGGCGGCGTCGGGAAGCTGGGCGTCCGCCATGCGTTCCTTCTGGATGCGCAGCATGATCACCACGTCGGCGCCCGCCAGCGCCCCGTCGAAATCTTCCGTCGTCGCGCAGCCGGGAAACGCCTGCAGCGATTCGGGCAGCATCGCGCGCGGGGCACACAGACGGATGTCGCGCGATCCGAGCGTGCGCAGCGCTTGCACATCCGAATGTGCGACGCGCGAATGGCGGATGTCGCCGCAGATCACGATGCGCAGATCCTCGAAATCCGTCCGGCGCTGCCGGATGGTCAGCGCATCCAGCAAACCTTGCGTCGGATGCGCGTGGGTACCGTCGCCGGCGTTGATCACAGCGACATCACTGCGCGCGTGCTGCGCGAGGTACGCCGGCATGCCGTTCTCGTTGTGCCGCACCACCAGTGCATCGAGGCCCATCGCTTCCAGCGTGTGCAACGTGTCGAGCAGGCTTTCACCCTTGCTGGTGGACGACCGCGACAGGTCGAAGTTGACGTTGTCCGCACCCAGCCGCTTGGCGGCGAGCACGAACGACGTGCGCGTGCGCGTGGAGGGTTCGAAGAACAGGGTCAGCACCGTGCGCCCGGCCAGCAGGTCGCGCGGTGCGCCGTCCGCGCGATAACGCTCGGCGCGATCCAGCAGGCGCGTGATCGTCGCGCGATCCAAGTCTTCGAGCGTCAGGAGATGGTGCATGGATTATTGCGTCTGGCTGAGCCAACTCTCAAGGATAATGGCGGCGGCCAACGAATCGATGTTTTCGGCATCGCGGCGTCGCGCTGAACCCGCCGCACGTTGCGCGGCGAAGCGGCGCGCGGCTTCCTGCGAGGTGTGTCGTTCGTCGACCAAGTGCACGGGCAATCCGCTGCGCGCGCGCAGCGCGTCGGCAAACGCGCGCGCGCCGCGCGTGACCGCCTGTTCGCCGCCGTCCAACGTCAACGGCAGGCCCACGACCAAGGCTTCGGGCTGCCACTCGGACAGCAACGTGTCGACGCGAACCCAATCGGGTGTGCCTTTGTTCGCGATGAGCGCGGGCAAGGGGCGCGCGGATTGACTGACGCGATTGCCACTGGCGACGCCAATCCTGCGCGCGCCGAAGTCGAACCCCAATACACACCCGATCATGGCCCGGACAGCCTCGGATCGGAGCGGCTGCCGCGAAAAGTCAGGCCACGGAAGACCGTTCTGGTATTCAAGATGTGAGAACGCTCCCGGAGATCGAGCGAATCGACCATGCAGCGATCAGGACGATCGCACAAATCAAGCCCGGCCGGAGTATGAGGTCAGATTGGCGGGATTGATCCCCACCAACGCGACCGCAGCGCCCCAACGATCGTCCAGCGCGGTCTCGAACAGGACGCGTTCGTCGGCCTGCACGGTGAGCCATGCGTTTTCGCGCAATTCCTGTTCCAGTTGGCCGGCGCCCCAGCCGGCGTAGCCCAGCGCCACCAGTGCGCGATCAGGGCCGTCGCCGTCCGCCATTGCGGCGAGAATGTCGCGCGAGGTCGTGACGGTGAGCGTGTCGCTGACGCGGTAGCTTGAATCCCATTCGCGTTCGCCCGACGCATGCAACACGAACCCGCGCTCGGGCTGAACCGGGCCACCCACCAGCACCGGCGCGTCCGCGACTTCAGCGCGCTCGCAGGGCATGTGCATCTGCTGCAGGACGTCGCCCAGTCTGTAATCGGACAATCGGTTCACCACCAGGCCCATCGCGCCATCCTCGCTGTGCTGGCACACGAAGGTGATGCCGCGCGCGAAATTGGGATCGCCCATGCCGGGCATGGCGATCAGGAAATGACCAGTGAGCAGTTGCGCGCTCGCGGCACCCAAGCGATCGATAGATTGCGTGGCCGCGGCACCGCCGCGAGGTCCGGGTTTGTGGCGTGCCGGCCGTGTGCCCGTGGAACCGGGTTTATCGCGTGCGTCCGGGTCTTTGTCGGAGGATTTGACCATGTGCCGATTGTAGCGCCGCCAGACAAAACGTCAGCGCAATTCGGCCGCGCGTGTCTGGAGATGATTACCAGGCAGGAATTGCCATGTGCGCGTGATCACGAGTTCGGTGACGCGGTGGCCGGCGGCGTCCTTCTCGACCGGAATCGGCGGGAACGGCGCAGCCAGGTGCACGATGCGCGCCGCGGCCTCGTCCAGCACGCGGTGTCCCGAGCTGTGGTTGACAGTAACCTCACGCACGTGTCCGTTGGGGTCCAGCGCCACCGTAAGGATCAGGTCGCCGTGCAGATGCCGCAGGCGCGCCGCGTCGGGGTAGTTGAGATTGCCGATGCGTTCGATGCGGTGCACCCATGCGACTTGATACGCGGCGTAGGCGACGCTTCGGGTATTGGCGGAGATGTACTTGCGGCGTGGCCGGCGCGCGTAGGCGTCCTGTTCGTCGCGCACTTCCTGCGCCAGCCGCGCCATCTCCATCCGCTGCGGGACAGGCAGCGACGACACCTGTTGTTCGGGTTGTGGCTGGTCGCGGGTGTTGCGCTCGCTGGCGACGCGGTTGTCCGTCTGCCCGGTAGTGGTAAGGAGGTGCGGGCCGCTGGCGGCCTGCTGTGCGGGCGAGGACGGCATCATCGGCACTGGCGCCGCGCCGGCCTGGGTGACTGGCAGCGGTCCCGAAACCGGCGCGCCCGGCCGGTGCGCCTTGTCGCTGTTGCCGCCACCGGCATTGTCGGCTTGCGCCAGGAAATCGGCCTTGTTCGGCGCCTCGGAATTCGAAGTGTTGATCAGGGTGACGTCCAGCGTCGGCAGGCTCGGCGCGGGTTTCGCGAAATGAAAGCCGATGCCGAGGATCACGATGCCGTGCAGCATCAACGAGAACAGCAGCGCGACGCCGATCCGGTTCGGATCGACGTGTGCATGCGCGCCCGCAACGACGGCGTTCACGGCCGATCCGCCCTTGGAGATCCAGGTGCCTCGGTCTCGATCACATCGAATACCGTCCCCGCGATGTTCAGCCCGAATTGCGCGTCCAGTTCGCGTGCGCAGGTCGGCGAGGTGACGTTGACTTCGGTGAGGTAATCGCCGATCACGTCCAGTCCGGCGAAAAGGATGCCGCGCCGCGCCAGTTCCGGGCCCACTTCGCCTGCAATCCAGCGGTCGCGTTCAGACAGTGGCTGGCCCACTCCGCGACCACCGACGGCGAGATTGCCCCGGAAGTCGGTGCCCTGCGGGATGCGCGCCAGCGCGTACGGCACGGGTTCGCCGTCCACGATCAGGATGCGCTTGTCGCCTTTGCTGATTTCGGGGATGAACTTCTGCGCCATCACGAACCGGCGGTCGTCGCCCGCCAGCGTTTCGAGGATCGAGTTCAGGTTCGGGTCGTCGCCTCGCGACCTGAAGATGCCCCGCCCGCCCATGCCATCCAGCGGCTTCAGCACCACTTCGCCGTGTTCGCGCGCGAAACGGCGCAACTCGTTGCGGTCGCGCGCCACCAGGGCCGGCGCGCAGCACTGCGGAAACCACTGCGCCGCGAGTTTTTCATTGTAGTCACGCAAAGCCTGCGGATTGTTGATGACGCGCACGCCCGCGCGGGCGGCGAGATCGAGCACCAGCGTGTCGTACAGGAATTGCGCGTCGAACGGCGGGTCCTTGCGCGCCAGCACGATGTCGACGCCGTCCGCCAGTGGCTGCCAGCGCGCTTCGCCCAGCGTGAACCAGTCGGTCGTGTTGTCCCGCACGTCGAGCGGCGCCAGCCGCGCCCAGGCCACGCCGTCGCGCACGGCCAAGTCGTCCTGCAGCATGTACCGCAGGGCGTGGCCGCGGCGCTGCGCCTCCAGCAGCAAGGCCAGCGTGGTGTCCTTTTCGGGATGGATCGTGCCGATGGGGTCCATCAGCACCGCAACGGTCAGGTTCATGGGCTCGGGTTGTTGGTCAATGGATCGGCGGGCGGCCGCGATGCGACGATGGCGTCTTGAAACCAAAGCGCAAGACGTCACATCGAAACAGGGCGCGCATGGTGTATCTTGGCACAGAGACGGCTTTGCCTTGTGGAAGGCATTCCGGGTTCGTCTGCAGGGGGACGGATCGCAGGGGGGATCGCTTCAAGATCGAACGTGACGGCCGTCACAGTGGCGTGTGGTGTGGCATCCATGTTGCATGGAGTCTCAACGCCTCCCGAAGAGGTGGAACCCTGACCGTGAACGAAAACGTCAACCACGATGGCCTTGCCGGATTGAAGGTGATGGTCATCGATGACTCGAAGACCATCCGCCGTACCGCCGAGACCCTGCTGAAGAAGGAGGGTGCCGAGGTATTGACCGCCGTGGACGGCTTCGAGGCGCTGGCCAAGATCTCCGATCTGCGCCCCGACATCATCTTCGTGGACATCATGATGCCGCGCCTGGACGGTTATCAGACCTGCGCGCTGATCAAGAACAACCACGTGTTCCGATCCACGCCCGTGATCATGCTGTCCTCCAAGGACGGCCTGTTCGACAAGGCGCGCGGCCGGATCGTGGGTTCCGAGCAATACCTCACCAAACCTTTCACCCGCGACGAATTGCTGGATGCGATCCGGCAGCATGTCGCGGCCGACAAATGACGCATGCACCATCGTGGTGATGCGCGCAGGGGAATCCAAGCAATGGCACACATCCTGATCATCGACGACTCGCCCACCGACGTGAAGATTTTTTCCGGCGCGCTGGAGCGGGCGGGGCACAAGGTCACCTCGGCCGGAACCGCGGAGGCGGGCATCGCCGCCGCGCAGAAGGACAAGCCGGACCTCGTGCTGATGGACGTGATCATGCCCGGCATGAACGGCTTCCAGGCCACCCGCAGCCTCACCAAGGATCCGAAGACCAGTTCCATCCCGGTGGTGATCGTGACCACCAAGAACATGGAAACCGACCGCATGTGGGGCATGCGCCAGGGCGCGAAGGACGTGCTGGTGAAGCCGGTCAGCGAAAAGGATCTGGTCGCCAACGTCAGCAAGCACCTCACCGCGCAGGCCTAGCGACGATGACCAGGAAGCGCTCCCACGAAAGACACGGCCCTCGCAGCGGCGCGCGGCAGGCGCAAGCCGCGGCCCCGGTCACGGGAGAAGCTCTGGAAAACCTGCAGCCAGCCGGTGCGTACGCGCTGCTGGCGGCCTACGAAAGCCGCAGCCTCGAGCATGATCCCGGCGTGCCGGAACAGATCGAGGCGCCCGGCCTTTGGCGTGCGATCGGCTTCCGGATCGGCGACCATCATTTCGTCAGCGGCATCGACGAAGTCAGCGAAATCCTGATGCAGCCGCCGCCGGTCACCAGCATTCCCGCCACGCGTCCGTGGATGCTCGGCGTCGCCAACGTGCGCGGCAACCTGATCGCGCTGGTGGACCTGAAACAGTTCCTGTTCGAGCAGCGCACCCATGTCACCGGGCGCGCGCGGGTGCTGGTGGTGAAGCAGAACGGCGGCAACGTCGGGCTGCTGGTCGACGAGTTGCTGGGCCAGCGCAACCTGACCGACGCCGATCGCATCGATGCGGAGGGCGAAGCCGATGCGCGACTGGCGCGCTTCGTCACCGAAAACGTCACGATGGGTCCGATGCGGCTGGGCCGTTTCAGCATGGTGGAGTTGACGCATACGGCGGAGTTCCAGCACGCGGGGCTGTAGTTGTGCGATCGTCCTGATCGGTTTCGTGGGTGTTTTGGAGTACTGAGGGGAGTGCAGACCATGGACATCAGAACGGCCATCCCTGGCCCCCGATCAAAAGCGTCTCGGGGGCAGGCTCTGACTTTCAACAACAGCCGCTCCGAGTCAGCTCACGACGGGGCAGAACCGATGCAAGCGACAAACATGGCAACGAGGTGGGAATCATGAGCGCGAATTCCGGAGCAGCACGCAAGGGTGCGTCCCTGCAGACCTGGCTGATCATCCTGTTGCTGCTGGCGATCATCCTCGCCGGCGCCGACTTTTTCCTGCTGAACCGGCACGACAGCCAGGACCGTTCGGCCGCGCAGCTCACCACCCAGATCCAGGTGAACTCGCAGCAGGTCGCGAACTTCGCGTTGCAGGCCGCCAACGGCAACATCGACGCCTTCAAGGAATTGACCAGCACACGCGCGGCCATCGCCGCGGCGGTCAATCACCTGAACCAGGGCGATTCCGCCACCGGCCTGCCGGCCTACGTCGACGCGATCGGGGTGCGCGAGCCGATGGCTGCGCTGACCAAGTCGTGGAACCAGTTGAACGCCGACCTCGGCAAGATCGAAGCGAACAAGGATGCGGTGCTTGATTCCGCTTCGCAGGCCGCCACCTTCAACCAGCAGATGCCGGACCTGAACTCCAAGATCAATCAGGTCATCAACATCCTGCAGTCCAGGGGGTCGGCTTCCAGCATCTACACCGCCTCGCAACTGATGGTGTCGGGCGACCGCCTGATCCGTCGCGTGGGCGACGTGTTGCAGGGCGGCGCCGATTCCGCGTCGGCCGCCAACGGCCTCGCGCTCGACTCCACCAACTATGGCGAAACCCTGAAGCAACTGGCGGACAGTTCCGGCGGCGAAGCCACCAAGCTGCTCGGCGACGTGCAGAAATCGTGGAGCGGCCTCGAAGCGCCGGTGCAGAAGGTGATCGCCGCCGCACCGACGCTGGTGACGGTGAAGAACGCCGCAACCCAGGCCTCGGTCGATTCGCAGGACGTGTTGCTGAAGGCCAACGCGGTGTCCAACGCGCTCGGCAAGTTGCCGCAGACCCGCCCGTTCCCGAACGTGTGGTGGGGCCTGCTCGGCGCGGTCGCCGCGGCGATATTGGCGGTGATCCTGGCGCTCAACTTCATCCGTACCGAACGCAAGCGCTCGGCCGAGAGCCGCAGCCTCAACGAACGCAACCAGCAGGCGATCATGCGCTTGCTGGATGAAATGGGCACGCTCGCGGAAGGCGACCTGACGGTGAAGGCGACTGTTACAGAAGACATCACCGGCGCGATCGCGGACTCGGTGAACTTCGCGGTCGAGGCACTGCGCTCGCTGGTGACGACCATCAACGAGACGGCGGTGCGCGTGTCATCGGCCGCCCAGGAAACCCAGGCCACCGCCAAGCATCTGGCGGATGCGGCCAACCAGCAGGCCGAACAGATCACCTCGGCCTCGGCCAAGATCAACGAAATGGCGGTGTCCATCGACCAGGTGTCGCGCAACTCCGCCGACAGCGCGGAAGTGGCGCAGCGCTCGGTGCAGATCGCGTCGAATGGCGCGCAGATCGTGCGCCAGACGATCAGCGGCATGGATTCGATCCGCGAGCAGATCCAGGAGACGTCCAAGCGCATCAAGCGCCTCGGCGAGTCTTCGCAGGAAATCGGTTCGATCGTCGAACTCATCAACGACATCGCCGAGCAGACCAACATTCTGGCGTTGAACGCGGCCATCCAGGCCGCCTCGGCCGGCGAAGCGGGCCGCGGTTTCGCGGTGGTCGCGGACGAAGTGCAGCGACTGGCCGAGCGCGCGACCGGCGCCACGAAGCGAATCGAAACGCTGGTGCAGACCATTCAGTCGGATACCGTCGAAGCGGTCAGCTCCATGGAACAGACCACCACGCAGGTGGTGAACGGGGCGCGGCTGGCGGAAGACGCCGGCACCGCGCTGGGCGAAATCGAAAAGGTGTCGACCAACCTCGCAGGGTTGATTCAGGGCATCTCCAGCGCGGCCAAGCAGCAGTCCGCGGCGGCCACCAACATCTCGTCGACGATGAGTTCGATTCAGCAGATCACCGCGCAGACCTCGGTGGGCGCGAACCAGACCGCGGAATCGATCGGCAACCTTGCGCAACTCGCCCAGGAGCTGCGCCGTTCGGTGGCCGACTTCAAGCTGCCCGCGTAAGCGGTGCGAGGAGGGGCCATGACCGCAGGCGACGACATCATGACCACGGGCACCGGCGAAGCCGGCATGGCCGCAGTCGTGCCCGCCGCGGTCGTGGAGCGGGAAGCCGGCGGCAGCGTGCGGAAAGCAGCGATGCAACTCGAAGAACACATCGATTTCTCGACCCTCGGCTGGATCAAGCCGCAGATCGACCAGTTGCTGTCGGAAGCCCGGCAGGCGCTCGAAGCCTACGCCGAGGACCCCGAGGACGCACGCCTGATGCAGAGCTGCGTGGGCCTGCTGCACCAGGTGCTCGGCACGCTGCGCATGGTCGAACTGTACGGCGCCGCCGAGCTCGATCAGGAAATGGAGCACCTGGCGCAATCGGTGCTCGACGGCAAGGTCGCCGACCGTGACGAAGCCTTCGGTGCGCTGATGCGCGGGCTGGTGCAGTTGCCCGATTATCTTGACCTCATCGAAACCGGCCACAAGGACATTCCGATCGTCCTGCTGCCGCTGCTGAACGAATTGCGTGACGCGCGGGGTGCGGAACCCGTCGACCAGCGCGTGCTGTTCCATCCCGACATCGATCGCCCGCTGCCGCCGGACGCAGCCGGTGCGCGGGTGGCGTATCCGTTCGCCGACTTGCGAGCGCGCACCACGCAGGTGCGCGCGCGTTTCCAGGTGCAGTTGTTGGCCTGGACCCAGGGCAAGCAACCCAATTTCGCCGACATGCGCGACTGCATGGACGAGCTCCGCGTAGTGTGCCACGCCGAAGCTGCGCGCCGTCTGTGGTGGGTGGCCAGCGGTGTGCTGGAAGCCTTGCAGCAGGGTCGGCTGGATCATCATCTCGCCAGTTTGCGCCAGCAGTTCGGGCAGCTCGATCGCACGGTCCGCCACATGCAGGACCAGGGCGAGGAAGTGTGCGGCGACGAGGACGCGCGCGAACTCGTGCGCGGCTTGCTGTTTTCCGTCGCGCACGCGACGCCCGGGCCCGGCCGGACCGAAGCGATCGCACAGTGCTTCGCGCTCGACCGGATGGTGCCGTCGGCCGAGGAACTGGAACGCGCGCGCGCAGCGATGTCCGGCCGCAATCGTGCACTGCTCGATACGGTGGCCAAGGCGGTGCGCGAGGACCTGTTGCGCGTCAAGGAAGGCCTGGACATTTTCCTGCGCCGCGAGGACCGCAGTCCGCAGCAATTGGCGCCGCAGGTCGAAACCCTGCATCGCGTCGGTGACACGCTGGGGATGCTGGGGCTGGAATCGCCAGCCAGGATGATCGGCGACCAGCGCAAGGTGATCGCCGACGTCATCGACGGCAAGTGCGAGGCGAAGCCCGAAATCATCCTCGACGTCGCCAGCGCGCTGTTGTACGTGGACGCCTCGCTGGACGAACACATCGAATTCCTCGGTGCCACCAACTCGTCCGATGACGTGTTGCCCTCCAGCGAAGCGCGCAAGATCATGCGCACGCTGATGCGCGAAGCCGGCGCCAACCTCGGCAGGGTCAAGGAACACATCACCGCGTTCATTGAATCGTCGTGGTCGCACGCACAACTCGCCGATGTGCCCAAGTTGCTGGCCGAGGTTTCGGGTGCGCTGCGCATCCTCAATCTGGAGCGCCCGGCCGAACTGGTGGACGGGATCGACCGGTACATCGGCAACGAACTGATCGCCGACGGCAAGGTCCCCACCGTCGATGACATGGATACGCTGGCCGATGCGATGGCCAGCGTCGAGTACTACCTCGAGATCGGGCGCGATTCGAGCGCCAGCGACAACCGCATTCTCGATGCGGCCCAGCACAGTCTGGAGAAACTCCAGTACTGGCCGCTTCCGGCGCGGCGCGAGCCGGCCGAGCCGGCCATCGCCGAGAAGACCACGGCTGCGATGGAACCGGCGGCTGTCACTCCGGCTCCGATCGCCCCGATCGGCAAGGGCGTTCCGAACGCGGTCGACATCCCGGTCGCGGCGGCCAACGACACGGAAGCCGCGCAAGCTGGTTACGCGATGCCCGGCGTCGGCCCCGGCCAGTGGGTCGATGTCGAAGAGGAAGTGCTGGAGCCGGCCGAGGCGGACGGCGCCGCGCCGGTCGATACGGCGTTCCAGGATGCTGCAGGCATCGACGAGGAAATCCGCGAAGTCTTCGTCGAAGAAGTGGGCGAGGAAATCGCCAACATCAACGTCAACCTGCCGGCATGGAAGGCCAATCCGGACGACCTCGACACACTCAAGAACGTGCGGCGTTCGTTCCACACGCTGAAGGGCTCGGGGCGGCTGGTAGGTGCCGCGGCGCTGGGCGAATTCAGCTGGAAGATCGAGAACATGCTGAACCGCGTGCTCGATCGCACCATTCAGCCGGACCAGAACGTGCAGGACGTGGTGGACGCAGCGGTGGCGACGCTGCCGAAACTGCACGCCGGCCTGCAGGGCCGTCCGGTCACGCTGGACCCGCCGCTCGACGCGATCATGCAGACAGCGGACAAACTCGTCGCGGGCGAACCGGCGCGGATCGCCGATCTGGTCCAGGGTTATCGCAAGACCGTGCGCAGCGTGCGCCGCTGGGTGCCTGATGCCGAAGCCGGGCCGGTGGCTGTTGCTCCGGTTACCACGACGGCGCAGGTCATCACCTCCCCGGAAACCGGTCTGCCGGTGGTGGATCCGATCCTGCTGGATGTGCTGCGCACCGAAGTGGGCCAGCACCTCGACAACCTGCGCGCGTATCTGGCGCGCAACGTCGACTATCGCGTTCCGGCGGACGACGAACTGATGCGCTCGGTGCATACGCTGCACGGCGCGGTCGCGATGGTCGGCATCGAGATGCTGGCGAACATGCTGGGGCCGATGGAATCCTGGGTGCGCCGCGTGCGCAGCGCCGAGGCCCCGCTCGATCGCGAAGGCTGCGACGCGATGCGCGATGCGGTCGCGATGACGGATCACGTGATGGCGCAATTCGACGCGCCGGTTCCCGACGTGCCGGACACCACTGCATTGGCCGAGCGTCTGGAAGCCTTGCGCGACCGCTGGCCGGAGGCCGCGCCGTTCGGCGCACCGCGCGTTTCATTAGCGGAACACGAACTCGCAGCCGAGGCTGGATTGTCGCTCGAGGACGAATCCGATAATGGCGTCACAGCCATCGGTTTGGGGGCTGCCTCGACGTTGCCCACCGAAGACGACGCCGACGCGCTGGCTGCGCGTGAAGAGGCCGACAGGTTGGCGGCAGAAAAGGCGGAACGGGAACGCATCGCCGCCGAGCAGGCCGAAGCCGAACGCGTTGCGACGGATCAAGCGGAGCAGGAACGCATTGCCGCCGAGCAGGCCGAAGCCGAAGCCGAACGCATCGCGGCGGAACAGGCCGAACAAGAACGCATCGCGGCCGAGGAGGAGCAGGAACGCCTCGCCGCGGAGCAGGCCGAGCAGGAACGCCTTGCTGCCGAGGCCGAGCGCGCTGCCGCCGAGCAGGCCGAGGCCGAACGCATTGCCGCTGAAAGGGCGGAACAGGAACGTCTTGCCGCAGAACAAGCCGAACGCGAGCGTCTTGCGGCAGAGCAGGCCGAGCAGGAGCGTCTGGCTGCCGAACAAGCCGAGCAGGAACGCATCGCCGCCGAGCAGGCGGAGCGTGAGCGAATCGCGGCGGAACAGGCGGAGCGTGAACGCATCGCGGCTGAGCAGGCCGAAGCCGAACGGATTGCCGCGGCGCGTGCACAGGCGGAGCGCGACATCGCGGCCATGGCGCTGCCCGCTTTCCCGGAAGACACGCAACCCGATGGCGCGCTCGACATTCCGGGACTCGATCCGGAACTCGTCAGCCTGTTCACCGAAGAAGCCGGCGAGCTGCTGGACAGCAGCGACGGCCTGATGGCCACGTTGCGCAATGCGCCGGATGACGTCGAATGCATCCGTGGCCTGCAGCGCAACCTGCACACCCTCAAAGGGGGTGCGCGGGTGGTCGGCATCGCCGCGGTGGGCGATCTGGCCCACGCCATGGAAACGCTGCTGGAGAAGATCGGCGATCGCAAGCGTGCGGTCGAGCCGATCGAAGTCGATTCCCTGGAACGCGCCTTCGACCGCCTGCACGACATGCTCGAGCGGGTGATGGAGAACCGCGCGGTGGCGACGCCGGTGAACGCGGTCGAACGTTTCAACGCGTTGGCCGAAGGCCGCCCGATCGCGGGCGTGGCCGGAGCCTTCGAAACGACTTCGGAACCCAACCCCGCTCGCGATGAAGTGGCGCCAGTTGCGAAAGCGGTTCCGGCACCGCCGCCGCGCGCCGCACCGCAATTCGTCGAGACCGAGGTACAGGCGCCGGCGGAATTGATCCGGGTGCGTTCGGACCTGCTCGATTCGCTGGTGAATGCGGCGGGCGAAGCGTCGATCTACCGCGCGCGCCTGGAACAGCAGGTCGGCAACTTCCGCTTCAACCTGGTCGAACTCAACCAGACCGTCGCGCGCCTGCGCGAACAGTTGCGAAAACTCGAGATCGAAACCGAAACCCAGATCCTGTCCCGCTACCAGCGCGAGAACGAAGCCGGCGAAGGCGCGGCGTTCGATCCGCTGGAACTCGACCGCTTCTCCAACCTGCAACAGTATTCGCGCGCGCTCGCGGAATCGGTGTCGGACCTGGCCTCGATCCAGGACATCCTGGACGATCAGGCGCGCCAGTCCGAAACGCTGCTGCTGCAGCAGTCGCGTGTCAACTCCGATTTGCAGGACGGCCTGATGCGTACGCGCATGGTGCCGTTCGAGTCGATGGTGCCGAACCTGCGCCGCACGTTGCGCGGGGCCGCCGACGAACTCGGCAAGCGCGCGCAACTGCGCGTGGAAGGCGCACAGGGTGAAATGGATCGCAGCGTGATGGAGCGCATGAAGGCGCCGTTCGAGCACATGCTGCGCAACGCGCTCGCGCACGGCATCGAGGATCCCGCCCAGCGCGTCGCCATCGGCAAGCCGATGGAAGGTACCGTCACGATCCACGTCGGCCGCCAGGGCACTGAAGTATTGGTGCGGGTAACCGACGACGGCGCCGGTTTCGATCGCGACGCCATCCGCCGCAAGGCCATCGAACGCGGGTTGTTGCAGGCCGACATGTCGGTTTCCGACGCCGAACTGTTCAACTTCGTGCTGCAGACCGGCTTCTCCACCGCCAGCGAAGTCAGCCAGATCGCGGGTCGCGGTGTCGGCATGGACGTGGTCGCCAACGAGATCCGCCAACTCGGTGGCTCGCTGACCATCGAATCCGAACGCGGCCGCGGCACCACGTTCAACATCCGCCTGCCGTTCACGCTTGCGGTGACGCAGGCGATCACGGTGCGTGCGGGCGATACCACGTTCGCCGTGCCGATGACGTCCGTGCAGGCCGTCTCGCGCATCCCGCGCGAGGAAATGGCCGCACGCATGGCCAGTGGCGACCGCTCCATCGAATACGCGGGCGAGCCTTACCAGCTGCACGAACTGTCCGAGCTGCTCGGACTGGGCGCATCGCACGCCGTCGAAGACAGCACCGGCCAGTTGCCGCTGCTGATGGTGCGCGCGGGTGACCTGCGCGCCGCCATCCACATCGACAGCGTGATCGGCTCGCGCGAAATCGTGGTGAAGCCGGTGGGTCCGCAGATCAGCAACGTGCCGGGCATGTTCGGCGCCACGATCATGGGCGATGGTTCGGTGATGCTGATCCTCGATCTCGCACCGCTGGTGCGTCATTCCGTCGCCAAGCAATCGGCGCTGGTCACGGTGGCCGAAGCCGAAGAACCGGGCGATGCCGAACCGCTGCGACCGGTCGTGCCGTCGCGCACCGACGAGTCTGGCCCGCGCCTCGTGATGGTGGTCGACGATTCGATCACGATGCGCAAGGTCACCACGCGCGTGCTGGAGCGCGAGCAACTGGAAGTAGTCACCGCGAAGGACGGCGTCGACGCCCTGGAGCAATTGCAGGAACGCGTGCCCGACGTGATGCTGCTCGACATCGAAATGCCGCGCATGGACGGGTACGAGCTGGCGACGCACATGAAGAACGACGCGCGGTTCCGCCACGTGCCGATCATCATGATCACCTCGCGCACCGGCGAGAAACACCGCCAGCGTGCGTTCGAAATCGGTGTGGAGCGTTACATCGGCAAACCGTACAGCGAATCCGACCTGTTGCGCCACGTAAATGAAATGCTGGAGGCGCGCCATGCCTGATCGTGCGATGGAAACGCTGCCGCGCATCGCGCTGGTGTTCGGCGATGAGGCGGCGGTCGCGCACGTCCGCGAGGCCATGGCCGGACACGTCGAGATCGCGTACGCGTCGGCTGCGGCTGGTTTCGACGCTGCGCGCCTGGCTTCCGCGGGCGTAGCGTCGGCGCTGGTGAATCTCGATGGCGGTGACTGGCTGGAAACCGTGGAATCGGCCTTGCACGCCGCGGGCATCGCGGTGGTGTACAACGATCCCGAAATTTCGCAGTCGCTGGAGGGCTGGTCGCGCGCGCGCTGGTTGCGGCATCTCGTCGCAAAATTGCGCGGCAGCCGCGACGTGGATCCGCCGCGTCCGGAGGCCATGTCGCGTGTCGCCACGACCAAGACGCCCGCGGTCGTTGCCGATGCCGCAAATCCGCAGGTCGCGGTGGACGTGGACGAATCCGCGTTCGCGATTTCGGTGGAAACGACCGGAACAGCCTCGCCTGCGGCCGTGGTCGAGCTCCCGCTTTCGTCTGAGGAAATCGAAACCATGACCGTCGATTTCGCGGGCGGCCAGGTTTCCGCGCCGGCCATCGAGCCGGTCACGGAAACTGCGCAGGGGCTGCCGGGCCTCGGCGTTCCGTCGCCGGACGATTCCGCACAGGCGGTCGCGGTGGAGCAAGGGTTGTCTTTCGAACCGGTTCTCGAATTGCCGGCGGAAACGATCGTGGTCGCCGACGAGCCGTTGGATGCGAATGCGCAGCAGGAAGCTCCCGCGGATTTCGATTTCGAAGCCGAAGCCGCGCTGGATGTCGACACCGAGGCTTTGTCGGCGATGATCGATGCGCGGCTCGCGGAACCGAGTTCCGCCGAGAACCCCGCTTCCACCCAGGTCTGGCGCGAGGTTTCCGGTGACAACGTGCCGGCGGCGCCACAGGATCAAGTTTGCGAGGCCGAACCCATGAAGCAGGACACTCCCAATCCCGAGCCGCTCCCTGCGCCTGCCGAGGCGGTGAACGACGACGCCGACGTGCTCGCGAGCTTGCCCTCGCTCGATGACTGGGCGCTGGTCGATCCGGATGTCGCGCCGGCAACTGCCGCGGACAGCGGCGCGCGCAAATCATCCGAGCCGGTCTTGTCCGATGCCTTTGCGGGTCTGGAGCTGGTGCCGATGGAAACGGTGGTGCCGCTGCGGGTCGATGCCGATCCGATCGAACGCTGGTTCGGCGGAGACTCCGACAGAAAGACAGGCGCCGATGATTCCGCCGGCTCGAAAATGAAGGAAGTCAGCCATGAGCATGGCTGATGCCTTGCCCCACGAAATCCGCGGGGTCATGTTGCCCGTCACCGGCGGTCGTGTGCTGGTGCCCAACACCACCATGGCCGAAGTGATCACGTTCGCGCATCCCTCGCCGGTTGCAGGAGCGCCGTCATGGTTGTTGGGGCGCCTGGCGTGGCGCGGCTGGGGGTTGCCGGTGTTGGCGTTTTCGGCACTCGCGGGCACGGCCGCCGACGAATCGACCGAGAACGCGCGGGTGGCCATCCTGAAGGCGCTTTCCGGTCACGCGCGCCTGCCGTATTTCGGCGTGCTGACGCAGGGCTTCCCGCGCCTGACCCTGATTGCCGAAGACATGTTGCTGCCGGACGGGAATGCCGGCGCGTTGCCGACCGGCGTGCGCGAGCAGGTGCGGGTCCACGACGAACCCGCGTGGATTCCCGATCTCGCCGCGGTCGAAAACCGGATCGTCGAAGCATTGGACGTCGCCGCCTGAGCGCAGCGCGATTCGGCAGCGCCGAAGTCTGCCCCGGCCTGCAAGCGCGTCGTGCGCTGCCGCACCGCGATCGCAGCGCGGCCCGCGCGTGGTGCTCCCCGGGTTACGCCTCGACGGCTTCGCGGTGCGGCAACACCTTGTCGGCCGAATCGATCCGCACCGATTCCACGAGTGCGCTGCCGCGGGCTTCTTCCCTGGCCGCGCGCCGACAAGCGGGCAGGTTGTCGCGCCGGAACACTTCCTGGATCCAGTCGATGAAGGCGTGCACGCGCGCCGACAGGTGTTTCTTCTGCGGGTACACGATCCACACCGGTGATCCGGCCGAGATGGTGTCTTCCATGATCACCTGCAGCTTGCCGTGGCCGATCGGCCCCGCCGCCAGCCAGTGCGGCACCTGGATGATGCCGAGGCCCGCCATCGCCGCCTGGATCACCGACTCGCCATCGTTGATCAGCAGGTGCGCATCGACGTCCAGCGTGACCGGGCCGTTTGGCGAATCGAATTGCCACTGGTAGGCGCGACCGCTGGTGGGGTACACGTAATTGATGCACTGGTGCTGCTTCAGGTCGTCGAGGCACGTTGGCGTGCCGTGCCGCGCCAGATAGGCCGGCGACGCGCACAACACGTTGCTGAAGTAACCGAGCTTGCGGGCGACGAGGTTGGAATCCTCCAGTTCGCCCATCCGGATAGCGCAATCGATGCCTTCCTCGATCAGCCCGATGTTGCGCTCGCTCATCGCGAGTTCCAGCCGGATGTCGGGATAGCGTTCCTCGAAGTCCGCGAGATTCGGAATCAGGCCCGCACGCCCGATCGAGACATTCATCGCGACGCGCAATTTGCCGCGCGGCTTGGTGCGCGCATAACCCAGCGATTCCACCGCCTCGCCGAGGTCGGCCAGGATGTCCTTGCAGCGTCGGTAGAACGATTCGCCATCGTCGGTGAGGTTGAGCGCGCGGGTGCTGCGGAACAGCAGGCGCACGCCGATGTGTTCTTCCAGCCGCGATACCGCCCGGCTGACGCCGGAAGGCGTCATGCCCAGTTGCGCGGCCGCGGCCCGGAAACTCTTGGCTTCGACCACTCGGACGAAGCTCGATATTGCTGAGAAGTCTTCCATCTTTCGCATTCTCCATCGATTCGTGACTGGCAGTCACGGGTGGAATGCCTCGCGACGGGGTTAACTGTACCGATCAGTGTTCTTATTTCAAGGCTCCTGTCGCGCCGCCTCGGGTGCGAAACCCATCAGGGAGCTGGATGATGA
>Ga0207667_10000986_pt1 | contig 36419 bp, 27 predicted proteins | sample KBSCornC52_FD_184301 | JGI IMG/M metagenome (GOLD analysis project Ga0207667, IMG submission 184301) | Corn rhizosphere microbial communities from Kellogg Biological Station, Michigan, USA - KBS Corn C5-2 (SPAdes) (version 2) | ecosystem: Host-associated > Plants > Roots > Rhizosphere > Soil ...
TCGTCGCGCCGGACGTGCTCACGGCACTCCGTGCGAACGGCATCCCCGTCGTCAGTGTTTTACTCAGGCATGTGGCGGGCGACTGGGGCTCAGTGTCAGACGAGGACTGCCAGCAGAACGACCTGTCAGTTGCGGCAGGCCTGCGCCTGATCTCGCTCTACCGTCTGCCAGACCAGACCCGCATTCTCGTCATCACCGAGTGGGATCGCTCGAACACGACCATCGAACATCTTGATGATGTCGTGCCCGACTGCGCGGCACGCAAGGACGCGCCCGCGACTCGTCGCTATCCGGTCTGGCCTTCTGTGGGTTACGTGCAGGAGGTACGCGCATGAGCCGCTACGAAAACGGGCCACGCTTCCCGATGGGTCGTCCTGCCATCACGCCTGCGGCCGAAGCCGCCCTCAATGCCGCCGACATTCATCCGGTACGGCTTCTGGCGCGCCATATTCACGGCGACTGGGGCGAACTCTCCGCCGAAGACCGGGCCGCCAATGAACTCGCGCTGCTCTCCGGCAGGCGGCTGCTTTCGAGCTATGCGATACCGGGCGGCACCAGGGTCTGGCTGATCACCGAAGCCGACCGTTCGGTCACGACGATACTGCTACCGGAGGACTATTGATGCCTGTCCTCGTCCCAGAAACTGGGCCCGGCTGCGTCCCGGAAAAGCGGCTAATGCTTACCGGAGCCTGCTGCGCTTGATCTCTGGCGGCGTCGCCGTATTCGCCCGGCGTTCGCCGGTCGGTGCCAGCGACACACCGTCCAGCGGCGCAAACAGCGACGCCAGCGTGACGTTCAATGAATGGCAGATGTTCGCCAGGGTCTCGACGGACGGATTGGCAATACCCCTCTCGATCGCCGAGATGTATGTCCGGTCAACGTGCGCTTCAAAGGCAAGCGTTTCCTGCGACTTCCCGGCCGCATGCCGGCATTCCTTGACCCGCCTGCCGAGGGCAATCGAGATCGGGGCGGGCCGGGCTACAGGAGGAGTTGGGCGCTTCGCAGTCATGGCGTGCAGGATGCCCGCCCGTCGACTGATTCACGACGCTATAAACTCTACACTTAATGTCGCGTATACACTTCATTTTTTCCGCATATAGCCGATACTGAGGGTTGTGGGCTCGCATCCAAGCTATCCCACACCCATATTTGTCGAGTAAACACTACATTTAACCACTTGAGGAAGCTACGCCGTGCAGAAAAACAAGCTCAATACGGGGATCACGAAATTCGCGCTCGGCGCGTCCATGTGCGCGGCGCTCGTCGCCTGTGGCGGGGGCAACAGCAGCAATTCGGGCACCAGTAGCCCAAGCGTCACAACGAACGGTACGGCCGCGGTCGGCTCGGCGATCGTTGGAGGCACCGTTTCGCTCAAATGCGCGTCGGGCGCAACGGCGTCGGCGACGACCGTCGCCGATGGCACGTATTCCGTTACCTTGAAGTCGGCAGATTACCCGTGCGTCGCCCAGGTATCGGGCGGGCAGGCGAATGGCGCAGCCTTCGCGTCGGCGCTGCACTCGGTCGCCGCCGCACCCGGCACAACAAACGTTACCCCACTGACCGATCTGATCGTCGGCGTGCTGGGTAATGGAAATGCGGCGGCGCTTGATGGAGCTACATCGAGCACGCTCTCAAGCACGATTACGGCCGAGAATCTGGCGAGTGCACTCACGAAGGTCCAGACGGCAATCGCAACCCTGCCGGGCAAGCTGACGATTGCGAGCGGCTTCAATCTGCTGAATTCTCAATTCAGCGTGGGCGATGCCAATGACGCACTACTCGACCAGTATGCGGCGGCGCTCGATGCTGCTGGTCTGACGCAAACCGATGCAGTCACGCACACGCAGGCTGGCACGGCGATGACGAAGACGCCTTACTCGGCGATTGCCTATACGACTCCGGGCATCACGGCGACTGCGATGGGCACCTCGCTCAATCTCGACAACACCTTCGGTATCGCTATCGCCGATCCGAATCGTGGCCTGTACGTGGCCAAGGCGAATCTCAATGCGAGCGGCAATGTCAGTTCGTTCGCGACTCCCGGCAAGTTCACGGCCATCGTGAGCGTCCTCGGCAACCGCGTCGGCGAACTGTGTACCGCCAACGGTGTCGGCAGTGTGTCGGCCAGTCAGCCGGGCCAATATGTCTACGTATCGAGCGATATGGTGGAAGTGACCGACCTGAGCGAACTGAACGGCAAGACCTTCGACGAGTACGAAGACTGCGCGCAGTCAGGTAGGGCGACGTTCGCCAGCAACGGCATCGTCACGTTCACGGGCAATGACGGGCAGGTGGACTCTCCGGTCAGCATCGTGCAGGCGCTCACTGCGGCGGGTGCCTCTGACCCGGCAAACCATTCGGTCGAGCATGCCAAAGTCTATAAGTACATCGATTCGACCGGTACTGCACGGTATGCCTACATCACGATCAACAGCACGACGGGCACTGACGATCCGCTCACGTTCGATACCGACACGAAGTACGTGACGATTGGGCTGTCGCGGTAACCATTCGTCGCCGATGGCGCATCCCAGAAGGGCAGCGACGTATTCACCAGCCTGATCCGGTAGCCCGGTCAGGCTGGTGAATGAGTGTCGCCAGTACCGGTACTGCTACTGGTGATATTTTTTTATTCTTCAGCGCCGAGCTAAGGAAGCGTCCGTATGCGAAGATCTTCCTACGTCGCTCCAATCCAGCGACTGCCGGACTTAGAACAACGTTGCAGATCGGATTACATACCCATAGGGGGCAAGCGCTCCAATGACCAACGCCATCGTTTGGAAGTTACCGAAACATCGAGAGATTTGGGCCGTCGCGGACTCTCGAGTTAGCCACAAACGGAAAGACGGCGACGCTACACGCGTCACTGATCAAGCTGTAAAAATATTGCCGCTCGAGGTAACAGTTCATCGCCGCTCTTCACATGCGGAGCAGCCTGAGGCCTTCCGTACACTTCGGCTTGGCCTTTGTTACGCGGGAGCAGTGCTTCCTTCGCTGATGACTCACGCGGCAGCCAACTTCTTTCTGTCGAACCTGGTCGCTGAATCCGGAAGATTGCCTGACCGCGAGAACCTTGCTGAGCTGATTCGGAGCTTGTCCGAGCAATACACCCGCGACGCCTCTTTCGCATATGCGATCGACAACCCTCCCGTCTGCGAATTTGCGCTTTTCGGCCAATCATCGGCTAGCAACGGCTCAAGCGAATTGTGGGCATATTGGATTCGTCCTGGCCAAGGTGCTGCGAACGGGTTTAAACAGGTCAAGGAATCAGTAAATCTGGAGGCTGGAGAAATGATCGTGCTCGGAGACCAAACGAGCCAGCTAAAAGAAGATATTGAACAGCTTCAGGCGCTCAGGCATCCAGCTTGGGACGGAGCCGAGCCACGTGTAGCATTGAGCAATCGAATTCGCAAGAACACGCACGACACAGTCGGCGGTACACTTCAAGGCGCGATTCTCAAAGACAATAACTTTGAGAGATTTGGGTCAGTGCATAGCGAAACCGGGAGCTTTTTTCAGAATTGGCTTGGATTTGATTACCAGAAGGAAATTGCAGGCATCCTCGGCATGGATGTATCGATCCGAGCACTGCTAGGCTAAACGCAATTAGCCAACGGATACGGTGTGGGTTGTCGCCTGACGCCTACGCACGAGAATCGCATAGATGATCACCACAGACATCTCTTCTTCGTGTACCGCGAGCATATAGACACGCCGTCAAAACCTATCACCGAATCTACTTGCTATGCTCGACGTTCGTAAGCTTTATAGGCCGCTGCAAACAAAACTTCTGTCCCTTGACTTGCGGGCTCTACTTCAGCTGATTTGGTTCGCTCAATCTCGATTGCAAAACTCTGGCGAGCTTGAAGTCCGAAATGAAGCCGGACCTATTGGGAAAATTTACTACTGGGAGCTAGTCGTGCTGTCGCGGGAAGCTCTATTGAACTGCACACCGGGCGTCCGCAAAAGAAAACCCCAAGAAGCTGACCTCGTTAAACTAGTCAGCCTCGTCCGACGCATCGAAGAAACCATCTCTTGCCGCACTATCTCATCGGGTGATGACGCGCTTCGGGCTATGCATTCACGTGTTCATCAACAGGCGAGATGGCAGAACATGCGAGACTGGGACCGCATGTATCGTGCTTATCGAATATATAACGATCCAGAGATGCAGCCGATTCTGGAAAAGGCGATCGGCTTGCGCCTTGCGTCTGCGTGGACGCTCGCATTAGCCGTATCAGGCGGCGCAAACTCCTCACCCATGGTGTCCTCTAAAATCGACTATGGCCTCGTTGGCGTGCCCGCAGATGAACAGCGCGCATTTTTTAAGATGGTCGGGTCACATCGTCGGGACATCAAGACGATACTTGAAAACTCCAGGAGGATCGATGAAGGATGGGCGCGTTCATGGAACGCTCTCGAATCGACACCGCTGGTCAACCTGGATACGCATAATCCAACCGAATACGTCTGTCCGCTGCCAGCTCTTCTTTTGCTCCGTGTTACGGAGGGTCTGTTCTATGATCTAGTTAAAAGCGGGCAGAAATACGGAAAGCCGTACGGTCACGCGTTTGAAGCCTACGTCGGAGAAGTATTGGTCGCTCAGTTTAAGAGATCCACTCATCGCGTGGCTGCGGAACAGCCCTACTTTGTGGGGAAAAATCGCAAGCTTGGTGTCGATTGGACCGTCAGCGACTCCACAGGGCACATTATGATCGAGTGCAAGGCGCGGCGCATGAAGCTGAGCGCGAAGGAACTCGACGACGGCGAGGACTTGCAACAATCACTCGAAGATCTCACTGAGTCCATTGTTCAGCATTATCGAAACATCAGCGATGCCAAGAACGGTTTCGCTGAATTCGAACCGGATGGATTGCCAATCTACCCATTCATCGTGACATATGAAGATTGGCGCCTGTTCGCGCCGCACGTCGTTAATCGTCTTTACGGGCTAGTAGAAGACAAGCTACGTTCCCTTGATCTCCTCGAACTGATGCGATTATCTCCGTTCACAGTCACTTCAATAGAGGAGTTTGAGAAAGCTGGTCAGGCGATTGCCCAAATCGGTATTGCAAAATTCTGCGCAGAACGGGTCAAGCAACCCTTTCGACATTTTGGACTCGGTGGATATGCGGACCATGCATTTCACGATATTGACGTCACGTATTGCCGACTCTTTCCAGATAGTGATATCCAAATGCTCGGTCACCTCGCACACCTATTTCCGCTCCCGAGTCGCGTCCTCGCCTAGGAGAAGATCGGTGAGTCGCGCTAGCTGCTACTTGCGACGAAATGCCATTACGCCCCCATCCCTCCCTCGAGGCGTGGTAGCGCTACTCAACACTAAATTTCGAGTGCCAATCAGCTTGTCGGCCCCATCACAATCGACTAGGGCCTGCGAGACCTTGCCATATAGAGACCGATGACCTTGCGTAACGTCTCGCGTTTCTCATCGTCATCGCGATGGACATAACCCACGGCTAAGATCAGCGCTTTAGATCCTACAGCTCGACCTATACAGTGAGGAATTTTTGATACTTCTCGGCGAGCAATGCAAACTCGCCCCATCCCAAACCTGATACCGCCAATCCGACGCCATTCGACGTAATTTTTCCCCAAAAGAGCACGATACGCCCTGCAGATTCGTCGTTGATGCCTTTCTCTTCTTGCTCGCCCGCCGAGACCTTGATCGTGAAATCGACGATATCCGGATGAGCCTGCAGTCTGGTCATGCGGATATTGGTAGGCTTTGGGTGAATGCCGGCATTCCGGGAACGTAGGATGGTTCCGTAATAGAGGCGAGGAACTGCGCATTCCTCTGTGACAGTCGCAATGTCGATCAAAATGTCGCTTAGCTTGCGAGCAACGTCGGTGTTAGGAAGCACAAAGTACTTGTAGAGATTGACATCGAAGCGCCGGCACAAGCCTGCAATTGTTGTGATCCTGCTGGGAAGCGCAAACGTTTCGCCGCGATGCCTCCCAATAGGAACTTCTGCGACTGGCCCAACATTATCCTCGACAGCACTTTGCCCGTATGGCTCGGCGTCTCCATGCGGTTTGAGCGGCCGGTCTGCCATAAAGGAACTGATAATCGCGAGCTGGTCACTCGCAATAGCCTGCTTCGCATCTTCTTCCGTCAAATACTTCTTCCCGTCGGCCAGTGGCGTGCGAAGTGAGCAAGGAATCTCACGGTAGGTCGCTCGGTGCATAAAGCAGCACGATCGACCGTTCGAAAAGCGATCCTTGTCCTTCGGCGAGCGGGATATAGGCGTGAAGCATTCAGGACAATAGAGTCTATCCTCCATGTCCGCTGTATATTCCGAAGGAATCACCATATCGGCATTCCTCGGCCGCACGCGATTCGCCCCGTCATAGCTCCAATTCGGATCGTGCAGGGCGTGATTGATTCTGTTGCTGGAAGCCATCCCGTATCCCATCGACCTGTGCGTCGATTCTTGCTAATTTCCTGCAATTCGCTTGACGCAGTTCCTCGGCTCATCGCTTGCAGGTACCGCCCCGTTATCGCGATATGATCACGACATTGATCGAATTATCGGCAGCCGGCCGAAAAGCTTGAACACGCAATTCAAGAAGTAGGTGATCGCGACTGGTAAGCTCGGAGCAGTCCGCAATACGACTATGATCTACGACTACCGGTCAAAGTACCTCGTACCGAACAGCTTATCGTCCTCGGTTCGATCTCTTGGTACTTGGTTGGATTTCGCCATGTAGTTTTCGATGAACAGGCGCAGGGAGTCACGCTTCGGATCATTACGACGATTGACCTGCCCGAGGCCGACGCCCCATCGATGCTCTAAATCCGGCTTATAGGCATTGGAGTTCCAATAGTTACCCCATCCCTTCGTGATGTCGTGCTCCCAATACTCACCTAGCATCCTACAGATCGGTACGTCAGCCCTGCGATCACCTCGATAGAATACGAGCAGATGAAGGTGTAGGCCTGACCGTTTGCCTTCTTCAAGTTTCCAGATCAAGCCACGAATGCCTTGCAGCAGTTCGCTGTCGTAGTCTTCCATATGGCGGAAGAGTCGATCTCGATGACCTTGGATCGTGCTGAGCATGACGTCTTCACGATAGCGCTTCTTGTAGTTCAGAGTTGGGAAGAGGATCAGATAGCGGGAGCTATCTTCGAACATGTCTTTCTCGAAATTCAGTCCTATACGTCTATTCCTACGTACTCTGGCTTGTTCAGCCTTACGGTGTCTGATCGCATCGTTACGGTTGATGCCATCGTCATAGCGGTTTTCATCAAACATGATTGACCTCGTTGGTGTTTATGCCAACGGATCAACTGTGTTGATATTTTTTTATTCGATATGAGGACCGTGTAGCTGATAGCTACCCTCATTCATCATCGTTCATGTGATTTCTTTGATTTGTCTTCGATTGGATCGTGGTATTCGTTTATCTATTCCATAAAAAGCAATGACAAGGGACAGGGAAACAGCCTGCTGCAAGGACAAATCCCCGACGCAGCTCGCAGCCAACGCCAGGGAAACGGGAATTTTTGCATGGGCTTTTATGTCGCCATCAACACGGCCAAACGATCATGATTGACCTCCACCCTTGCTCATGTAGGTCACGAATGTTTCCCGCATCGGAAGCTGGTCTGAAAGGTTCATCTCGTCCTGCCAGAAAGGAGCTGATTCAGGGCCCGCGTCAGGCAGATTGCGCTCTTCTCTCCAAAACTGGGTCGAGTCTCCCGACTTTTCGTCTTGGTCGTGTTTTTCGTCTTTTCCGTTTTTTTCGACTTTGGGGATGTCATCGTCATAGCGCCCCTCATCCCGCGAGCCACGCTCCTGGTAGCGGCTTCTCGGACGATCAGACTCATCGCGACGACGGATACGGCGATCCTCCTGGTGGTCAGCACGCGAACGGTCACGCAGATTGTCAAAATCCGAGACTGAAAGCACCCAGTACCAAGGGCCACGTGAATACCCTGGTTCCTTCGTCGACTTCCCGCCCAGCTCCGCCAGCGCCTTGCGCAGATTCTCGGGGGTATAGCCTTGAGCCTGCCCACTGCCGATTGCCTCGTTGGCCAGCACCGGGCCGCCACGGAGCAGGTCACCGACGAACTCCAATTCAGCCGCCAGTTCATCCTCGATGGCGACTGAATTCAACTCGGCAGCGCGAACTATGGCTTCCGGGTCGCCGACCAGGTCTTGCGTGTCCCACTTCAACGCCGTTGCATCAGCAATGCCATTTTCGGCTTCCAGGTGGAGAGACTCGATCCTGAATCCATGCCCGCCATCGGTGGGGCCAATATTGGACTTGGCACGAACCAGCACACCACGAACGGGATTATCTCGAGACGTTCCACTACCGGCGATCTTGCTGACGAACAGCACGACGCGAGACACGGCTAGGTAGGCAACGCTGCCATTGATGCGATCGGCCAACTTCTTCTTCGACGAGGCTTTCGCGAGGTGACGCACCCCGATGATGGCGAGGCCCTCCTGTTCAGCAAGCAGAATCAGGGGTTCGAGATATTTGCGCACGGCATCGTTATTGTTCGTGTTGCCGGAACCCGATGGCAGCGGATCGATAGCGATGACGCGAACATCGATCCCATCGGCGCGCAATCGCTTGATTTCACTGACCAGCTCGGGCATGTCCGAAGGGCGGAAGTATCGTTTCTTGCCATGCTCTGCCATGCCACGCAAAACCAGGACATTTTCCAGGTCGGCACCTGCGGCAATGAGGCGACCCATGACCGTTTCCTGAATGCTATCTTCGCTCGTCCAGTACAGGCAAAACACTTTGGGCGCGCGAGTGCCATCGGGAAGCGACCCGCCTGTGGAGAACGCCGCGAGCAAATCGGCCAGCAAGGTGGTTTTGCCGGAACCCGGCTCGCCGACCAGCAGGTGCAGTTTGCCAATGGCAAGCCAGAATCTCCAAAGCCACTCGATTGCCAGGAGCGCAATGTCGGAGGCATGTTCGATGATGGGGCCGTTACGCTTCGGGGAATTAGCGTTATGCATAGTGACTCTCCCCGCGCTGTGCGCCCACCATGGCAGGCTGAATGAGCGTAAAAGTAGGCAGCGCTTCGGAGCCCTTGGCGCGGACGTACTTCTCCAGCAAGGCACGGCATTCGAGTTCGAGCATTAGCGAGACCTTTTTTGCCATGTCGACAGGTTCGATCACGCCACACCACGCGCATTGCGACTCGCGCCAATGGTGGACATGCCCGTCACCGTCCGTCACCTCGTCCCACAGGCGATCCACCTCGTCAGCTAGGTTTGCCGATGCAACGCTCTTGCGACTATCGGCCAGCAACACCGCGCCAAGGTAGAAGCCATGGACGCGCGAGAAATTGACCGTGACGACACCACCCCGAAGCAGGTCCTTGATGGATGTTTCAGAGGCGAGACCGTCTTGCAGGGCATGCAGGTCGTTCTGGACCAAGCCGATGTGAGGCCGAAGCAATGCGTCGGGTGTGCGATGCATCGATTCGCCCGACATTTCCTGCTGGAACAGCACCTCGTTGCTCTTCGCACGCTCGTGCAGTACATACGCGGCCGCCTCGTTCGCCGGGACGAACGTCTTGCGCAAAAGCGCCACCTTGTGCGCAAACACCGGAGCGTTACAGGCAAACGTGGTTTCAATGGCATGCCTGGCTGACGCCCAATCGACGCCGCTCTTGCGTTGCCACTGGATTGCGCGTGCTACCGCCTGGGTACGCTCCCCTTCACGGCAAATCTGCTCGAACAAGTCGCGGATGAACATGTCCATCTCCCGGCGGTCGGCCATCGTGTGGACGAGCTGGTTGAAACCGCTCGACAACAAGTTGCGCAGCAGAACATCAATAACGGCGACAGCCTCACGATCCGGACTCGGAAGATGCCGACACAGCTTCAGGCGGCCGGTCAGGTCATCCAGCTCCTGGTCGCTAAAGAACATGCGCCGCCCATTGAAAATCTGAGCAGCGAGCTTGACTGCCGCGCGCAGCTTTCGGGGGTAGTCGTCGACAAACGAATGCGTGGTGCCATCCAGGCAATGGGCGATACCGTAATCAATGCCGGCTTGCTGGATACAGACATCATGCTTGCTTATGCCGGGCGCATTGTTCGCATAGGAAGTGTTGTTCATCACACCACCGCCTTTTCGCTATGAATGTCACGAACGCGAGGGCGCGACGCGATATAGGCCAAAACCTCACTGAGCCGGTAGCGTACCGACTTCCGTCCTAACCGAACGCCCACGGGGTGATCCGCGTCATAGGCGTTGGATGCCCTGTTCATTTTCTCATACGCACCACTGCGACTATCCCCGGTAAGCTTGATCAGCTCTTTGATGTCGATAAGACGATCGCAGTGGAAATCAATAGGATTGCAAATTGATCCAACATCACCAGTTTCTGCTTTCCATCGGGCAGCAGTCAGCCCTGAAGATACGTGATTCACGCCCACTCCCTTCCGCCATTGCGGAATCGTTGAACAGTAGATGTTTGAAGGTGAAGTTCGCGCGGGAAAAAACACGGCGCGATTAGGCAGAGCGGAACCCTCGATGCGTTGATCGAAACGGTCGCGCCTGAACTGGAAGTTTCTGTGTGTTACCCGTGACGGGCTTATATGGAATGTCCCTCGTAGGAACACTCACAACGTAGGTAGGGCTACGTCTTTTGGAGGACACGCCATCGCGGTCAGTCCGCTGCTGGAGCATCAGGTCAAACGGCCGCAGGTGGGTTGTGTCATACACCCGACAGCGGACGCTATTGGATCACCTGACGCACGAAAAATCAATCAAATTTTGCGCCACACGTCTGTAGGCGATTCGGCCCCTGGAGCTTAACTGTGCAAAGCGGATTCTGGTTTGTGCAGCCTTCCCTGCTCTCCAGGCTACGTTCTCGCCAAAACAACCGCTGGTCCAGTCACAACCGCAAATCTCTTCTGGTCGTTGCCCAGTGCAGGTCCGGTGCGGGGACTCGCGGACGTCGCCGCCATCGAGGACGTCCAGCTGTTCGGTCTTGCCGGTCATTAAGCGCTTTCCTGACGAACAACTGTTTTGAGATCGAGGCCCAACATCCCGCTATTGTTACAGCCAAGCGCCTTATCCTTTCGCAATCGCACGGACGCGCTCGATCTCTCCGTCTAGCGTGAGTCCTTCGATGCTGACCGCAGGGAAAGTCGTGCAGAGAAACTCAAGCCGTTCGTAAAAGTAGAGCAGCCACATGGTATTAGATGGTCCGTTTGGGGATTGGATCCAGCGATAACCGAATACATCTCCATGCTCCGTTAACGGTTCCGCCGCGATCCGCGCAACGAACTCGCGCAGCGCCAGATCCATTTCGGGATGAAGATTGGCCATCTCACGAAAACGTCCAACGGGGACCACATTAATCGCGTGATCATCCGGCAGTCGCTGCCCCTTCACGTGGAAAAACAGGCCTTGGACGATGCGTCGAGCAATGCCCTCAATTCGCACCCCGTCTAAGGTTATCTGCCGCTGATTGCCGAGAAAGATCCCACTCGGGCTGAACCGGGGCACAATTTGAGTGTTTGATAGCAGTGTCGATCGAAAGCGACCTGCCTTCGGGTTATTGATGCCTCGCAACACAGTGGGCAGTACGCCTTCGCGCCCACGCTGGCCTTTGGCCTTGTCGGTGATGGTCAGCGCTATTCGAAAATACTCGTCATCTTTCTTGAACCCTCCGTTGCAATCCACACAGGCTGGAACGGTGAGCAGATTGGGTGGATACGGGCGGTCGAACAGGTTTTTGGGTGGTACGTGATCTGCAGTTATCGATTTTTCCTTTCCGCAGTAGGTACAGGTACCGATTCGAGGTGCTTTAGGTTTGCTCATGGTCATTCAGAATTGATACCTGTTTCTGGTTAGCGATAGATTATGAGCCAGATATCTTGCGAACAGCCCCAAATCAGGGGCTGCTCCAGCGGCGAAGCGCGCACCTGCGCCGATGCGGGGCAATTTTAATTGCCTTCTATTAGATGGGGTCAAATCAAGGTTGCCAGTCGCCACGCCAATGTGGAGGGGGCCTTGGTCGAGAATTCACCGGCCGAAACGGCTACCCCATTGGCTGTTCCACTTCAGAAGCTGCCGTGGCGCTCGCGTCGGGACGCAGGGGCAGATGAGGGTCGGAAAGAGCCGAGCATCGGGAGCCATTTTCCAACGTTGAACGCCGTCAGCCCGGACAGCTCCAAGGTTCGAAAAGAGGGGCAGATTGACTACGAGCAGCCGCCGCAGCCACGTAACATCAGCGGCGGCAGTTTAGAGCCGGGAGAATTGCGGCAGGATAGAACGGGGCGGCTTTAGAGAACAGGGGGCAAAGCGAAGAGCCTCGACTGGCGCGCTCCAAGCATGGGAAGCTTGCTCTGGTGCATAGTGCGATTTCCGTATAATTTCCGTACGAATCCGCGCTCGACCAACAACACCCTGCCAACCCATTGATCTTTAATATATTTTTGGCGCGCCCGGCTGGGATCGAACCAGCAACCCCTGCCTTCGGAGGGCAGTACTCTATCCATTGAGCTACGGGCGCTTGAGGCATGATGGCGCGTTGGACGGACGTCCAGCGCCAAGCAAGACCGAGAGGATACCCCGTTTCGCCTAACGCGTCCACCGCGCCCCGGCGCAGCCATGCGGCCTCCGGCCTACGCTTCGAGTTGCTCCCCGCATCCCCACAAACGCCATCCGCCGATCCACTACCCCCCCCAAGCCCCGGGTAAACGCGGCCCCCGCACCGCCCTCCACCCGCTCGCCCGCGGCAAAACGTTGCGTCTATAATCGTCCGTGTTCGATCGAATTAATTAAGTCGTTGCCGGCTTAGCCGTTTTACGTTTTTAGCTGTTGCCGTCCCGCTATACCGCTCACCAACAAAATCCCCGGGAGACGAGACAAGCATGAGCGAAGCACCACACGGAGCCCCGATCAAAACCCCCGGCCAGCTGATCGCCGCGGTCGTCGCCGCGTTCCTCATTCCGGTCGTCGCCATCTGGCTGCTAGCGTACTACGTCAATCAGTCTGAACGCACGGGCGCCGGAACCGAAGGCCTCGCCGACGCCACGGTCGCCAAGCGCATCGCACCGATTGCCCAAGTCAATGTCCGCGACGCCAACGCCCCTCACGTCTTCAAGACCGGCGAAGAAGTGTTCAAGGCCGTCTGCACGACCTGCCACACGCCCGGCGCGGCCGGTGCCCCGAAATTCGGCAACAGCGCCGATTGGGCGCCACGCATCGCCCAAGGCTACGACACGCTGCTGCACACGGCACTGACCGGCAAAGGCGCCATGCCCCCACGCGGCGGCACAAGCCCCGACGATTACAGCGACTACGAAATCGCCCGCGCTGTCGTCTACATGGCCGATCACGCCGGCGCAAACTTCCCCGAACCGCCCGCCCCCGCCTCGGGCGCCGCAGCAACGCAAAACGCTGGGTCGCCCGCTTCAGCACCGTCGGCCACTCAAAGCGCAAGCGCCAGCACCGGCACGGTGAACGACCAAGCCGCCGCCGCCATCGCCGCCCTGCCCAGCGCGCCGGCCCCGGCGTCGTCGAGCGCAGACAAGGCACAAGCCGGCAAGGCGCTCTATACGCAAGTCTGTCAGGCTTGCCATGCGGCCGGCGTACTAGGCGCGCCGAAATTCGGCAATAAAGCCGATTGGGCACCCCGCCTCAAAGACCCCATGGCTACGATCTACAACTACGCCCTGCACGGTAAGGGGCAAATGCCCCCCAAAGGCGGATCGAATGCATCTGACGATGACGTAAAAGCCGCCGTCGATTACATGGTCAACGCGGCGAAGTAATGCTGGCGGGATAGGGAGAAAACGCGGCGCCGAGCCCAAACGGTCGGCGCCCGCCCCGAACAACCTGTGCCCGCCGCCCGGGCTCAAGGCGACGCGACTCGGGCTGCGAAACGCGCCGCACAGTAAGATCCAAGCAATCTCAGCCCGAGATCGACCAGCAAACGGGTCCCAGCGCCCCGCTACTTCAAGGCTTCTGCAGCAGCGCCTTCAGGCTCGCAAGCCTGTCTTTCGGCGTCATCGGCGCTTCTTCGGGCGTCGGCGGCGGCGCCTCGTCCAGCCCCATCTCGGGGATGAAACGCGAGGGCTCGCATACCACGGTCTCGCGCGCCCGCTTGCGCTTCTTGCACCAGTTCAAGTGCAGGCTGCGCTGCGCTCGCGTAATCGCGACGTACATCAAGCGCCGTTCTTCCTCGATCCGCGCGTCGTCGATCGGTTCGTCGTCGGCGTTGCCGCGGTGCGGCATGATGCCCTCTTCCACACCCACGAGAAACACGTGCGGATACTCGAGCCCCTTCGATGCATGCACGGTCGATAAACGAACCGCGTCGGGGTCTTCCTCTTTACCCTCGAGCATCGACATCAACGCCACGGTCTGGATCAAGCCCAGCAGGTTCTTGCCGGTATCGGCCAACCCGTCGGCGTTGTCGTAGCCGGTGGCTTCGCCATCCTCGGCCTGCTCGGGCTCGGGCTTCGTGCCCTTGCGCTTGAGCCATTCGAGAAACTCAAGCACGTTCTGCCAGCGAGACTGCGCCTGGCGCTCGTCGAACGTGTCGTAAAGATAGGCCTCGTAGTGGATCGCCTCCATGAGGTCGTCGATCAGCGTGGAAGCCGCGTCTTTCGTCGCTCGATCGGCAATGCGCTGCATGAAGTCGCAAAACACGCGAAGCGGCTCGACCTGCCGTGCCGACAAGCGCGCCTCGATCCCGCCCATATAGACGGCCTCGAACAGCGACACTTTCGCCTGCCCGGCAAACGAGCCCAACGCTTCGAGCGTCGTGTTGCCGATGCCGCGGCGCGGCGTCGTGACCGCGCGGATGAAAGCGGGATCGTCGTCTGAATTCGCGATCAAGCGCAGATAGGCGCAGATGTCCTTGATCTCGGCCTTATCGAAAAACGACTGGCCGCCCGAGAGCACATACGGAATGCGCTCGCGGCGCAGCACCTGCTCGAAGATGCGCGCTTGGAAGTTGCCGCGATAAAGAATGGCGTAGTCGCGAAACTGCGTGCGCCGCTCGAACTTATGGGCCGACAGCCGGAAGACGACCGATTCGGCCTCGTGCTCTTCGTCGTTGCACGGCGTCACGGTGATGGTGTCGCCCATCCCATGCTCGGACCACAGCTTCTTCTCGAATAGCTTCGGATTGTTGGCGATCACGTTGTTCGCCGCCGTCAAAATCCGCACGGTCGAGCGGTAATTCTGCTCGAGCTTGACTAGGTGCAGTTTCGGAAAATCCTTGCCGAGCTGGGCCAGATTCTCGAGGGTGGCGCCGCGCCAGCCATAGATCGCCTGGTCGTCGTCGCCCACGGCCGTGAACGCGGCGCGCGGCCCGGCCAGCAACTTGAGCAACGCGTACTGGCACGCGTTCGTGTCCTGGTACTCGTCGATGAGCAGATAGCGCAGCTTGTTCTGCCACCGGTCGCGCACCGCTTCGTTCTGCGCGAAAAGCTCGGCGGGCAAACGGATCAAATCGTCGAAGTCGACCGCCTGATAAGCATGCAGCGTCGCGACATAATTCCGGTAGACGATCGCCGCTTGATGTTCGTCCTCGTTCGCCGCGCCGGCCTGGGCCGTTTGCGGATCGACGAGGCCGTTCTTCCACAAGGAAATGATCGACTGGATCTTGCGGATAAAACCCTTATCGGTCGACCCCACTTGTTCCTGAACCAGGCCGAAGCAGTCGTCGGCGTCCATGATGGAGAACTGCGGCTTGAGGCCCAGATGCTCGGCTTCCTGTCGCAAGATCTGCACGCCCAATGAATGGAATGTGCACACCGTCAACTGATTGACGGGAACCTTGCGGCCCTCTTTGCCCGGCGTGGTCAGTGTCTTGCCTTCGAGCAGCTTGCCGACGCGCTCGCGCATTTCGGCGGCAGCCTTGTTCGTGAATGTCACCGCGGCGATATGGCGCGGCTCGAAGCCCTTGTTCTCGATCAGATGGGCGATCTTCTGCGTGATCACACGCGTTTTGCCGCTGCCTGCGCCGGCAAGCACGAGGCAAGGGCCATCCAGATAGCGCACCGCTTCACTCTGGGCGGGATTCAATCCTGCGGACATCGTCTGTGGGTGGGTGTAACGAGGTTGGTCGGCCCGCGCCGGGTCGCATCGGTGCCGTGGCAGATGCGCGCGCTTGGCCGTGAGGTAAGTGCGCGATGTTAACACGGATGCAGCGCCAAACCGGCCACTCGGATAGGAGCGGTTCCCGTCCCAATACGATGCATGCCACAATGCTCGACTCTCTTGCCGCGCGGCGCTCTGCCCCTTTTGGAGGGAATGCGCGCTACGCGGGCCTCGTTCATTTGTCGTAAGGCGGAGGAAAGCACGCATGGCTTCGACGTTGAAAATCGGTTTGATGGGCTACGGCTTCGCGGGCGCGACGTTTCACGCCCCCGTTATCGATCATTGCGGCGCACCGGCCGATGCGCCCGATATGCCCTACGCGCGCGTCGCGGCCATCGCCACGAGCCAGCCGGAGCGAGCCCGCGCCGATTACCCGCAGGCCGAGATCGTTGCCGACGTCGATGCGCTGATCGCATCGAGCCACGTCGACTGCATCGTCATCGCGACGCCGAACGACACGCACTATGCGCTAGCGGCGAAGGTGCTCGCGGCGGGCAAGCACGTGGTGGTCGACAAGCCCGTGACGCTCACGGCCGGCGAGGCGCGAACGCTCGCGCAGCTCGCTCGCGATCAGGGCGTGCTGTTCGCCCCGTTCCACAATCGCCGGTGGGACGGCGATTTTCTGACGGTCCGCGACTTGATCGAAAGCGGCGCCCTGGGGCGCATCGTTCACTTCGAATCGCATTTCGATCGCTTCCGCCCGCAGGTGCGCCAGCGCTGGCGCGAGGACGCGTCACGCGGTGGCGGCCTGCTGTTCGATCTCGGGCCGCATCTCATCGATCAAGCGCTCTCCTTGTTCGGGCCGCCGGAATCGGTGTATGCGACCGTGAAACGGCATCGCGACCACGCGAGCGCGCCCGACTACGTTCACGTTCTGCTTGGGTACCCCGACAAAGAAGTGGTGCTGCATGCCAGCGCGCTGACGGCCGTCGAGCCGCCGCGTTTTGCAATTCATGGCACGCGCGGCAGCTACGTCAAGTCCGGGCTCGATACCCAGGAGGACCAGTTGAAGGCCGGACTGCGGCCGGGGCAAGCGGGTTTCGGCGCAGGCAATCCCGCGGGCACGTTGCGTGCTCTGGAGGGCGAGCGTGAAGTCGAGCGCGCAGTGCCGACACGCGACGGCGCCTATATCGAGTTCTACCGTGCCGTCGCGAAGACGGTTGCCGAGCGCACGCCGTTTCCCGTCACGCCGCAAGATGCCGTCGACGTCATGACGATCATCGAGCTCGCTAACGACAGCGCGCGCAACGGCAAGCGGTTGCCGTTCGTGCGGGTGCCCGTGTGACAGAGCGGCCGCGAAACGTCGCTACGCGTTCCTGCGGCGTGCGTCATCCGTTGGCGTACACCGAACGTTGGTGAGCGCGTGGCTTGGACGATTCGCCCTTCCCCGAACCCCATGAACACCCAAGGAGAATGGGATGCAACGCTCGATTCGCGCACTCGTAGGCTGCGTGTTGATTTCCACGCTGGCTGCTTGCGTCGCGCCGCGTCCGCCGCGCCGGCACGCGCCGCCGCCTCCGGCGCCGGTCGCGCGGCCGGCGCCGGCGCCGGCACCCGCACCGGCACCCGCACCGGCACCGGCGCCGAACCCGCATGAAGCCGACCTTGCCCGTTACGCGCAGGTCGACGAGCGCATCGACAGCTTGCACCGCCGTATCGACGAGCGCGTCAGCCAGGGCTATTACACCGCCCCGACGGGCAGCGCACTGCACCATCGCCTCGATGTGATCCACCAAGAAATGCGCGACATGTCCGGGCAGCACGAGGGCGGATTGTCAGCCGACGAGCAGCGCGTCCTCTATCAAGAGCTCGACAGCGCAGCCAGAGTGATCGGCAATTGAAGCGACCTGCGGTTCAATGCCGCCGCGGATTGCGCGATCGGGCCGCGCCGGCAGGCTAACCGCGCTTGATTGCCCGGAAGGCTTTGTCATCGGATGCTGTCGATTTGCGCGCCGCCCGTTCGTCGTACTCATGAGGCCGCGCTAGAACTCGGTTCGTTCGCTGCGCGGCCGTCCCTGTCACTCGTACGGAGGATGCAATCCATGATCGATGCCCAAGCATCCGAGGCCGCCGCAATCCTGCGCCCGGCTGAGGAACTCGCGCAACTCAAGCCCCGCTTTCCCGGCGAAAGCACGGCCTACCGCCAAGCGCGCAATGCGCTGCTCGCCGAAGAAATCGAATTGCGCCGCCATATCGAGCGCGTCGCGGCGCAGCGGCGGCGTCTGCCGCCCGGCGGCCCAGTGCCGCAAGACTATCTGTTTCAAGCCGAAGAAGGACCGGTCGCGCTGTCGCAACTGTTCGGCGGCCACGACACGCTCGTCACTTACAACTGGATGTTCGGGCCTCAGCGCGAGCGGCCTTGCCCCATGTGTACCTCGCTCTTGAGCGCGCTGGACGGAGAGATGCCCGACATCCTGCAGCGCACGGCGTTCGCTGTCATCGGGCGCGCGCCGATCGAGCGACTCGTCGCCTTCAAGCACGAGCGCGGCTGGCGCTATCTGCCCATCGTCTCGTCCGGCGGCAACACGTTTAACCGCGACTATGCCGGCGAACAGCCCGATTCAGGCGATAACCCCGCGCTGAACGTATTCGTGCGAGAAAACGGCGTCATCCGACACTTTTGGGCGGAAGAGATGGGATTCGAGACGGCGGATCCGGGCCAGGACCCGCGCGGCGCGCCCGATTTAATGCCGCTTTGGACAATCCTCGACAAGACACCGCAGGGACGCGGCGTCGATTGGTACCCGAAGCTCGACTACGGGCTTCAGGGAAGCTAAGACAGCGGCGATCAGCGGCGCGCTTGCGTCGCCATCCGCACGGCGAGGCCCGCGAGCACGGTTCCCATCACCCAGCGCTGAATCATGACCCAGCTCGGCCGGGTCGCGAGAAACGCCGCGATCGAACCGGCCATCATCGCGACCACCGTGTTGACAGCAAGGCTCGCGGCGATCTGCAACGTACCGAGCGTCAGCGACTGCGCGAGCACGCTGCCGCGGTGCGGATCGATGAACTGTGGCAGCAGCGAGAGGTAAAGCACCGCGATCTTCGGATTGAGCAGATTCGTCACGAGACCCATGACGAACAACTTGCGGGGGCTGTCGACCGGCAAGTTACGCACTTCAAACGGAGAGCGGCCGCCCGGCTTCAACGCCTGCCAGGCGAGATAAAGCAGATACAGCGCGCCGCCAAGGCGCAGGGCGTCGTAGGCAAACGGCACCGCCATCAGCAGCGCGGTGATGCCGCAGGCGGTGCTGACCATATAAAAGACAAAGCCAAGCGCTACACCGCCAAGCGAGATCATGCCCGCGGCTCGGCCTTGGCAGAGCGAGCGCGACACGAGATAGATCATGTTGGGGCCGGGCGTCAGCGCGATACCGAGCGCGACGAGACCAAAAGCGAGCAGCGAACCGGATGTGGGCATTGCATCTCCTCGAAAGCGGGTGGATGGCTTGCGTGCCCAGGCGCGCGGCGAATGCTCCGATGAGGCTAGGCCGTTCCATGCCCCGCCCCATCCCGCGCTCCCCGATGGTTACTCCATCTCATGGCGCCAGTCGCGCGGACGGTTCGATTATTCCATGCTTGGCTCAAATGCGGTCAAGCTCACGCACGCCCTGCCACTACACAACGACCGTCTGGGACGACGGTCCGAGCCGCGCTTGGACGTCGTCCAGCAAGCGGTCCACCCAGCGGCGCAGGATGCCGTCGAAGCAAACAGCGGCTGTCGAGCCGGCAACGAGCCGATAGACGTCGTTGCGGCGCACTTTCGACACGCGTGCGGGATCGAGCCAGGCATCGTTTTGCGCGAGCAATCGCAACGTCTGCAGGCCGATCAGGATCGGCCATAAGCAGGCCAAGCGCAGGCGGATCGACGAACGCGGGATCGCAAACGTGTAGTCGGCAGCCGCGCGATAGTGCGCAACCGCCGTCGCCATCAATTCGGCGAGCACCGGACGCGCACGCAGCGATGCGCCGGGCTCGAGCAGCGAAGCCGCTGTCAGCCCGTATCGCTCGAGCATCGATGCCGGCAGATAGCAGCGCCCAATGCGCAGGTCCTTTGCGCAGTCTCGTAGGATGTTGGTCAGCTGCAGCGCTTTGCCGAAGCGAACGCCACGCGCGATGACCGTTTCCTCGGCTGCCTCGAACGTGCGCGGCACATGCGCGTACGTCATCTTCGTCCAGAACTCCCCGACACAGCCCGCGACGAGATAGGTATAACGGTCGAGCTCCGATGCATCGCTCAGTACGGCAAGGTCCCCGGAGCCCTCGGCCGGAAAGGTGCGCAAGTCGAACTCCATGCCCGTCGTCAACGTCACGACGATGTCGCGCACGGCGGCTCGATCGGCGGCGCCGAGCTGATCGAGTACCGCGAGTGCCGATTCGAGCGATTCGAGCAGGCGCTTCTCGTCGGCTAGCGTCTGCTGGCCGGCCACTTCATCGGCCACTTGGCGAATCGCAGCCCGGGTGTCCTCGCGGGTATCGCCGCCTACGGCCGCGCGCCACGCCAACAGTAGCGCCAAGCGGCGCGTGGGTTCGATGAGCGAAGTATCGGCAATCGTATCGGCCGCGCGGGCGAGCAGGTACGCTAGGCCGACGGGATCGCGCATCGGCGCGGGCAAGACGCGCAACGTCAGATAGAACGAGCGCGACACGCTCTTGAGAAGGGGGCCGAGGAGATCGGCTCGGGCAACATTGGGCATGAAAAGGAGAAAGAGAAACCAGCTCGCCGTGGTGCGCAATTGTATCCGGCCGGCTCGCGGGCCTCTTGCGCGCCGGAACGCTCAGGGGCACCGCAACGAGCACGGCCGGCGCGTTAGGTCCTAAGCGCGGGTTTCATCGGCCGCTCATTCGCTCACCCGCTCAGCCGAGGACGCTTGAGGCTTGGGCTCGGCTTTGGGTTCGGCTCGCAGCACGAGCGCGAGACCCATCAAGATTGCCCCCATGCCAAGCATCTCGCTCGTGTGCAGGCGGTTGCCGAGAAACACATAATCCATCAATGCGGTCACCACCGGCACGAGGTAGAACAAGCTGGTGACATTGACGAGCTCGCCGCGTTGCACCAAGCGATAAAACAGCAACTGCGCCAGCACGGAGATAACGAGGCCCAGCCAGAGCACTGCGACGAGCAGCGTCGTATCGAACTTGAACGCAAGCGGCATCGCGGGGGCAATGGCTGCGCACAGCACGAGGCTTACGAGGTTTTGCAGCGGCAGCACGTCGATCGGCGCCTGTCCGATGCGCTTTTGCAGGATGGCGCCCACGGTCATGCAGCCCAGCGAGGCCAGCGCGAAGGCGGCGCCGGCGAACGATGTCGCCGCCCGGCTTCCGCCCGGATGCACGACGAGCGCCAAGCCGACCAGCGCGACGCCAAGCCCCGCGACGCGGCGCACGGAATAGCGTCGCTGTGTCGCGAGCAGGGTGAGGATCGGCTGCGCGCCGAGGATCGTCGCCAGCAGCCCGGGCGTCAGTCCGCGTGCGAGCGCGAGGAAGTAGCAAATCGAATAGCCGCCCGTCAGCAGCGCACCCGTGAGCGCCACGCGCCACCGCGTGCCGGGCGCAGGCAGCCAGCGTCCGCGGTACACGCCGACGACGGCAAGCACCGCGCAAGCCAGTGCGAAGCGCAACAGCAAGAATGAGAAGGCCGGCGCATGCTCGATGCCGAGTTCGGCGAAGATCGCACCGCTACTCCAAAGCAAAACGAAAAGCGAAGTCGTACCGTAAGCCGCCAGCGCGGCGCTTATCGAATTCATTTGAATGTCCACCCGTGCAAGTTTTCAAGAGGCTTGGCGCAAGCGCACGCGTCACATGCATCGCGTACGAAGGCGTACGAGAGCGAACGCGACGCGCAATGCAATTGCGCAGGCCGGATACGAAAAGTCGGCGCTTAGGCGCGCGCCACCGGGGGCGCGGCGATACCGACGACGGCTTGCCTGGGAGGGGGACGCGAGCCGGGTTGCACGAGGAGGACGGTCGAAGGTGAAATGCGCCCAGCCCCGACGTTTGCGTCGGAGATGCCGGTTACGAAGCCGTGAGGGCGCATGCAATTCATCGTCGAGGTCGAAAGGCGAGCAGTTGAACGGTCGACCGGATCGGGCGGGTTCAACCATTGGGAAGACTACGCGCGAGCGCTGGATTAGGCAATAGCCCCACAACTAGGCAATCAGGCAATCCCAAGTTATCCCGCGTCGTCAGGTGACACGGTCGATAGACAGGCATGCCCGATAAGATGCGACGCCGCGTAGGTATCGCACGCAGCCCCTCGCCATCAAGACGGTGCGATACTGACCGCCGTTCGCGGATGACGCTCGATGCCCACCTCTACCCGCTTGGCTGATGCCGTTCTCATCCTGCACGCGCTCGTCGTGCTGTTCATCGTTGGCGGGTTCGCCGCGATTTGGCTCGGTGTGGCACTGCACTGGGAATGGGTGCGTGGGCGGGCTTTCCGATTCGCCCACCTCATCGCTATCGGCATCGTCGCGCTGCTCGCGGCGCTGGACATTCCCTGTCCGTTGACCGTGCTGGAAGACCGCCTGCGCATGGGCAGCCCAGGCGCGCAAGGGTTCGTTCAGCACTGGGTCGGGCAACTGCTCTACTACGACCTGCCGGCGTGGGTCTTCACCGTCGCCTATGTCCTGTTTGCGCTCGTGGTTCTGCTGACGTGGCGTTACGTGCCGCCACGCTCGCGGCTGTCGCGGCGCTCTGCCAAGCGATGACGCGGCCGGCGGCGGTATCGGCAGCGCTCGTTCGATGCCGATGCCGATGCCGATGCGAGCAGCGTTTATTCGGGCAAGAACACGTCTGTCCGCGCCCTAAGGCGAGGGCTCGGCGCGGCGCAGCTTGCTAGCGGCCTGCAGCACGGCTTGCGCTTCACGCCTTCGGCCCATCTCCCCGTAGAGCCTCGCCAGATTGCCCAGCACGCGGACATAGTCGGCCCGGTAGCTCGCCGGCTCCTTTTGCGCGAGCGGCGCATACAGTGCAATGGCGCGCCGATAGGCGTCTTCGGCTTCACCCCGCCGGTGCGTCTTGCTCAGCAGCACTCCCAGGTTGTTCAGGGCTCGCGCCTCGTCGGCGCCGAAGGTACCGGGCGCGGCGCGCGCGAGCGGCCGCAGCGTCCGCAGCGCCTCGCGGTAAGCGCGCTCGGCCTGCGGCACACGGCCCTGCTTGCGATAGAGCACCCCAAGGTTCGTCAGCGTGCGCGCCATATCCGGCGCGTCGCGCGCCGGGCTTTCTCGCGCCAATCGACGGCGAATCGAGAGGGACTCGGCGTAGGCCTGCTCGGCATCCGCCAATTGCCCCGCATCGTTGTACAGATTGCCCACATTGTTCAGGGTACGGGCGAGTGCGGCCCGGTGCGCGAGCGCATTCTCGCGCACGAGCGAACGCTGCAGATCCAGCGCCTCGGCGTAGGCTTGCTGTGCCTCATTGGCGCGGTGGGTCATCGCATAGAGCACGCCGAGGTCGTTCAACGTCGTCGCGACATCGGCGGTGTACGCGTCGGCGTCGTGCTGCGCCAGCACGCGTTCGAGCTTGAGCGCTTCGCGGTACGCGTCGATGGCATCGTCACGGCGGTCGACATCGCGGTAAAGCGCACCGAGCGCTTCGAGCAAATCGGCCACGGCCGGCCCGTACCGCTCCGGCTGCTCGCGCGCCAAGCTCCAATAGACCCCCAGCGCACGCAGATCGGCCATTTCGGCCTCCTGCGGCAGCGCCAGCGCGGCATACAGGCGCCCGAGCTTGGCGAGCGTCTGCGCGAAACGCCGCTGCCAGCGGTCGGGTTTGTCCTGGGCAAGCATCTGGTAACGCAACGCCAGCACCTCGAAGACGGGCTGTGCCTGCTCGAGCAGGTGCGCTTCTTCGAGCAAATCGCCATACAGCTCGGCGATGTCGACGTCGTTCGGCTGCAGCGCATGGGCGATGCGCACGAATGTGAGCGCCCGCTTCGACGAAAACCTGAGCCATTCGACGAGGCCGGCGTCGAAGCTGCGCGCGGCCGTTAGATCGTCGGGCGCGCCGGGTTCGGCAAGTTCGTCGGTCAGCAGCTTAGCCGCCGTGTCCAAGTCGAGCGCAACGATGGCGGCGTCGATCTCCGGCTCGAGTGGATCGTCGGTGCGCACGACGCGCGTCTGCCGGCGCAGCAGCGCATAGCGCGCCGTCCAGTTGCGCGCGAGCGCAGTCAAATCGAGGTCGGGCCGTCTCGCCCCTTGTGCGGGAAGCGAGAGCGCGAGCGGCGCGACGCGCTCGAATGCATCGGGGGGGACCCCCGCGAACATCAGATTGGCGGCTTTGGTGAAGGCGACGCGCTGGCTACCGGGCAAATGCGCCCGGCGCGCGGCGCGCTCGGCGTCCACGGCGAACGCCTTCAGTTGGCGCGGCTCGATCCCGCATTCGCGATCGAAATGGAAACCCCGTTCGACGTCCGTGACCGAAAGCGCGGGCACGCAAACCGGCCGCGGCGCCGCGTCCGCGGCCGCCGCCATTGCGGTCAAGGCCTGCGCCATCGCCAGGCCCGCCAGCCATCGATGCGCGCGCCGATTCGTCATACCCGTCTTCTCACCGCAGGTGACCCGTCGATCACCTACATGAACAACGGTTGCCACGCGGCCGTATGTCGGTCAGCGCACCTTCGCGCGCGCTCGCCCGTTGCCGCGGGACGCGCCCCGCCTCCACCGACGGCGCAAAAATCGAACCTATCGCGCAGCGCGCGCGCGCCGGCCTTGTTCGCGTATATCGTCGAGCGTGGCCGACGGCGTGCTGACTTCCTGCGGCACGCGGATTTCAATCAGCGCAGGCCGGCCGCTCGCGACGCATCGATCGAACGCCGGCAGGAAATCGGCCGTGCGCTCGACGGTTTCGCCATGCGCGCCGAACGAGCGCGCGAAGGCGGCGAAATCGGGATTCGTGAGCCCGGTGCCATGTGCGCGGCCGGGGTAGTGCCGCTCCTGATGCATGCGGATGGTCCCGAAATGCGCGTTATTGACGACGATAAAAATCACGTTCAAGCCGTACTGCATCGCGGTGGCGAGTTCGTGCGAAGCCATCATGAAACAGCCATCGCCCGCCAGCGCAACAACCGTCCGCCCGGGATAGAGCGCCTTCGCCGCGATCGCGGCGGGCACGCCATACCCCATCGAACCGCTTGTCGGCGCGACTTGCGTGCGCCATTGCCGATACGCGAAGTGCCGATGCAGCCAGATCGCGTAGTTGCCCGCGCCGTTTGTGACGATTGCATCATCAGGTAGCCGTTCGCGCAACTGCGTCATGATTTCGCCGAGTTGCACATCGCCGAGCATCGGCCGCGGCGCGCGCCAGGCCAGATACGCACGGTGCGCTTCGCCGGCTGTCCCCGCCCACGCCGGCTTGCCGCGCGGGACAAGCGCCGCCAGCGCGGCCGCGATTTCGGGCATGCCCGAGACGATCGGCAGGTCGGCCGCATACACCCGGCCCAGTTCTTCCGCCCCTTGATGCACATGCACGAGCGTTTGCCGCGTCTTTGGAATGTCGAGCAAGGCGTAACCGCCCGTCGTCGCCTCGCCTAGGCGCGGGCCGACCACCAGCAGCAAATCCGCATCGCCGATACGCTGCGCGAGCGCGGGATTGATCCCGAGGCCGACATCGCCCGCGTAATTCGGATGATCGTTGTCGATGGTGTCTTGATAGCGGAACGCGCAGCCGATCGGCAATTGCCACGTCTCGACGAAGCTGCGCAGGTCCGCACAGGCCTGCGCACTCCATCCGCTGCCGCCGGCAATGACTACGGGCCGCTGCGCGCGCTCGAGCAGGTCGCGCAGCGTGTCGAGCTGCGCGGCCGAAGGCGATGACGCGATCCGCTTGAACGGCGGGGCGGCCGGCACGCGCGGGCACGGGTCGGACAGCATGTCCTCGGGCAAGGCGAGCACGACGGGCCCCGGCCGGCCCGCGCACGCGGTGTGGAACGCATGGCTCATGTATTCGGGAATGCGCCGCGCGTCATCGATCTGCGCGACCCACTTGGCCATTTGCCCGAACATGCGCCGATAGTCGATCTCTTGAAACGCCTCGCGATCGAGGTGCTCGCGCGCACACTGTCCGATGAGCAGAATCATCGGTGTCGAATCCTGAAACGCGGTATGCACGCCGATCGACGCATGCGTCGCGCCCGGCCCGCGCGTGACGAGGGCGACGCCGGGCCGTCCCGTCAACTTCCCCGTCGCTTCGGCCATGTTGGCGGCGCCGGCCTCGTGACGGCAGACGTACGTCCGGATCCGCTCCGTTTCGTCATGAAGCGCGTCGAGCACGGCGAGAAAGCTCTCGCCCGGTACGCTGAAGACACGGTCGACGCCGTGCGTGATCAGCGCATCCACGAGCAAGCGCGCTCCGTTGACAGGGGCGTCATCGGTAAGGTGATGGGCGGCATTCGACATCTGCGCAACCTCCTAACTGTCTGCGATGTTCTTCGAACCGGGCACGACGGAACGGCAAAGCAAGAGACGGCGCCGGAAATCAGCACTCCACGATATTCACGGCCAACCCGCCGCGCGACGTTTCCTTGTACTTCGTCTTCATATCGGCGCCCGTCTCGCGCATCGTCTTGATGACGGAATCGAGCGATACGTAATGGCTGCCGTCGCCGCGCAGCGCCATCCGCGCGGCATTGACGGCCTTGACGGCAGCCATCGCATTGCGCTCGATGCACGGAATCTGCACCATGCCGCCCACCGGGTCGCACGTGAGCCCGAGGTTGTGCTCCATCCCGATCTCGGCCGCGTTTTCGACTTGCTTCGGAGAGCCGCCCATCACGGCCGCTAGCGCGCCGGCCGCCATCGAGCATGCCACGCCCACTTCGCCCTGACAGCCTACCTCTGCGCCGGAGATCGACGCATTGAGCTTATAAAGGATGCCGATAGCGGCGGCCGTCATCAGAAAATCGATGACGCCTTGCTCGTTGGCGCCGGGCACAAAGCGCGTGTAGTAATGGAGCACGGCGGGGACGATGCCGGCTGCACCGTTCGTCGGGGCAGTCACGACGCGCCCGCCCGCCGCGTTTTCTTCGTTGACCGCGATCGCGTAGAGATTGATCCAATCGACCATCGACAGCGGATCGCGCAGCGCCTGCTCGGGGTTGCCCGACAGCGTGCGATAGAGCTGCGGTGCGCGGCGCTTGACCTGGAACGGCCCCGGCAGCGTACCGTCGGCATCGGGATTGCCGATGCCGCAGCCGCGCGCCACGCAAGATTGCATCACGTCCCAGATCTTCAGTAAGCCCGTGCGCGTTTCTTCCTCGGTATGCCACACCCGCTCGTTATCCCACATGAGTTGAGCAATCGATTGGCCCGTCGCAGCGCACATCGCCAGCAGTTCGTTACCGGTCCCGAATGGATGCGCGCGCTCGTCGGCGGCCTGCAACACCTTTGTATTGGGTGCACCGGCCGTCACGACGAAGCCGCCCCCGACCGACAGATAAGTCGCCTCGCGCAAGACATTGCCGGCCGCGTCGGCCGCCCGCAATTTCAAACCGTTCGGATGCTCGGGCAACGCCTGGCGATAGAAGCCAATGTGCTCCTTCGGCGTAAAGGCGATGTCATGCTTGCCCAAGAGCGCAAGCCGGCGCGATTTCTGCACGACCTCGAGCTGCGCCGCGATAGTCGAAGGATCGACGGTATCGGGTGCCTCCCCCATCAAACCGAGCATCACCCCGCGATCGGTGCCGTGGCCCTTACCCGTCGCACCCAACGATCCGTAGAGTTCGGCTTTGACGGATGCCGTCTGCTCGAGCAAACCGTCGCGCTCGAGCCCCTGCACGAACAGTAGAGCCGCACGCATGGGCCCGACCGTGTGCGAACTCGACGGGCCGATACCGATTTTGAACAAATCGAAAACGCTGACTGCCATTGCTGCTCCACACGCTGTGCGAGGCGGCGCGCGCATATGGCGCTCGCGCCCCGGGGTTGATAGGTGCCCGCGCGAGGCAGCGGTCGCGGTCAATGCAACGATGAAGCTCGCCCCGCTGCAAGGCGCGCATATTCGGTTATCTCGCCGGCAGCGGCAGGCAGACGGCAAGCCATGCCGGCGGCGTGGGCGCCAGGCGCAGCGCAACGCTCGCATACCGTCCCGAGAGCCGCGCGGCGAGATGAAACAATTGCGCCGCATCCTTCGGGTCCCACGGTCCCGCAGCCCCCGGCAGGCGCGCCTCGCGCCGCTTTGCATCGAACGCCACGCTCGAACGGACGAACTCGTCGTGGGTCTTTTCGCCGAGCGCGTACGGCATGAGCCAATCGAGCGCAAGCTGCAGCGAGGCGCCGTTTTGCGCACGCTGCGCAAGCCAGTTGCGGTTGTGGCGCCGCGCGGCGAGCGCCGCGATGACGAGCGGCTCCAGGTCGTACGTCACATAATGGAGCGCATCGCGCTCGGTAAAATCGACGGTCGCGCCGTCGGGCGCCACGTTTTGGCCGATTTGCTCGACGAACAGCCGCTGCGCCGCGTTGATCAGTTTGCGGTCGTCGAGCGTGAAGGCGGCCATTGCAACCAGCTTGATGCGCTGGCTCTCCCAATTGTTGCGGTACGCGCCCCTGAGCGGGCGAGGCTGCGCATCGACGCGCGCGACATACCCATTCGCGAGCTTGTCGAGGAACGCGGCTGTCGCATTGCGCGTTTTCACGGACAACGCACTCGCGGTCAAGTCGTACGCTAGGATCATCGAATCGAAATGCGTCTCGTCGATCGGATCGAAGCTCGGCTGGTAGGTGCTCGCCCACGCCAGCAAAAAGCGATCGACGAGCCGCAGATAGCGTTCATCGCCCGTCGCGCGCCAGACGAGCGCCGCATCGCGCATGAGCGCGAGATCGCGCTCGGCCTCGATGCTCTGATCGTAGATGCCTTCATGCGGAAGCTGGCCCTCCGTGTGCAGGCGTGCGAGCGGCCTCGGCTGATCGTTGAGCCGCGCCGCCACGTCTTTCATCAGCCCCTGCACCGCAGGAACCGCGCTCGCACGCTCGCTCGTCTGCATGGCCGGTGCTGCGCAAAAATTCATCGCCGCGCGGGCTTCGTGCAGCGGCGCAAGCATCCCTGCGCAGGCAAGCAGCCAGCCCGCCAGCGATGCAGCCGACCCTGGGGTGGGCTCGATCGCCTGCTCCCACTGCGGCCTTGCCAGCACACTCGCCGTCGCGCCGCATCCGCGCAGTTGCGCGCCCGGCATGCGCGTCGTCGTCAGCACCTCTCGCCCCATCCGTCGCTCCTTCGTTGGCTTCATCGACGAGTCAGATGGTAGCCGGTATTCACGACGAACGACGCACGCACACCGTTGAATGCAAGGCTTAGCCCACGACGCGCGTGATGCTCGACATCGCTAACCGTGGCCGTTACGCGTAATCGGCAACGGGTACGCAGGAGCAGAACAGGTTCCGGTCGCCGTAAGCGTTGTCTGCGCGGCCGACGGGCGGCCAGTACTTGCGCGCCGCAAGCGAGGGCAGCGGGTAGGCCGCCGCCTCGCGCGTGTATGCATGGGGCCACTCGTTCGCTGTCACGACGGCTGCCGTATGCGGCGCGTGCTTGAGCGGGTTGTCCTCGCGATCGGCGCGGCCTTCCTCGACCGCGCGGATTTCCTCGCGAATCGCGATCATGGCCTCGATGAATCGATCGAGTTCCTCCTTCGATTCGGATTCGGTCGGCTCGACCATCAACGTGCCCGGCACGGGGAAGCTCATCGTCGGCGCGTGGAAGCCGTAATCGGCGAGGCGCTTCGCGACATCGTCGACCGTGATCCCGCTCGCATCTTTGATCGGCCGTAAATCGAGGATACACTCGTGCGCGACCAGCCCACCCGGCCCCGAATACAGCACCGGGTAGTGCGGCGCCAGACGCTTGGCGACGTAGTTCGCGTTGAGAATCGCCACTTCGGTCGCCGCCGTCAGATTCGTCGCCCCCATCATCGCGATATACATCCACGAGATCGGCAAAATCGATGCCGAACCGTAGGGCGCCGCCGATACGGCGCCAATGCCGCTTTCCGCGCGGCGATAGCCCGACGACGTCTGGTTCGGCAGGAACTGCGCGAGATGCGCCCCGACCGCCACAGGACCGACGCCCGGGCCGCCGCCGCCGTGCGGAATACAGAACGTCTTATGCAGGTTCAGGTGCGAAACGTCGCCGCCGAACTGCCCCGGCGCCGTGAGCCCGACCATCGCATTCATATTGGCGCCGTCGACATACACTTGGCCGCCGTGCGCATGCACGATCTCGCAAATCTCGCGCACATTCTGCTCGAACACGCCGTGCGTGGACGGGTACGTAATCATGATCGCCGCGAGTTGGGCCGCATGTTCGGCGGCCTTCTTCTTGAGGTCGTCGAGGTCGACATTGCCTTGCTCGTCGCAGGCAACGACGACAACCTTCATCCCGGCCATATGCGCTGACGCCGGGTTCGTACCGTGCGCCGAGGCAGGAATCAGGCACACATCGCGCTGGCCTTCGCCGCGCGAGGCGTGATAAGCATGAATGATCAGAAGTCCCGCGTATTCGCCTTGCGAGCCGGCATTGGGCTGCAGCGACACGGCGGCATAACCCGTCGCCGCAACGAGCATGCTCTCCAACTGATCGATCATCTCGCGGTAGCCGACCGTCTGCTCGGCCGGTGCGAACGGATGGATCTGCGAAAACTCGGGCCATGTGACGGGCAGCATTTCCGAGGTGGCGTTCAGCTTCATCGTGCACGAGCCGAGCGGAATCATCGAGCGATCGAGCGCGAGATCCTTATCGGCGAGGCCGCGCAAGTAGCGCAGCATTTCCGTCTCCGAATGATGGCGATTGAAGACGTGGTGCGTGAGATAGGGGCTCGTGCGGACCAGCGCGCGCGGCAGCGCGGCCGATTCACCGTCGCCGCCCTCTTCGGCGCGCGCAAGCGTCGCGTCGAGCACGTCGACATGCGGGACGTCGATGGCGCCCGCCGCATGGGCAAATACGGACAGTAGATCGGCCAGATCGGCGCGCTTGGTGGTCTCGTCGATGGAGACCCCGACGCGCGTGTCGCTCACGCGGCGTAGATTGATGCGCATGCGCTTGGCGGCATCGTGCACGGCCGCCGTGCGCACCCCTGTTTCGATCGTCACCGTGTCGAAAAACGTGTCGTTGGCCACCGCGTATCCGAGTTGCTTCACGCCAGCCGCCAGCAGCGCGGCGATGCGATGCACGCGCAGCGCGATCGTCTTGAGCCCTTGCGGCCCGTGATAGACGGCATACATGCTGGCCATGATCGCGAGCAGGGCCTGTGCCGTGCAAACGTTCGAGGTCGCCTTCTCGCGGCGGATATGCTGCTCGCGCGTTTGCAGTGCGAGGCGCAGCGCGCTCTTGCCCTGCGCATCGACGGTCACGCCGACGAGCCGGCCCGGCATCTGACGCTTGAACGCATCGCGCACAGCCATATACGCGGCGTGCGGCCCGCCGAAGCCCACGGGCACGCCGAAACGCTGCGACGTGCCCACGGCGACATCGGCACCCCACTCGCCCGGCGGCTGAAGCAGGGTCAGCGCGAGCAGATCGGCCGCGACCACGACATGGCCGCCCGCCGCATGCACGGCTTCGGTTATCGCGCGGTAATCGCGCACGTCGCCGCCCGCGCCCGGATATTGAAGCAACACGCCGAACGCATTCGACGTCGCGGCCGCATGGACGGGACCGACTTGGACCTCGATGCCGATCGGCTGCGCACGCGTGCGCACGACTTCGATCGTCTGCGGCAGCACATCGTCGGCCACGTAGAAAATATTCGACTTCGCTTTGCCGGCGCGCTGCAGGAGCGTCATCGCCTCGGCCGCGGCCGTCGCTTCGTCGAGCAGCGACGCGTTCGCGATCTCGAGCCCGGTCAAATCGCCGATCATCTGCTGAAAGTTCAGCAGCGCCTCGAGCCGCCCCTGTGAGATTTCGGGCTGGTAGGGCGTGTAGGCCGTGTACCACGCCGGATTCTCGAGCACGTTGCGCAGGATGACGGCCGGGGTATGCGTGTTGTAGTAGCCCTGCCCGATATAGGAGCGGAACACCTCGTTCTTGTCCGCGAGTGTGCGCAGCACGGCGAGTGCCTCGGCCTCGCTGCGCGGCTCGGCGAACGCCCCGAGCGGCAGCGGCTCGGTGCGACGAATCGCACGCGGGATGACCGCGTCGATCAGCGCGGCACGCGACGCGAACCCGAGCGCTTCCAGCATTGTGTGCTGGTCCGCGGCGTCCGGGCCGATGTGCCGCTCGGCGAAGGCGTCATGCACTTCGAGCGCGGCAAGCGAGAGAGGGGTGCGGTTCATCAGACGATCCGGGTGTTCGAGCTTCATGATTCGGGCAGGATGGTGCGCGGCCGTTTCGGCATCAAGCGCAGGAAACGCGCCGCGCGGCAATAAACGAAGAAAAAAGAGAAAGTCAGCCTACGAGCTTTTCGTAGCCGTCGGCGTCGAGCAGCTTATCGATCGATGCGCCGGCCGAGAGCTTCACCTTGAACAGCCAGCTCGCGTAGGCGTCCTGGTTGACGGCGTCGGGCGTGTCGGCCAGCGACTCGTTGACGGCAACGATCTCGCCCGAGACAGGCGAGTAGATGTCCGAGGCGGCCTTGACCGATTCGACGACGCCCACGGCGTCACCCGCGGCGACCGACTTGCCCACTGCCGGCAGTTCGAGGAAGACGATGTCGCCGAGCGTCTCCTGCGCGTGGTCGGTGATGCCCACCGCCAGCGTGCCGTCGGCTTCGGTTCTGATCCACTCGTGTTCCTCGGTGTATTTCAGATCGGCCGGGACGTTGCTCATTTGTTGCTCCTGGTGAAATAGGAAATGCGTTGAATGGGAAAGCGTTAAAAACCGAAACGCGCGCGCAACGCCGCGCTCACGCGGCGAGCACCTTGCCGTTGCGCACGAACGGCAGTTTTACCACGCTTGCGGACAGTGCTTTGTCCCGGATTTGCACCTGCACGACGTCGCCGGGGCGCACGCCCTTGGGCACGCGCGCGAGCGCGATCGATTCCTGCATCGACGGCGAAAACGTGCCGCTCGTGATTTCGCCTTCCCCAAGCGGGGTCAGCACTTTCTGATGCGCGCGCAGCACGCCGCCGGCCTTGCCGTTTTCCTTTTGCAGAATAAGACCGACCCAGTCCCGTTGTGCGCCGTTGCGCTCGAGCGCGGCCCGGCCTACGAACTCACGCGGGGCGGCGAGATCGACGGTCCAGGCGAGACCCGCATCGAGCGGAGAGACGTCTTCATCCATGTCCTGGCCGTACAGGTTCATGCCGGCTTCAAGCCGCAACGTGTCGCGCGCGCCGAGCCCGCAAGGACGCACGCCGGCCGCTTGGAGTGCTTGCCAAAGCGCCACGGCTTGCGCGCCGGGCACGATGATCTCGAAGCCGTCTTCGCCGGTGTAGCCTGTGCGTGCAATCGTCAGTTCACCATACGGCGCGACGGTGACGCGCGCCGCGTGGAACGGCTTGAGCGGCTCCGTCGCCTCGCGCGCCGATGGCAGCACGTTCCAGACCTTCGTGCGCGCGTTCGGGCCCTGAACGGCAATGATCGCCAAGTCGCGGCGCGGCGAGACGACCAGATCGAAGTCGTGCTGCGCGTTCAAACGGTTGAACCAGGCAATGTCTTTCTCGGCCGTGCCCGCGTTGACGACCACGCGAAAGCTTTCCTCGGCAAAAAAGTAGACGATGAGATCGTCGATGACACCGCCGCGCTCGTTCAGCATGCACGAATACAGTGCACGACCGGACGTTTTCAGTTTGGCGACGTTATTGGCGATCGCGTATTCGAAAAAGGCACGGGCGCGGGCGCCGGCGAAATCGACGACACACATGTGCGACACATCGAACATGCCCGCATCGGTGCGCACGGCATGGTGTTCGTCGATTTGCGAGCCGTAATTGACGGGCATGTCCCAGCCGCCGAAATCGACCATGCGCGCATTGAGGGCACGGTGAACGGCATTGAGCGGGGTGTGTTTCAGTTCGGTCATCGGGGCCTCAGCGCGCAAAGGTTTCGCGAAAACAAAAAGGGCCATGCGGACCGATACGCGCGCGAGGCGGGTGTGCCCCCGGCGAATGCGATGCATGCCCCCTCTGTCCTCGGTACCTGAGAGATTGCGCTGCCGGAAACGACGTGCGTTGCCGGGCGTTGCGCGCGCCCCTTCGGTGGGCGATCGGCTCGCGCGCGGGCGTCTTCCATCTCTTAGACGCTGCGCAGCGGTAACCAGCCGCCACTCTCCAGAGTGCGAAAAGCCGAATAAAAAGCGGCATTTCGACGCGGTCGGTCCTTTTGCCTGAGAGTTTATGGGTGTGCCCCTTCGGCGGCGCCGCTTGCGGGCTAAAACCCGGCTGCGGACACGCTCTCCCGACGCGTGCGCGCAATGTACGCGAGCGTCGGGGGGTTGTCAAATGACCGCACGCGCCGCGCGGCGATCCTGCACGGGAAGCGAAGACGAGCTAACTTAGTCTCATGCGCGACGAACTTCGAAGGCGCCGCATGGGTCCATCGAGACATCGACGGGAATAGCGGCGCGCGCACGCTCGTCTAGTAGGTGTAGGCGGAGCTAAGCGGTTCAACGCGCCGGCAGCAATACAGAGGAGGAAAGTGACATGTCCAATCGCTTTTGCTGCACCGACCCCGACATCCGTCTGTTGGCCGCGGGCCGTGTGCGCTTCATGTCGAGCGATGCCGTCGAGCGCGCCATGGCGCCGCTGATCGAGCGCGCGCGCACGGTGCCGACGGGCACGCTCGCCGATGTCTTTCGCGACGTCGATAACCACGCCCTGCTGTTCGTCGCCGCTTGGCGCGTGAACCGCTTCGAGGCGGCGGAAAGCACCGTCGTCGGGGCCATCGCTCATGCCATCGAGCCGTTGCGGGGTGAGGCCACGCCGGAATGGGTCGACGTGGCCGTTCCCGCTGGCGCGTGGACCTCGGGGCGCAGCGGGCCCGGCGAGTGCCTCGTACTCGTGCGCCAGCCGCTGGAAAGGCCCGACCCGATCATACAAACGAGTTGGATCGATCAGGTGCTGCGCGCGCTGAACGGCGATGCGGAGCCGCCCGACGGCTTGATCTCGGCGAATTTCTTCGCCACTCACGATGAAGCTACGGTACTGAACTTCGCCCGTTGGACGAGTGCCGAGGCGCATCGGCACGCCCTGGCGCGCGGCCACTACGGGCAGCACGGCAGCATTGGTACGTCCCCGCTCTGGCAAGCGACGCGCGCGCATCCGGGAATTCGCGCCGATCACGAGGTATGTCGGTATATGCGCGTGTCTTGACCCTTCCGTGGCGATCGAATGACGTCGGGCGGCGCGGCAGCCGCGATTGCGGGCGTCAACGACGCGTTAATTGCGTCGGTCGCTCGGCTCATCCCAATTGCGCGGCTTGCAACACGCAACACACCGTCGGGGCCGAGATTGGCCCGATGAGCGAACCATTGCCAGCCATACGTGCGGATACCGTCAAGTCGCGCGGGCAAGTGATGCCCGAATGGAGCCAGCGGTGCCGACCGCCGGACCTCAAGACGCAGTGGCCCCGTGAATGCCTTCTGTTCGATTACTCAGCCGAGCACCCCAACGCGATACTTCGTCACCTGCCGATACGGCTTATCGGGGCGTGAAATCACATCTTCGCGATCGGCCATGTTGATTTGGTTCGGAAATCCGCCGGCTTCGAGACAAAGCCCGGCATGTGGTGCATAGGTCGTACCGTTGCGTCCTCGCACACCGTCGAGATAGTTCCCCGTGTAGAACTGCAAGCCGCGCTGATCGGTCGATACCGTCATCACGCGGCCGCTCGCCGGATCGTAAAGGCGCGCCACTTCACGCACGGGCCGTTGGCCGCCGTTGCCGCCGCCGTTGCCGTTGCCATTCACCGCCTGCGGTTCCCGCAAGATATAGCAATGATCGAAGCCGCGCGCGAGCGAAAGCTGCTCGTGCGGCCACTCGAGACGGGCTCCGATCGGCGCCGCCTCGCGAAAATCGAACGCGTTGCCGGCGACGGCCGCCTGCCTCACCGGAATCAGCGTCGAATCCACTTCGAAGAATGCATCGGCATCGATCGATAGCACATGCCCTTTGATGTCCGCGCCCGCCTGCGCCGCCAGATTGAAATAGCCATGGTTCGTCAGATTGAGCGGCGTCGGTGCATCGGTGCTCGCGCGATAGTCGATCGTCAGCTCGCCGTCATCGTCGAGCGTATAGCGCACCTCGACGTGCACGTTGCCCGGAAAACCCGCATCGCCCTCTTCCGAATCCAGCGTCATCAACAGCGTGCCGTCCTCCTCGCGCGCTTGCCAGATCGCACGATTGAAACCGGCTGCGCCGCCGTGCAGCAAATTGCCG
>Ga0207667_10000987_pt1 | contig 36414 bp, 19 predicted proteins | sample KBSCornC52_FD_184301 | JGI IMG/M metagenome (GOLD analysis project Ga0207667, IMG submission 184301) | Corn rhizosphere microbial communities from Kellogg Biological Station, Michigan, USA - KBS Corn C5-2 (SPAdes) (version 2) | ecosystem: Host-associated > Plants > Roots > Rhizosphere > Soil ...
CGTCGTCCTTCAAGACGGGGGACAGGCTGTGGATCGACCTCGGTACGGTCGACAATCTGGCCGAGGTGACGGTGAACGGCAAACCGCTTGGGATCGCGTGGAAAGCACCTTACCGCATCGATGCGACCGGCGCTCTTCACCCTGGCGACAATGTGCTGCAGGTGCGGGTAGTGAACTTGTGGGTCAATCGGCTGATCGGAGATCAGCAACCGAACGCGAAGCAGTACACTTTCACAGTGCGCAATCCGTATAAAGCGACGTCGCCCTTACTGCCTTCCGGGTTGATCGGACCGGTGCGGCTGATGCGAGCAGAGCATGTGAAGGAGGTTAAGACAGCCGAATGAGACTTCGCCGGGTTGGCATCGTCGTTCTGGGGTTGGTGCTGCTTCCTGTCCGTGTTCCAGCCCAGGAGACAAAGATGCAGCAGGACTATGCTGCGGCTCAGCGGACTTTGGCGGCCGGCGATATCGACGGAGCGCTGAGGATGTTTGAACAGCTAAGCCGCGCGAACCCAAAGATCGCGGAGCTTCATGCCACTTTGGGAGCGATTCGTTTTCAGCAAGGCGACTATCGCGGGGCATTGAAGGAACTGGATGAGGCGAAGCGGCTGAAACCGACGCTTCCCAAGCTCGATGGCCTGATTGCGATGTCGCAGGCAGAGTTGGGGGACTTCAAAAAGGCGCTTCCAGAGCTTGAGGCTACCTTCCGCACAGCGCAGGATGAGCCGGTGAAGCGCTTGAGCGGCTTACAACTCGAACGGGTGTATACGGCGCTGCGGCAGGACAGCGATGCGGTGAAGGTGGCGCTGGAGTTGCAACGACTCTTCCCTTCCGATCCCGAAGTGTTGTATCACAATGAGCGCATCTTCGGGAACTTCGCCTATCTTACGATTCAGAAGCTGGATGCGGTGGCGCCAAACTCCATCTGGCAACAGCAAGCTCAAGCGGAAGCGTACGAGAGTCAGGGTTCGCTGGGTGAAGCCATTGCTGCGTATCGCCGGATTCTGACGCTTGATCCGAAACGTCATGGGATTCACTATCGGATCGGACGATGCCTGCGAGAACGAGCACGTCCGGAAGATCTGGTGAGTGCGATGACGGAGTTTCAGGAAGAGCTGAAGCTCGATGCGGAAAATGCGAATGCCATCTACGAGGTCGGAGAACTTCATCGCGTCGCCGGAGAACTTGAGCCTGCCAAAACTTTCTTCGAAGCTGCGGTCAAGATTTATCCGGACTTCCCTGAAGCGAACCTGGGGCTGGGTACTGTCCTTGAGTCCCTGGGCCAATCGGCCCAGGCACTGCCGTACATCAAGCGGGCCATCGCGCATGACCCCGATGATGCGGCTTCGTGGTATCGCCTGTCGCAGGTAGAACGTTCGCTAGGTCATGCGGCGGAACAGCAAGCGGCCTTGAAAGAGTTCTTGAGGCTTCATAACAAGGAGAAAAACGCTCGCGTCGACATGCTCCGTGACGTCAGCCGACAGGAAGTCAATCCGGACACTCCTTAATGAGTTGCCTTCTGCTGGGCATAGGATGAACAGGTGCGTGTGCCAGTTGGTAAGCTCAAATGCAACCATTTAATCGAGGGTGTGATTGTTGATGAGAAAAAATGCCATTTCGCTGGTTCTCGCGGGACTGATAAGCGGCGGTATGTTGATCGCCCAGCAGAGACAACAAAAAGATCCAGTGGATTATGTTTCGCCAAACATTGGTGGGATCGGTCAGCTGCTTACTGCAACGATTCCCTATGTGCAGTTTCCGCACGGCATGGCGCGGCTCGCTCCGATTACTACTCCCGGCCTGAAGGATCGCTATCTGGCGGACAAGATTTATGGCTTTCCCGCGGGACCTGCAACGCTGATGGCTTCTGTCGGCGCGATTGGTGTCGATCCCGAGAGTTATGCGTCGGACTCTGACCATGATTTTGAGACTGCGACACCGTATTACTATGCGGCCAACCTCGAAAGCTGGGGAATCAAAGCCGAGCTTACCGCGAGTAAGCAGGCAGCGTTCTACCGGTTCACCTTTCCAGCCACGGGGCATGCGCATCTGGTTCTCCACATGGAGGGTGGTGCAGAGATTGCGGTAGATGGCGATCGGACGATTCAAGGCAGCGCGCGCATCGCCGGTCCGATTGGACCTGCTGTGGGCACTTCGGGAGAGACCAGGGAGTATTTCTACGCGGAGTTTTCGCGACCATTCGGCACGTATCAGAGTTGGCAGGATGGTGCTCTGACCCACGCGGCACAGGGAAAAGGGGAGCACGTCGGATTTATTACCGACAGTGTTACGCATGCTGGAGAGCAGATCGAGGTTCGCGTTGGCATCTCCTATATCAGCACCGACCAGGCTCGTCGCAATCTTCAGCGGGAGATTCCCGACTGGAACTTTGAAGGCGTTAAGACGAGCCTGCGAGAGGTCTGGAACCATGCGCTGGGAGGGATTGCTACTGAGGGTGGGACGGAGCGGCAGCGGACCATTTTCTATACCGCACTGTACCGCTCGCTGGGACGCATGACCGATATTACGGAGGACGGCAGATATTTCAGTGGCTACGATCACATGGTCCACGATGCCAACGGCCACGATTTCTATGTAGACGATGGGCTTTGGGATACATTTCGATCTCTCCATCCCCTGCAACTTCTGCTGGAGCCCCATCGCCAGGAGGACATGATCCGTTCGTACCTCCGCATGTATGAGCAGAGCGGCTGGTTGCCCTCGTTTCCGTCGGTGGCCGGAGAGCAGGCGGTGATGATCGGCCATCACGCGGCAGAGCTCATTCTCGATACCTATGCGAAGGGTTATCGCGATTTCGACGTCGAGCAAGCCTATGCAGCGATGCGCAAGAATGCAACCGAGGCTACGATGCTTCCCTGGAAGCGGGGGCCATTGACGACGCTGGATCGCGTGTACTTCGATAAAGGGTTCTTCCCAGCCCTAGCGAAAGGAGCTGTCGAAGACGTGCCGGAGGTGACGCGCGAACGCCGGCAGGCCGTCTCGGTGACACTCGAAAGCAGCTATGACGACTGGAGTGTCGCACAGCTTGCTAAAGCTCTCGGAAAGGATGCAGACGCTGCGTACTTCACGAAGCTGGCGCACAACTATCAGAATGTCTTTAATCCTGCCATCGGGTTTATGGCACCCAGGAGCGCTGACGGCAAGTGGGTAGCGGATTTCGATCCGAAGCTGGGTGGGGGACAGGGCGGGCGGGACTACTTCACAGAGGTCAACTCATGGATCTACACCTTCAACGTGCAGCACGATGTGGCGGGCCTCATCCAGTTAATGGGTGGGCGGGACGCGTTCAATGCCAAGCTGGATCGCCTGTTTGTCGAGCAATATGGCACGTCCAAGTATCAATTTCTTGGCCAGTTTCCTGACGCTACGGGGCTTGTCGGGCTGTATGCGCAGGGCAATGAGCCGAGCTTTCATATTCCTTATCTCTATAACTTCTCCGGTCAGCCGTGGAAGACACAGCGTCGCGTGCGACAGTTGATGGATGTCTGGTATGGAGACGGCCCATTGGGAATTCCCGGAGATGACGACGGTGGCGAGACGTCCTCCTGGTATGTCTTGAGCGCGGTTGGCTTTTATCCGGTTTGCCCGGGCAGTCCGGTGTACGAGATCGGCAGCCCGATCTTTGCGAAGAGCACCATTCGAATGAGCGAAGGTAAAGATTTTACGATCATTGCGGATCATGTTTCGGCGCAAAACAAGTACATCCAGTCAGCCGAGCTTAACGGCAAGCCGCTCAATAAGCCGTGGTTTCAGCAATCGGATATCGCTCACGGAGGAACACTGGTGCTGAAGATGGGTGACCGCCCTAACCTTCATTGGGGTAGCGCTCCGGGAGACGCTCCGCCATCGATGTCGAACGAGACCAATTGAGATTAAGAGACAGTTACTAACTCCGATTTTGGAATGTGCGGTACATTTAGTTCCATGCGAATGCGCTCTGCTCCTGTCGTCGTCATCTTCCTTCTTGGTTCCGCAAAGGCATACACACAAGCCATCGACCTGCCTACGGGTAAACAGATTGTGCGACCGGTGCCTGGCAATCCCCAGCGTCTAAACAGTCTTCCCATGTCCATGGCCGCTTCGCCGGACGGTAAATATGTTGTTACGGTCAATGCTGGATATGGCACCTGGGAGTCAGGGTACGCGCAGTCGTTGGCCGTGACGGAGACGAGCACCGGTAAGGTGACGGACTTTCCAGATGAACGGATGTCGTTGACGGCAAAACAGACCATGTACAGCGGGTTGGCTTTCAGCGGCGACGGGCAGTATCTCTATGCGACCGTGGCGTCCACAACCGATCCCTATGGCGAGAATCGCAAAGACCTTGGGAACGGAATCGTTGTTTACAACTTCCGCGATGGCAAGATCACTCCCGATCGCGTCATCAAGATTCCGGTGCAGACGCTCGCGCCGGGACGAAAGACGAACCTGTTCAAGGAAGATGGCGAGGGCAAGGGCATTCCGTTTCCCGCGGCTATCGCGGTGATTAGTGAAAATACTGGAGCAGAACATCTGGTCGTTGCGGACAATCTTTCCGACGATGCGCTGCTGATCGACGCCAAGAGTGGCAAGATATTGCAGAGGTTCGATCTGTCGGAGTCCGATGCGGTTCCCTCTACCTATCCAATCGCGGTAGCTGTTTCCAAGGACGGCGCGCGCGCGTTTGTGGCGTTGTGGAATGCAAGTGAAGTGGTTGAGCTCAATCTGCGGCGTGGGACCGTTGGACGCAAGCTCGACTTGTTGAAACCGCACAGCCCGATTGCGCCGGGCACACACCCGAGCGCCCTGGAGATGTCTGCCGATGGGTCGACGATGTATGTTGCATTGACCAATCGCGACACCGTGGCGGCAATCGACGTTGCGGGTAGTCACTTTTCCGTGAAGGGTTACTTCGACACGCGTCTCCCCGGACAAACCTACTTTGGCGCTGAGCCTGAGACGCTTGCTCTCAATGCGGATGGCTCAAGATTGTACGTTGGGAACGCGATGTCAGACTCCGTTGCGGTTCTGGATACACACAAACTGACGGCCAAGGCAGTGAAAGATGGATTGATTGAGCCGGTCGGGTTTTTCCCCACGGAGTGGATGCCAATGTCGATGACTGTCGTCGACGGAAAGTTGTACGTTGCTACAGCCAAAGGAAAAGGAACCGGGCCGAACAATTTTCCGCAACATGAAGTCGAGATTAATAAGAAGCGGCGGACCCCAGGAAAACGAGGGTTCACGTATATTCCGACGCTTCTCTACGGGTCGCTTGCGGTTCTCGATCCGGCTGAGATGGAGAAGGATATAGCGACCTGGACAGCCGAGGTTGTTGACTCGAACCGCATGAAGGCCGCGGCTCAAAAGCTGGATTTTGCGGACGGGAAGAACCCAATCAAGCATGTGATCTACATCATTAAGGAGAACCGAACGTACGATCAGCTCTTCGGTGATTTGCAGAAGGATGGAAAGCCGGTAGGGAACGGTGATCCGTCTCTGACGATGTACGGCGCCGACATCACGCCGAATCAGCATGCGATGTTGCTGCAGTATGGGGTGATGGATAACTTCTATGATTCTGGCGAAGTGTCCGGCGAGGGCCATACATGGTCGACAACCGCCATTGGGACGGATTACCTCGATAAGACATGGCAGCAGAACTATGGGCGCAAGCAACGCACGTACGACTACGAAGGAATGGTCGCCGATGGGTTCCCAATCAAGCAGCGTATTCCGGACGTGAATGAGCCGGAGAGCGGATATTTGTGGGGCGATGTCGCGCGGCACGGCAAGACTCTATATCACTTTGGCGAGTTCATTGCGTCGACATTCTGCAGCGGCAAGAAACGTGTCGCGACGCATGCAGACTCGGGTGCCGGTGTGTTCGACGATCAAGTCAAAGTTTGCGATCGAGTAGCGATTCAGCCGGGCGAACCTATCCCCCAGGCATGGGGCGGGGGCACTAGCAAGTGGCAGTTCCCAATCCCGATTTTGGCAAAGAATACCGCGACAAAGCCGGAACTGGTAGGGCACTTCGCAGTTGAGTATCCCAACTTCAATCTGAGAATTCCGGACCAGCTTCGCGCGAATGTGTTTCTGCATTACCTCGACAAGTGGATTGCGAACCGGGCAGCCGGAAGAGACGAAATGCCGGACTTTATTCTGCTTCGTCTTGGCAACGATCATACTTCGGGGACGACGCCTGGTGGGCCGACGCCCAAGTCTCTGGTCGCCGACAACGATCTTGCAATCGGCCGGGTTGTCGATGCAGTGTCGCATTCGGCGTATTGGAACGATACTGCCTTCTTCATTCTGGAAGATGATGCGCAGAACGGGGCCGATCATGTCGACGCGCATCGGAGTATGGCTCTCGTTGTCAGCAAGTACGCACCTCGCGCCAAGGACGGAGGCACATTTGTCGATAGCCGCTTCTATACGACCGTCTCGATGGTTCGCACGATAGAGATGGCACTGGATCTGCCTCCCATGAATAACAATGACGCTTTCAGCAGCGCCATGGAGCGTGTGTTCTCTGGTCCCGGCGACCAGCAGCCATTTACTGCGACTTATGCGAATCGCAACAACGGCTTGATTTATGCAGTGAACGAGAAGACGGCGCCCGGCGCCCGTGCTTCCTTGAAGATGGATTTTAGCCATGCCGACCGCGCCGATGCGCAGAAGCTCAATGTGATTTTGTGGCAGGATGCCATGGGCGCGAAGCCTCTGCCTCCGCAGTTGACCGTCAAGCAAAAGAAGAAGAAGGTCGACGACGATGATTAAGCGGCCCTGAGTGGCTCACTCTTCACGCAAGCTGGCGTGATACGTTTGCGTTAGCAAATTTATGATCTCCAGACGCCTTCATCTCCCTTTGCAAATTCAGTGCAGTCTTCTCCTGCTTGGCAGCGTGATGGTCGCCGCGGCCCAGAGTTCGACTGCGAATACCTCTGCTCTGCAGGGGGCTACGACGTTGCATGTGACGACCCGGTTGGTCGTGCTGGACGTTGTCGTGCTCGATAAGGCAGGGCACCCGGTCTCCAATCTTGACCGCTCGCAGTTCTCGATTACGGAAGACAAGATTCCACAGGTGCTGCGCAGCTTCGATCCTCCATCGGGTCATGCCATGCCGGGCGGCAAACAGGCACGTCCTGTCGTGCGCGGGACGGCGGATCTGGCGAAGATTGGGAATGCGCCGGTAAACATACTCGTCTTCGACGAGTTGAATACGAAGTGGGACGAAACCGCCTATGCGCGGCTGCGAATGGAGCAATTCCTGAAGGCTCAGCCGGAGATCCTGGCTTCTCCGACATTACTGGTGGCAGCCGGCGACTCGCGCTTCGTTGTGCTGCACGACTATACGCAGAGCCGCGCAGAGTTGCTGGAAAGCGTTCGCGCGCACTTCCCGCAGTATCCGTGGCAGATGATGCGCGGCGGTTCCGGCAACGGCGCTATCGAACGAATGGAACAGACGCTGGGCTCACTTTCGCAGATTGCGGAGAGCTCGCGGGGGACGCCGGGACGCAAGAATGTGATCTGGATCGGTTCGGGTTACCCGATGATCGACACGACGGGCCTGGCCGACGAGGACCAAGAGAAGTTGATGGTGCTGATTCGCCGTGTGACGGATCGAATGCTGGAGGCGCGCGTTACGCTCTACATGGTGGATCCTGCGGGGGCGCAGGTCAGCACGGAAAGTAACGGAATTGCCGGCGAGGATGGCTCCTTTGTAGACACGGGCGGATCCAGCCTCGGACCGTATAAGGGCAAGCTCGACTTCGGCACCTTCGCAAAGTCAACCGGCGGCGAGGTATTTTCCAATCGCAACGACCTCGACGATGCAATCGATCAGGGAGTCAAGGAGGGCGGTGTGTATTACACGCTTTCGTATGTGCCGACCAACCCCAGCGATGAAGTGCAGAGGTATCGCCAGATTCGAGTGAAGCTGAAAGATCCTTCGCTGCGTGCTTTTACGCGCGATGGATACTTCTCCGTCGTGGCCCCGGTCGACCCAGTGCCAATGGGCGGAAAGAAGCCGGAGATGCAATTGCAGTTCGATCTGGTGAGTGCGGCGCGGACGCAGTTAATTTACAACGGGCTCAAGGTGGAAGTGACTCACCCTGCCGGTGGTTATGTCTTACTCGTTGATGCAAAGGACCTGCGCTGGGCTGATCAACCGGATGAGTCCCGTCTAGCGGAGGTCACCGTGATGACGGTCTTCTTCAATGCCAAGCATAAAAAGCTGCAAAGCAATGTCATGGAGCTCAAGGAAAAAATAGGCAAGGACGGTCAACTGAACAGCGCGTCGAAGGTTGCGCTCAGGTTGCCACTGCAAGCACCTTCGGGAACGGCGCGGATACGGTTTGTGGTCCGCGACAGCGCGACCGGGGTTCTGGGTACTGCAGACGCGAAGGAATAAGGCGCTGTTTCAGCCTGGCATGTCCTGTGTCGTTGCTATTGCCTGTAACGTGCCCATCTCGAGAGGGCATTCGGATTAAAACGACTTGCAGGGCTATGCCTGGCGATGGTTTGCACTCTTCCTTGTGTTTACAACCTCTTCATAAACAGTTGTTAGAAGTTCTAGAGAACGGTCGCCCTCGATGCGATCAATCGGTTTCCATCGTCTACTTTTATCTTCTCTCGACATGGCTCTTGACAAAAATAAAGAACCGGGTTTGAATAGTGCTGCGGCAGAGACAAGAGAAAGCCGCCCTGTAGTGCGCAACCGTGCGTACTACAGGGCGGCTTTTCGCTGCTTAACGCTAAGAATTGGACACCCGGTTCAGCTTTCATCCTGGTCACCAAGATGACCGGGCATGCTCCGTGGACTGTCCACGCAACGATTTGCAGTAGATTTATGGAGGTCACAGCCAGCATGCGAATGAAGGGCTTTCTTCGCAATAGGGCAGCACACGTCGGCAGTTTCCTGATGGCGGTTGCTGTTTTGTTCGGCCACTTACCGGTAGCTCATGCGGCGGCGGGCAACAACAACTTGAAGATTATTGCCTGGTATGGCGCGGGCAATCTGGCCAAATCGGAGTATGCGCGCGACACTGTGATTCTGTTCAATCCGACTCAGGCACCTATCACGATGAACAACTGGTCGCTTCAGACTGGAGGCACGACCGGTGCATTTACCGCCGTCAACTATCTGCTTCCCGTCGTGACCATCCCAGCCGGCGGCTTCTATGCAATCACAGGCAGCGGGCCGAACTACATCTCGGGTGTCGGCTGTACCAGCAGCCACTGCAATCTCAACTATCCGTATGACTATCAGTTGGGCACGCTGGAAGGAACTGCCTCAATCACGCAGAATTCGCTCAGCAGTACCGCTGTGACAGTGGCTCTGGTGAATAACCAGTCTCCTTTGGGGACCTGTCCGAAGACTTCAGCGAACCTGGTCGATCTGGTTGGCATCGGCGCATCGGATGGCAGTTCGCCAGTAACCTGCTTCGCGGGAGCCAGCTACGCTCCTTACACGCCAGCCACATTGGATGGTGCTCCCACGAACATCAACGGCGTCGTCTACGCCTACGCGACGGTCCGTAAAAATAAATGTGGCGATACGTTTGTCAATTCGAACGATTTCATGGTCGGCTTCATCGACTTCGCCAATTCCCATAGTGCGCCGCAGCCTTGCCCGACCGGCAAGCAGTTGTCTGTTACCGCGGGCGCCACACCGAACAGCCTCGGGCTCCTGGATCCCTTCACGGTGACGGCCGCCGTTATTCCTGCAACGAGCCCTGCCAGTACAGCGCTGAACGTGACAGCCGACCTTTCTAACCTAGGGCTATCCTCCACCACGCAGCTTTACGACGATGGCACGCACGGCGACGCGGTGGCCGGCGACAACACCTATTCCCTTGCAACGGCATCCGTCGTCCGTAATGTGAACATGATCGATATGCCTGGTTTGATCGTCACTGCTGCGGACGCGCAGGGAAATACTGCGCGCACCTCAATCCCACTGACTCTCGGGATCGGAGATTTCATCCTGTCCACGCCTAATGCGACAGGCACTGTGGGCGCCGGCGGCACGGTCACCTTTCCTATCACCATCAAGAGTGAGCATGGTTATAGCGGGATTATTGCAATCACCTGCACCGGTTCACCGAATACAAACTCTCTCGGCGTTCCCATCAGCACGCAGTGCGTTTCTACACCCCCGCAGATCGTGATCGCTGCCAATGGTAGCGCCTCGATTTCGCTGGTCGTCGCGACTGGAACAACTTTTTCGGCAGGCATTCTTTCGCGGTCTCTGCCTCTCTGCCTTCTCGGCTTTCTTTCGATCGGGCTGTTGACGGTCGGAGTCTGGCGACGCAAGTATCTCCCCGCTGCCACACTCATGGCTTTGATCATGCTGGTGACGCTCAACACCACCGCTTGCGGAACGAACGCAGGACTTGGGAATACTTCCGCGGCACCGGGTGTCTACACCTATACCGTCACGGGAGCCGATTCCAACATTTCCAGCGTAAATAATTCGGTCATTTTGAGCGTGACCGTGAAATAGAGCGTGGACTAAATGCGCTTCGAGCTTTGGCTGGAATTTTCGTATCGTCGCTTCTGCCAGGCGGCGATACGAGAAAAAAACGAAGAAGGCAGGAGAACTTTGGGGGAAGACGCAATGCAATGGAATATCCGCTCGGCGTATGTTCGTCACGCAGGCACGGTGCTAGCTGCCACGGCATTTGCCATGCTTGCTGGATGTGGCGTCAACCTCTCGACGCCCTCCACGAACTACAACACGCCCGTGACGCTGCAGGGCCAGGTCTTTGCAGCCCGCAACTACATGGCTGGCGCGACCGTGAAGGTCTATGAGACGCAACCCAATGGCGTCGCGACCAATGGCGTCTATGTCGGCACGGCCAAACTGCTCACAACCGTAACGGCAAACACGACCGGCGGCTGGAGTACGACAGGTGTGAGCTGTTCCAGCCCGGACCAACTTTATGTGACCGCGGAAGGTGGCGTACCGTATCCCTCAGGGCAGAACTCGACCACTCTGGTCGCTAATCCGAACTCGCTGATGATGACGGCGATTGGCGATTGCTCGATTCTCAGCTCAGCATCGGACACGAACAACGTTACGTCGATTGTGACGAATGAAGCTTCGACCGTTGCCGCGGTCTGGGCGCTCAGAAGCTTTATCAGCTTGAACGGCACAACGGTGAATGTGACGAGCTCCGCCACGAACTACGGTGGCACAAAGGGCGTGGGTACCCCTACGAATTTTGCCGGATTAGCGCATGCATTTCTCAACGCGAACAATCTGTCGCCGTACAAGGTCGGCAATTTTCAGCAGTACACAGGTGGTGCTGAAACCGGCGCCGATGGCGGGCTGGTGCCAGTGCAGGAATTGAACTCGCTAGCCTATGCGCAGTATCTGTGCACCATTGGCAGCGATGGAACATCTTCAGGAAACTTCAGCTACTGCACTACGTTGTATCAGTTGGCCACGCCTCCGGGAGGCACAGCACCCACCAATTCGTTGCAGGCGATGTTGAATATTGCTCGTTATCCCGCCAACAATGCAACCGCCATCCTGAACTTTACGCTGACCCCAATCCCGCTCTCCGGCCAGACCAGACCGCAGCAGATCAATGCGGGCGTGTATGTTCCGGCACTTTCAGCCTTCGGTACCTTGACCAATGACTGGAGCGTGGCGATCTACTACCTTCCACCTTACGGAGCAACTTCGACCGGACAGGGGACCATATATCCGCAGTATTTGACTATTGACGCCGATGATAACGTATATGTTTCCAATGCGAGCGGCTCTACCAGCACTGCGGGCAACATCCTTGCTCTGAATAGTTATGGCCAGAGTGTATGGACCTCGGCTACCGACAAGACCAAGCTGACGAGTCCGCGCGCCATCGCTGCCGACGCTTTCGGCCACATCTGGGTCCCCAACGGAAGCATTACCAGCGCAAACGCTTTTGTGCAAGAGATTGATGCGGCCACAGGTGCAACCATCCAGCAATTTCCTTCCACTTCAACCACGCTGTACGGGGTAGCGGTCGATTCTCTGGGGAACGTCTGGTACGGCTCCAATACGACCGTGGGACAGAACCTGCATGAACTGGTAAGAAACGGGTCGTCCTATGCGGAGGCTTCCTTTGCTGTTCCGCCTTCTTCGTCGCTGGCTTTGCTACAGATACGTCCAGACAGCAACAACAATATCTGGGCAGCCGGCTACAACTCAACGAGTGCGAAGGCTCTGTATTTTCCCAATACCGGAACGGCCGCGGCTCCTGCCTACGCCACGGGCCTGAATCCTGCCGTGTTGGCCGGTTCGGGGGCTTATGGCATTACGACCGACGCGAGCGGTAATGCCTATGTTGTGACGAATGGCACGGGCGGCGGAATCATGCAAGTCTCAGTCACCGGTAGCGGGGCATCCGCTGTGTTGAATCCAACGAAGGTGGCGGCGAACCCTGCTACGGCGTCACGCTTTCTCGACACGGATGGCGCAGGCTCCATCTGGTATCTCGACAACACTTCGGGCACTCATCTGTACCAGTACATCCCTTCCAGCAGCACGACGAATAGCTACTATCCCTGCTATAACGCCGGGACTGGAACAGGCACCGGCACTTCCCAGACTTGCTCTACAGGCTTAAGTACGAAGCTCGATTTGGCCGTCGATGCCACCGGTTCGATATGGGTAGCGAGCTATGGCAACTCCGGCGGCGGACGTGTCGTGCAGATTATTGGCCTGGCAGCTCCAACGATCCCATTGAAGGCGCTTGGCAAGCCGGGCGTGATGCCGTAGAGAGGCGCTGCGGCAATAGCGCAAGCAGCAGGAAGCGTGTCGCCTGGAACTACGCCGCATCTGGCGGCTTATGAGAAGGGTTACCGCTTCGCCGAGAGGGGATGGGAGCTGATGTTACGTAGAAACTCTGATAGCACTGTGTTGATTTTGGAGGTTACACCCGACATGCGATTCATGAAACTGCTCTCCCTGACACTGATGTTGCTCACTCTGTTCGTTGGAAAGTCCTACGGCCAGTTTGAGACGGCTTCGCTGGTCGGAACAGTAACGGACTCTACCGGCGCTGTGCTGCCGGGTGCGAGGGTGACGGCGACCAATATCGACACCAACGTTACCATCAGCCGCATCACCAATAATGCGGGCGAGTACACGATACCTGCGCTGCACGCAGGCACCTATCGCGTGGTAGCCGCCAACGCCGGCTTTATCGATGCTGTTACTGAAAACGTGCATCTCGTGGTTGGAACCAATCAGCGCGTCAATCTGAAGATGGCCATCGTCGGCACTAAGGAGACGGTAACGGTGGAAGCAGGAGAGCAAGCGCTCGAAACGGACACCAGCCAGAAGCAGCAGATTGTCACCAGCGAGCAGATAGAGGCATTTCCGTTGCTGAACCTGAACTATAGCGATCTGATCACTCTTTCCAGTGGCGTGACGCAGGACGCAGCCGGTCAGGACCTGGGCACAAGCAGTGTGGTGCGCGAAGGCTCGTTCAACATTAATGGCCAGCGATCGACTTACAACAACTACCTATTGGATGGCATGGACAATAACGCTCACGGCACGTCCAACCAGGGATTTTCCAACCAGGTCATCAATCCGTCGCAGTATGACATCACGCAGTTTTCCATTGTGACCACCCTGCCGACCGCTGAGTATGGTCGCTCGGCCGGAGGTACCTTCAACGTAGCGCTCAAGTCGGGTACGAATAAGTTCCACGGTATGGCATATGAGTCGCTCCGCAACACGATTGCAAATGCAAACGGCTTCTTCAAGGCCGCAAGCAACTCGGGCCGCTCGAAGAGAACAACCTTGAATCGCAATCAGTTCGGCGGCAATCTGGGGGGTCCCATCAAGCGCGGCAAGTTTTTCATCTTTGCCGACTACGAAGGCATGCGCCAAGTGCGCCAGACGGTGAATCAGTCCAACATTTTCAAGGTCAGTGACCACCAACTGATTGCTTCGCCGAATGCAACGTCTAACACCACTACGGTGTTGAACCCGTTTACCGGAGAAACCTATCCGGCAGACCGTCCGCTGCCACGCAGTGTCCTTTCGCCGATTGCGTTGGCGATCCTAGATTCGTTCCCGATGCCCAACAACAATGGTGCTGGCTCAACGTCTATCTCAAGCAACTGGTCTGCCCTGCAGCGTTTTCTCAGCAGCTACGACAAGGAAGATGTGCGCATCGATGCACAGTGGACGCCACGCATGTCCAGTTTCCTAAGGGTAAGCCAGTCCAAGGAGCACGATCTTGACGGCCCCATCCTGCCATCGCCGATCGGGGGAGGGAACGGCTACTTTCGTACCATTAACCAGCAGGTGGCGATTGGTCTGACTCGCCAGATCCGCGCCACGCAGTTGCTGGAAGCGCGTCTCGGGGCTTCCTTCACCAAGGGCGGCAAGCATCCCTACACGCTGAACGATCCACGGACGTACGGCATCCCGGGCACTCCGACTGATCCGGCTGTGGGCGGCGGGCTGATTACGTTGGGACTTAACGGGTACAGCGGTATCGGGCGCCAGGCTACTAATCCGCAGTGGCAGTATCCTTTCTTCTTCAATCCGAAGGTAAGCTATTCGTGGCTGTTTGGTCGTCACAACATAAAAACTGGCTATGAATTTTCGTATTTACGTCAGACCGTGCAAGACGTGAATCCGATCTACGGTGAGATGGAGTTCCAAAGCTCCTTCACCGGCTATACCATCAGCGACTTTCTTTTTGGCGTACCCAATGAGATCGATCTGACTACCTACTTCGTTGCACACATTCGTCAAGGCGGTCACTCTATCTTTCTTCAGGACGACTGGAAGATCCTGCCCAAGCTGACGCTGAACCTGGGCGTGCGCTACGAGTATGCTTCTCATTTCTATGAGAAAGACGGTCGCCTGACAAACTTCGATCCGACCGCAACGCCATATACAGGGCAGTTAATACGCGCCAAAGCATCCGGCTCGGCCTATCAAAAGCAGCTGATCGATCCTGACCTGAACGACCTCATGCCGCGCATCGGATTTGCATATGCGCCGAACTCGCGCCTCGTGATCAAAGGCGGCTATGGTATCGGCTATGTGCATTACACGCGCTCCGGTGAAGCGGACAATCTAGCAGTCAACGGTCCACAAGTGAACGCTGCCGTCTACAACCAGGTGCCTAAGTATTTCAAGACCGCCAACGTTAGAACGACGCCAACCTTCTTCACTCTGGATCAGGGATTCCCTCAGGGTATGGCTTCTCCGCAGAACTTTAATCTTTTTACCTCCACGGTGAAATGGTTGCCGCGCAACTACCGCGACCCTTACGTGGAAAGCTGGAACGTGGCTTTTCAGTCTAGCCTCGCCAAAAACACTCTTCTTGATGTTGCCTACGTAGGCAACCATTCTCTGAAGCTGCAGGAGATTGGTACCTACAACCAGCGCAACCCGGCACTGGGCAACGACCCGGTCACGGGATACTTCAAGCGTCCTTATAGCAATCTCGGAGACGTGACGGAGACCTTCAACGGCGGCATGGCCAACTACAACGGACTCCAGGCGCGTGTTCAGTACAAAGGGTTTCATGGTCTTTGGCTCCTTGACGCCTTTACGTGGTCACGCGACTTCGGCAACGTAGGTGATTCGCTTACCTCCTCGCACGGATTTTCCGGCAGTCCGCAGGATTACTATGCTCCGCAGCAGAACGATTACGGCCCGCTGCAGTACGATACGCCAATCATCAATATCACTTCCGTGATCTGGACTCTCCCAATCGGTCACGGCGGGATATTGCTGCGCCATGCAGGCTCGTTGGTCAACAATCTGGTAAGCGGCTGGCAGATCGCCGCTTACAACCAATTTCACTCTGGCCCGGCGTTGACGCCGAACTTTACTCCGACAGGCTTTCAGGAGCTTTCGAACTCCGGCGGCGTGCAGTATCGTCCGTTCTTCGCGACGGACACGACCGGTAGCATCACGGGCACGGTCGGCGCGTCGCTGCGCAAGTATGCCGTCAAGCGGCTGCATGTACCGGGTCATCCGGAGCAGGCATTCTGTGACTCGGTTTATTCCAACCCAACTCAGGCGGCGTACAACGGCTGCGTGTTGGGCTTTGCGACTACGAATCCCACCCCGACGGCTGCCGACGGCGCAGGTTCCAGCGCGGATCCACGGGGCAATGTGCCAAACGGTCTGCTGCGGGGAGACTCCTTTGACGAACTAGACGCTGGGATCAATAAGACCTTTCGCTTGCCGAAGGAACATATGCGGCTGGAGTTTCGCGGACAGTTCTACAACGTCCTCAATAAAACCAACTTCACCGTGCCGGGCATGACCTGCTGCTCCACGTCCTTCGGGCGCATTACCAGCACGTACGGTCCGGGTCGTATCGGTCAAATCCAGGCCCGCTTACTGTTTTGAACTTAGCTGAAGGAGAAGTAACGATGCAGTCGAGACGCGATTTTCTGAAGAGGGCAGCGATCCTTGGTGGCCTTGCGGGGGCATCTGGTTTTATGCCGGAGTCGGTGCAGCGTGCTTTTGCAATCGCGCCGGATCCAGGCACGACCTGGTTGGACGCTGAGCACATCGTCATCATGATGCAGGAAAATCGCTCCTTCGATCACACCCTGGGAACGCTGCAAGGGGTACGCGGTTTCAACGATCCGCGCGCTATTCGTCATGCCAACGGCGACAGTATCTTTTTACAAACGGACATGGCGGGTGAAACCTACGCCCCCTTCCGGCTGGATATCAAGGACACGAAAGCGACGTGGATGGGTTCCATCGCACATTCGCGCAATTCCCAAGTTGACGCCTGGAATCACGGCAACCATAACGGCTGGATCGATGCCAAGCGCTCGCACAATCCCGACTTCGCACATGTTCCGCTGACGATGGGACATTACACGCGCGAGGACCTTCCCTTTCACTACGCATTGGCGGATGCCTTCACCGTCTGCGACCAGCACTACTGTGGAGCGATGACCAGTACCACTCCGAACCGCAGCATCTTCTTTACCGGAACTGTGCGAGATCAACGAGCCGAAGATTCCAAGGTCTACATGCGCAACGACCAGTTGGAAAGGGGCGGCATGTCGTGGAAGACCTTCCCAGAACGGTTGCAAGAGGCAGGCATCGACTGGAAGTTTTATCAGAACGAGCTGACACGCACTACGGGCCTGACGGAAGAGGAGCGTCAGTGGCTAGCGAACTTCGGCTGCAATGTCTTGGAGATGTTCGACGCCTACAAGCAGGAGGGGTCTTCGGATCTGAAGCAGCGCGCTTTCGTTACCAATGTCGCCGACAAAGACTATCGCACCCTGGACAAGTTCGAGTTCCAGAACAATGGCAAAACCATACAGATGAATGTGCCGAAGGGCGATGTGTTGTACCAATTCCGGCATGATGTAGAGAATGGCAAGCTGCCCACGATCTCATGGCTTGCGCCGCCGGAGATGTTCTCCGACCATCCCGTCGCGCCTTGGTTTGGCGGATGGTGGATCTCTGAGATCGTCGATATTTTGACGAAAAATCCTGAGGTTTGGAAGAAGACAATTTTCATCTACACCTACGATGAAAACGATGGCTACTTCGACCATGCGCCTTCTTTCGTGGCAGCCGACCCGAAGAACCGCGCGACGGGACGCGCCTCATCCGGAATCGATACGGCTCCGGAGTACACCTATGTAGAAGACGAATTGGCGCAGGGCGTTCCATTGAAGCAGGCGCGCAGTGGCCCGATCGGCCTGGGATATCGCGTGCCGATGATCATCGCTTCGCCGTGGACGCGGGGCGGGTGGGTCAACTCACAGCTCTTTGAACATAGCTCCACACTGCAATTCCTTGAGACATTTATCAACCGGAAATATCACAAGCCGGTGCGTGAAACCAATATTAGCGACTGGCGGCGCGCAGTGTCGGGAGACCTCACATCCGTCTTCCGTCCGTACAACGGCGAGAAGGTGGAGTTGCCCTTTCTGGAACGCAATAAATATCTTGAGAAGATCCAGTTGGCGCAGTACAAGGAGCTTCCATCGAACTTTAAGAAGCTGAGCAGTGCGGAGATAGCTCTGGTGAACGCGGATCCGCGAAGGTCGGCGTTGCTCTCGAAGCAGGAGAACGGTATTCGCCCGTCGACTGCGCTGCCATATGAGCTGTATGCCGATGGTTCACTGGTGGGAGGCAACTTTGAACTCCGCTTGACAGCGGGGAACGCCGTACACGGCACAAGGTCGGCAGGCTCGCCCTTCAACATCTATTTACGCAATACGCGGATGGATGGAGCCGCTAAAAAATATGCGGGCGACAAGGCCAATATGCTGGTTGCCACTTATACGGTGAAGGCTGGTGACACGCTGCGGCAGGCGTTTCCCCTGGCTCTGTTCGCTGATGGCAAATATGAGATCGACGTGGTGGCTCCAAATGGCTTCTATCGCTCCTTCCGTGGAGAGTCCACCCCCCACGGGCTGGCCGTACATACCACGTATGAAGGCAAGGGATCGTCGCTGACCGGCAACGTAGAGGTAAGACTACGCAACGCCACTGCTGCTTCGGTGTCAGCGGAAGTGAGTGACAATTCTTATCGGACTGGCAAAAAGACCGTACAGATTGCAGCCACTGCCGAGGTGTCCCTTGTGCTAGATCTCTCGAAACAGCACGGATGGTATGACTTTACCGTGAAGCAGACGGGATCGAAGGTAGAGTCGCGCTATGCGGGTCGCGTGGAGACAGGCCTCTCCAGCTATAGCGATCCGTTGATGGGTGGTTTGGTCTGAGCGAGAAGATCTGGATGGCCTGGGCGAATTCTGACGGGCAGCCGCGATGGGCGAAGAAGCCGCGTGACCTTTTTCGCGGATATTCAGAATAAGGAACTCATGCACAGTACTCTGCGTCGTGAACGCAAAGGCTTTTATAACTCGGACGAGCTAGTAAGACAGGCTGGGACGCCCGACGTTGCGCCCTTTGAAATTCTGGCCTCGTGTTCCATCATCGCCGCGGTCAACTCATCGGAAAAGTTCACAGAGGCACTGGACTCGCCTACTCGCGCGATTTATCTCCTGATGGGAACGCCGTTGACTTTGCCGGACATGCTTGCGCGTGCTCGCGACCGGAGTAAGGTGTGCCTTGTGAATATCGATTTTCTGGAAGGGCTCTCACGCGACCGCCATGCGGTTGAATTTTTGGCTGCACATCACGTCGATGGAGTCGTCTCGACACGCTTTGAGACATTAAAAGCCGCGCATACTCTGGGATTGATTACTGTTCAGCGGACTTTTGCGATCGACTCGGCCGCAGTGACAGCGGTGCTGCGATGTCTGGCGCAATTCCTGCCAGATGCGATAGAGGTGCTGCCTGCGATGGCTGCTCCTAAGGTCGCGTTGCGGCTTGGCAACACCTATCCTTCGCTTAAGATTATCGGCGGCGGCCTGATCGAAAACGTGAAAGAGATCGAAGACCTGCTCGCCACCGGAATCCACTCGGTTTCAGTCAGCGACGAGCGTCTTTGGCTTATCTGATTAGTGACCATCTCCGTGACGGGAGGCGCTCACTCTTGCGTCATGGCCGCTATCTCCGGGTTCGCGCAAAAGCGGAGGGGCTCCCCAGTTAGAAAACGCCGCACCTCCTCTGCTGCGATGGCTGCGGCTTTTTCTGCCGCCTGTCGGGTGCCCCCTGCGATGTGTGGAGTCATGACGAAGTTCTTGAGTCGGAGTAGCCGGGAGTGTGCTGTCAATGGCTCCTCGGGAAAGACATCCGCAGCAGCGGCAAAGAGATGGCCGCTCCGCAGTGCGTCTGCCAGAGCGTTGTAGTCCATTAGCGAGCCCCGCGCACAGTTGACGATGACAGAGCCTTGAGGCATTTGCGCAATCTCCGCAGCTCCCACGATGCCGCGCGTCTTGTCGGTTTCCCGTGCGTGAAGGGAGACGATGTTGGATCGGGCCAGCAACTCCGGAAGATCCACCTTGACTACATGGTCGTCCGCATCGAGCCTGGTAAAGGGGTCATAGACCAGGACCGTTGCGCCGAAGCTATGAAGGATGCGGCCGACGATGCGGCCGATCGCTCCGTAGCCGATGAGGCCAACGGTTGCGGTTTCGATCTCGAAGCACGCTGTCTCCCAGGTATAGTCGCCCTCCCATTGTCCCTGGCGGATGGAAGCGTCGGCCCGAGGGATGCCGCGTAGCGTGCTGAGCATCATTGCGATCGTGTGTTCGGCGGTCGCAGCAGCGTTTCTTGCCGGGGTGTAGGCAATGGTGACGCGATGTTGCGTCGCAGCCTCTACGTTGACGTTGACTGGTCCACCGCGGCAGACGACGAATAAGCGGAGATCCGGTGCATACTCCAGGACGTGCGCGGTCAGAGGAGCGTGGTGCGCTACGCATATAGACACACCCTTCAAAGCGTCGATCATTTGTTCTTCGGAGCCCGAGGCTTCCCGCACCTCGGCTATGTTGCGGAAGGGCTCCAGCGGGAATGGCGTCGATGTCTCTACAACCTCGAATCCTTCCGTCAGAGCGCCCAGCTTCTGACGCATCAGTTGCGGTGTTATAAAGTGGTCACCTATCACCAGCAATCTGTTTGTGCTCTTCGTCATGATTGTTCTCGATCCCCTTTGCGTCGTTATGCTTGTGTGATCGACGCGAACAGGCGTTCTGGCCAGCCGCGCCGCGGATAGAGCCGTGATTCTAGCCACCTTTTTCCAAAGGCACATTGAAGGCGAGCAAGGCGATCTTTTCCTCCGAGATGTCCAATTCGGTCAAGGTGCCGTTTTCCAATGACGGGAAGAGGGTCCGGTAGCGGTCCAGCGGCACTTCGAGTACACGGCACAAGACCAGCCGGAGGAGGGTGTTGTGCGCAACGACCAGCACGCGGCCTTCCCCGATGGCCAACTCCCGCAACGCCTTCGTGGCGCGGTCGGCAGCAAGCGCAGGGTCTTCACCTCCTGGCAGCCAATTCGTTGCAGGCGCACGGACGAAGGCAGATCGTTCGCGCGGAAATGCCGCTTGCATCTCCGCTTCGGTTTTGCCTTCGCCCTGGCCGAAGTCGAGTTCGATGAGGCGTGAGTCGATCTGCACTACAGTGCTTGCGGCTGCTGCTGCCGGTGTTGCCGTGTGCAATGCGCGCAAGAGCGGGGAACTCCAGACTGCGCGCAGTCCGGCTCCTGCTGCCCAGAGTGCGAGGCGCTCTGCCTGAGCGATGCCCTTGTCGGTGAGCGCAATGTCAGTGCGGCCGGCGTACCTGTTCTCCCGGTGCCAGACTGTTTCTCCGTGGCGGACGAGCACAACGCGGCTCATAGGTTCATCCTTGCCGCTGCGTGGAGTTGAGGGGGAAGCCAGCCACGGCGAGATAACTCGTCGACAAACTGCCCATACTGCGTGGCATACTGGCTGAAAGGTCGGCGCGGAGTGACCGTCCTTGCAATCCGCGTCATGCGTTCGGTCGCGATGGGCATGGAGCTTTGAGCCGCAGCTACGAGGACTGCCATGCCGAATGCTCCCTCCGTCACCGCCGGGATAAGCAATTCGTGCTCGAGAACATCGGCGCGGATCTGGTTCAGGGCTTCACTGTTCACCGCGCCGCCAGAGATGCTGAACCGACCGTCCGTTCCGGCTCCAAGCTGTTTCAGCGAATCGAAAGAGAGTCGTTCCAGCATGGCGATGCCTTGAAGGATGGCGCGATAGCGCATCTCGATGCTTATAGGAGCAGAGTCTGACGGGGCAAGCGTGAAGCCGTGTGCTTCGGGAACTGCAAAGGGAAAGCGCTCGCCCACTCCTATGAGAGGATAGACGACCGTCCGAGTTGGCTCGGCGCTAAGCGCACTGTGGTTCAGCCGCTTGAGATCAGAGGCGCCAAACTCCGCTGCAATGGCCGCAGCGCCTGTGCTGGATGCGCCGCCTGGCAGCCACAGCCCGTCGATGGAACGATGCGAGTACACCACGCCCAGCGGATCGTGCAACAGTTCCCGGGTGACCCCTTTGACTACCAGCGTGGTGCCAATGACCGTATTCCAGCTTCCTGCTGCTGTCGCCCCAGATGCGATCTGCGCCGCACATCCGTCCGTCATGCCGGAAAAAATCGGTGTTCCATGCGGAAGGCCGGTTTCAGCCGCCGTTTCATGGCTCGACTCGCCAATCTGTATGCCCGGACTCACGACCTCTGGAAGGAGAGCGGATGGAATGCGCAGGGCCTCAAAGATCGCGTATGGCCATTGTTTTCGGATCAGATCGTAGCCGGTTTTGAGCGCGTGGCTGGAATCTGCGGCGAGTCTGCGCCCCGCCAGGTGCGCGTTAATTACGTCATTCTGATGTGCCAACTGCGCGCCTGCTGGAACGTCCGTATGACGGAGCAGCCACATCAGCTTGGGCAAGGCCCAGGATGCCTGCATCTTGTAGCTCATCTGCTGCCACAAGGTTTCGCCGGCGGTGTTTGCTTCGGCTGCTTCGGTCTGGGCGCGTCCGTCATCGTACATAAGGCCCGCAGTCAGCGGGTGCCCGAGTGAGTCTACAAGAGTGATCGTGCCCGAAGTTGCGTCGACTGCGAGGCCATCAATATGAGGGTGTGGTCCAAGTTGTTGCATGACAGCGCGGAGGCAGAGACGTGTAGCTTGCCACCATGAGTCGGGGGCCTGCTCGTGGCGGAGTCCAGGCTGCCGTTTCTCCAGCTTTTCCGTAGCAGAAGCCTCGATTAGACCGTCATGCGTCACGGCGATCACGCGCACGCTCTGCGTTCCCAGATCGATTCCGAGATAGACGGGCGCGCTCAACGGGTTGCTCTCCATTGTCCGCGGGCATGCTCGCGAACGTTGAGGAACTTTTGATATTTGCCTGCGTAGAGATTTTGCGATCCTTCCGTTGGAAAAAATCGCTGAATGGCTATAGGGAATCGCTCGGCTGCGGCGGCGACGCTCTCTACTTCACCCAACGTCATCATCCCGAAGAGAAAAGCGCCTCTTGCACCTGGTTCGTTTTCGGCTGGTCGGAGCACATCGAGGCCGGTCACGTCGGCGATCATCTGACACCAGAATTCACTGCGCCCGCCACCTCCACATACTCGCACCTCACATAGGTTATGCGCGGCCGTATCCAGACACTCTTTGATTGCGAATGTCAGGCCTTCATAGAAGGAGCGCGCTATCTCGGCGCGGCCATGAGCGAAGCTCAATCCGTGGAGGCTGCCGCGGGCTTCTGTTTCAAGGAATGGAGCCCGCTCTCCCGCAGATGACAAGTAAGGTAAGAAGAGCAGACCGTCCGATCCAGGGGCTGCGTTGCACGCGAGAGCTTCCAGTTCCTTCATGCCGGGAAGGCCCAGCATCACCCTGGCCCATTCGAGTGTTTCGCAACCTGCGAGCGTTGGCATCGCGCGGAGATGCAACCCGCCTCCCAAGGAAATCGTCGTTCCGGCAGGTGTCCCGCTCAGGTCGAGCGTCGAAGTGATGGTTTCTGCACAGATTGTTGTTCCCAGGATGACGCAGGCCTGGCTAGGCCGTGTCACACCCGCGCCGTAAGCCGTGGCAACAATGTCGTAGGGAGCCATGATGACTGGCGTTTGTGCGGGCAGTTCGACTTGCCGCGCAACATCTGGCTGCAAGAGGCCGATCAGGTCTTTGCCTTGGGCGATTCCGGGTAGCAGGGAAGCGTGCTCTTCTGCTCCGTAGAGCGAGATCAACACCTCAGAGTACGTGTTGCGCACTACATCACCGAAGGGGTTCGAGGCGTCGGAAAGGTCGACTGCCTGGCGGCCGGTCATCTGACTGAAGATCCAGCCGTTACAGGTCAGCGCATAGCGGGAGCGCGCAAGATGTTCCGGGTCATGCTCCTCAAGCCAGCGAAAGATTGCATTGGAAAGGCCTGCATAAGGAACTGAGCCGCTGATAGGGAATGCCCTCTCGATCAGGCCACTGCTATTCCATGTTTCAGCGACTCCGTTTGCACGCCCGTCGTTCCACAGGATAGCGGGGCCGGTGGGTAAACCATCTGCATCGACGAGCCAGCATCCGTCTCCCTGAGCTGTGATCGCTATGCCGCTTACAGATTCATGCAGTTCGGCAACGACCTGTCGCAGAGTTTTGACGACAGTCTGCCAAGTTGCATTCATGTCCTGCTCGCAGTACTCGTGCGAGGGATGAAGGACGGTTGTGGACTCGCGACAAAGCGCAATCTCTCGTCCTTCACTATTGAAGGCGACGGCTTTGATGACGGAAGTTCCGGCGTCCACGGCGATCCATGCCATGAGTTTTACACCGCCTCTCTTTGCAGTGCTTCCCATCGCAGGTCGAGTGCCACGGCAGGAAGATGGCTCCATGCGACCCCGACACCGTCGAGAGAGCCATGACGAACTCGTCCATCTATATACATTGGCGATTCGTTTTCAGCCAAAAGCTACCCTCTTTTCTAGAACAGCGAGAACAAGGCGGTGCATTGTGATGTGCCTACACGTCGCCCTTGATGACGGACGAAGACAGAGTTAAGCACCAAAAAGGGCCGCCCCATGCTCCGTGAGTATCCACGCAGGATTGGGGCGGCCCTCTCGATCTCTACCGCTTCATTGTGAATGATGCCCTGTGCGATGCAGCAATGTCAAGCTATCCACGATGGAGTATATCCATTGTCGCGAGGTAATATCGATGCGGACCTAATTCAGGGTTTACGCGGTTGCCAATTTATTTCAGATGGAGTTTTCTCGGAGGCCAGCAAGGTGAAGCATGGAACGATAGCTGCTTTGTTTCTTATTCTAGGTACCTGGTATGCGATGCAGTTGCGTTCGGTCGCCCAGGCCCAAAATCCATCAGTTCCTGCTGCACGAACACCCCAGAGACCCCAGGCTTACCCGGATCGTCCCAAGGCTCCGCAGGATGTTCTGGATCGCGGTAAAGCGGTGTATGGGGTGAGCTGTGCGTTCTGCCATGGGTCGGATGCTGGGGGCGGCGAGGTGGGACCGAACCTGTTGCGCTCAAGTGTGGTGCTGAATGATGCGTCGGGGGAGTTGATCGCTCCGATCGTGCATGGCTCGCGGGTCGACAAGGGCATGCCCCGTCTGGATCTGAGTGATGCGCAGATCTCGGATGTGGCGGCATGGCTGCATAGTTTGAAGGTTGCCAGCCGGACGGATCCGAATGAGAACAATATCAATATCGTGACGGGCAATGCGAAGGCGGGCGAGGCCTACTTTCAGAAGACTTGCGCTTCGTGCCATTCGGTAACGGGCGATCTGAAGGGATTTGCGGCGAAGATGCCGAATCCGAAGACGCTACAGCAGACGTGGATGTTGCCGGGTGGTGGGGGCGGCCGGAGACCGGGTTTCGGAGCCTCACCACTGAAGGGGCTGCATCTGTCGCCGGTGACCGTAACGGTGACGCTTCCGACGGGAGAGAAGGTGACGGGCGTGATGAGCCGGATTGACGACTTCTACGTTGGGCTGGTGCAGGCCGATGGAACGATTCGAGGATTTAACCGCACGGGCGAGGTACCCAAGGTGGAGATTCACGATCCACTGGCACCGCACCGGGAGCTCCTGGGCAAGTATCAGGATAAAGACATCCACGACCTAACCGCGTACCTGGTGACCCTCAAATGATGAGAGCTTTGAAGTGTCTGTTGACCGTATTTTTTGCAGTGGCTCCGGGTATTGCCGTAAGCCAGAGCTTGGACCCGGCACAACTATTGAAGCCGAATACTGATTCCTGGCCGACCTACTCGGGAGACTACTCGGGGCGCAGGTATAGCACGCTGACGCAGGTGAACCAAGCGACGGTGAAGAATCTTTCCCTGGCATTTGTTTCGCGGCTGCAAGCGGGACCGCAAGGGCCTCCCGGCACTCCTCCGGTGATCGTGGCGGGTGAAGGCAAGGGCGAGTTCAATACAGCGGCAAATATCAGGGGCTCTATCCTGCAAGTGGATGGGGTGCTTTATATTGCTACGCCAGATAATGCCTGGGCGATTGATGCTCGGGATGGGCATGAGATTTGGCACTACTACTGGCGGACCAAGGGGGGAACCCACATTGGCAATCGTGGCATGGCGATTTGGAAGACCTGGGTCTACATGGAGACGCCGGATAACTATCTGATCTGCCTCGATGCGAAGACGGGCAAGGAGAAGTGGCACAAGGAGATCGCGAGCTTTGCGGAACAGTATTTCTCAACCATGGCGCCGATCGTGGTGGGAAACCACTTGCTCGTGGGCACGGGCGACGATCTGGATGAACCAGGCTACCTGCAGTCGATGGATCCTGAGACGGGTGAGATGCAGTGGCGCTTCTATACGGTTCCGATGAAGGCAGGTGATCCGGGTCTGGATACCTGGTTGAATCTGGATGCGGCGTCACATGGAGGTGGCAATGTCTGGGTGCCGGGGTCTTACGATCCGGAGACTCATCTCTACATCTTCGGCACGGGCAATCCGAGTGCGGCGTATACGTCGCAGAAGCGTGGGCCGGGAGCGAATCTTTATACGTGCTCGATCGTTGCGGTGAATGTGGATACGGGCAAGATGGCGTGGTATTACCAGAACTCTCCACATGATACGCATGACTACGACTCGGCGCAGACGCCGATTCTGGTGGATGGAGAGTTCAACGGGAAGCCGCGCAAGTTGGTGCTTTCGGCTGCGAGGAACGGGTACTTCTTTACTTTGGATCGGCTGACGGGAGAGCACCTGGTGACGGGGAAGATGTCCAAGACGGTGAACTGGGCGGATGGTCTTGATAAGAACGGTGCACCGATTCGCATTCCGGCGAAGGACTTCGATCTGGCTGGAGCGCTGGTGTCTCCAGGGAACCAGGGAATCACAAACTGGATGCCTCCTTCGTACAGTCCGGATACGGGCCTGATGTATGTTCCAACGACCGACAGCTACGCAATGTACTACCTGACGACCACTGATCCTCGCGGGTCGATGGGGCTGGGTGGCAAAGATGAACAAAGCCTTGGCAGTATGGGCAGCTATATTACCGCCATGGACTACAAGACAGGCAAGGTCGCATGGCAGCATCGCTATCCCGGGGTGGCGAACTATGGGGTGCAGAACGGCATCCTGACGACGGCAGGTAAGCTGCTGTTCGCAGGTGATCCGAGTGGCAATCTGGTGGCATATGATCCAGCCAATGGAACGCCGCTGTGGCATTCGCGGGTAGGAGTGTCCAATGCTCCTGAAACCTATTTGCTGGATGGACACCAGTATGTGCTGGTGGGAGGCGGAGATTCGGTGTATGCCTTCCGATTGAACTAGATTGAAGCTCGCGTTAGGAGTTGTTGATGACGCCATTACAAATGGCAGTACAACGTAGTTGAGTGAAGGAGAGATGATGAAACTCTATAGTCGTAGAGAATTTCTTGTAGGGTCTCGCAACCTTGGATTGACCGCAGCAGCGACGATGATGGCGCCACGACTGGCATGGAGCGAGGCGATGGGCCTTCCTCCTGGGATTCAGCTGTATACCGTTCGCGAAGAGCTTCCGAAGGACACTCCAGGAACTTTGAAGAAGCTGTACGAGATTGGTTTCCGCGAAGTGGAGACTGCGGGCTTCGGCAAGTACAGTGTGAAGGAGTTCCGGCAACTGCTCGATGATGCCGGATTGAAGGCGCCCAGCGCTCACCTGAATCTGGGCTCGCCGGAGCTTGGCCCGGTGTTCGAGCAGGCCAGTATTCTCGGCGCTCACTTTGCTACCAGCTCCAGTTTGGCGACGAGTAATCTTCCGCACCGTGCTGCAGGCGGGCCTCGCCCAGTGATGGCACCGCTCGGCGCTGCCGGCTTCACGAAGCTTGCTGTGCAGATGAACGAGATCGGCAAGAAGGCGAAGGCGGCGGGGCTTCAGTACGCATATCACAACCATAACTACGAGTTCGAGAAGATGCCGGACGGATCCTATGGCTATGACATTCTTGTGAACCAGACGGACCACGCCCTGGTGAAGTTCGAGATCGATTGTGGTTGGATGTGCGCTGGTGGAGCGGACCCGATTGCCTACTTCAAGAAGTATCCTGGCCGCTTCAAGATGATTCACGTTAAGGAGTTCGAGTCGCTGGGCCGACCCACCATCAGCCTGAGTGACCGCCCGAAAGGCCTCGATCTCGGCCAAGGCTTTATCGACTATAAGGCGATCTTTGCGGCTGGCAAAAAGGCAGGGATTCAACATGCCTTCTCCGAGCAGGAAGATCCATTTCCGATATCGCAAATGGCGTCAGCTAAGGCTGCATATGCCTTTCTGCATGCTTCTTCCTAAGTTTAAGTGCGACTTTTGGTCACCATCTATCGGAAATACGAATGGAGGACGGCGTCGAATGCTCTGCAGCATTCGATGGTCTGATTAGATAGTGCCGAATCTCCAATATGCGATGCCAGCCTTTTGTCGTCGCAGAATCAACTTATGAATCACACCATTTACCGTAAATGCGTTAGTCAAAGAAAGAGCGGGATCGACCTGCCAAGCTGATGAGATGAAGCTTAGATCGGAGCCGATCCATTCGGCACAATTCATTGAAATAAACATCAATCCGGATAGTAGCGAGACTGCTCATTGGTCACCTGTGCAGAATCTTCAGGATAACTGTAGACACGGCGAAAGGGTTCGCCAGGCTTGGGATCCCAATTACGCCAGGAAGCAGGGTCGGTATCGGCAGTGGAAGACATGGCTCCTTCACCGTTGCCGTTCACAGCGGTGATGGCGTATTCAAAGATGCTGGGAATGGAAGCGCGAAGGGACAAGTCAGGGATAGCACTGCAAGGCTGAATCTCGGGGCGCTTGTAGACATAAACGCGGTTCCCACCTTTATAGAGGAGATGAAAATTCTTTTCCCCTCTGGCTCTCGTATAGAGGCGGTACTCACTGACACCGAGGACTTCTCCCCACGTAATGGTTGAGACTCCTTTAGCCAGGTCGACATGCAGACCGTCGGGCGCGGGCGGTGGCTGGTTGGTGATATAAACCGGATACTCCGGGCCAGGTGCGCTCTCGTGCAACGCATTCAATGCAATGGCGCGAATATGGACCTTTCGCCCATTCGAAAGACTATCGAGCTCGATCTCCGGTTGAGTCTGGACAGCCACATTCGTCCAGCTCGAGCCGTCGTCCTTACTCAGTTCAATCCGGTATTGCGTCGCGGACGGGGAGGGCGCGACGAAGACACGAGCGCCTCCAGCGCGATTTTCCGTTCTTACAATAAGAGGAGCAATCGGTACAGGTAAAGTCTCGGTGAGTTCCCAGTAATGCTGACCAGCCTCGAGGTCGAGGACGAGCGCACCCGATTCAAACCGTGCCGCCCTAGAGGCTCCGTCGACATAGAACACTGTTCTCTCTGAGAGGGAGAGCATCGTGATCTTGAGTGAAGATGTGGACGGGGCGAAGTACTCGCCGCGCAATGGCTGACCAATGACCATCGAGCCGCCAATCCCGAGCTCTGTATCTGTAGTGGTGAACGAAGTCCCCGCTACTTCAATCCGAGTACCATGAAACATGGCAAAATCGGTTCTGTCTTTGGTGACCCGGATCAGGCCGGATGTTCCTTCGAAGGCGAATGCGTCTTCCGAAAAATGGGCGGGTTCGGGGTTGCAAAAGACGAGATCGAGGATGTCGGCTGTGCGGACGCGACAACCGAAGTATGTGGGTTCTACCTCGATGTCTTTACGATGACTGACAACCGCCATGGAGTCGCCGATACCGTCGAACCAAACGCCGGACGTGGCAGCGGTTTGGTGCTCGGTGCGTTGCGTCGCTCGAGAATCGCCAGAGCCGCCACGGACGAGCTTGATGGTTGGAAGCTCATCGCCGCGGCGGACAAACCACGAGAGCCGATGGATGAGAGTCGGATCCACCACCGCATCGTAGACGATGAAATACTCACTGCCTGCCAGCAAGACGCTACGGCTGAGATACTCTGGTCTAGAGTAGGAATTAGCCCCATCTCGCGCAACGATTTCGGCAAACTGGCCAGTGCCGAGATTGTAGAAGGGACGCGATAAGACGTTTTCGCCGATTGAGCGGAAAACTCCGTTCTTATAGACGCCAAAATTAGTGCAAAAGTCGGTGTCCTGATCCTTTCTATCGCCAAGATCTTCGGCTCCATTGTGGCTGTAAGACTTGCCACCGGCGAAGAAGTAAATGACTCCACACCCGCCCTCGGCTCCGACTCCCCATCGGTAGTTTGGGCCGCGATCGATCTGCTGGAGGTGGATCGAAACCTCATTCGAAGTCTCCACTCCTGCGCGGAGAACGATTCCATACCCAGTAAACTTCTCACTGCGCAGGTGTGGATTGGTGCCCCGGTTATCCGTCACACCCAGATACATGGCGTCCCATGCATCGGCCTTGCCGAGAGCCGTTTCCATATCCTGATTGGTAGGGCGTGCGGCCCACATGGCATGCTCAGCCGCGAGTGGCGCATAACGATGCAGACACGTTCCCAGATACCAGAGTGATCTGGGAGGAACGCGTCGTTCCGAGTGTGCGCCCTGCGGGGGATGCACTCTGCGCGGACCTTTGCCAGGAGCAAGAACACCCCAGTCGTGACCGCCGTCGACAGTGGCAGCCATTCGATAGGCCTCTTCCGATTCTCCGTTGAACGGAGCGCTCAGCGATTTGACCAGCCAGTCGGCCATCATGGCGAGTTGAGACGACAGGAAGCGCTCGCGCCCGTCATAGCGTCGCAGCAGATACTCAGTGCGCAAGGTGGGCCGCAGGAACGCCCAGACATACGTGCCAAGGTCTTCGGTCCAGCGTCCTCCTTTGGCGTCCCACGTTTTAACGGCGGGGCGAGTATTGAAACGAGTATTAAGTTCAACAAACTTCTGCCACAGGTCGACCCACGTACCGGCCATGGGGTGATCCGGAAATAGGAACGCCATGGCAGCCGGCGTTCCCTTAACGTCGGCAAGGAAGTTTGGGTGGCCACTCAGCATGGACACCATCGGCATGAAATCTTCTCCTGCGTGAACGTATGAGACGAAGAGATACATCGCCGTCAGACGCTTGCGCTGCCCGTCGGTCATGCTGGAACTCAACCGATTGAAGCCATCTACCCACCAACTCTGAATCTGCCTGGACGGAACAGGGCTGAAGTTCACAATGCTCCTGCCGGGGATAGATCCATGCCCCCCATTTTGCCGAGTACCAAACAGAGGAAGGCTGCCGACATAGTCCGAGGTCATAATTCGCTTCTCAAGCTCGGCGCCGCTCTTGACCGATCCCGTGCTGAAGATGACCGGCGGTCGACGGCCGTCTTCTGGGTATTCCAGGACCCAATCCTTGACGCAATTAAGGTCAAGCGTCCCGTACCGGCTCTGGAGAAAGAGAGTGTGCGAGGTGAACACGAGCGGAGCGTGATAGGAGTATCCGTTTCTTTCGAAGGGGAGTGTACTCTCTTCCAGCTGATGCATGGCCTCTTTGTCTTTTTCGTGGTCGTAGCAGGTAACGCATGTCGAGCGATGACCTCGGGCCAGAGGCCACTTCCATATGAATCTTCCATCCTGATGGAAGAAGCTCACCTGCAACGCGGGCGATTCGACTTCGTAGGCATATTCGTGATCCTGCCATTGCTCTACCTTATCGATGAAGACGCCGAGCGCATCGTTCGAGGACTGGTTCCAGAAATTAGCCCAGGTGCCGATGTGTAGAGCAGTCCATGTTTGAAAAGTACCGAGAATAAAAGGCACCTGACCCTCGGGAAAAGCCGTCGGATAGGGCGGTATACTCGCGCCGAATTGGATGTCCCGGCTACGCCAAGGATCGTCAATGCGATCCCAGGGATAGTTGTCGTAGCTCAGGATGTTGTCGGGTAGAGGAAAGGGGTGATTGGGTGCCTGACGATGGGTCACGCCGAAATCCGTCCAATCGGACATGATCGTTCCATGAACCCCAGGATGAATCCCTTCCATATTCTCTCGTAATCGAATGAAATCGAGGCCGGCAGTGCATTGCACACGAGCGACATAGCGAGAGCCTCTCACGGTTTCATAGGCAATTTCATAGGTGATGAAGAGTGGCCCATTGTCGACTTTGGATGTGACGAGTCGGACCACCTTATCGTCATCGACGAGGAGGGTTGACGAGCCAAACCATTTGCCTCCACGCGACAGTTGCAGGATAGGGCCGGGCGTGTCTCCCTGGACAAGCTGAGTTCCGGGAATGCGAACACGGACGGCGCCTGAATCGAGAACGATAGTATTGCCCTCGCGGTGTTCGCCGACCTGTGGCTTGATGTCAATCGGGGAGCCCAGGGAAAGGGAGAACTCACGATGCGCGCCACTAGGCAAGTCGGAAAAGAAATTCAGCTTGGCGGTCTGAATCCCTTTCTGATCCCTTGCGACTTCAGAAAACTGGAGAGGGACACTCTCGCCGGTATCGATTCTTGTGAGAACAAGCCGGTTAAGATCGACAGGGTCCTGAAATTCAATCGGGTAGGTGATCAACGTCTTCGGCCACCAGTAAAACGGATGGTCGAGAGCATCGCTGAGGACAAACCGGATGTTGTGGGACCTGTCCCATGTTCGCGGTGTCATCGGAGCACGGTCCATTCCAAAGGCGAACTGAGATGCAGCCGACATTGTCGCCGGTAAAGCGAGCATGCTGTAACAGAAGTCTCTGCGATTCAAGCTATCGTCTCCATGTCAATCTCATTCAATTGGCGTAACCGCCGATCGTCAAGCGACGAACGAGTTATCTCTGGCACCCCCTGACACCTTATTGAATCGAGGCTCCGACCGATACCTGAAATGTGACCGGAGAGAGCAAACCTGAAGGCAGCAGTGGAGAATCTTTGTTGTAGGCGTCGATGTTCGTATGGGTATAGTGGACCTTGGCCGTGGGCTGCTTGTCGCCGATAAGGCGATTCGGCCAGAGGTTGGTGACGCGGATGGACAAGGCGTTTTCTCCGGCATGGAGTGCGGGATCGATGCGGAGAACAAAGGGACGATGCCAAAGGGTGCGAAGCTCTTTCCCATTAACCGTTACCGTGGCGATCTCACGGACATCGCCAAGATTCATCCAAATCTCGTGTTTTCCACCCATAAGCGCAGCCGGAATCTGGATCGTGTTGGTGTAGGTTGCCGATCCGGAGAAGTAGCGGACATCAGGAATCGGTGACTCAGTCCAGGATTGCAGCGTATTCATGGAGATGGAAGCGGGAGCTCCCCAACCTGCGGGGAACGAGACAGTCCAAGCAGGTTGTAGCTGCGGTCGCTCGGCGGGGACGGAGATTTGAAGGCTTCGCTGCAGTCCGTTGGAGAGTTTGACGATGTAAGCACCCGGTTGCGAAGCCCGAAAATTCGCTTGTGGAGCGGAGCTGCCGTAGACTCCGGTACCCGGTTCTATAGAAGGAAAGATCTGCTGCCCGTCGCGACGTAGATCGATTGCGTGTTTCGTCGGCGTGTGTCGAAAAACAACGAAGACCGAGCCGTAGGGCGGGAAGCTCAGCGGGACTTCGGTATGTTCGCCGCTTTCCCGATAGATAAGAGCGGGCGTTACCTCACCTGTATCCACATGCCAAAGTTCTGGCGCACGGCCGTGGACTCGGAATGAGAGCATCGCCTTTGTGGGGAGGTTCTTCTCATTTCTAACGAAGTAAATATCCGCATCGCTGGTCCTACGATGGATATAGTCGAGAGCCATGTCTGAATCGTTTGTGTTGAAGGTGAAGTCGGGTGCGACCTGCATGGAGGTGAAGGCCCTATGTGAATTCTGTGTGCAGTAAATGTGTCCCTTGCCATAACGGACCCGGCCATCGTTCGCGGTCTCGCTGCAGTTGCCCCACATCGACGTGGCGATCCGTCGGTATTGAGTCAACTGGGCTGCGGGGATGATACCCAACGGTGCCGTTGGCTTCAGACCGATCACCACACCTCCTTGATGGACATACTTTTCTATCCACACGAGGTCTGCCATTGCGATCGCACGCGATACTGGCAGCGCCAGGGCCTGATAGCGTATTCCTTCCGGCGTGCGGAGTTTTCCATCGGATGCAATCATACGGTGGAGGAGAGCGTCCTGGTCGGTGACGTCATAGTCGTAGCCCGGCAAGACCGACGCAGGGTCATCGGCTTTGAGGCGCGCAAAGTCAGGCACTTGCGTTCCATAGTAGTAGAGCAGGTCAGAGACTGGGGTCCCCTGTTGTAACAGAAACTGTGCCCGATTCATTGCAAGAAGGACCGGTCCAGCCTGGTTCCACCACGTCACGTTCGGGTCAAGATGGGTATCTGCAAAGTACTCGATGCCGGGCTTGCCGAAGCTCTCTGGAGACGACGTGAATTCGTGCCAGATAAGACGGTTGAGGCCCTCAGTGATTGCACGGTCAAAGGCTGGTTTAAGATTTGTTCCCGGTGAGTTAGACCACGGCACGTTGATGGTGCTAAAACTCTCGGCAGCCACATAGCGTTTGCCATAAATATGCGCAGCGCTGGAGGCTTCCTTGACGAAGAATCGGTCTTCGTCGGAGGTTCGATGGATCGGTGACGCAGCCCAGAACTCGGTCTGAGCGAATGCAGCGCTGCGGAAAGTTTCGAGTGCATCAATGGGTGCACCGTGTGGTCCGCCTGACTCGGGATGGGTGCCGAGCCCGAATGCCGCGGCGCGTGCTGCAAAATGGTCGTAATAATTGGAGGCGATAAGGTCGGCGACAGTGCGGCGAAGATCTGCCAGAAAACGGTTGCTATCATCCCGGCTGTTGGCAATGCGTCCAGAAATGATGGGCAAATAGGGAACCGGATCGTATCCCCGGCGAGCGAGAAACTCTTTGCGGAAATTAGTCGTCCAGTTCGCGCCACCCGCCTCCCAACTGTCTGTAACCACATAGAGAAAGCTCTTGCCGATGTAAGGCTTGCTGGCCGTGAGGATGGGAGAGATAACGCGATCCCAGTAGTGATCGAATGCCTGCGCGCTTAGGGCATCCACGGTGTAACCAGTCCCGCTCGGGTTCGACACTTTCTGGCTGGAGACGGTATAGCCCACCCGCAGAACCTCCCAATCTCCGGCGGGAAAGGTCCAGTGCACCGTGCCATCTGCATCGCTATGTGTGGTCAGGTCGACCACGTCAGCAATATTGAGATCCTGTTCTCCAGGGACAGAAGGAGCCTCCGTTAGAACCTTGTCAGCATCGGCCATTGAGTAAGTCCCAACCTCCTTGGTCGCAAGCTTCAAGGATAGTGCCCGGATGGCTTCGCGTCCGCTCCCGGGATCGCCGGGTAGAGACACCCCGTGTCTGAGAGGGTAGGCAAGGACAGCGATCTGTCTGTAGAAGCCGTCTTCTGTAGGTGGGGTAGCGAGTTTGACCTCCTGCCTGGATGGGCCAGTCAAATGTATGGTCGAGAAGGTGAGCATCTTGATGGCATCTTCAGGCCCAATACCGGGGCCACCCAGGATTCCGACGTTTCCGCCGTCGGTGATCTCCAGACTGACCTCGAGCCCCAGATGGGCGGCCACCTTCAAGGTGTGCAGATAGAGAGCCATCCACGCGGGGCTGCCATACGGTGGTCCCATGGGGGACTTGTCTGTCGCAATCGAGTCGCTGTCATCCACCAGAAGAATCCCGGCGTAGCCCTTGCCTTTCATTGCGGTCAATTCGCGCGTAATCGTATCAGCAGTGGTATAGCCGTTCATCCACCACCAGTAGCAGCGAAGCTTCGCCGACTGCGGTGGATTCTGAAATCCGTTGCGAAGCCGATTCGATGAGCCGATACCTTCTGCAAGGGAGTTTTTCTGGAGGATCGTTTGAGCGGATACAAGGCACGGATTGAGAATGACGACGGCAGCTAATATCCACAATGCTAATTGCATTGAATCTCCTGAATCGGAATCATTGGCGAGGCGACGACTAGACTGACAGATTCAAATTTTGATGCTGCGATGACGCTGTAGCAAGTGAATTTACGGTAGGCCTTACCGTAAATCTCTGGTATTGGCGGCACATTGAACCTACATGGCAGAGTATGGCACTCATCGGTTTTCGTCAGGATGGGCTAGCCAAGTACGTTGGCCCGGGTCCATTGGAACGATCCTGACATGCTCGAAGTGGATAACGGAAGATTGGTCCTGGTAGAAAACCGTACTTCTCGCTTTGGGCAATCCTGGCCACGCCCTTGCTGGCAGGCGACAATCTGCAGATCATGATGTGATCGCCATCGATCAAGAACCGGCTTGGGAAGGCAGGGGAGTTGAGCCTACAGTGATGGCGAGGTCGAGGTCCGGATCCGTCCGCGCTGGCGGTAGCTATATTCAACGTGCTGGATAAGTGCCGGTATTCCAGCCATCCTTTGCACCTGAACCCAGCCAAGCTAGGGCTGCACAGCCTACAGAAGGGCAAGAACCTTTGGACCGGTCAGGACGCTGTACTCAGGGACAGCCAATCTCTTGAACTACCTGGCCCAATGTTTTTTGGGGTTCGTATCGCCCGCCACCCCGAAGTAGCAACTCAAGGAAGTAGCAACTCAAGCTGGAGTGCGATGCTCCGACGCTGACCCAGTCCGG
>Ga0207667_10000991_pt1 | contig 36317 bp, 43 predicted proteins | sample KBSCornC52_FD_184301 | JGI IMG/M metagenome (GOLD analysis project Ga0207667, IMG submission 184301) | Corn rhizosphere microbial communities from Kellogg Biological Station, Michigan, USA - KBS Corn C5-2 (SPAdes) (version 2) | ecosystem: Host-associated > Plants > Roots > Rhizosphere > Soil ...
TGATGTGACGATGCCTACCGTTGGATTGTCGGACGGGAAAAAGATTTGGGGGAACAACAATGACGCTGCGGTCGCGTAGATGAAAAAGTCGTAATACTCGAGCGCCGAGCCGATCCAACCACTGGCTGCTGCGATCTTCGACTGGCGCTTGCCGTGGGGCTTCGCCGGTGCTTCTGCGTTCATGCCTGTCTCCATGGTAATTGACTTTCCGGTGCTGCTCGTCTATTGTTGTAACACCGTTCCAATAGGAAGGATGTTACTCACATTATGAGAGTTGTCAAGGGAGCAGTTGACCGGTCGCTCCAAGCGATCGAGTTGCTCGCACGTGAGGCGCGCTGGATGCGTATGTCCGACATCGCCGCTGAACTCGAGCTGGAAAAAGGCCCTGCCCACCGTGTGCTCGCGCAGTTGTGCGAGCAGGGCTGGGCTGAACAGGACGAAAACACTTCTCAATACCGCCTGACCCTGAAGCTTTCGTTGTTGGGTCAGCGGTACTTGCATGGACTTGGCTTGCCGGGCCTGGTGCAGCCGATCCTCGATGACGTGGCGGCGCACTGCCGCGAGCTGGTTCGGCTAACCGTCGCAAGTGAAGGGACGCTCGCGTGGCTGGCGTCCTCCCAAGGCGCGGCACCGGGGCTTATGTATTCGCCATCCATGGATAGCCCTATTACCTTGCATGCAACGGCGAACGGGAAAGTGTGGCTGGCGTCGATGTCAAACGACCGGGCGGTCGAATGTGCATTGCGTGGTGGACTCGGAAAAGCTGACGTCAGCGCATACGGGCCTAAAGCAATCACCAGCATCGAACAGTTGATAGCCGAATTGGAGCTGACCAGACAGCGTGGCTACGGGCTTGTCGTAGAAGAGGCCGAACCCGGCGTTGCCGCTGTGGCGGTGCCGGTTCGGTCGCTGGCCGACGGCACGGTGGTCGGCACGATGAGCATCGCCGGACCCGTGATGCGAGTTCGGCCCGAGCGTTATGACGACTTCTACGCACTATTGAAAGAAGCGGCTTCGAAGCTGGGCGCGGTATGGCCGCGTCAGAGCGTTGGGGCTCATGCAAGTGAGGCGGCTTGAACATGACAGCCGCAATACGCGCCGCCGAGACTATCGCCAGTCCGCGTGAGCAGGCGGCACGCCTTCTTGTGACAGCGCGCCAAAATGGCGCGCTCCTCGAACGGCTGCCCGTTGAACTGCTGCCTGCGAATCCGGACGACGGTTTCGCAATCCAGCAAGCGGTCAGCCATCAGCTAGGCCGGCAGATCGGTGCATGGAAATGCGCGCTCCCGCCGCCGGGCAAAGTCATCGCTGCGCCGATCTACGACGCCGATATTCATCGAGGCGATGTCTGTCGCTTGAGTGGGTCTTCGCGTGTCGCTGTAAGGGCGGAGCCGGAACTCGCCTGCCTGTTGAATCGCGACTTGCCACCACGGCGCGAAGCCTATAGCGAAGCTGAAGTGCTCGATGCGCTTGGATACGCGCATCTCGCGCTCGAATTGCTAGGCAGTCGCTATGCCCATCCCGAAGCGCTGACGTTCCCCGAGCTACTGGCGGACGGCCTCTTCAATGCCGGTCTTGTCATTGGCCCCCGCGTTTATTTACTCGACGGGGCCACACCGGCTGATCTCCCTTTGGAATTCGATCTTAGCCTGACTCGCGTCGGGGAAGAACCAGTCACGTTCAAGGGACGCCACCCCGATCGGGGCTTGCTCGCACCGATTGTGTGGCTCGCCAATTTCCTTCGCGTCCGCGGCCTCGGACTGTGCGCGGGCCAAGCTGTGATCACCGGGTCTTACGCGGGCGTTCTGGAGTTGCCGGTCGATCGCGACTTGCGTATCGGCTTCGGCAAGCTCGGCACATTGCCGATTACATTTTTGTCTTGATAGGAGTACTACATGCGTCTCGTCCGTTTCGGCCAGCCTGGCCATGAGCACCCCGGCATCATCGACTCGCGCGGCGCGATCCGCGATCTGACCGGCGTCGTGAACGACATTGATGGAACGACCATCACGCCAGCCGCCCTTTCCAAGCTGAGCGAACTCGATCTCGACCGTCTGCCCGTCGTTGAAGCGGGCACGCGTCTCGGCGCCTGCATCGGCAATGTCCGTAATCTCGTATGCATTGGCCTGAACTATTCCGATCATGCCGCTGAAACCGACACGCCGATCCCGCGGGAACCGGTGGTGTTCAACAAGCATACGGGTTCCATCAGCGGCCCGAACGACCCGGTCGTCTTGCCTACAGACGCGCAAAAGCTCGATTGGGAGGTGGAACTCGGCGTGGTGATCGGCAAGCCCGCCTGGCAGATCGACGAAGCCGACGCGCTGGACCATGTGGCGGGTTACTGTCTTGCAAATGATGTTTCGGAACGTGCGTATCAGCTCGAACGCGAAGGCCAGTGGACCAAAGGCAAAAGCGGATTTTCGTTCGCTCCGCTTGGTCCGTGGCTGCTGACGCGCGACGAAGTTCCCGATCCGCAGGTGCTCGACCTTTGGCTGGACGTGAACGGTACGCGCCGTCAGACGGGCAACACACGCACGATGATTTTCAACGTCGCGCACATCGTGGCGTATCTCAGCCGCTTCATGCCTTTAATGGCGGGCGACGTGATTATTACGGGCACGCCTCCTGGCGTAGGCCTCGGTCAGAAGCCGCCTGTCTTCCTGAAAGCAGGCGACACGATGACGCTCGGCGGCAGCGGACTCGGCGCGCAGACACAAAAGGTCGTGCAGTACTCGGACACGCTTGGCGCGGCATGGGGCCGCGGCGACTATCCGTTGGCACTTTAAGACTATTCGATTTGGAAAGGAGCAGATATGAGCCTTGCTGGAACGGGCGTAGTCGCAATCTGGCATGACCTGCTGCCGGAAGCGAAGGATGAATTTTACGAGTGGCACAACCGCGAGCACATGCCCGAACGCGCCGGCATTCCCGGGTTCAGGCGCGGTCGGCGCTTCATAGCGCTGGATGCAGGCCCCGAGTACTTCAATCTGTACGAAGCCGATACAGTCGAGGTACTTGGCGCGCAAGACTACCTTTCTCGGCTGAATACGCCGACGCCTTGGACCAAGCAGGTTGTCGCCTCTTTCCGGAGCGTCGCGCGCTCAATCTGTCATGTCGCCTATTCGGACGGCGTTGGACAAGGCGCCTATCTCATGACTGTGCGCTTCGACGTGCCTGCGGACGCACGTGCCGACGTCGTGAAGGGTCTGCGTCAGCGCGTGCTGCCGCCCCTCGTGGATCTGCCGGGGATCACGGGCGTGCACCTGTGCCTTGCCGACGAAGCGATCAGCAAGGTGGAGACGGCGGAGAAGAAGGCGCGTTCGGAAGGCACCCAGGTACCGACATGGATCGTGTTAGTCGAAGGGTCCCGGGCAGATCGTGTCCGTTCAGCGGCGGACCGTCTTGCTTCAGGACTTGCGGCGTTGCCCGAAGCGAGCGCGACAGCACCGGAAACGACCCTCTATCAACTTGAGTACACGCGCTGCAAAACGCCTTGGAGCGCTGGCTAATCGGTTAAGCGTCATCCGATCACCGCTTGACGCCCCGCCGCGCGAATCCCATATGGCCACGCGCGGCCGGCGTTCACCCTGAGAAACGTAGGAGTAGTGCCATGTCGTTGAATCTCGCCGACACGTCCGTCCAAACCACCGCGTCAATGTCGGCTCGTGTCATAAGACTCAATCCTGCCGACGATGTCGTTATCGCGCTCGAACAGCTTGTGTCCGGCACCGTGCTCGACAAGGAAGCAGTGACGGTCTCGGGACTGATTCCGCCCGGGCACAAAGTGGCGACACGTGACATCGGTCAGGGTGAGGCGGTGCACCGCTACGGCCAGGTAATCGGCTTTGCGAGTCGGCCGATTCGCGCAGGGCAGCATGTACACACCCACAACCTCGCCATGGGCGACTTTGCGCGTGACTACGCGTTCGGTCAGGCCGCGCGTCAGACCGTGCGCTCGAACGGGCCCGCGACATTCCAGGGCATTGTTCGCGCAGACGGCCGAGTTGCCACACGCAACTACATCGGGATCCTCACCTCGGTAAATTGCTCGGCTACGGTTGCGCGAGCCATTGCCGATCATTTTCGCCGCGACATTCATCCAGATGAATTGGCCGCGTTCCCGAACGTCGATGGCGTCGTGGCGCTCACACACGGTTCGGGTTGCGCGATCGACTCTGAAGGCGATGGTCTGGTGATCTTGCAGCGCACGCTTGGCGGCTATGCCTGCCACCCAAACTTCGCAAGCGTGCTGGTCATCGGTCTCGGCTGTGAAACAAATCAAATTCCGCGACTTCTCGAGACGCAGGGACTCCGGGAAGACGACCGCTTGCGAACGTTCACGATTCAGGACAGCGGTGGGACCACACTGACGATTGCAAAGGGTATTGAACTTGTTCGCCGCATGTTGCCCGAAGCAAACAACGTGAGGCGGGAACCGGTCAGCGCAAGTCATCTTACCGTCGGCCTTCAATGCGGAGGCTCGGACGGGTACTCAGGCATCACCGCCAATCCAGTGCTGGGCGCAGCCGTTGATTTGCTGGTGCAGCACGGCGGCACCGCGATTCTCTCGGAGACGCCCGAAATCTATGGCGCGGAGCACTTACTAACGCGCCGCGCCGAAACGCCCGAGGTCGGTCAGAAGCTGATTGATCGCATCAAGTGGTGGGAGGCCTATGCGCAGCGGCAAGGGGCGCAAATCAATAACAATCCGTCTGCGGGCAACAAGGCAGGTGGCTTGACAACCGTCCTTGAAAAATCGCTGGGAGGTATTGCGAAAGCCGGGTCTACCAATTTGGTCGCAGTGTACGAATATGCCCAGCCAATCACAGCGTGCGGACTTGTTTTTATGGACACGCCTGGCTACGACCCGGTGTCGGCTACCGGCCAGGTAGCCGGCGGTGCGAATCTAATCTGTTTCACGACGGGTCGTGGTTCAGCATACGGCTGCGCGCCCGCCCCGTCGGTCAAACTTGCGACGAACACAGCACTTTGGCAACGGCAGTCCGACGATATTGACTTGAACTGCGGAGAAGTGCTGGAAGGACGCGCGACGATTGAGCAACTGGGTCAAGTGCTTTTCGACATGCTGCTAGATGTCGCCTCGGGAACCCGTTCCCGCAGTGAGCGGCACGGTTATGGACAAAACGAATTCGTACCGTGGCAAATCAGCGCGATCATGTGAGCCCGGATTGATACCATTCGAGCCTCTCCCACTGAGCTTCCCCTGAAATCTTGCCGTCCAAGAAGTCGTGTATAAACTCGAGGAAACAAAATTGAATGGCCGACGTAATCTTCGTGTCCTTGACGACTTCTGTGTCTGAAAGGTCTATCGCATATAGCTGGTGAGGACCATCTGACGAGGGGGCTTTGGGAGCACGCCGATCATTGAGGGCGAACTGCAGGCATTGATTGAACCTTTGCTGCCGCCGCCAAAGCGGCGACGCAAGAAATATCCAGGCCGCCAGCCGGCTTCGGACCGGGTGGCACTGAACGGCATCCTGTTCGTGTTCAAGACCGGGATACGCTGGTGCAACCTGTCGACCAAGTTGGGATTTGGTTCTGGCCCGACCCGCTGGCGTCGCTTGCGCGACTATCCAAGGCGGGTGTATGGGGCCGGCCGCACGAGCTGCTGCTCGCGAGGTTACGCGAGGCCGACCAGCTCGATTTCTCGCGGGCCGCCGTCAATTCTTCGTCGGTGCGAGCCGTTGGGTAGGCGAAAACTGGCCCGATCCCTACGGATCGCTCGCGACCCAGCTCCAAACACCACATCCTCCTCAACACGAATGGCGTCCTCTTCAGTGCCATCCTGACCGGCGCGAACCGCAACGACGCAGTGGTCTGGGAAAATTTTGCTGAGTGGTCGAGCGTACTCACGCATGGCTCTACAACTTTCGTCGTCTTCGCATTCGCTTTGAGCGTCGCTCCGACATTCATGAAGCATTCCTCAAACTCGGGTGCCCCTCGTCTGCAGGAACATCTTCAGACATACGGAGTAGTCTTTTTGAAACGGTCTCGTAGTTATTTCGGGTCTGCTGACCATGATGGCCTTATCGCGACAGAACCCCTCGCGGAGATCATCTCCTCCGCTAGCTCTACGCAGAACGTCCGGTTTCATCAAGCCACCGAACGATGTTATGCACAGTATCGCCATAGAAGGTGCGATACAACTCCTTCGAAACATAGCCGATATGAGGCGTCGTAAGCACGTTGGGCAATTCGCGCAGAGGGTGTGGATTGTCGAGCGGCTCGACGTCGTATACGTCCAGGGCGGCGCCGGCAATCTGACCGGTCGTGAGTGCCGCAAGCAATGCAGCATCGTCGACGATCGGTCCTCTAGATGTATTGATGAGCCGGCTTGTCGGTTTCATCTGCGCGAGTTCCGTGGCGCCGACCAGACCCTGGGTACGCTTGCTCAACCGCACGTGGATCGACAGGAAATCTGCCGTGGAGAACAGTACATCCTTGCTGACTGGCTGCACGCCCTTTTCCGCGGCGCGCTCCGCGGTGAGGTTCTGACTCCACGCGATCACGTTCATTCTGAATGCCCGCCCAATGATGCCGACAGCCGAGCCGATGTGGCCAAGCCCAAGCAATCCGAGCGTCTTGCCCGCAAGCTGATCGCCAACCGAAAGCTGCCAGCCTCCCTGACGCATTGACTGATTCTCGAGGGGAATATTGCGGGCCATCGCGAGAATCAACGCCCACGTCAGTTCGATCGTCGGCGTGGACGAATAGCCCGTGTGACGAACTTCGATACCGCGTTCCGCCGCCGCCTCCTGATCGATCGACGCATTCCCTGGGCCTGTCGAGGCAATCAACTTCAGGTGCGGCAGGTTTTCGATGATCATGCGGGACAGCGGTGTGCGTTCTCGCATCACGCATACGACGTCGAATGGCTGCAAGCGTTGAATCAGGCTCCCGACATCAGCGACGTGGTCGTTGAACACCGTGACCTCGGCCAGATTCTTGAGGGGCGACCAGTCTGCCATGCTCAGCGCGACGTTCTGATAGTCGTCGAGGACTGCCACCTTGATCGGGAATTTGGGATCCATGTTGCGCGCTCCGGGGTTGTTGACGTTGGATGCGAACTAAATGCTAAGAAACCCGGCCCGCGACGTAAATCAATAAGTAGCGACGCCACCCATCGCGAACCGCGATGGCTTGCCATTGCGTGCAACAGACCTCATGACACGTTGTCTCGGTGCTTGTCGAGGTGATCGACCAGCATGCGCGCAGGAAGCGGCAACGTGTCAAAATGGCGGGCGATTATTAACAACGGCCGCAGCGCCCACGGTTCATCAAGCTCAACGACGTGAAACGGCACCGAATGCATATAAGGTGTCACGCTTCCCGTGGGGAGCACACCAATGCCGAGACCGGCGCTGACCATGTTGCGCACACCCTCGAAGCTTGTCACTTCGATGCGCACGCGAAGCCGCCTGCCGGCACGCTCAGCAGCGGCGCGACACAATTTCGAAATGGACGTACCGTACGGCATGCTGACGACGTCGTCTTCCAGAATTTCCGCGAAGGTCACGCTTGCGCGCCCGGCAAGCCGATGATCCGACGGCACGATCACGACCAGTTTGTCGATGCTGTACGGACGCCATTGCAGATCGTCGAGGGAGTCCTCGGTGGCCGCGCAGATACCGAGATCGGCGACGCCGCTTGCGATCGCCTGCACCACTTCATCGCTGGATTTCTCGACCATATCGATCCGCACTTTCGGATTGGTACGCAGGAAGGAGCGCAGCACACCCGGCAGATACTGGACCATGGCGGTAAAGTTCACATAAATCCGGGTATGTCCTCTCAATCCTGCCGAATATTCAGACAGTTCGTCTGAAATCTGCCGCAAGTGCTCGCTCAGCCGCTTCGCATGATGATAGAGCGCCTCGCCCGCAGGCGTCGCTTGAACACCGCGGCTGTGCCGATATAACAGCAGCGTGCCGGCGTCGTCTTCGAGATCTGATACACGCTTACTGACGGCCGACGCCACGATGTGCGTGCGGGCTGCCGCCGCAGCAATGCTGCCCTCCTCGATGACAGCCACGAAAATCCGCAGGGACTCCATGTCGAGTCGCAACGGCCGATCTGCTGAAACACGCATCCTCACTCCTTCGGGTTGGATATCCGGTCGGTTAGCACCCATCGCGTTCGGCGATGCCTCTATTGAACATTGAGAAGTTTTCAATACGCCCGGCGACCGGCATCCTGTGTGCCTTAGCGTTCGATCCTCGCAGGACCATCGATCAGGGCGCGGGGACGGGCAGCGTGCATCGCGATTCTATGTCGAGGAGGCGACGTTGTCTTGGCCGTCGCCGCGAGATTGGGTACGCCGCAAGCCTGTGCACGGCCGAAACGCATGAAATCGCGGTTGAAAATATGAAGGAGACGAAACATAGAACACGAACAACTTGCCTTGAGCCCGCGAACTCACTGGTACGAGGGCCTCACGGCAATGCACTGGCGCGTGCTGAAGGCTAGCTTTCTCGGCTGGATTTTCGACGGCTATGAGGCACTGGCTCTCGTCGTTGTGCTTGGGCCAATGCTGCATTCGGTGCTGTCGCCAGCGCAAGCTGCGTCCCCCACGACGTACGCGGGCCTAGTAATTGGCATCACATTGCTTGGCTGGGGGGCGGGCGGTCTGATCGGCGGGATTCTCGCGGACTATGTCGGACGCAAGCGGATGATGCTCTGGTCCGTATTCCTCTATGCGGTGTTTTCGGGTTTGACCGCGTTCTCGCAAACCTTCTGGGTGTTGTGCGGACTGCGTTTCCTGACTGGCCTCGCCATGGGCAGCGAATGGAGCACAGGCGTCGCGCTGCTGTCGGAAACGTGGCCAGAGCGGGCTCGCGCGAAAGGGGCGGGCTTCCTGCAATCGGGCTTCGGCTGGGGCACGCTGATCGCGGCGGTCGTGTGGTACGCGCTTTCGTCGGCGCATCCACTCGGTGCCGAAACCTGGCGGCTGATGTTCGTGCTTGGCGCGGTTCCGGCATTCTTTGTTCTGTACATCCGCCGCGGGGTCAGCGAGTCCGAGAAATGGCAACGCGCGGTGCGCGAGAAACACTGGAGCGCGACGAGCACGACGAACCCGCAGCCGGTTGCGGGCGACGCGCCCTCATCCGACAAGCGTCCCTTCACACTCACGCAACTGTTCAGCGAACCTGAGGCGCTGCGCCGCACGTTGCTTCTGCTCGTGCTGTCGATCGTCACAACCGTTGGCTGGTGGGCGATTTCCAGCTGGCTGCCGACCTACACCGTGGCGCTCGCTAAAGCCGAAGGTATCTCCGACGCCCTGTCGTGGGGCTCGAAGATATCGATCGCCTACACCGTTGGCGCGATTGCCGCCTACATGATCGCGGGCTTCGTGGTGGATGCAATCGGCCGGCGGGCCTTCCTGTCACTCACGTTCGTCGGTGCGCTGATAACAACGTTCATTACGTACAAGCTGACGGCAAGTGTCGAAGCGATGATGATCGTGGCGCCGATCAATGGCTTCTTCACCTTGGGCTGCGCCTATGTCTGGATGGCGATCTACCCCTGTGAACTCTTTGGTTCCAGCGTGCGCTCCACTGCGATCAGCTTCGTGTTCAATGCAGCGCGCCTGATCGCGTGGGTGTTCCCCATCATTGCGGGCAGCATGATCAAGTCGTTCGGTGGCGTGTCGCAGGCCGCGTTGGCTCTGGGTTCCGTGTATCTGCTCGGTATCGTGCTGCCGTGGTTCTTGCCTGAAACGCGTGGCGCAGGCATGCCGGATTGAGTCAACTTAGTATTCTGGATACCTAACTCTATTGTGGAGAGAAAAATGTCTCAAAGTTTTCGTATTGGACAGATCGTTCCGAGCTCCAATACGACCATGGAAACGGAAATTCCGGCCATGTTCAGAGCCCGCGAAGCGATTCGCCTCGAGCGGTTCACCTTCCATTCGAGCCGGATGAGAATGCACAAGGTCACCAAGGAAGAACTGGTCGAGATGAACAAGGAAGGTCTGCGCTGCGCCGCGGAACTCGCCGACGCTCGTGTCGATGTCATGAGCACGGCGTGCCTGGTCGCGATCATGGCGATGGGGCCTGGATATCATCGGCAAACCGAACGCGAACTGCTGGAAGTGGCACGCGCCAATCATTGCCTTGCGCCGGTCATGACCTCGGCGGGCGCCCTTGTCGAAGGTCTGAAGATCCTGGGCGCTCGCCGGATTTCGCTTATGGCACCGTACATGCGTCCCTTGACAGACCTGGTCGTCGCTTATATCGAAAACGAAGGCATTGAGGTAATCGATTCCCTCTGCTTCGAGATTCCCGACAACCTTGAAGTCGGTCTGCGCGATCCGATGCAACTGATTGACGACGTTCGGAGCCTGAACACCAAAGGCGCAGACGTTGTCGTGGCGTCCGCGTGTGTTCAGATGCCTTCATTGCCGGCGATTCAGCGTATCGAAGACATGCTGGGAATCCGCACCGTTTCGACTGCGGTATGCACCGTCCGGGGCATGCTGGATCGTCTCAAGCTCGAGCCCATCGTCCCGGGTGCGGGAGCACTGCTTTCCGGCATCTGACGGACAACGTAGCCGGCGCTCATGAAGTAACGAACCGCGCTGCAGATTCCGCATGAGCAACCCCACGTCGGGCATGGAGCGCCGGTCGAATGACAACCGGTGCAAGCGCAAGCGACTGTTTCAGCCGAGGGCTATGACCATGCCGTGAGACTTAGACGAACCCTTCATTGACCAGTCAGTCTTCCAGAAGACCGGCCCAGCGGTCCACCGGTAGTCCGCGCCTGGCCACGCCGAAGCCGTGTTCACCGCGGCTGAAGATGTGTAGCTCAGCCGCACGATCGGCACGACGAAGGCCAGCGGTGCGCCGCGCGGGCCCATGGCAACGTCGACCGCCAAAAAAAGCGCCAGCGGAGCACGCTATCATGCCGGTCCGGTTTGGCTTGATACCCCACTCGGCGACGCGCTCTCGCAGTCTTCGCAGTGAGGTGAACCCTTCGATCTGCATGCGGCGCAGATCAGTGGGTTGATGTCGCGAATCTAATCTGGCGACCGATCGCGACCCCGCGCAGTGCGTGCTCGACAGGCCGGTTGTCGATCTCAAGTCGCCCATCATCGCAATAGCGCGTTAGTGCCGCCCAACGGTTCCGCGCGTAAAGAATCGCACGGCTCGTATCGGATTTGCGGGAGAGCATGTCGAGCACTTCACTCAGCCAAGTACGAAGCTGATCGAGTAACGGCTTGGCGTGCGCCTGGCGATAGGCTCGGCGCTCATTGGGCGGCCTTCGATGGATAACCTCTTCGCTCTCATACAGTGCGCCGATTCGCTCGAGTGCTTCGGCGTCGAAAGCGTTCGGTCGAGTTGCGTGCAGCTCGTATATCTGTCGCCTCGCATGAGCCCAACATGCTGCTTCGACTATGCGCTCGATTTCATTCCGGCGGTGCGTGCGCGTCTCACGCGGCAGATGCTCGGGCAACGGCTTGCGCTGCGGCACTTCCGACGCGTTGCGCGCCGTCTCCGGGATCTCGATGTGCGCGGCGCCTTCGTCGGACTGCAGACCCTCAAGGGGTAGCTCGAGTTGCTCGATCTGAAGGTCCAGCTTCTCCGATTTGCGGCCGAGCTGCAAGCGTCACAGGTTAGCAATGAGCAGCTTCAGGTGCTCGACCTCGGCCGCCCGCCAAGCCAGCGCTGCTTTTTGCGAATCCACCCTCTCTTGTAGTTTGACCACCTGAGCCTCGCGCTCGCGGCGCGTCGCTGCCTGCTCGAGCAGCATGGCCTTGAGCGTTTCAACGACGGCGTTTACAACGCCGAGGTCGGTCGCGCCGTTCGCACGGGCTGCCGCCGGTCTATGCCTTCGAGCAGCATCGACGGTTGTGCCGGACTCAAGCAAATGACGCCGTTGTCGGCTTGCGGCCATACGAAGCGCCCCTTTTCAAAGGCCTTCATTAACAAGCACATGCCGTCACCGCTCCACCGCAACAGCTTGAGCTAGTCGCCTCGCCTGCCGCGAAACACGAACACGTGACCCCAGCTTCCTCCTTTTTACCTGTTTACCCAAGGCATGGAGAGGTCGATGTCAGAAACCAGCTTTCCACCGCCGAAACTCATGTTCTCCAAGGGAACGGCATAAATAATCAGAGTGACATCGTCCTGGCTGACACCAACCTTTTCTACTGCGTATCGGGTGACCAACTCCGCGAGCTTGCGTTTCTGCTCCACCGTCCTGCTCGTACCGGCCGTCACCGTTACGATCATGCTCTTGTCGGATCTCTTCATGTCAGGAAAGGTCGGATGGATGAAGAATTCATCGTCCTTGTGCTCACTGATGACGACGAAACGGTCATCCATAGGCGTATCCATGGCTTCATGGAGAGCGAGATTTAAGGCATCCGCCAGTGCTCGCTTCTCTTCGCTGGAGAACTTTTGGGCCGGAATGTGGGCGTGAAATATTGGCATGAGTGTTTCCTCGGTGATGTTGTTCAGGTTAAATGAGGCGCTGAAGTGCGTTTCGATGTGTGCGCTGCCTCAGCGGCCTCGGCAACCCTAGCTTTTATATCCCGGAGGAACCGAGAAAATCTCCGCCTCCGGTGGGGGCAGGTCAGCAGCGCCGTTCGCGTAGAGTGCCTGTGCCCCGGCCACCGTGTTAAGAGACTCGCGAAGCAACTTGATTTTGCCGCCCTCGGCAACGAGGTATCCCGTGAACAAGTGATGGATGAGACGCCCGGTCGACGCCGCGCGCGCTTCCGCCAGATATTCTGCGTACACCTTATCCTTCGTGTCGATCAGCACCGTGGTATTCTCGGGTTTGAAGCAGAAGCCGGGATAAAGGTCGCCGCCGACAAAATCATAGAGCTTCGCGATGGCTTCGCGCCCCTGATGGCGGGTCGGAATACCGAGCGAATGGAGGAATGGGAGTTCCAGCACGCCGTCCTCGGCGAACAGCTCGGCACATTTCTTGCCGTCGGGGACAACGGCAAGAAGGTCTAACAGCAATGTTTTTGCATCAGTCACGGTCAGTTGTCCTCATGAAAAATTGGCGGACGCCACTAGGGGGCCCAGTACGATCAGTTCGGAAAGCTGTCGCCGAACATCGGAAGCCCACTTTTCGAGCCGTCGCGCGTGGCCTCGTCCTGGATGACGTCCCAGTGTTCGGCGAGCTGGCCATTTTCAATACGAACTATGTCGGCCACGATCCAGTTTACCGGGGCGCCGAATCCTGAGAAGCGGCCATGAAGCATGACGTAATCCCCTGAGGCCACGGCCAGCGCATTTTCGTAGCGAAGCTCGGCGGGCGCTGCCTTGACGAGCTCAAACAGGCCTTCGCGGCCCGGCGCGATATAGGCACTGTGCTGGATATAGTCGGGCGACCAGAAGCGCTCGGCCGCGGCATAGTCTCGCTTGTTGAACAGCGTATCAAACGCTTCCAGTACGAAATTCCTGTTGTTCTCTTCGGTGCTCATGGTGTTTGTCCTTCTCTTCGTAATCTGTTGGGTTGAGGGAGGGTATGAGGATTAAATTTCGCCATCACCCACGGCGATGAAATCAACTTCTGTGCCAGGCACGCTACGCGCCTTTCGCAACCGCCTCGGCTTGGGGGCAAGCGACTGCATTCGGGAGGCGCACCACGATCAGTTCGGAAAGCTGTCGCCGAACATCGGAAGCCCGCTCTTCGACCCGTCGCGCGTGGCCTCGTCCTGGATCACATCCCAGTGTTCAGCGATCTGGCCGTTTTCAATACGAACTATGTCGACCGCGATCCGATTTACCGGGGCGCCGAACCCTGAGAAGCGGCCATGAAGCATGACGTAATCCCCTGAGGCCACGGCCAGCGCATTTTCGTAGCGAAACTCGGCGGGCGCCGCCTTGACGAGCTCAAACAGGCCTTCGCGGCCGGGCGCGATATAGGCACTGTGCTGGATATAGTCTGGCGACCAGAAGCGTTCGGCCGCGGCGTAGTCTCGCTTGTTGAACAGCGTATCAACCGCTTCCAGCACGAAATTCCTGTTGTTCTCTTCGGTGCTCATTGTTTGTCCTACTCTTCGTTATCTGCTGGGTTGAAGGGAGGGTCTGCGGATCAATGTTCGCCATCACCCAGGGCGATGATGTCAACTTCTGCGCCAGGCACGACACGCGCGCCCCTTGCAACCGCCTTGTTTGGCGGGCTGTCGCAGACAATCGATACCAACAACTACGAACGGCGGATACGTTCAGTGCGTCTGACATGACAATTCCTTTGGCGATCTTGCTGCTATGTGGAAGCGCATCGTCTAGCACACGAGACACAGTGTATCTCACACAGTCACACACGGCAAGCAGATTTGAATCATGCCGGCCGTATGGCCCGGGGCTTACCGTAGGGAGGCGAGCCACCAACGCCCTAGAGACGCTACCGCATTGAATCCATCGCGCCGCTCAGGCGGAGAAGTTGAGCCTATCAAACTTGGCCTCCACCTCATCCCACACCATGTCGCCAAAAGTACGCCCCGAAGAATCTCGATTCTGCAATCGCGCACCAGAAAACATCCCCCGCTCGAACACCTTGCTCTCAAGCGCGGCTAGTGAAGCCGCGTATGGAGCGTCGCATGTCCGGGCATGCCGGAAAGCGGCCGCGGGCCGCCGGAAGCTTGTGATCGGCTTGGCAAAGTGAATGTGTGCGTGGTACAGTAACACACATTGAAAATATAGGCTCATGCCGCTCATAACCGCTCTAATTCAGTATTAGTCGGCACAGAGAATGTGGTGAGCACATTAAGTAGGATAACGTCGTGTCCACATCCACTCGTTTCGCCGTTGCGATCCATATTCTGACCAGTATTACTTTGCTTCGCGGTCGAGCGGTACGATCCGAAGACATCGCCAGTAGTGTCAATACTAATCCTACGGTGGTCCGCCGCATCCTCGGTACGCTTGCCGATGCTGGCCTGACTCAAGCCCAATTGGGGCTGGGCGGAGGGGCCCTGCTAGCCAAGCCAGCTGACCAAATTACACTGCTGGATATCTATCGTGCTGTCGAAGAGCCACCATACTTTGCTCTTCACCGCTCTCCGCCCAATCAGGCCTGCTATATCGGTCACAACATCACCCCCGTGCTGGAGAGCGAATTCAATCGACTTACCGGAATATTGGAAAGCGCGATGGCGGAAACCACTATGGCTGATATCGTTCGCAAAGTCGAAAACAACGCTGGTACGCCATTCGATCCCAGTAACCCGAACATCCTAGTTGACGCCAACTAGGCTCTTGTGCTTTTTCCATCATAGGGACGGCCAAAAGGGTTTTTGGCTAATTGTGTATCTGAGCTGCGCCCTTCGATAGGGCCAACCAGCTTCTAGCAAAGTTCTTTAAACCAGTTCCTGGAACGCGGCAGGAGCATCCACTGTTGCCCGATATTTCGCGGCGAACTCTGCCGGCAAACGGAAATTCAGTGCGCTTGCTCGCTGTAGTCCACGCGCCACCCTGCGATGACCGCGCGAACATGCGTGAGACTCTTGAGCCAACGGTCGTTGAGGCATTCATCGAGGAACTTGCCGTTGAACGACTCGATGTAGCGGCATGAACATGCTAAGCGTAAATTCCTATCATAAGAATTTTCGTAATTAGGGTTGCCCTGTTCATTACCAGCTGGCGTCGTAACGTCCGGTTTTTTCTTGCGCTAATCTGAGCGGCCCTCTGCAGTCCGGACGATTCGCAATAGCTATCCTCGAACGCACCGCCCACCCACGCTTCCCCGAGGTTCTGGCACCACGGGAGCTACAAGCCTGTTACACACCGCTCCCCGACGAACTCGAATGGGTCGCCAGTCAAGACGCGGCGAGCGATCTCGATTGGGCGTGCTGGTGCCGCTGAAGGTGTTTCAGCAGTTGCACTACTTCGGATACATCGCCTGCGATCAGCGCACCTTGGACGGCAGGCACCCGAAGCGATCGCGAAAGCGCTCGGCAAAGCGCGCACGGGATTTGTATCCACAGGCTTCGGCGATATGCGGCACGCTCCAGCCGGTGGTTTGCATCAGCATCATGGCGTGATGCATGCGCACGTCGATCAGTAACTCTTCGAAGCGCATGTTTTCACCCGCAAGACGCCGTCTGAGCGTGGCCTCGCTCATTGCGAGTTCTCGGCTCGCTGCATGAGCGGTCCAGTGATGCGAGGGTGTTTCGCCGATCAGGCTCCTCAAGCGGTCCGCGGTAGTCGGTTGTTGTGTAGCGACGGCAAATCCATATCCGCGTTCTGCAAGCGCGATCAGCAGGTCCAGCAAACGATGCTGGAGTCGGCCATCGCTGATACGGGGGTCTTCTATGCCGCTCAGACAGTACGCCAGTGTTGACGCCAGCTCATCATCGAGCGGTACCTGCCGGGCAGATTCGGTATCGGAAATGAACGGCCGCGCCGGCAAATGCTGGCGACGAAATTCGGCCAGTATTCCGGCCGAGAACGTCAGGAAGATCGAGCGGAAGCGCGGTTCATCCACGCCCGGCGTCTTCAGTAGATCCATGCAGGCATGCGAATCGACCAAGATCAGGGACGTCGGCGCATCGGCCGTCAACTGTCGCGTGCCGCCGTAGAGCGTCAATGCGCCCGAGACGACGAGCAGCAGGGTCGCGTCGAAGAAACGGAAGCGCCGGGTAACCTGAGGCTGTCGCAGACATGGCCGGGCCAGGCTGCACCCTTCGCGCTTGATGGCCGGTGTGCCTGACGGCAGGCGCATACCGTCTGCACTTCCGGTATGGCGGAGCGAAGACGCGAGGTCAGGTGCAGGCGGTGGCCAGGCCATGATCGATTCCGGCGTTCGCGCTCAGGCGGGCAGAACCTTGGGGTTCAGGCTGTACAGCCCGGTCAGGCTAGCCTTGGCCAATACCGGTGCAGTATCGAGCGCCGCACGCACGTTGGTGCCGGTCAGCGGACCGGAGATTTCGAGTTGCGGTGTGGCGAGCGCGTACACGGTGAACACATAGTGGTGAACCAGGGTGTCGTTCCACGGCGGGCACGGGCCATCGTAGCCGTAGTAGTCGCCTTTCATCTGCTCGTCGCTCGCAAACCAACCGGTGTAGTCGTTGATGCCATGACGCAAGCCCTCGGGTGCTGCCGGGCCGGACTTGCCGCGCGGCGTCACGCCATCGGCATGCGTGGCGGCTGCGATTCCGGTCGTACCGGGCGGGATGTCGAGCAGCAGCCAATGGTAAAACTCGACACGCGGCAGCGAGGCCGGCACTTCGCGACCTTCCTGGTTGACGTCGTCACCGCGGCTCGGTACATCGGGATCATGGCAGATCACGACGAACGACCGCGTGCCTTCCGGCACGTCGCTCCAGGCCAAATGCGGATTCCGGTTGGACGAAAGACTGACGTGCGTGACCGCATCGGGAACGGCGAAAGCAAATTCCGCGGGGATGTGTTCGCCGTCTTTGAAGCTTTGGCTCGTGAGTTGCATCGTAAGTGTCGTCCTGCGCGTTGATAAGGATTGAAGCGGCTGTCGGTACGTCACCGCTCCAGCCGTGTTGTGCATTCTAGGAGCGCAGGAACAGGCAATGTTTCCAATTCCGATCAGAAATTTGATATATCCGATCAATTGGATTGTATGTGGTTGTTTTATGGTTTCGACTCGATAGAGTGCCACGATTCATGGAGTGCCTGTCGGGTCCCGTCCTGTAGACGGTGACCGGCGGACTTCCGGTGCTTTTTCTCAATCGGGCAGCGATGGTCGTTTTGAAGCTGGATCCTCTTTCTCTGAAGTAATTCGTGCGAGTCGTCGAGGACGACACCATCGACGAGTGCGGCTGCGCGCGAACATGTCGCGGCCGCGGTAGTCAGCCGTCGGCTCAGCGAGTTCGAGGATGCGCTCGGCACGCAGTTGCTGGTGCGAACCAATAAAGGTTTCGCACCGTCCGCGGGCCGGTCCCAATCTCGTGGCCATGGCGCGCGATGTACTCGACCATCTGAACAACATCGCGACGCGGATGCGGGAGTTTTCGCACGGGCGGCGTGGACTGGTACGACTTCTCGTCAATATCTCGGTGGTACCGAACTTCATGCCGGCGCTGATCCGGTCGTTTGTCGAGCGAAACCCACGCGGCCATCCGATAGAGGCGATCCCTTGTTGTGGCGCGATCGGCCTACGCCGGAAAACGGCTGTGCCGAAATCTGGGAGCTCCGCCAAGCCGCGGCCTTGCTGGGCGGTTACGAATTTGGAGGCCGTCCGAATCGCGCACGGACCATACGCGGCGGGTGCGCAATCGCGAACCTGTCGGCGCCATGTGGCGCCAAGATAGCCTGGCGTCAGCGTGCGGCCTTTTCGGGCAACCCGCCCCACTCAGACAGGCGTGCGGCGTCGCTCAGTGATTCGTTCGGTCATTCTTTCGGCCCAGTGCGCCCGAGACAACGGAACGGGATTCAGCGGCGTTCTTTCGATGATCGCGATGCAAGGTGTCTGCGAGCACCGCCTCGATTGTCGTGGCGGCAAGTGTCTTTCGAACACCACTGTCGATCGAATCGTAGACATGGCTCAGCACCGGTCCGATGCCTCTCCCGATGGGGCATGCCTGGCTGGGCTTCGAAGGGTGCAGCGCAAAGTGCGCACCCTCTTCAACTGCGTCAAAGACGTCAAGCAAGGTGATTGCGTCCGCACTCCTCGCCAGACGCCACCCTGCATTGACGCCGCGATAACTCTCGACAAGGCGGCCTTTCGCAAGCAACCCGAGCGTACGACGAATCACCACCGGGTTGGTGTTGACGCTCGCAGCGATCCGATCGGACGTGACCGGATCATGATTATCCCGCGTGGCGAGCGCTATCCACGCCAGGATGTGGGTTGCCACGGTCAATCGACTGTTGGCGCTCATGGAAAGCCTGTGTTCGCTGATCTGGTTGTAACCATATTCATTACAGCATGGTCTGTCAACCTGACATGCTCGAACAAGACGGTGATGTCGCGCATGCGTAGTTTTTCGTATGACGAATTATTTCAGGCCGCACCCAGGACCCCTTGACGTGCGGAAACCACCCCGCTCATGCCGTTCACCTCTCATTGATCTCGACCGTTCGCGGCAAGAGACTTGCGTTGAGGGCCCGGATGATTTATGTTGTAACACATGTTGTTACATCTAAAGACGCTGTAATCACGCATGCGTGCGTTTCGTTCCATAGTCAATGGAATCCGAGCCGCCGCTCCTCTCACGTTCAATACCGAAACTGGAAGCCCGCAGATGCCTTCACTCTTCGATCCTATCCAAATTGGCGCGTTAAAGCTGTCGAACCGCATTGTCATGGCACCGCTCACGCGCATGCGCGCGTTCGCCGAGCGCAGTCCAGGAGAGCTCAACGCGCGACACTACGCGCTGCGTGCGAGCGCGGGACTCGTCATTACTGAGGCGACTTCGGTCACGCCCCAAGGCGTTGGCTATCCCAACACGCCAGGCATCTGGACCGAGAAGCAGATTGCCGGCTGGAAGGAAGTGACATCAGCAGTGCACGACGCGGGGGGCCTGATCGTCTCCCAGTTGTGGCACGTCGGGCGAGTTTCCGACCCGATCTACCATGGCGGCAAACTTCCGGTCGCGCCCAGTGCCATTGCGCCGGAAGGCCATGTGACGCGCGTGCGACCTCAGCGCCCGTACACCGTACCGCGTGCGCTGGAGACCGAAGAAATCCCCGGCATTGTCGAGGATTTCCGGGTCGGCGCCGCGAACGCACAACGCGCTGGTTTTGATGGCGTCGAGCTACACGCGGCAAATGGCTACCTGTTCGACCAGTTTCTGCACGACGGATCGAACCAGAGGACCGACCGTTACGGCGGTTCGCTCGAGAATCGTGCACGCTTCCTGCTGCAGGCAGTCGACGCGTTGCTTACGGTTTGGGAGCCGGGCCGCATCGGCGTTCATCTGAACCTGATGTCGAGCTCATACTCGATGCGCGATTCGAATCCGCGCGCACTATTCACGTATGTCGCCGAGCAACTCGACCTGCGCAACATCGCTTTCATTTTTGCGCGCGAGGCGCTGGATCGCGGCGACGATCGCATCGGCCGTGACGTGCGACGTGTCTTCAAAGGGGCCTACATCCTCAATGAAGGGCTGACGAAGGAGAGTGCCGAACTGGCCATCGAACGCGGCGAAGCGGATGCGGCGGCGTTTGGGCGTCCGTTTATCGCCAACCCGGATCTGGTGGAGCGCCTTCGACGCGATGCACCGCTTAACGCAGTCAATCCGGAAACCATCTACGCGGACGACGAAACCGGCTACAACGATTACCCGTTGCTCGATCACGCAGTCTGAAGCTGGCGCCCGGCCGAGCGGCATAGTACTCCGACTCGCTTCGTCGGTCTCAGCGAGTCCCGCTTCGTAGCGTTCAGGATTTCAACACCCCGAAGATCTCACAGCAGGCCAGCACGAACACCGTGAAGTGCGACAGGAACGCGGCCCGAGCAAACTGGCCGACCAGCAGGAAATCCAGTGCGCCGAGGCCGAAGACGATGGCCAGCGTCCTGGCCGACATCGGCTCGCCGGCGCCGTGGCCATGGCCTTTCGGCGCGGCCACCGCAGGTGGCGGTGTCTGAGGCTTCGGTGCGGCGGCGGCCGGCTGTTTGATCAGCGGCGGCGGCCAGGTAATGTTGCCTTCCTTGATGACCGTGAGGTCGCGAATCGCATCGTCGTCGAAGTCGATCGGCCGTGATGAGCTTCGGCGCCAGCTTGCCGGGAATCAGCGCGGTCGTGATGATGATGTCCGCGTCTTTGGCCTGCTGCCGTACATCGCGCGCTGCGTCTGCTGGAAGCCTTCGCTCATGACCCTGGCGTAGCCGCCGCCCAAGCCTTCCTCGTCGTGGTTCGCCTTGACGAATTCGCCGCCGAGGGACTTGACCTGATCGGCCACCTCGGCGCGCGTGTCGTTGGCGCGCACGATCGCGCCGAGACTGGCCGCGGTGCCGATGGCCGCCAGGCCCGCGACACCGGCACCGGCGATGAAGACCTTGGCAGGCGGGACCTTGCCGGCGGCGGTGACCTGACCGTTCAGGACCAGTAGCCTGATAGCCGACCTAGAAAGCCTCCAGCGCGGCGACCTTGGCCGGGTCTTTCAGGGCGGTCGAAGTCGCGACCCGTACAGTGAGGGCCGGGAATCTGCGTGTCGTGGTCGGTCAACAGAATGCGGCCCGCACTGGATGCGCCTGCCGTTGCCCAAGCGCTCCGAGCAAGCGGCTTACCTGATGCAGTTTTTTATCGAAGTCTCTATCTGTGGCCCAGGAACTTCACAAATCCTGCTCTGCTATCTCAAACAGATCTGCCCCTGTTCAGGATTCAGAACTTATGGCGGACACCAATGACAGCGGAGACCTGCGTGTCCGTGGTCGACGGAGCACCAACTCCATCGATCCACGCGTGGAGATGCTTCGACGTCGTCTGGTAGATCCCGTTCAGGTAGACATCCGTGCGTTTGGAGAGGAAATACTGTACGCCAGCGCTGGTCTGCCAGTAGTTGCCTGAGCCCGAACCCTGCGTTGCGTGTGTATACGTTTCACCCGCCGCAGCGAACAAAGCCGGCGTGATCGCATAGCGGAAGCTGCCTTCGACATTCTCGAAGCGTACTGAGCCCTTTCCTCCGCCGCCGCCCGTGACACCTGAAAAGAGCGAACCGGTAGTCGGATTCTGGAAAAGCGAGCCAGTGTAAAGCAGACCAAACGTCGCCGAACCGATCGCATACGTGCCGCCGGCGCCCCACTGCTGGACAGTCGCGGCGGTAGCCATAAACGGCATCGCGGTGAGATTGTAGAAATTGTCGGACGGAATCGCGCCGACCGTATCCTTGTTGAACGCAGGATTGCTGAGGCGCACGTAGGCCACACCCAGCGTAAGGGGACCGTTCGAGTAGCTGGCACCGACGCTGTATGCCCTGTCGACTGCGAAGCTTGTCGAGTTCGAGAACGCGTACATCACATCCGCCTGGAAACCCGCATAGTTCAGCGTCGTGTACTTCACCGCGTTGTCGGTGCGGTACGTATTATTGATGTTATCGTTGTCCAGCGGGTGCGTCGCGTATGCCGTAAGAATAGTACTGCCACCAATCTGCAACGGCGCGACAAAATCCTGCAGGGAGTTGTACTGGCGCCCAAACGTAAGCGTGCCGTACTGGCTAGAGGACAGACCCACCCAGGCCTGGCGGCCAAACATGCGACCGCCCTGCTTCAGTGTGCCGTTCTCGACGTTAAAGCCGTTTTCCAGCTGGAATAGGGCTTTCAGGCCGCCACCCAGGTCTTCCGAGCCCTTGAGGCCCCAACGCGAGCCCTGTTCGTTGCTCTCGGTTGCCTGCCACGACGAATGGCCCCCGTTGTTATTCGTGTAGGTGATACCAGAATCGATGATCCCGAACAGCGTGACGCTGCTTTGTGCATGTGCGACACCAGCAACTGCGCCCAGTGCAGCAAACGTGAGAATCGACTTCTTCATGAAATTGTCTCCATCATGTTATCCATTAATTTTCGCATTACTAATTATCTGAGGCTAAGCCGCGCATACGCTATTCAAATTCGCCACTATCGCGAGCCCCGGTACCGCGGTCCGACACATGCGAATTGCTTGGACGAAAAACGTCGTCCCTGTTCCTTCTCAGAACTTTATGTTCTCAATGCCCTTCAATTGCAAGATTTCCCGGGCTTCGTTCGGGCTGGCGATTTCAAGTCCAAGGCCCTCGATAATCCGGCGCACCTGCCGCACCTGCGCTGCATTGCTCTCGGCCAGCGTGCCGCGTCCAAGCCACAGACTGTCTTCCAATCCGACGCGCACATTGCCACCCAGACTGGCAGACATTGCTGCAAGGCGAAGTTGATCCTTGCCTGTCCCCAGCACCGACCAGCGATAATCATTGCCGAACAGCCTGTCGGCCGTCCGCTTCATGTGCATCACGTCTTCAGGGTGCGTGCCGATACCTCCCAAGATGCCGAACACGGTCTGTACAAAGAACGGCGCCTTGACTAGACCGCGCTCGACGAAGTGCGCCAAGTTATAGAGATGGCTCACGTCGTAGCACTCGAATTCGAAGCGTGTGTCGTTGGCGGCACATTGTGCTAGGGCGTATTCAATATCCTTAAAGGTGTTGCGGAAAATCAGGTCACGACTTGCTTCGAGCGCTTCGCGCTCCCAGGCGTGTTTGAACTCCTTGAAGCGCGCCAGCATCGGGAAGAGCGCGAAGTTCATGGAGCCCATGTTGAGCGAGGCCACCTCGGGTGCAAAGCGCATTGACGGCTTAATGCGCTCCTCGATCGTCATGTAAGGCGCGCCGCCACTGGTGATATTCAACACCGCATCGGTGCGCGCCTTAATCTGCGGCAAGAATCGGCCGAACGCGTCGGGGCTCTGGTCCGGCTTGCCGGTGACAGGATCGCGTGCATGAAGGTGAATGATCGCGGCGCCCGCTTCCGCCGCGCCGACCGAGGCTTCGATGATATCTTCCGGTGTAACCGGTAGATACGGTGACATTGAGGGCGTATGAATCGCACCAGTGACAGCACATGTGATGATGACTTTGTTCATAAATGAAGTACGAAATCAGCAAAGGTGGCGAGCTCCGCCCGACTGCTGCGGTATTCAGATTTGGGCCTTACTGCCGTCGGCGAACAGTTAGGATTGTGAGATTCAAGGCCGCTGCTGCTCGACCGCGCTCGCGTCATGGCTGTGCGAAAAGGCCGACGACTTGCCCTTGATCAGAGCAACTGCGACGCCGCCGATCACCGCAGCCATCGCAATGGCGAGGAAGTTCTGCACCAGGGGTAGCTTCATCGAGACCAACACCCCAATCACGATCGGCGCTGCGATCGCCCCGATGCGCCCGAGCCCCGAGGCAAAGCCGAGTCCCGTCGAACGGATCGATGTCGGGTAGAACTGCCCGGCATACGCGTACAGCAGGATCTGCGTGCCCAGCGTCGACGCACCGACGACGGCAACGATCAGGAACAGCGGCCGCGCGCCATTGCCAAGCAATGTCAGCGAGACAGCGGCGACCGCGAAGAATCCGGTCGTCACCCATTGGATGTTCAGCTTGTCGGCCAGCCATCCGCCACCGATGGCGCCGACGACTGCGCCGGCGTTGTAGGCGAGCAGGAAGTTCAGCGCAGAACCAAGGCTGTAGCCGGCCATGCCCATCAGTTTGACCAGCCACGAACTAAGCGCATAGAGCATGAACAGGCAGGTCATGAAGGCGAGCCAGAGCATCACCGAGCTGAAGCCGCGGCCGTCCAGGAATAGCCTGCCTATTGTCGGACCTTTGGCCCTGTCCTCGGCCGGAACGTGGAACACCTCGTGCGGCTCGATTCGTATGTCCGGCCGGATCTTCCGGACCACTTCACGCAGCTGCGTGTCGTCGTCCTGCTTGATCAGGAACGGCAGCGACTCAGGCATGTAATTCACGATGAACGGGATCAGCACCACTGGAGCGCCCGCGGCAATGAACACCGATTGCCAACCGTAGATCTCGATGAACTGCTTGCCGAGCAGCGCGGCGAGGCTGCTGCCGATCGCGTAGCCGCAGCACATCAGTGTGACCATCAAGCCGCGCACCTTCTTCGGTGAGTATTCGGTCATCTGCGCGGCCGCATTCGGGATCGCGCCGCCGATGCCGAGCCCCGCGAGGAAGCGCATCACGCTGAATGTGATCGGGTCATTGGTGAACCCGGCGGCCGCGGTAAAGGCGGTGAACAGGAACACGCAGATCGAGATCGCCCAGCGGCGACCGATCTTGTCTGCCAGCGCGCCGAGCACGATCGCACCGAACATCATGCCGAACAGCGCCGAACTGGCCATGAGGCCCGCGGTCGCGGCCTCGACATTCATCGCCGTCATGATCGACGGAAGCGCGGTGCCCGCGACCGCCAGGTCGTAGCCGTCGAGCACCAGGATCACGGAACACCAGATCAGCACGGACCGGTGAAAGCCGTTGAACCTGGCCTCGTCGACAAGTTTGCGAACATCTATCCCGTTCATAGTCTCGGACTTCATTGACGTGTCTCCTTTTATCTTCGGTGCGAGGCTCAGCAGGTGGCGCGCGTAACCACATTCGGGGCCGAGACCTCACGGCCAACAACCGACCTTGCATAGACAAGGTCGGTCCCCTTACCCCGAGCAGGCTGCACGGTCCTCACACGCGAGGAGCTTCGGGCAGGCGTTCACCGCCGCGCACGACGTACTTGGCGGGATACAGTGCGACGAGAACCTCGACTTCGTCCTCCGATGCCCCGGTGCACGCGCTCCAAATCGAGCTCACCTTTTTGGCCAGCGATAGCACCGCGCCGTCGCTGCGCCCATCACGTATGTGGCAGAAGATCAGCGTTTCAGAGGTAGGTTCTCCCGAACGGTAGGTGTTCTCGGGCGTGGCTTCGTGGAATACGACACTAATCAAGTCGAGCGGCGAATGGATGATCTCCCTGATCGCACTCGTGACCTCGCTGGCAATCCTGGCCTTGACGCCAGATTCGATTCCGACCTTGCATTCGCAAACGATGACGGGCATGTTGTATCTCCATGAAGTTAGGCTAATGAGGCTCCTATTCTTTCGGAACGTCGCCGTTAGGGATTGCACCGCGGCGCCATCATTTGCCTGGAAGTGCCATGACATTGAGCCCCGCCCCTCAATGCAGTGGCCGCCCCGCGGACCATCGGCTGGATCTCTCGTCACGCGACGCGCAGGGACGAGTCAATCTCGCGACCTACAGTTTCTTCAACGCGTTCAGCACAGGGACTGGATAAAGGCTCAGCCAGGATTCGGGGCATATCCGAAGCTTCAGATATTTACGAATCCCGGTCGACTCTCTTGATCTGTTGGGACACAGGGGGCGCAGGGCAAGTGTCGAAGGCCGGGGCTGCGCACGCAGGCGCCTAGCGACCGTCAGCCCTATCCCTGTCCGGCGCTAGGTCCGCATCGAATTCCGGTAGCTGCCCGGCGTTGCACCAAGACGCTTTTGAAAGATGCGGGTCATATGGCTCTGGTCGGAGAATCCGCATTTTGCCGCGATGTCCTTGATAGGAAGGGCGGTCTTGGAGAGTAGGTGTTTTGCACAATCGAGACGTCGATCCACGACATAACAGTGTGGTGCGCTCCCGAAGCGTAGCTTGAACTGCCGGAGGAAATGCGAGGGACTCACCCGCGCGACCCCTGAAAGTTCCGCAAGCGAAAGCGGTTTGTCGATGTTGAGCTCGACGTATTCCGCGACCAGTTTGGCCTGCAGGTGCGACAGCCCGGCCGCAGGCCGGTTATCGTGAAATGCGACGTACGCATACTTTCGCAGGATCTGGACACATAGCTGCGTGGTCATCGCGTCGACGAACAGGCCGCCGCCAACATTGCTCGCCTTTGCCTCCTCCGCCAATGCGACGATCCCTCCAAGCAAGGCGGGATCGTCAACCTTGAGCACATCCTGAAGCCGCACGTCGGCGATGTCCCGGTCGAAGACTTCCGCGCAGACTGTTGCCAGCGCGTCTCGAGTGATATAGAGGTGAATGACTTCGATATCGCTGCCCCAATGCCAGTGCGACTCCTCCGCCCGCGTCAGACGGGAGATATTGCCCGGCACTGGAAATCCGCGCGACCATTTTGCCGTTGACCTTGCGATCCATCGTCGTGGGTCCCTGACGATAGGCGATGAAGACAAAATCCCGCATCGCGGGGACAAACACATCCGAAGGTGCGTACTGGTACGCGCGGATTGTTGCATTGCGCCAGCCCACCTGATCACTTGCCAGCACATTCTTGCCGGGAACCCAACGTGATACATCGTCGGGCCGCAGAAGCTCAGCCATCGTCTCCTCCAGCATATGTGCCATCTATGTGGCACATTCATCAATATCAACTACCGCGCCGGTACTACTCAACCCATGCACCAATCGAACGATTACCCCGTGTTGGGCTTGTCTCCGCTTTGACTGGCCGAGTTGGCAAAGCCAGCCGCTACAATCGCTTCGCTCGCATCCAGTCTTTCCCATGGGGTAGCACCACCCCCTACCGCAATTAGCTCGGCACATGCTCTGGAAATCAGGCGAGCCCCGTCCGCAACCGCCATCGCCTGCTCTGCCGTACGACCGAATTTTCTGTCGTAAGAGATTGAGATCAGAATGCTTCGTCCGTCGCGTGGCACTTCGACTAAGCGCCCTTGCGCGCGTCGGTTGCAACCGGCGCCGAATCATTCGGCTGGTAGAAGTAGCTCCGGTCCACTTTCCCGATCAGCCGATCGCCAAGCTCGGCGGAGAATTTCAGTAGCATGGGCAGCGGGCGATGATGAATGCTCAGCTCAGCGATCTCACCCTTCTCGTTCATGGTCAGCACCGTGACACCCGACAATTCCAGCCCGCTATAAGTGCGCGCCTCCCATTCCAACCAGGTCCTTCCGTCAGTCTTAGCCTGGTCTGTAAACACGAGATGTTCGTAGCCCGCGCTGGCACCCGCCATCACGGCCTTTACCAGGTCGCGGCCTACAATCGGCCTGACGAGTGCGCTCGCAATGAATCGCACATCCGGAGCAAGTGCCGCTTCAAATGCAGCGGCGGCATTTTTGGTGAACGCGTCCGTCCAGGATTGGCCCTGGACAGATCTGCGAACTTCTGTTTCCATTTTTCTCCTCCTATGGAAATAGAACTGTCTGCCGGTCAATTATTGGTCCGTTGCCCGGGCGAGCTCAGCGATGAAATCAGTCAGTAGTTCGGCGACCTTAGTCGGTTGCTCGACATGAGGCCAGTGCCCCACCTCAGGGATAAGGACCGTCGACGCCTTGGCGAACCTGGGGCTGACCATCGATTCGATCAATTCTGGGGTGACGAAGGCATCCTCCTCTCCTCCTGCAATTAGTACAGGATTCCTGAATTTGCTCTTGTCGTTCCCTGACAAATCTCCGGCGCTCCATGCATCAAAGAGTGCGTGAGCCGTCTCGGGACGGACCTTCATGCCCACAGTGACTAGTTCGTCAATGATGCCTTCCGCATGGCGTCCCGCAAATTGCCTGCGAAGCTGGCGCTGCGCCGCGGGGTCGCCCCCTAGCGCACGCATTTGTGCCGCGATCTCGTCCGGCATTGGGAGACCGCCCAAGGGCACTGGCGTGAGAAGCATCATTGCAATCACCTGATCCGGCAGTGCCGCTGCGACCAGTTCGGCAATCTGGGCACCCATGCTATGCCCAACCAGCAATACTGGCCCCGAAATATTGTCGAGTATCGGCACCACCTCTCCGGCAAGGCGCGACAGGGTGAACGGTTCGGATGCCGCTGCGCGTGTGCCCATTCCGCTGAGATCCGGCGCCACACAGACGATGCCAAGCTTTGTGAGACGATCCATCACCGGTTGCCATAGCCGGCCTTCATCCAGGAATCCGTGGATGAAGACTACCGACACATCTTGGTTCTTCCTGGCAGCGACAGTGCCTGTGGTTCGAGATTGAGTCGTGCTTCCGGCCGCACTCGGTTTCATTGCCATAGTCCCTCCTTCATTTTTGCGCCACACGTTGTTGCGCTTCTCAACGTCAAGGTTCACAATAGGTGAACATTCACCTATATGTCAACACGGAGTTGATCGCATGGTTAGCAAAACAGATGTTTCGTTTCTGGCCGACGGTAACGTCAACATCGGGGCATGGCTTTTTGTGCCGGACGGGCCAGGCCCACATCCTGCCATCACGATGGCACATGGTTATGCCGGTACCAAGCACCATGGCATTGAGCAGTTCGCCCAGGTCTTTGCCGAAGCGGGATTCGTCGTGCTTTTGCATGATCATAGGAATTTCGGCGAGAGCGGCGGCCAGCCGCGTGGTGATGTGGATCCCTGGCGGCAGATTGCAGACTGGCGCCGGGCCATTTCGTATCTGGAATCGCGCCCGGAAGTGGATGCAGCACGGATCGGCCTGTGGGGAACGAGCTATGCCGGCGGCCACGCGCTCGTACTGGGAGCGACGGATCGACGTTTGCGATGCGTTGTCGCGCAAGTGCCTACGATCAGTGGATACGAGCAAGGTCTGCGACGCATTCCGCCGGATGCCGTTGCCGCGCTGGAAGAAGCGCTGGCTGAGGATGATCGGGCGCAACTCCGTGGCGAACCACCACGCTACCAAACGATTGTCAGTGCCGATCCCGCAGTACCTGCCGCATACCGCTCACAGGAGTCCATAGACTTTTATCTGCAACCGGTCCCCGAGGGCATTTGGGAGAACGAAGTCACAGTGCGCTCGACTCGCGCTGCACGAATGTATGAACCGGGTGCCTGGGTTTCACGCGTGTCGCCGACACCACTGATGATGATCGTTGCCAAGGAGGACCGCGTCACGCTTACAGACCTTGAACTCGCCGCCTATGAGCGTGCGCTCGAGCCTAAGCAGCTCGTACTGGTTCCCGGCGGTCATTTCGACCCGTATCTCAGCCAGTTCGAGCTAGCAAGCGATGCTGCGCTCGAATGGTTCAGCAGACACCTTTCCTAATGTCACACAATATTCGGAGGGCACAACAGTGAACCATCTCAACCTCAGCATCCAGGGCGCCAGCGCGACGATAACCTTGACCAATCCACCGCAAAATCGGCTGGGCATTCAGATGCTCGAAGAGCTCGAGGCCGCAGTCGACGCCATCGCGAACAGCGGTGTGAGAGCCCTGCTCATCCGCGCGGACGGACCGGACTTCTCCTATGGAGGCGACATCATGCCGTGGGCCGGCATGAAAACCTGGAACCTGCGCGCCCTCTTCCAGCGGTATATGACCGTTTTCAATCGGATTGAAAGCCTGCCCTTCCCGACCGTTGCAGCTGTCCGGGGTATCTGCTTCGGTGGCGGCTTTGAGCTGGCCCTGCGCTGCGACATCATCCTCGCGGCCAGTTCCGCCAGGTTTGCCCATCCGGAGCAGTCTTTAGGCATCACCACGCTGATTGGCGGTGTCTACCGTGTGGCTGAGCGTGCAGGGCGCGCGTTTGCCGCCGAACTCGCCTTCACGTCCGATCCGGTTGACGCAGCAACGTTGCTTCAACGCGGCGTCGTCAATCACGTCGTTGCGGAGGAGGTTTTGGACGAGGAAGCCGCTGCGCTTATCCGGCGTTTTGCAAAGGGACCGACCCGGGCTCACGCCGCCCACAAGGCAGTGCTGCGCCTGTGGGCATCGGGCGGCGTTCAGGCCGCCGACGAAGCAATCTTCGACATTCAGATGCCCCTGTTTGACACTGAAGATACCAAGCGCGGCCTGCAATCCGCGATGGACGCGCTATCGAGGGGCGTAAAGCGGCCGGTACTTGACTTCGAAGGTCACTGAATCGGCAACTGCACTAGTCGCGATACCGCGGCGCACGGCGCTGGACGCATCCCATGCGTTCAGCGCCCTCCCTGGCGCCTATTCGACGCAAAGTTCGGTATGCGTGACTTCGGACATCACCTTGCGCATCTCGCGCGCCTTGCTCTTGCCGAACCGTGACTCGAACTGCGCCTGGGCTTTCGCCCAGGCAGTCTCCCCTTGCCGAACGCTTGCGACCCCGCTCTTCGTTAGCGTCACGATGCGGGAACGTCTGTCCTCGGGATCTACTTCGATCGCCACCAAGCCATCGCGTTGCAGGGGTTTTACATTGTGTGTCACCGTCGTCCGGTCCATAACCATGACTTCAGCCAGCGCATTGATAGTCATCGGGCCCTGTGTCGACAGCGACCGAAGAATGATGTACTGCGTACCGCGCAAGCCGACCTCGGCAAGACAAGCGTCATAGAAGCGGGTCATGTGCCGTGCGGCTTTCCGGATCGCGGTGCAATTGCACGGGGTGACCTCTAAGGAAGTATCGTTCGCCATTGTCATCTCCGTCGGCACGCCCTTCGTTCGAAAATAGGGGCATACGCACATATTAGCACTTCCGGCGACGCGCGCCACCGAGCGGCATCGCCGCAAAAGAAGCCACCGCGAGGACCGTTTGAACTGGTCGCGGCGCGCTTGCCTGAGCGCTCGCCATGCTCACCTCGGCCACGCATTGATCGCACACGAGTGCGCCGAGTGTCTCCAGTGAGTTGATGACCGCGCTTTCTGATTAGTGTTAGCGCGTCGCAGCCCTGCGGAAATCGGAGGGCGTCACACCGGTCGCCTTCTTGAATGCGGTGCTGAAGTGCTGAGCATGGCTGAAGCCGCACTCCAGCGCGACTTCGGTTGCGGTGCGACGGGAATCCAGGAGGAACTCCTTGGCCCGCTCGAGACGCAGACTGTACACAAAGCGCAAAGGTGTCTGCCCAGTGCTTTCCCGAAAAGCACGCATGAAATGCCGCGGACTGACACCGCCAACTTCCGCCAAGCCCTCGATCGTGAACGGCCTCGACAAATCGGCCTCGATGTAGTCGATAACGCGCCGCAAGCTGCTAGGTGCGAGGCCACCGCACGGCCGAACGGGGGCTGCCTGGCTGCCGTCGACTCGCGCCAGGAGGGCGAGTGCCTGCATTGCCCAGCCCTCAGCGAACAAGCCGTAAAGGCTGTCTGCATTACGCGCCTCACGGCATAGGACCGAAAGGCTACGTTGCAGATCTTCGTTGCCGAAGGCAATCAGTGGTCGATTGAAGTGGCAGCCAGCGTCGGATGCAACGGTCGGGTCGAGGAAGACCACCGTGTAGTCGAAGTAAGGGGCTACGTCGAACTCGCCTTCGACTGAAGTCAAGGCTGGAAAAAGCGCAAGGTTTGTACTTTGTTTTATTCCCGAGTGGATGCGGCGGCCGTCGAGCCCTAGATGCAACTCTTCGAGGCCGTTCCGAAACCAGAAGAGCGCGAGCCGCGGTTGACGAAAACGCCAAAAGATGGGCTCGGTCGCTCGGCGCGCGAGGATTTCAACATGTGTGGTGCGCGAGTCAAGAATGGTGCCGGAGACGAGTTCGCCCCCAACCTCGCGATATTCAGCTTGTGAGTCTAGGCAAGCATGCATTGCTTACTTCCGCTTCGATCCTGCGTCCAATCTATCGGTGTGCGTGCGGCTTCTCCCTTTTGCAAGCGAATCAATGGCTGGTGAATACCCCCTTGTCAGGCGGGTCGCCGACGCCTGGACGTCAACCTCGTTCGCTCGCGCGGATTGTTCCGCGCGAACTCATTCATCGCCGCCAGCAGCTTGTTCAGCTCGGTCAGCACGCCAGAGATCGCGCGTGTGCTCAGGCGGCCTTGTCGGGCACGCGGTAGCGTTCGAGCCAGTACGCGTATGGCGCGGGCAGCGTCATCCACGACGGACGCTCTACGCCGAGCTGCTTCGCCGCGTAGTACGGCCAGTGCGGATCGGCAAGATGCGCGCGGCCGACCATCACGAGGTCGAGCTGCTGCTCGGCGACGACGCGATTGGCGAGTTGCGGCGTGTCGATGCCCCATGCGGACGACACCGGCAGGCCGGCCTCGCGGCGCACGCGTTCCGCGATCGGTGCAAGGAACGCCGGGCCCCACGGAATTTGCGCATCGGGCGTCGAGAAGCCGACCGACACGCTCAGCATGTCGAGCCCTTCCTGCTTCATCCGCTGCGTGAGCGCGATCGCCTCGACGAGCGTCTCTTCGTCGCGGCCGTCGGATTCGATTACGCCGAGACGCGCGGTCAGCGGCAGATGCTCGGGCCATACCTGACGGACGGCCTTCAGCGTATCGACGAGGAAACGGCCACGGTTTTCGGCCGACCCGCCGTATTCGTCGTCGCGCTGGTTCGAATGCACCGAGAAGAAGCTCTGGCCGAGATAGCCGTGCGCGAAGTGCAGTTCGAGCCATTCGAAGCCCAGGTCGCGCGCGCGCTTCGCCGCTGCGACGAAGTCGGCCTGCACGCGGGCGATGTCGTCGCGCGTCATTTCGCGCGGCACCTTCGGCAGATGTGCGCCGAACGGCACGGCCGACGGCGCGATGGTCTGCCAGCCGCGCGGGTCGCCGTCCGCGATGTGATCGTCGCCTTCCCACGGGCGGTTCGCGCTCGCCTTGCGGCCCGCATGCGCGAGCTGGATGCCGGGCACCGCGCCGGCCGCCTTGATCGCCGCGACCGACGGCGCGAACGCGTCGGCCTGGGCATCGGTCCACAGCCCGGCACAGCCCGGCGTGATGCGGCCTTCCGGCGACACGGCCGTCGCCTCCGCGACCACGAGGCCTGCGCCGCCGCGCGCGAGGCCGGCCAGATGCACGTGATGCCAGTCGTTGACGACGCCGTCTTCGGCGACGTACTGGCACATCGGCGGCACCGCGATACGATTGCGCAGCGTGACATCCTTGAGTTTGAACGGTTCGAACAGGGCAGACATCCACTACTCCTTTTCTTTGTTATCCGAAACGAATGAACAATCCGCCGTGCGGCACGCATGGCGGAGCGATCGAGGAGCCAGCCGTTCGGGCCGACTGCACCCGGCGACGAAAGTGGCCTCAGGTGCCAAAATAGGTGAACATTCACATATGTGTCAACACAGAGTTTCCCGTACCGCATAGCCCATTCCGGACTGAGCAGTTGCACGAGCGTGCCAATGCCTTGCGGATGTATGGATTGCCGGCGCACTGGAGCGAGATCGCGAACGCGTCATGGACCGATCGCCTCGTGCATCGGGCCGTGGTCATCGCGATCGAGGGCAAGCCTTATCGCGTCAACGAAGCGCGCCAGCGGGCCGAGCAGCGAGCGAAGAAGCGTAACGCTGCGCGCCGGAGTTTGGCGGCCTGTTTGATCCCCTCTCACGTGGCGTCCACGTTGTGGGTCCCGCGCGTGCGTCGGGGGGATATGACCCTTCTGAAGTATCCCACTGTAAAGTTAGTGGCAAGGCGGCAGGAGAAACCTTGTCATGAAGAAGTCGCGGTTCAGCAAAGAGCAGATTATCGGGGCGCTAAAGGAAGCCGATGCAGGCATGAAGGTCGCGGACCTGTGCCGCATGCAGGATGCTCTCGAAAAAAGGTAAGTTCGCCCACGCAGCGCCAAGATGTTGTGCAACAGGTGATTGAGCAGCACGACTATTCGGAGCGTGCGCGCTCATTGGCCCAAATCGCCGAACGTTCCTGCGCCGGCGCAGCCTGAGGCCGACCATAAAGTGCGGCAACGGCTGCGCGAGCTGGCACAGGAGCGGCCACGGCTTGGCTCGCCCTGCCTGCGTCTTGCTGCGCCGGGAGGGCCTGGTCCAGAACCACGAGCGCACTGAGTGGCTGTACCGCGAAGAAGGTCTATCGCTGCGCCTGAAACGTCGAAAGAAGCGCCCGAGTTATCTACGCGTGGTAATGCCGGCACCCAATGGCGCCGACGAAAGCTGGACGATGGATCTATGGTCCACTTGCAAACCGCAAGCGCAGACTGGTGGCGATAGACGACTCGCGTTTATCTATCCGGCCTATAGCGATCCGATCGAAGCCGGATCCGGCCTGCATGATGTAGTCGCACGCTTCCGTCCCAATTAGTGGCGCGGCATGATATCTGCCGGAAGTTCATACGGATTTGGGGAAGCGACGGATGGTCGTTTGCGCCATGCTGATTGGCTGCGCGAGCTGCGGAAAGAAGCGGCATCGAGGGTAGCGATCCGTCTGGTATGCGTCAGGTGTGATAGTGCAGGTTAAACTCCGCGCCGCTTCGCATGACAGCCCATGCAATGCGTACGTGAGCCGGCCAGAGTTTCATAGACACTCACGAGCCGTTTAGCACATAGCGCCGTTCAAACTCAACGGGTGACAGGTCGTCAGCGAAACCATGTCGACGAACGGGGTTGTAGAACATCTCAATGTAATCGAACACGTCCGTGGTCGCCATCGCTCGCGTCGGATAGATTCTCCGTTTGATTCGTTCCTTTTTCAGCGCACTGAAGAAGGGAATACAGATCCATGACTGCCGCCAGATACAGCCAACCCTCGTAGGTCCGGATATAAGTGATATCCGTTACCCAGGGCCCTGTTCGGCGCATCGGGCGCGAGGTCTCGATTCAGGACGTTGGCCACAACGCCGACCGGACCGCCGCGATAGCGTGGTTTGCTGCCATAGCCAACCTCGGCGCGCAAGCCCTCGCTCTGCATCAGCCGGAGTACGCGGTGGCGGCTGCACGATCCCCGGTGCCGGGAAACCGGGGTTCAGTCTCGCCGATCACGAGATCGAGCTCGGCCTCGGCATCCACGGCGAGAAAGGCGTCGAACGCACCGTGCCGCTGCCGGCCGACGCGCTTGTCGACACGCTGCTGTCGAGCATCGTCGCCGATCTCGTGCTCGATCGCGGCGAACGCGTCGCGCTGTTCGTCAACGGTCTCGGCGCGACGCCGGACATGGAGCTGGCGATCGTGCTGCGAGCCGCGTACGACAACTTGAGCCGGCGCGGCATCACGGTCGCGCGCGCGTGGGCCGGCACGTTCCTGTTCGCGCTGAACATGCCCGGCTGCTCGATCTAGCTGCTGCGCTTGAACGACGAACGCGCCGCGCTGCTCGACGCGCCGACGCAGGCACGCGCATGGCCTGGCGGCGGCGCGGTCAATCCGCAGATTCATCTGGCCGCGGCGGCCACGCACGACGAGCCGCTGCCGCCGCTCGACGCGGCCGGTCGCTCGTGGGCCGCGCGGCTGCAGCCGGCGCTGCATGCGGTCGCGCTGGCGTTGATCGACAACGAACCGACACTGACGGAACTCGACACGGCCGCGGGCGACGGCGACCTCGGCGCAAGCATGTATCGCGCCGCGCAGGCGATCCTCGCGTTGCCGGAAGCCGCATACGCCACGCCGGCCGGTACGCTCGCGGCGCTGGGCGCCGCGTTGCGCCGCGCGATCGCGGGGAGTTCGGGACCGTTTTATGCGACCGCGTTGGTGCGCGCGTCGCGACGCCTCGCCGCCACCGCCGAGCCGTCGGCGCGCGACTGGCCGCGGCGTTCCGTAGCTCGGTGGATGCCATCGGCGAACTCGGCGGCGCACGCGCCGGCGACCGGACGATGCTCGACGCACTGGTGCCGGCCGCCGCTGCGTTCGACCGCGCCCTTGACCACGATCGCGCCCCCGCGAGCGCATGGGCGGCCGCGGTGGAGGCCGCGGAACACGGTGCGCAGCAGACGGCCGGCATGACGCCGCGCGCAGGGCGGGCGAGCTATCTCGGCGAACGCGCGATCGGCACGCCGGATGGCGGCGCGGTGGCGGTCGCGTGCTGGTTGCGCGCGTTGCTGCCGCATATTCGCTAGGCACCGATTCGGGCGATGCGCCGGCCTCGCGAGCCGGCCTGCCGGGCCACCGCGCCGCCGCGCCGCCGCGTCGTCCTCCACGGCACGGGGAAAACCCCGATCCCCAATATCGTCCTATGACATCCGGCCTCGCTAATTGGCGGGATTACTTTGATCCTCGTCGGCGCCCGCCCGGGCGCATGCTGATAACGAGGATCCCTCATGCGATACGTGCCATCGTGGACTTCCGTTTCC
>Ga0207667_10000993_pt1 | contig 36313 bp, 32 predicted proteins | sample KBSCornC52_FD_184301 | JGI IMG/M metagenome (GOLD analysis project Ga0207667, IMG submission 184301) | Corn rhizosphere microbial communities from Kellogg Biological Station, Michigan, USA - KBS Corn C5-2 (SPAdes) (version 2) | ecosystem: Host-associated > Plants > Roots > Rhizosphere > Soil ...
AAATATGCTGGTAAATGCCTATGGCAAAAACATCTACCCTACCCCTGTTGAAAACACCTACCTGAAAAGCCCTAAAATTGAGCAGATATTTCTAATTGGCGATAAACGCGAATACATTACCGCCATTGTTGTGCCCGGAAAAGAAACCCTGCAGGAAGCATTTAACCTAAGCAACGAATATTTTGAACGCCATGAACAGTTTATTGATGACAAAGAGATTGTTGACTGGATTGGCCAGGATATAAAAAAACTATCCAACGAACTGGCAAAATTCGAACGCATCAAAAACTTTAAGGTAAAACGCAAACCATTCAGCATTGAAGATGGCGAGATTACCCCTACCATGAAAGCCAAACGTAAAGTGATCGAAAAGAAATACGCTGGCCCGATTGACGAAATGTATTTGCAAGAAGCAGAGGCTGATTGATTTGAAAATTGAGTGATTTGAAAATTTGAAAATAAAAAAAGCGACTGCCAAAACTAATACATGCTGAAAGAAATATTTGCCATTGGCAGTTACCCGGGCTTATCATTAAATACCGAACGTTCGGCGCTAACGAAAGCGCTGACAGTGCTTAAAGTTTACGGCTGTATAATTTTATACCTGCTGGCAATAGGGCCAATTACCTACCTGGCTGATTATTGCGTCACCCACCTGTTCCATCATCCGAGCATATCGCATGCGGGTTTCGAGAGCATCCGGAAGATGATAAAAAAGATTGGTTATACACCCGCGGTAATTTACATCTGTATCATCGGTCCTATTTTGGAGGAAACTATATTCAGGCTGCCCTTATCGTTCAAAAGGGTACATATTGCTATCGGAATTGCTGTTGGAATTCTACTGCTTACCAGTCCTATACCTTTTGTTAAAAACCTGTCGCATGATGTAGGTTTGGGTTATGCTTTGGCAATCAGGATAGCCGTTTCAGCTCTGATTTGTTTTATCGTGGTGATGCTGTTGCCGGCCGGTTTCGAAATTGCCACGCGCTACAAAAAACCGATCATTATTATTTCAATCGTGCTATTTGGGTTGATGCACATTTTCAACTACGTGCCGCTGCAATGGCAACTCATTTGGCTATACCCTATATACGTTTTGCCGCAACTGGGAATGGGTGTGGCATTGACATACGTTCGGTTCAAAAATGGCTTTATTTGGGGCATTGCGCTGCATTGTTTAATCAACTCCGTATCCATGGGGCTTTCGTCGGTTGCTACAAAAGCCGCGAAACAGCTGCAACATCAGGCCGTTGGCAAAAAAGACACTAAACAAGCACGATATACGCTTCCTATAAAAATCCCATTATTTCACTGATATGCTCCACGCTCCTGAACCGTACATCATCAATGGTATCCTCGATATGCTCGTGTGCCCAGGTAATATGATACGGTACGTGAACGCCATATCCACCTACATTTAAAACCGGCAAAATATCGCTCTTTAGTGAATTACCAACCATCATCAACTCGCCGGGCTGAATATCCAGGTGACGGATCAGCTTCAGGTAATTGGCATCGTCTTTTTCGCTCATAATTTCAATATGGTGAAAGTAATGGCTGATGTTTGATTTTTTTAGTTTTCGCTCCTGGTCAACCAGGTCGCCTTTGGTAGCAACTACCAGCCTGTATTTGCCTTTCAAAGCCTGCAGCACCTCCTCAACGCCGGCAAGCAACTCAATAGGCTGGTTCATCATTTGCTTCCCCAGCTCCACTATTTTGCCTATCACTTCAATACTTACGCGGTTATCGGTAACTTTTAGAGCAGTTTCAATCATCGATAATACAAAACCTTTTATACCGTATCCGTAAAAGCTTAAGTTCTCGATTTCAATCTGCAGCAGGTCGCGCTCCAGGCTCCGCTGCGAGGCAAACTCGCCCAATAACTCATAAAACTGCTCTTCGGTATGCCTAAAGTAGGGTTCGTTAACCCAAAGGGTATCATCTGCGTCGAATGCAATTACTTTTAAGTTCATGACTGTTCAAGTATCTTTAAAAAGTCTTCTGCCGTTATAATAGTTACTTTCGGAAACGACAGTTGTTTTAATATATTAAAATGAGCATCATTCGTAACCAAATAATCAGCATTTCCGGCAACGGCTATATCAAAAAACTTATTGTCATCCGGGTCTTGCTTTATTGCATTCCATGAGTAGTAAATTTGCTGATAAAAAACGTTCGAAGATTCCATTATAATCTCTATCACTATATCAGAGGCGCCTTTTGCAGACCTTAGTTGCAGAATCTCTTCGTATTCATAAACAATCTCATCGGAAATTATAAGTGTGTATTTTTGAGAAATAAAGGATTTCCAAATGTCGGCATAATTGCTCCTCCTGCCAATTGCCGCTACCAGAATATTAGAATCTAATACAATCTTCATTAAAGCCTGGAAGAATTGCTTCGAAAATGCTGGTTAATTATCTGATCATAATGATTCTCGGAAATGTCATTTTCGTTCTCCCATTCTTCCATGGTCTCGTCAAGTTGTTTGGCAAGCAACTCAACAGCAAGCTGTCTTATTTGAGTAAAGGAGCCCTCGGGCATTGGATTTTTGAACAGGCGCAACATAAGCAACTGTTGCTCATTTAAAGAATCGTGTATAAATTCTTTTGTTTCCATAACACAAATATAACAATTTGAATCCATTTAAAATATTTACTAATTCCGGGATCGGCATTAAATCCGCCCATACACTCTTCAAATTTCACTTCGTTCCGACTTTTTTAAACTAATCTCTAATCTCTATCAGCTAATCGCTATTTTTGCACCTCAAATAAAAATATGAGTATTGCCCTATCCGAACAGGAAATTTTACGCCGCGAATCATTACAGCAACTTCGTGCTTTAGGTATTAACCCCTATCCGCCCGAAGAATATAAGGTAACTGCCTTTGCACAAGAGATCGCCGATAATTTTGAACGTTTTCCTGAGACTTTTACCAGCGTAACCGTTGCCGGCCGCATCATGAGCCGCCGCATTATGGGCAGCGCATCATTTGCCGAGTTACAGGATTCGACCGGCAGAATACAGATTTATCTGAAACGCGATGATATTTGCCCCGGCGAGGATAAAACTTTATACAATACAGTATTTAAAAAACTGCTCGATTTGGGCGATTACGTTGGCGTTAAAGGCTACGTTTTCATCACTCAAACAGGCGAAATTTCTGTCCACGTACAGGAGTTAACGCTGCTGGCAAAATCGTTAAAACCGTTGCCTGTTGTAAGGCGCGATGAAGAAGGCAATATTTTTGATGCCTTTACTGATCCTGAGCAGCGCTACCGCCAGCGTTATGTAGACTTGACCGTTAATCCCGATTTTAAACAAATATTCATCAAGCGCTCAAAAGTGATCAGCAGCATGCGCGATTACTTTAACAAGCAGGGCTGGCTGGAAGTGGAAACGCCGATACTGCAGCCAGTACATGGCGGTGCAGCTGCGCGTCCGTTTGTTACGCACCATAATACCCTGGATATGCCTTTGTTTTTACGCATAGCCAACGAGTTGTATTTAAAGCGCCTGATTGTTGCGGGGTTTGATGGCGTTTATGAGTTTGGTAAAATGTTCCGCAACGAAGGCATGGACCGCACCCATAATCCTGAGTTTACCAGCATGGAAATTTATGTAGCCTATAAAGACTACAACTGGATGATGGCCATGGTTGAAGAGTGCCTGGAAACTGTTACCAGGGCCGTTCACGGTATTCCGGTGGTACAGGTGGGTGGCAATGAGATAAACTTTGCCGGGCCTTACGAAAAACTTTCGATGTACGATTCGATATTGAAATATACCGGTATTGATGTTTCTGCAATGGACGAAACTACGTTGCGGACGACCTGCGGAGAACTCGGCATTGAGGTAAATGATACCATGGGCAAAGGCAAACTGATTGATGAAATCTTCGGTGCAAAAGTTGAGGCCAATTTGATACAGCCAACCTATATTACCGATTATCCTATCGAGATGACTCCGCTTGCCAAAAAGCACCGTACCACTGCAGGCCTGGTTGAGCGTTTTGAGCTGTTTGTTAACGGCAAGGAGATAGCCAATGCCTATTCGGAATTAAATGACCCTATTGACCAGCGCGAACGCCTGGAAGAACAACTGATACTGGCCGGCCGCGGCGACGACGAAGCCATGGCTATGGACGACGACTTTTTACGCGCATTGGAATACGGTATGCCGCCAACATCGGGCCTGGGCATTGGCATCGACAGATTTGTAATGCTGATGACCAACCAAAGCACCATACAGGAAGTATTATTCTTCCCCCAGATGCGCCCGGAGAAAAAGGCCAAAGTAGTTACTGCTGACGATTTTATAAATATTGGCGTACCAGCCGAATGGGTTCCGGTTTTAAATAAAATGGGCTTTAATACGGTAGAAGAACTAAAAGCTGCCAACCCCAATAAAGTGTTTAACGACCTGGGCGGGATGCGTAAAAAATTAAAGCTTGAAATCACCATGCCAGGAAAAGATTTGGTGATGAATTGGTTTGTCTAAGATATTTGCAACGACTGACGAAATGAAATTTAGCCGTATAATGTATGTAGAACGTAAAGCTGGCGGAGTAACAGGTGACGCCAGAATTGGAAGAGTGACATTTTCCAGGACGATGCGTTCGATGTACTATGATGGAAAAGAATACCTTAAGGTCAATAATGGATTTAAGTACAACTGTTTAGAAAGAGAAACGGGGGAAGAATACTGGATTTCCGGCTGTAAAGCAAACGGGGATGACACATTGTACGGCGGGAATAAACCGATTCCAATAGATGAGGATGTTAGAGAGGAGTATTGGACTATAATAAGAAAACTACCCGAATTAAAAGATAAGCCGTACTCAAATTAAAATAACCATGGCCGGTAAATACCTTGTGATGAACTGGTTTGTATAGTATTTTGAGACGATCTGCTCATCTAGGTTTCCCACATCAGTTATTAATACCTGTGAAAAACTAATAACCCTTTGAGAATGTGCCTACTATTAACAATTTGTTAATGAAATCATAAAATTGCTGATACTTTGGTATTACTTATGTTGTTTATTATTGCAATAAACACATATAAAAAAGTCATGACCAATTCAATTCTCGAGATAACCGAAAACGAATACCTGATAAAACTGAACCGGAGTAATTTTAACCTGTCGTTTATCAGGAGCCTGCTTAAAATGGTGGAGGTTGCAAACCCATCCGAAGAAAGCTACTACCAACCCGAAAGATATATCGGCGCCAACCAAAATCACTCTTCGGAGCCTGACTATTACAGCTCAATCGAAGAAAAATAAAAGCGACCCGATCATTCGGGTCGCTTTTATTTTTTTGCGTAGTTTCTACGTTCAGTGAATTTCCTTTTGTTAGAATTGACGATAACCGCCCCTTACCACAGTTTGCTTATCCATTTGTGTCATCTGTTGCTTCATCATATTTATCTGGTCGGTAAGCAACTTGTTTTTGTCATCCTTTTTGGCTTCTGTCAAATACATTTGTGCTGCGCGTTTATCGCGCTTCGCCATAGATATGCCTGCCAGGCTAAGCTTAGCCAAAGCTGTATTGTGCGACATTTTCATCCCCAGCGACAAAGCCTTTTTAAAGTATTTTTCCGACTTCAGTGGCGCCTTACGGGTTTCAATCAACCCCATCAGTAAATTGTAATAGCCATGCTGACTTTTTGCCAGTTGTTTTTCGTAATCGGTAATTTTTAACAGCCATGCTTCGGCTTTTTCAGGATTTTCTTTACGCAGAAACCATTGGGTAAGTATCATGTTTTCATTGAAAAAATAGCTACCCAAAATGCATCCTCCAAAAAACAACACCAGTATCCCCCAGCCCCAAAAACCAAAAACACAAAGCGCTACAGCAGCACCTAAAACTACACAGGCAATAATTAACCTTACTATGTTCGACATCGTTTGTAATATTATAAATTAGCACGCAAATATCCGTTTATTTGTACGCTTAATCAACATCTTGGTAAATATTTATGGCGATAGAATTAGAATCTTCGTGGCTACGAGTTTTAGAAAACGAATTTGATAAAGACTACATGGTACGCCTTCGCGCTTTTTTGAAAGAAGAGAAACAGACTGGCCATAAAATCTATCCAAAAGGCGGTGATATTTTTAATGCATTTAATACCACACCCTTTGATAAGGTGGAAGTTGTAATATTAGGGCAGGATCCCTACCACGGCGAAAACCAGGCGCATGGGCTATCATTTTCGGTACAAAAAGGCATAACCATTCCTCCATCTTTACGGAATATTTATAAAGAGCTTTCCACCGATATCCTCGGCTTTGTCACGCCCAACCACGGCGATTTAACCGAGTGGGCCAAACAAGGTGTGTTATTACTGAATGCCAGCTTGACGGTCCGCGAAGGTCAGCCTGGTTCGCATCAAAAAATGGGCTGGGAACAATTCACAGACAACGTAATTAAAACCATATCCGACCAAAAAGAGGGCATCGTTTTTATTTTGTGGGGAGCCTTTGCGCAGGCTAAAGCAGAACTGATTGATCAGAAAAAACACTTCATTATAAAATCACCTCACCCATCGCCATTCTCAGCCGACAGAGGTTTTTTTGGCTCCAAACCATTTTCAAAAACAAATGAGATCCTTTTAAAAGAAGGTAAAAAGCCGATTGACTGGCAAGTGCACTAGAAAGAATCAAGAACCCAAATAAATCACATGATTCTTCTGATGTTCGCTAGATTCCTGGCTCTTGGTTCCTGACTCTTAAATCTAGTATTCCAGCGGTACTATCGGTTCCTTTTTACTGGTCGACATGATCATCATGGTCTGGAAAGTTTTAACCACCGTAATGCGGCTTATCTTTTCCATAATCAGTTGCTCGTACGATTTGATGTCGCGCACATACACTTTCAGTAAAAAATCGCATTGGCCGGTCACGTGGTGGCATTCGGTAACCTCCTTGATGTTTTTTATCTCGTCGATAAACGTTTGAATAGTGTTTTTTTGATGAAAATCAAGCGATATCTGGATGAAGGTTTTAATACCCAGACCCAGCTTTTCCTCGTCCACCAGCGCATGGTAACTCTTAATATACTCAGCATGTTCCAGCTTACGTACACGTTCCAAAGTTGGAGCAGGCGAAAGCCCGATCTCGTTAGAAAGCTGAAGGTTGGTTATCCTTCCATTTTCCTGTAATATCTTCAGGATTTGCAGGTCTATTTTATCTAATTCGGCAGCCATGATAGGGACAAATATAGGATTTTAGTTATTCAACAAAATAAAATTTCTTAAAAAACTCTTTTAGCCGAAATAAATTTTTTTGAATAATAAATTTAGACAAGTCTAAATTTATTATTAGATTTGTATAAATGAATACTTTAGCCGAAGAAAATTACTTAAAATCTATTTACCACCTGTCGCTTAACAGCGTAAGTGTAAGCACCAACCAAATTGCCGCGCTGTTAAATACAAAGGCATCATCGGTTACTGATATGCTGAAAAAGCTTGCCGAAAAGGAATTGATAAACTATACTCCTTACCAGGGTGTGAGCCTTACCGCAGCCGGCGAAAAGATTGCCGTTAACATCATCAGGAAGCATCGGCTTTGGGAATATTTTTTGGTGGAGAAACTGGATTTCAAATGGGACCAGGTGCACGAAATGGCCGAAGAACTGGAACACATTTCATCAAACGAGCTGATTGACCGGTTAGATAAATTCATGGACTTCCCCAAGTACGACCCACATGGTGACCCTATACCCGATTGCAATGGCTTATTTAAACTTCATAACCTTAAACCGCTTTCCTCCATCAGCATTAACGACGGTGGCGTAATTTGCGGCGTGCGCGATCACTCCAAAGCATTTTTACAATACCTTGAAAAGCAGGAACTCACCATAGGTAAATCCATTACTGTGGCTGATATAATTGAGTTCGACCATTCCATGATCCTGCAAACCGAAGACAAAAAAATACAAATAAGCCGCGACGTGGCTAATAATTTACTGATTGCCATATGAGTGCCCCTAATCAATCTTTAAGTAACGTACACAGCTCTATAAAAACAGAAAACAAGATAGGCTGGCGCCGCATACTGGCCTTTGTTGGACCTGCCTACCTGGTAAGCGTGGGTTATATGGACCCCGGCAACTGGGCCACTGACATTGCCGGTGGCAGTGCATTTGGTTACCGGTTAATATGGATATTGTTCGCCTCAAACCTTATCGCCTTGTTATTGCAGTCGCTGAGCGCCCGGCTGGGTATAGTGCGGGGACTAGATTTGGCCCAGGCATCAAAAAACGCTTACCCACGCACGGTAAATTTTTGCCTTTACCTGCTGGCGCAAACGGCCATTATTGCCTGCGATCTGGCCGAAATCATTGGCATGGCGATCGGTCTACAGCTATTATTTCATCTGCCATTAATCTGGGGTGTATCGCTCACCATAACTGATACGGTGCTCATGCTGTTTTTAATGAACCGGGGTATGCGCAAGCTGGAAATATTTATCATGTCGATGATATTTATTGTGGGTATGTCTTTTTTAATCGAGATGTTTATTGTAAGCCCTGATGCTATTGGCATAGCTAAAGGATTTATCCCGCAAAACCTATCAGGCAGCGCCTTGTATATTGCCATAGGCATAATTGGGGCTACGGTGATGCCGCATAACCTGTATTTGCATTCGTCGCTGGTGCAAACCAGGCAAATAACCCGCACCCCAAAGGGCATAAAAGCGGCAATAAAATTCAACCTTTTTGATACTGTTATAGCATTAAACCTGGCTTTTGTGGTCAATGCAGCTATCCTGATATTGGCTGCGGGGGCGTTCTTTAAAAACGGTTTTTACCACGTGGCCGAGATTCAGGATGCTTATAAACTGCTGGCTCATATTTTTGGCAAATTGGCGCCTACGCTTTTTGCCATTGCTTTAATTGCATCGGGACAAAGTTCGACCATCACCGGCACCCTTGCCGGGCAAATTATTATGGAAGGGCACATTAACCTTCGTATCGAGCCCTGGTTGCGCCGTTTGCTCACCCGCGTGCTGGCCATTGTGCCGGCCGTATTTACCATTGTTTATTTTGGTGAATCGGGCTTAGGCAGCCTGATTATCTTAAGCCAGGTGGTGCTGAGCCTGCAGCTCGGCTTCGCGGTGATTCCTTTGATCCATTTTACATCGAGCCGCAAACGTATGGGGCAATTTGCCATCGGCGTAAAAGTAAAAATACTGGCCTGGGCCTGCGCGGCGTTAATTGTGTACCTGAACGCCAAGTTAGTTGTTCAACAACTGGCTGATTGGATAAAGCAGTACCCCTCCGCTACGATATGGATTGATACATTGGTGATACCATTGGTGCTTGGAATAGCGCTGCTGCTGGTTTACGTATTTTTAAGGCCCTTACTATTTAAACATTATGATACACCCGCCCAGGTTCCGCACGGGCTCGCGACCACTATTGAGGATCTTACGCCTGTAGTTTACAAGCATATTGCCATTACCATAGATTTTTCGAAAAACGATACCGAAAGCATCCGGAACGCCATTATGCAGGGGGGCAAAAAGGCCGAATATACACTCATCCATGTGGTTGAAACGGCAGGCGCCCGCTATTATGGCACCGAGGTAATGGACCACGAAACCCAAAGCGATGCCGACAACCTGGATACCTATGTAGCAGCCCTTACTAACCTGGGTTACCATGCAAAAGGCCAGATAGGTTTCGGCAGTGCAGCAAATTCTATTGCTCAAATTGTTAACAACAATGGTATCGACTTTATAGTGATGGGATCGCACGGGCACAAGGCGCTTAAAGACCTCATTTTTGGCACCACTGTTAACTCCGTGCGCCATATGGTGAACGTGCCTGTATTGGTGGTAAAAGCACATTAGTACAGGTCCAAACGCACATTCGCAAAATTCAAGCTAAAATAATTTGCATATTTGCACCCAATAAAGGCACGTGATGAACCAGGATATCTACATAAAAAACAAAAAAGCTTATTTTGAATACCATATACTGGATAAGTACATTGCCGGGATACAATTGCTGGGTACCGAAATTAAATCCATAAGGCAGGGCAAAGCCAATATTAACGATGCCTTTTGCACGTTTATAGGCAACCAGTTATATGTACGCAATCTCCATATTTCCGAATACAGCTTCGGCTCCTTTTATAACCACGAAGCCAAACGCGACCGTGTTTTGCTGCTTAATAAAAAAGAATTAAAAAAACTGCTTACCCGCGGCGAAGAAAAAGGTCTTACTATTGTACCCCTCGCACTTTTTATCAGCGAACGCGGTTTTGCCAAACTGGAAATTGGCTTGGCGCAGGGCAAAAAGACCTTTGATAAACGCGAGACGATGAAGGAACGTGATACGAAGATTGAGTTGAGCAGGGTGTTGAAAGGGTAATTTTGATTTCGGAATTCGGAATTTCGATTTCGGAATTATTAAAAAGAAATCAACTCGAAAATTGCGCTGGGTTTGCGGAAAATCCGAACCCGATAACTATCGGGTCGAAAATCCGAAATTCGACATTCTTACTTCACCACGCCTTATCCCCCAATAATGGCACAAACCTGAAGGTATCCAGCACAATCTTTTCGTGTGTATTCTCACCGGTTTTTAGTATGGTAACCATTTTTTGGGATTTTTGGTCGCCAACGGGTATAACAAGGATGCCACCAATATTCAATTGCTTAATTAATTCATCCGGCACGGTGGGCGCGCCGGCGGTTACAATTATTTTATCGTACGGGGCGCGTTTGGCAATGCCTTTGGAACCATCGCCTAAAAAGAATCGTGCTTTATAGCCTATTTCCGGTAACATATAGGCCGTTTTGCGGTATAACTTTTCTACCCGTTCAATAGTGTAAACAACAGCGCCAAGTTCGGCCAAAATGCAGGTTTGGTAGCCACAACCGGTACCAATTTCGAGCACCTTATCGCCTGCTTTGATGTGTAAAAGTTGAGATTGATAGGCTACCGTGTACGGCTGCGAAATGGTTTGCCCCTCTCCTATCGGGAAGGCAATATCTTTGTAAGCCTGGTTCCAAAACGTCGGTTCAAAAAAATAATGCCTCGGCACTTTACCTATGGCCTTTAACACGTTTTGGTCTTCGATACCTTTTTTTCGTAATTCTTCAACCAATGCTTTGCGGGCGCCTTGTTCGCGGTAACCGTCTTTATATTTTCCGTCCATCTATCACTTCAAAGGTAAACAGGATTTCAAAATTAACAACCCAGCATTCGCAGTTTAAAATCGCTACATTTCATCCTGCTGATTTTAAGCCCCAATTTTTTTCCACACGAATGATTGACAGGAGCGATGGGGTCCAGGAAAACGCCAAACGCCGACAATTACCTTTTGTCCGGCTGCAGGTCCCTGTATTTTTCGAGCAACAATTTAAAAGCTTCCTTATCAACCGGCTTTAAATATTCAGTTTTGCTAACCGGATATTTCGCCAAAAGCCCCGAAGGCCGCACCGGCCGTTTCTCAAATCCGCCACCGCAATTCGGACAAACATTAAACAATACATTGTTGACACAGTCTGCGCAAAAAGTGCATTCAAACGTGCAGATCATTGCCCCGGTGCTATCATTGGGAAGCGCCTTTCCACAATTTTCGCAAATGGGCTTAATCTCAAGCATTTTGTACGCGGCAGGTTGGTTGATGATGAACAGGAAAATTAACAGAATTTGCTATAAAACACAATTTGTTTGCCCTGTGATGAATTTCGTTGGCTTTGTCAATCATCCCAGCATCAGTCACGACAACTGCAGGATGTAATGTAACTTCCGAAAAATAGCCGCTGCCATCTGCCGTTTCTGTCATTGTGCCCGTTGCCTTATCTACGTAGTCAACTACAATAACCCCTGCTTCGGCGCATAAATGTAGATACCATAGCATGTGGCAGGTAGATAACGATGCCACCAGCATTTCTTCGGGATTATACCTTGTTGCATCTCCCCTGAAGGACGGATCCGAAGATCCCGGAATCTCCGGCTTCCCTTCAATATTGATCACATGGTTTCGCCCATAAGCCCGATAACCGCTGGTGCCTGTCCCCAGGTTACCTGTCCAGGTAATGGTTGCTTTGTATTGGTGATTGCTCATATATAACAATTTTAATAGGGATCCACATCCGGTTGAATGATGCTTCCCTTGCTCAATTTAGTGGTTTGAAATTGTGTTATCACGTCCCGTATAATTGCCTTTGCTTTATTGATCGAATCCGCATCCTTTTCAAATTTCAGCATAATCGTTTTAATATAATAATTGCGTATCCGGCCCACCAGCGGGAATTCCGGACCAATTACCCGGTCGCCGAAATGTTTCCGCAGTTCAGCAGCGAGATAAATTGATTGATTATTCACTATTTCCGGATCCTTATGCTTAATATCCAGGTTAATAATCCGGTAAAACGGTGGATATTTAAAGCTTCTCCGCTCTTCCATTTCAGTGAAGTAAAGGTCTGTGTAATCGTTATCAATAACCTGTTTAATTACCCTGTGTTTGGGGTCATAGGTTTGTATCACCACTTTGCCCTGCTTTCCGCGACGGCCCGCCCTGCCACTCACCTGTGCCAGCAACTGGTAACTGCGTTCGTTGGCCCGGTAATCCGGAAATTTAAGCAAGCTATCGGCATTGATAATGCCAATTACCGTAACATCCGAAAAATCAAGACCTTTAGCTACCATTTGGGTACCCACCAGGATGTCGATCTTTTTTTCCTCCAGGTTATTCAGCAATGTTTGTAATGAATTGCGCGAGCGTGTGGTATCCAGATCCATCCGGGCAATACGTGCATCGGGTAATAGCAGGGCCAGTTCGTCCTCCACCTTTTCGGTTCCAAAACCTTTGTACTCCAGGTGCGTTGAGCCGCAGGCCGGGCAAATTTTTGGCGCATCTTCCTTGTATCCGCAATAGTGGCAATGCAGCTTCCCGCTGCTTTTATGAAAGGTGAGGCTAACATCGCAATTAATGCATTTTGGCGTGTAGGCGCATATCTTGCACATCAGCACCGGGGCGTAGCCGCGCCTGTTCTGAAAAAGGATTACCTGTTCCTTATCGGCAAGGGCCTGCCGGATATCGTTCATTAAAACACTGGTAAAATGCGATGTAATGGTTTTGGCCTTAGTCTCTGCGGCAATGTTTACCACTTCAATTTCTGGCAGTTTTACGCCACCAAAACGTTCGGTGAGTTCAGCAAAGCCGTATTTTTTCATGCGGGCATTGTAGTAGCTCTCAAACGATGGTGTAGCCGATCCCAGCAAAACCTTTCCCTTGTGCATATTAGCCAAAAAAATGGCGGCATCGCGGGCATTGTATCGTGGGGCAGGGTCATATTGTTTGTAGGATGTTTCGTGTTCCTCATCCACAATAATCAAACCCAAATCAGCAAAGGGCAAAAATACCGATGACCGGGCGCCTAATACTACTTTATATTCGTTATTGAGTACCTTTTGCCAAACCTCAACGCGTTCGTTATCATTAAATCGGGAATGATAAATACCGATGTTAGCGCCAAAATATAGCCTTAAGCGTTCAATAATATGTGTGGTTAAGGCAATTTCCGGCAAAAGGTATAGCACCTGCCGGCCATTGGCTATCATCTCTTCAATCAGCCTGATATAAAGCTGCGTTTTGCCTGATGAAGTTACCCCATGCAAAAGCACGACATCTTTTTCATCAAACTCAGTTCGTACTTGCTTAAGCACGGCTTCTTGCTGTTCGCTCAGTTCGAAGGTGTTATACTCTTCATTATCCTCGTAGTACAACCTGCTCACATTTTTTTCTTCAATAAAAAAAACTTCCTTTTCTTCCAGCGATTTTATGCTTGCAGCCCCAGCGCCACTTTCTTCTATCAGTTCATTTTTGGATATAGCTTTTTGATGCCTTGCCAGTTTTATATACGCCAGTAATGCGTCCGCCTGTTTAGGCGCCCGTTTTTCAAGGATTCCGAACAATTCCCTCAGGTTTTCCTGGTTATGGTAAATTGGGTTCAAGGTGATAAAAGCCCGGGTACGTGGCTTATACCGTTCGCTCACCTCCTCAGATATATTAATTACATTTTTCTCGAACAGTAATTTCAGTATCGGCATAACCGTTTTTTGCCCCAGCAGTTTTACGATATCGCTCACCGTTAATTCCGGCTGGATATCAAGCGCCTCAACAATCAGGTACTCTTTGTCGTGCAGCGTGGTACGGTCTATTGCATATTCTTTATTAAGTACTATCCTCGTCTCGCTCGCCAGTTTTAGTGCAGAGGGTAGTGCCGCGTTCATCACCTCGCCGGCATTGCACATATAATATTCAGCCATCCATTGCCAAAATTGCAATTGGCCGGCGGTAACCAGCGGACGATCGTCCAACAGCTCGATAACATATTTTGCCTCGTACTTTTCGGGCGCAAGTTTGCCAATGGAAGCTATGATAGCTGTGTAAAGCTTGCTTTTGCCAAATTGCACCACCACCCTTTTACCTATGGCTACCGCTTCGTTCATTTCAAAGGGCACCCTGTAGGTATAATTCCGCGCGATGGCTAATGGAAGTATCACTTCAACAAAAAGCGTCTCACGATCGGTATGGCTTCCGGTGGCAAATTCTAACATGAAATTACGTACTATTCAAAAAAATATATGCAGCTTATTTTCTGCTGCTGCTTCCGCTTGATTGCCCGCGGTCGGTCACTTTCAATGCGGTAACACCCAACACTACCCATCCCGAAATAAATAACAAACCGCCAATTGGCGTTACCGGCCCCAAAATGGGCAGCCAGCCTATGCCAACGTAGTCAATACAGGCCAGCAGGTACAACGAGCCGCAAAACATAACAATACCGGCTGAAAACAGGTAGTAGCAATGGATGAGTGTTTTAGTATTTTGCCTTGTTAAAGTCGACAAAAACAGCAAAGCAAATGCGTGGTAAAACTGGTACTCGACAGCCGTATGCCAAATTTCGAGGTTTTTAGGTGTAAGAACGCCTTGTAAACCATGTGCGCCAAAAGCGCCGGCAATAACGGCAAGCATCCCAAATACAGATGCCGTAATAATTATTCGTTTTTTCATTTGTTAATATAGAAAGGCTAAGATAACCAAATTTGGCACACCCCAAACGGCATTATCAGTTGCGATTGCCAACAAATGCCTTCGGGTTAGCGCAATTAACCCACTATTTAAGTTAACTTTGCGCAGCAGGCAACAATGAGAAAACATATCATCATTACCCTAATTTTGTTGATAGTAACCGCGTACGTAACGGTTGTCTATTTCAAAAATTTAAACCCGCCGGGTACGCATACCAGCCGGGTAATGAGTGTCATACCCGATAATGCTTCCATTATTTTTGAATTTAACAACGATACCAGTTTTTACGATATTTTTAAGGACAGCAAATTATTCAGGGCCTTTACCGGCAAACAAACGCTGGGCGAATTGGATACCTTGCGGCAACAGCTATTGCAAAATTCCTTCCTGGCAAAATACTTTGATGGACAAAATATTTACATTTCGCTGCATCCATCGGCAAATCATACGCTTTCGCAATTGCTTACCGTATCGGCAACCAAAGGCTTTGGCCCCATGGTTATTAATCAACTGGCCAAACAGCCCAATACCGGTTTGGTTATCACCCCGCTGATCAGTGCCGGTAAAAAGGGCTACAACATCTACATATCAGCATTAAAAAAACGTTTTTATGTGATTTACAAAGAGGACAACACGCTTTCGGGTAGTTTTTCAAAAGAGACTGCCGACCTGAGTGCCGCGTACCAAAGCAAAAAAAACGAGTCGACCTTTGTATTGTTACCCGAGCAGCAAAATGCCAACTCGCTGGCCAACATTTATGTTAACTACAGCCAGTTAAATCCCCTGGCCGATGTGCTTTTGGCCAATAAAAACTCCGATATTTTTAAAAGCGTCAGGCTGTTGCCCGGCCTGGCGGCATTAACTTTAAACTACCGCACCGATGCTTTGATGTTTAACGGCGCCACGTCGGTGCTTTTAAACAAACCATCAAGCTATTTAAACCTGTTTACCAACCAGCGGCCGGTGATTAATCATTTAAAAGATATTTTTCCGTCGACAACAGCGTATAGCACTAATTTTTCCGTTTCAGATCCGCTAAAGTTCGGCGCCGACTTGTCGCTGTGGTATGCAAAAGCCGGACTTAAAAACGAAAAAGACAAAGTATTTAACAAAATAAAAGCGGAGACGGGCAGTAACCTGCAAAACGATTTCAATAAACTGCTAGGCAATGAATTTGCCATTGTTACCACAAAATATTTCGAAAAGCTTGCCATTGTTTCGGTAAAAAACGGCTCCAAATTAAATTTACTACTGGCCAATATCAGCAAAAACGTAACCGAAAACTCGGGGCAGTTTAGCTATGATAAAATCCCCTTCTTTTTGCTGGGCGATGCTTTTGGCGTTTTCAAACACCCCAATTATTTAATAATCGACAATTATTTAATATTGGCAGATAGCCCCGGCGAACTAAAAAGTTATTACGACAGTTACATTAACCGGAAATTTTTAAGCAAGAATGAGCAATACACCCAGTTCGACAACTTGCTGGCGGCACAAAGCAACGTTTCGTTTATAATGATATTTAAAAATGCGGAGCCCATATTTAAACGCGACCTTAACCCGGTGTTTTACAACTACTTTGAGGAAGACGAGCCAGGATGGAAGGACTTTTACGGGGCCGCATGGCAATTTTCATCCGCCGACAAAAACTTTTACACAAATTTTTCTGTCAGGCTCAGCAACGATTCGCTAACAGTTAAAAATTAACCATTGTATACAACTATAACGCGCTTATTACGTTAAAATGGTTAATTATTAATTATATTTCAGATAATCATTTTTGAGTTTTATCTTTAAGACGGATTATTGAAAGCTCAGGCATTAATTCTATATATGAAGCATTTTTTACTTGTTCTGTTATTTTTGTTGTTCTCTTCTACCATTTTTGCCCAGCAATTTTCCCAATACAACACCGGCACTTTATATGATTCGTTCGAAAACCCGTCGCAACGGGCGTTTATTCCTGACACCAGCAAAATGTACGCGTCCAATTTCCTGCTGCCAAACTTCAATCTTGATTTTTTTACCAGCGGCGATGCACAGGCCACGCTGAAGAGCCGTCTGTTTTTAAACAAATATAACAATGCCGCTTTACAAATTGGCAAACAGCGGTATAACCGGGTAGACGAAAACGTAAATGCCTATATCCTGATGTTAAAGATGTTTTCGAGCCTTAATGGCGATACGGAAATGGGCTTCTCGTGGCAATTAAAATCCGAGGGAAAGGCATTTATAACAGACGAAACAGTAGCCGCACTTAACGGAACGCAGAGCTTTAACAGCGGCCAAACGTATGATAATATTTTTAATAGCCGCTATTACTATCAAACCTATCACCAGGTTAGCTTCACCTATCGCGAAAAGTTCAACAAGCAGTTTTTCTTTGGCGCCAAAATAAGCTTACTGATGGGTACGCAATATCAAAAGTTAAACATCACCCAGTCAACGGTGACTTATGACAACAAAGCTGACACCGCTTTACTTGCACTTCAGGGCTCTTACCAGGCAGGATATATCCCCGGGCATTTTACCACACATGATTATTTGCCAACCCTCAGGAGTCCGGGCGCTTCTATCAGCATAGGTACAACTTACCGCACCGAAGACAATTTTGTTTTGCAGGGAAACATCAAGGATCTTGGTTTCATTCACTGGAGCCCTCGGTCCAATTCTTATTATTTCGATAACGTAACAACACTTGGTGGACTTTCAGCTCCCGCCCGTGAAGACAGTATTTATAACAAGCTCAATAAACTTATCCACGGCGATACTAAAATTGGCGGTTCATTCACCACACCTATTGATGGCCATGCCGAGCTAAGTGTTTACAAAAGCTTTTGGATTGATAACGACCATCAGTTTAAATTTTCGCCCACGGCCATTGTCTCAAAAGAGCTGTTTTACAACGGTTTTGTAGGCGCGCTGGTTAGCCCATTTCAATATCAAAAGTATGTGCTTACGCTCACCACGTCGTACGATGATTTAAAGATGTTCAATTTAGGCTTGCAGTTTATGATGAAAACACCGAACTGGGAGTTTTACATCGGCAGCGACAGGCTGACGCAAAGCGTTGCCTTTGCAGGCGATGCCCTCAATAAAAACTCATCCAACATCAATCAAAATAGTGCCTATACGGGAGCCAATTTCTTCCTGGGATTCGCGCTAAAATTTGGACCAATAGTTGAACATCCGATGAATGCCAGTTCCATCCCAACCGGCGAAAAGGGCTTTTTAGGAAGATTATGGGGACGGTTGTTCAAGACCAACAACTAATTTTCGGATTTGAGCTTTCGATTGCTGCGACAGAAATAGAGATTATTTACCGGCGATAAAATCCTTTAGGTAATAAGGCTCAAAATAGGCTACATCTTCAAAATCCTGGTTGTTGAATTTCTCAAGTGCTTTTTGGGATAAATACGTGGCTGAGTTAACAAATCCCGGCAAAAAAGCAGCGTTAGGCTTACCGCCCAAAGTCGATTGGCATTTTTGAGCGCCATCGCCAAAAAATAGTATTTTGTTTTCTCCCAGCAGGTCAGCAAAGCTGTCTTCATTAATAATTTCAGCGGCGGTTGGCTTTATCTTTTCGCCATTTGCATCAAAAACGGCCGTAAAAACCTCCATCCGGCGGGCGTCAATCATGGGGCATAGCAGCTTGCCGTCGGTCAACTGCACATCATCATCATTAATAACACCATAAGCCATTGCCTCTAGCGTTTCGATGGCAATGAGCGGCTTATCAAGCGCAAAGCACAACCCTTTAGCAGTTGATATGCCGATGCGCAAGCCTGTGTACGAGCCGGGGCCACAGCTCACGGCAATGGCATCCAGTTCATGATATCCTATGCCAACTTGACCAAGTATCTCATCAATGAATAATGTAATCACCTCCGCGTGGATATTACGCTGATCAACCTGCTTGAAAGCCAGTACAGCTCCGCCCCTGGCCACAGCAACCGAGCAGGATGTGGTAGCAGTTTCTATTTGCAATATTATTGGGTTAGTCATTGGGTCATTGGGTCACTGGGTCACTGGGTCACTGGGTCATTCGTAAAAAATGACTTAATGACCTAATGACTAAATTTATGGTACCGGATCATGGCCATGGCCGCCCCAGGGGTTACAGCTGGCAATGCGTTTTATTGTTAGCCATCCGCCTTTAAAAGCGCCGTATTTTTTAATCGCCTCAACCCCGTATTGCGAACATGTTGGTGTATACCGGCAGGAAGCCCCGGTTAGTGGCGAAATAAAATACTGGTATATCTTTATCAGCAAAATAAAAAAGTAGCCTACTACGGTTTTTATGATGTTGATGATGGCTTTCATTTGGCAATCTCCGCACTAAGCTGCTTTAAAAGCTTCACCATTTTTTTCTCCGTAAAATCAAAAGCGCCTATTTCTTTGCCTATATAGCCCAGTGAAAGCACGATTTGTTTTCCGGATGCACTTAACTGATCGTATAAAAGCGCTTGTTTATGGAGCCGGTAAGCTTCACGGGTGAGTCGTTTCACCAAATTACGGTCGACTGCCCGTTTGAAACGTTTTTTCGATACCGAGAACACAACCTGCACCGGGGAAGCGCCTGTCTCCGTACTCAGCATCCACGATACCTTATACGGATAACACAAAAAAGAAGAACCGTTATGAAAAAGACCGTCAATAAGCCTTTTATTACATAACCGTTCTTCTTTTTTAAAAGTATACATTACGTTGCTAAGTCTGAACCGAAACTAAAAGTAAATAACCGGTTCGAAGCCCCGTTTTGGAGAAAGCAACCAGTATTATGCTTTGTGGCTACGCTCGTCAGATACTGTTAATCTTTTTCTGCCTTTAGCTCTTCTTGCAGCTAATATTCTCCTGCCGTTAGCAGTTGACATGCGCTCACGGAAACCGTGTTTATTTCTTCTTTTCCTTTGTGAGGGCTGAAACGTTCTTTTCATGGCTATTTTATTCTATTCGTCGTTTTTAAAACAAGAGCGCAAATGTAGTGTTATTTTTTTTCTTTTCAAATAGATTTTTCGTTGAAATTAATTGATTATGTGCTATTAAGTTGGATTGAGTTATTAAGTTTGTATAAACAAATCCCGATTTCAATCAGTCAACACTTTCACTAGTCAATTTCAAAGCTGTAAATGAGAACATTATTATTTTTACTTATCCTGCTGCCTTTCCTGGCATTCTCGCAGGATTCCTTATCCACCCATTATAAAATATATAGCGCCGCCACACAAAAACAGGTATCGCTGGACGATATAGCAAATGATCTCAACAACGCCGATGTATTATTCTTTGGGGAGGAACACAACGATTCGACCGCGCATTATTTGGAAGCTTCTTTATTTAAGCTGATCAGCCAAAAGTACCCGGGCAAAACGGCACTTTCTATGGAGATGTTTGAAACTGATTGCCAGAATGTTTTGGATGAATACCTGAGTGGTTTTATCCGCGAAAAAAACTTCATTACCGAGGCCCGCGCCTGGCACAATTACAAAGATTACCGCCCTTTAATTGAATGGGCAAAGGCCAATAAAATCCCTGTGGTAGCCGCAAACGCTCCGGCCAGGTATGTTAATATGACCAACCGGATGGGCCTGGCAAGTCTGGACCAGTTAAATTCGATAAGTAAGTCATATTTGCCACCGCTTCCTATTGATACCGCCACCGGCGAATACTACAATAAGTTTTTAGAAGTAATGGGCGGCCATGCAGCCATGGGCAATATGCAGATGTTCCAGTCGCAAAACCTTTGGGATGCAACCATGGGGTGGTCAATCGCTCAGTTTGCCAAAACACATAAGGGTTATAAAATATTGCAGGTAAACGGCGGTTTTCACAGCGAGCAAAAATTAGGAACTGCTGCTCAATTGAAAAAGTATGCGCCGAAAATTAAGATATTAAACATTGCCCTTTATTCTGATGATGGTTTCACTAATCCCGACTGGGCCAAACTGAGCAAAAACGGCGACTATATTATTGTAACTGATCCCAAATTGAAAAAAACATTTTAGAGAAATGTTTTTTATCTTTATGGTACCAATTATTCGTCATGAAATATAAGCTCTTATGAGAAACCAAACCTATCCCCTTTTACTGCTGATATGCTTATTATGCTTCTTTTCCTGCAGCAAGGAAAATAAGCAAGCGCAACCCGTCCCAAAAAAAACAGGGCCCGATCTTGAAAAAGGGATTGTAAACTTTTCAGTAAACGGGCAGGTTGTTGACGCGGTTATAGATACTACTTTTAACACGATCACGATTACCGTTCCGGAGGACGCTAACCAGCATAACCTTACCGTTAGCTTTACCCTGGCAAGTCAGTTCACGGCAACCGTAAATGGTAAGCCGGTGAGCAGTAACTCCGCATTGGATTTGAGCAGCCCTGTCGATTTTGTGATAGCATCAGCAAATAATGCTGCAACCTTAAAGTTCAGGCTTATAACCCAGAACGAACTCCAATATTTCGGCGTTGGCGGCAACATACTCATCCACAAAAGTTTAAATAAAAACTATTCTTTTTATTACGACCAATGGGACGGCAGTACTTACGCGAGCATAAATTGCGGACCAACCTCAAGCACAATGGCTATTAAATGGGCCGATTCCACGTTTAGCAAAAAGCCCGTTGATGCCCGTGATAATATTCCGGAAGGCGGCGGCTGGTGGTCAACCGGCGATATTTCAACGTACCTTAGCGAAAATGGCATAAAAAGCACTGTAGATACATTAGGCAACCTCGACAGCCTGGTTAAGAGAACCATCGACAACAACAATGTGCTTATTCTCTGTTTGGATATGTTTTATGTGCCCTACAATGAAAATTTCGACGAGCATGTGCAAAAATTTTACCACACCAACGCCCAGGGCTGGGGACACTTTATTTTGATAAAAGGATATGTGCAGCTAACCAACGACTTTTACCTGGAAGCTTATGACCCATATTCAGAAGGGATGACGTACAGCGTCGCTACAATAGGCCAGCCAAAAGGCAAGGATCGTTATTATCGCGCCGACGATATCAAGATTGCTACAAATATTTGGTGGCCCTACGCTATCATAGCTGCCCCAAAAGGCCAGTCTGTTGTGGCAGCGGCTCCTTTGTTAAAAACAAAATTGCATAAACCTGTTCCGATTGCGATGGGCAGGTAGTCCTGGGACTGAAGTCTCAAGTCCTTAGTTTTGAGTCTTGAATCTAAAGTCAAAAGAACGCGACAAACTATTAAAAAGCTAGTTGTTATAACTTCCGACTTTAGACTATTGATTCGCGGCTAAAGACTTATTTACTTCCTTTAGCAAGCAAATCTCTTATTTCAGTAAGTAACAATTCTTCTTTTGTTGGTACCGGATCAGGTGCAGGCGCCGCTTCTTCCTTCTTTTTCATCGAATTGATTGCTTTTACAACTAAGAAAATACAAAAAGCAACGATTAAAAACTGGAATACGACCGTGATGAAATTTCCGTAACGAATAGCTACTTCGGCAATTTTGTGCGAAGGATCGGCTTCCGTAATTACGTATTTCTTATCGGCAAAATCTACTTTACCAAGCAAAACACCAATTGGCGGCATAATAATGTCTTTTACTAGTGAGGTAACAATGCTACCAAATGCGGCACCAATTACCACGCCGACAGCGAGATCGATGACGCTGCCTTTCATGGCAAACTCTTTAAATTCCTTTAAAACTGACATAGTAATGGATTTTATATTTCCGGTTAATATAACAATTAATAAAACGAACAAAAAAATAAATTCGCTGTTAGGTATTGAACTCGTTTACGGCTTAATTTTTCTCATTTTTAAGTTAAGGGTAATTGATGTATTTTTGTGGTTATCTTATTATGCTTAAACAAAATCTTCAACAGAAACTTTTACAAAAACTTTCTCCGCAGCAAATACAATTTATTAAGCTGCTGCAGGTGCCAACAGTCTCCCTGGATACCAGGATAAAGGAAGAACTGGAAGAAAACCCGGCATTGGAAGATTTGAGCCTTACCAATTTAAACGAGCCTGAAGAGCAATATCCCGACCGCGACCCGGAAGAGGATACATACAATTCGGATGAGGAAAAAGGCGAAGCTGATGAATTTAATATTGATGACTACCTGCAGGAGGATAATGTGAACGAATACGGATCGCGCTATGATCAAAATGGCGACGATGACGACGAGCGCAAAGAAATACCTATTGCCGTACAGAGTTCGTTTTTCGAAAGTTTACAGCAGCAGCTTGATCTGTTGCCGCTATCCGATAAAGATTTCAGGATTGGCCGCCAGATCATCGGCAGCCTTGATGACGACGGTTACCTGCGCCGCCCCATAACATCCCTCACCGACGACCTTGCATTCTCGCAAAATGTATTTGCCGAAGACGAAGAAGTTGAGGATATGTTAAAGGTGATCCAGGGCTTTGACCCGGCCGGAGTGGGTGCCCGCAGCCTGCAGGAGTGCCTTTTAATCCAACTCCGTAAAAAGGAAAACGATCCGATCATTAAAAAAGCGATCATCGTAGTTGAACAATACCTTGATGAATTTACCCGCAAGCATTATGATAAGCTCGAAAAGTCGTTGAACATGACCTCGGACGAATTGCGTGCCGTAGTAAATGAGATACTGAAACTCAACCCCAAGCCCGGCGATTCAAACGAAATCAACACCAAACAAATGCAGGTTATTCCTGATTTTCATATCAGCAATAACGATGGCTTCCTTATTCTTACATTAAACTCGAAAAACGCCCCTGAATTAAGGGTGAGCCGCTCGTACCAGGAAATGTTTGAGCACTATGAAAAGGCTTCCTCAAAGGATAAAAAACTAAAAGAAGCCGTACAGTTTGTAAAGCAAAAGCTCGATTCGGCAAAATGGTTTATTGATGCTATAAAACAGCGCCAGCAAACGCTGCTAAAAACCATGAACGCCATTATGCAGTATCAATACGAGTTTTTTTTAACCGGCGATGATAAAAGCCTGAAACCCATGATCCTTAAGGATATTGCCGACAGGATTAACATGGATATTTCCACCGTATCCCGGGTGGCTAACTCTAAATACGTACAAACCGAATTTGGTACATTCCTGTTAAAGTCGTTCTTCTCGGAAGCTATCCAAACAGAAAGCGGTGAAGAAGTATCGAACAAAGAAGTAAAAAAGATACTGGAAGAACATATCGGCAACGAAGACAAACAACACCCCCTGGCCGACGAAAAACTCACCGAAATACTTAAAGACGCCGGCTACAACATTGCCCGCCGCACCGTAGCCAAATACCGCGAACAAATGAATATCCCAGTAGCGCGGTTGAGAAGGGAATTGTAGATTAGATCATAGCTGATGGTTCATAGTTCATAGCCAAAAACACTTAACTTTAGCGCCCCAATATGAACCATGAACCATGAACTAAAACCCATGCTGCGGACAGGTAACCTTGTACCTATTGTTAAGCAATAAGCTGATCACGATTTCGTGTGTGCCATTACTTACGGTATTAAGGGCCGAGGTGGTTATATCATAGGAGTAGCCGATATTGATAAAGGAACTGATATTCAGACCAGCTAAAACACCAAACGAGTCATCCCGACGGTACGAACCGCCCAGCCAAAACTTATCCTGGAACGACACCTTTGCATTAATGTCAAAAGTTAGCGGGGTTGGGTTGATTTCCTTTATTAAAAACGAGGGAAGCAGGGTGATATCATCATTTAAAAACAGCTTAACACCGCCTGTAACAAAATACTGCGGAACAGTTTTGCTCGCGTTTGCCGAGTGAGTACTGCTGAAATACAAATCTTCAGGTAAAATTTGTTGCACAGAAGCACCAAAATAATAATCCGATGAATACAGCCATATACCTGTGCTCAAATCCGGTTTCCATTGCGCGTTGGTGCCGTTGGTAATAGCGGGGTCATTTGGATTTTCAAGCGTAATTAACGAGGTGTTTAAACTGATGCGATTGAAACCTGCCGCAACACCCACCGCTAAATTTAAACGTTCCGTTAGCCCAAGGTGATAGGCATAGGTCATATCAATATTGGTGGTAGTAATAGGACCAGCCTTATCTGATACCAGCATAAAGCCCAGGCCATGGTGCGGTTCGGCGGCCATATAGTTTTGTGTGTACAGCCGGCTGGATGGGTTAACCCCGCCTTGCGCCGGAAAGGCGGTAGCATCGCCCTGCAAAAATTTATCACCCAATGGAAAGTCAACCGTTAAATAACTGGTCACAGGTGCGCCGGTTAACCCGGTCCACTGGCTGCGGTATCCCGCTTTAACATCGGTATAGTTTTCAATACCGGTTACAGCCGGGTTTAAGAGTAAATTATTGAATACGTATTGAGTGTATTGGGGTTTCTGTTGTGCGGTTGCCGTTTGCACACAAATAAAAACAACAATTGCTATGTGTAAAATTCTTTTCATCATTTACCTGATAATACCTTCGGGTCGTTTTTTTTGGGTTGATAATACAGTAATATCTGCGGGTGAATAAAGCGGATGTATTATAGCCGCTATCTTATGCCCTAGCACATCCAATTGACGAATATACCTTTTCTCCTTATCCGTTGTATACATTTACCGTGCAATTTATGCAAAAATCGATGTTTTTAACATTCCGCATATCATTTACATCATCATTATTAGCCGCAAAAGTTCCGGATATTACAACCGGAAGCGATTACAGCGCGGATTTAAGAACATTTGATACACGGCTAAAAGTATAACCAAACTACCACGCGCCCTATGCCTTTATACCCGGAAAAAGTAAAAATCCGTCCATTCATTTGGATACACCAGTTATTACGCAAATAATTTAAAAAAGTGACACCTATCCATTTTTAATGCGTTTAACCGATCATTTTTCCTGGACTACCGGATAATAACAACGTAACCCGATAAAGGTTTATCGCCATTTTCCAGGTTAATTACGTAATAATAAGTTCCCACAGGCAAGGCAGCACCTTTATAGCTACCATCCCATGGGCTGCCATAGCCAACGGAATTGTAAACCATTTCGCCATAACGGTTATATACATCAACCACGCAACGCTGATAAGTGTCGAGGAATTTAATATTCCAGGTGTCATTTATACCGTCGCCGTTGGGTGTAAAAGTATTTGGTATAACAATGGATTGAGGCGCCGCCTCAACTGTTAATACGCCGGGCAAATAATTAATGTTATAATTTGACGAGCCTGCGCCCGCGACAGAGATCGGATATTGTCCGGGTGCCGAAGAAACCGTGGCTGTAGTGGTTAATATCGGCGGAACCGTTAATTGCGCAGGCTGGTCATTATTTACAAAACCTACGTAGGTTGCGGTCAAAACGGGGTTGGCTGCGCCAAAAACTTTTGTTTTATCATCTGCAATTATCATGAGGGGTACCGGGGTCACGGTACTTATTGGTATGGTAACAATTACATCAGTTACGCCGGGGCTGCTCATTTTAATATCGCCGGAGTAGGGCCCCACGGCAATACCCGCAGCCAAACGTACGTATACCGGCGTCGTCACAATGTTTCCGGCAGCGCCCAGTGTTACTGTACTGCTGAAGTTAACATTATCGGCACTCACTTCGAAACCCGTTGGTGGGGTAACCAGTATCCCGGCTGTAAGACTGCTGCCGGTTACTGAAAAGCTTTCCGAAGGCGACGGAGTGCCATAGGGCGTTGTTAAAGGCAACAAGGTTCCTGTCGCAGTCATTGCTGGCACACCAGTAGGATTTACCGTGATAGTGAAGGTTACAGGTACGCCCGGGCAGCCGGTACCGCCACCTATAAAATTACCGAACATATAGGGCGAACCTGTAAGAGGAATTGAACCTATCAGGCTATTGCTGGCAGTGTTTATGATCGAAATACTGTTGCCAACTTCATTAGCAACATACAGCCTGGCCCCATCTTTACTTTCGGACATTCCTATTGGGTTTCTACCAACCGGAACTGTACTCACTAACTGGTAATTTGCGGTGTTTATTACCGATACGGTATTATCGCTCGTATTCGTCACATATAAAGTGTTGCCATCCAGGCTTACCAAACAATTATCGGGGGCGGTCCCCACGGCTATGGTTTTTACAACCAGGTTGGTTGCGGCATCAATAACCGAGACGCTGGCCGAAAAGGAATCCGATACATATATCTTGCTTCCATCAGGACTCACAGATATGCCGTTTGGGCCCGGAGAGGTTGTTACGGTGGCTATTATGCTGTTATTAGCCGTATTAATAACCGATACGGTATTGTCGCCTAAATTGGCCGTGTAAAGATGGCTTCCGTCGGGGCTTATGGCTATACCAAAAGGCGTTTGTCCCACCCCAAACGACGTTAGCTGCGTATTGGTAGTCGCATCTATTACCAACACCTTGCCCTTTTGGTAGTCAGTTGCATAAACCCATTTGCCGTCAGGGCTTACCACTATGCCGCTTGGTTCGGCGCCCTGTTGACATTGTATGGTGGTTAACAACGAATTTGTAGTTGCATTAATAACGGTTATGGAGCCTGACTGCTGATTTGTAACATAAACCCGGCTGTCATCAGGACTAACAGCTACGCCTATAGGACTTAACCCCACTGGTAAAGTGGCGATTACCGAATTATTTGCCAGGTTAATAATGGCCAGCGATCCTGTGGAAACAACTGAACTGGCAATGTAGGCTATTGAGCCCGCCTGGGGCGTTACTGTAACGGTAGCTGTAACAGGCGTTGTTCCTGTGTTTATAGCTGTAAAAGCGCCGGTGCTTCCCGTTCCGCTGGCCGCAAGGCCTATACCGGGCGTATCATTTGTCCAGGAAAAGGAGCTGCCGCTACCAGTAAAGCTTATTGCAGGCACTTGGTCGCCATTATTAAAAGTTTTATTTTGAATTGAGTTTACAGTGAGTAAGGGATTTACCACACCGCTGACGGACACAGTTTGATTGGGAGCACCTGTTGAAGTTAATATTATGCTGCCAGATATGTATCCCGCAGGGGCTGAAGCTGCAGATCTGACATAAATGACCGTGTTGTTTACTTTGCCCGATGATTGCGCTAACGTTAACGAATTGGCATACCCGCCCCCGGCTGATAAAGATATTTCAAAATTTGTCGGAGCTGTTGCAACTATATCAGCGCCGAGGTTGCTCCCCGACACGGTAAACTGTTGTAATTGCGGACTTGCGGATGCACTGCCTGCACAGGCGGAAATAGTTCCTGTTGCCGCACCGGTAACAATTACAGGCGGGATGGCACCTGGATTAACCGTAATGGTAAATTGTGTCGGCGCACCGCTACAGCCTGTCCCCGGCGCAATAAAATTACCAAACGCTATGGGCAATGTACCGGTGGCAATAGTTGCCGTTACATTATTGCCAGCTGTATTAATAACGGATAACGTATTGCTATTTTCATTAACCACATAGGCCTGGCTTCCATCTGAACTTAAACAAATGCCTTCCGGAGCTGACTCCACCGCAATTAATGCGATGACCCTGGCTGTTGTGGTGTTTATAACCGACACATTGTTTGACCCTGAATTAGTTACATATGCCCTACTGCCATCCGGGCTTATGGTAACTTCCGCCGGGCTTGCACCTACCAGTACAGTTGCAGTAACATTATAAGTAGTAGTACTGATGGCCGTTAGGGTATTGGATGCCGAGTTGGTCACATATATTTGGGCGCCGTCCGGGCTAATGGCCATCCCTCGTGGTGCGCCGATCAGCGGGATGGTTCTAATCACCGCATTGGTGGACGTGCTGATAACCGATATGGTGTTTGCAGCCTGGTTTGCAACCCATACGCGGCTGCCATCCGGGCTCACTACAATGCCAAAAGATCCTATCCCTACAATTATGTCTGTTTTCACCAGGTAGGTATTGGCGTCGATCACCGAAACGGTATTAGACCCGTAATTGGAAACATACAAGGTGCTCCCGTCTGGTGTTATTGCGATGCAATTGGGCGATGTCCCGTTAAAAAAATTGGTTATTACCGAATTACTTGAAACGTCAATAACCGATACTGTATTATCGCCATTATTGGTAACAAATACCCTTTTGCCATCCGGACTTACGGTAACCGCTATGGGATCGGCCCCAACCCTTATTTTACCGGCTACCGTATTTGTTGTTGTATTGATAACTGATACGGTACCATCAATATTATTAGGTATGTAGGCCATCCCTGAATTTGAAGGCGTTACAGTAATAGTTGCCGTAACAGGACTGCCGCTGGTATTTACAGCGGTAAATGATGCAATATTGCCACTACCGTTGGCCGGCAACCCGATGCCAGGTGTATCGTTCACCCAGCTAAAGCTATTACCTGTGCCGGTAAAATTGACGGCCGCGGTATTGTTTCCACTATTGACGGTTTGGGGCGGCACTGCAGTTACCGTGGGAATCGCATTAATTGTACCATTTACCGCAACGGTTACTGCCCGGGCGCCCGTGGATGTTAAACTGATATTGCCCGAAATAGTGCCTGCCGGGGCCGAAGCGGCCGACCGGACATAAATTATACCACCAACTGCCGGCACATTAATAGTACTGGAAAATCCGCTCCCAACCGATGTCGACACTTCAAAATTATTAGGGGCGGTTATCACTATAGCCGATGTTAAACCCGTCCCCGAAACCGCAAATTGCTGAATTTGAGGACTGACAGAAACTGTGCCGGCGCAAGCCGCAATGGTTCCTGTTACTGCGCCGGGGGTAATTGTCACAAGCGGCGATGGATTTACAGTGATAGTAAATGTAACCGGAAGCCCGGTACAGCTTGATCCGGGAATAATAAAATTACCTATCGATATGGGGCCGTCGCCGACGTTAACCCGTCCGGCGACCGCGTCGGTAGCTGTATTGATCAGCGTAACATCATTACCTGTCTGACTGGTGACATAAACCGTGCTGCCGTCAGGTGTAACCGACAAGGCGGTGGGCGACCCAATAGGTACAGTAGCAATTACCGAGTTACTTAACGTATTGATGACAGATACCGATGCATTGCCTACATTGGCTACATAAACCTTACTGCCATCGGGCGTAATAGTTATTCCGTATGGGCTCACTCCTACCGGGATGGTGTATAAAATTGCGTGCGTGGCTGTATTTATTACTGATACGGTTCCTGAAAGATTATTGGCTACGTACAGTTTGCCCCCATCGGGGCTTATGGCTAACCCCGCCGGGGCCCCGCCCGTTTGTACTATAGCCAAAACGCCATTGGTTGCAGTATTTATGATGGTAACATTATTCGAATTTCGATTGGCAACATATAGTTTTGTACCGTCCGGACTAACCAAAACACCTTGTGGCGCATTGCCTACCCCTATCGTTGTAACCACTCTATTAGTCTGCGTATTAATAATGGAAACCGTGTTATCTCCGGTATTGGCCACATACAATGTGCCGCCATCGGGGCTCACTACAAGGCTCCATGGGCTTGATCCCACAGCGACACGTCCTATTACCGAGTTGCTGGCGGTGCTTATCACCGATACATCATTTGATCCCTGGTTACACACATAAACTTTATCACCTTTTGAACTAGCCGAAACGCCAAAAGGCGTTGTTCCCTCAGGGATAGTGGCTACCACCGAGTTACTTTTAGTATTTATTACCGATACATTGTTCGATAGCTCATTGGCAATATATGCAAGTCCATCTTTTGTGGGTGTAACCGTAACCGTTGCAACAATTGGCGTAGTGCCGGTATTTATCCCCGTAAATGATGGAATATCACCGGTTCCTCCGGCAGCCAGACCAATTCCCGGCGTATCGTTTGTCCAGGTAAATGTATTGCCTGTGCCGTTAAAATTGATAGCGGTTGTCGGCTGTCCATTTTGAATGGCCTGGCTGGCAACTTGGTTTACCGTTGGCAGGGCATTCACAGTGCCATATACCGGCACTTTTATCGTGAAGCTTCCGGTTGAACTGATGGACACATTGCCCGAAATATTACCCGGCGCAGCTGAAGCAACCGAGCGAACATAAATGAGTGTATTATCTAAAGTACCGCCTGGAGCGGGAAGTGTTAACACGCCTGTAAATCCATTCCCCGGCGAAAGTGATATTTCAAAATTATTTGGCGCAGTTAAAACAACATCGGCAGTCAAATTAGCGCCCGCCACAGTAAATTGCTGCACGTTAGGATTTGCAGATGCAGTACCGGCACAGGTAGAAATAGTTCCGGTAACCGGCCCGGCCTTAATCCCCGTGAAGCTTGCCGGGTTAACCGTAATGGTAAAAATAGCCGGATCGCCGGTACAGGTAAGGTTCTGGGTTACAAAATTACCGAAAGCATACGGGCTGGCGCCGCTGGCTACGTAGGTTAGAACAGCATTGGTTGCTGTACTTACAATAGCCAGCGAATTTGATTTTTGATTAGCCACAAAAACCAGGCTACCATCGGCATTCACCGATATTCCATAAGGCAATACGCCAACAGGAATAGTAGCTACCGCCGCATTATTAGCCGTGGTAATAACCGACACCGTGTTTGAATTGGAATTGGAAACATAAAGTTTACTTCCATCGGCAGTTATGGTTATACCTGTGGGCGCAGCGCCTGTAGGGATAGACAAAGACACTGTATTGGTAGCCGCATCAATAACCGAAACCGTATTGGAGTTTTGATTGGTGATATAAACTTTTGAGCCGTCGGGGCTTATGGCAATACCTACCGGGAACAGCCCTACAGCAACAGTTTTAGTTATCAAACCAGTAGCTGTATTAATAACCGACACCGTGTTTGCAGAATAATTGGTAACATAAACTTTCGTTCCATCAGGGCTCACAGCTATACCGTACGGACTTGCTGTTAGCAAAATAGTTGAAACCACCTGGTTGGTGGCCGCGCTGATAACTGAAATCGTATTGGAACCCTGGTTGGCAACGTAAACCTTGCTGCCATCGTTACTAACCACAATACCTACAGGGAATGTACCCACGGTAACTGTAGCAGCAATGGTGTTGCTGGTGGTATTAATGACAGAAACCGTTCCTGATCCGTTGTTTACTACATAAGCCTTACTGTTATCAGGGCTGAGCGAAACGCCGATGGGGTAAGCGCCTACCGGGATGGTTGTAACAAGCGTATTGTTGCCGGTATTAATTACCGTCACCGTTCCTGCCGCCTGGTTGGTAACGTATGCAAAGCCGGGCGATATGGGCGTCGCTGTAATAGTGGCCACTACCGGATTTACACCGGTATTCTGCGCGGTAAACGAGGCGATATCACCTGTGCCGCCGGCCAGCAAGCCTATAGATGGCGTATCGTTGGTCCATTTAAAAATATTGGTAGTTCCCGTAAAATTAACTGTGGTGGTGGGCGTACCCGCAGTTACTGCTTGATTATTTACTGAATTTACTGTCGGCAAAGCATTTATGGTGCCTTTTACGGCTATGTTCAGATCCGCAGCTCCGGGAGAACTGAGTACAACATTGCCGGATATATCGCCTACAGGCGCGGAAGCAGCTGACCTTACATAGACAACCGTATTGTTAACTACTCCGCCGGATTGCCTAAGGGTAACACTATTGCCAAAACCATTATTGGGATTAAGCGAAACTTCAAAACCCGGCGGGGCAGCTGCAGTTATATCGCCTGTTAAAAAGTTGCCTGCCGCCCTGAATTGTTGAATGTGCGGGCTCATGGATGCTGTGCCTGCACAGGCATATATAAAACCGGTAGCCTGACTTGTCGCACCGGCGGTAGCGCCAGTTGGATTACCCTGCGCCGACGCTTTTTGGAAGAAAAGAAGAAAAATGATACTTGTTACAAGTAAATATCTTTTCATGTAATAGGCTTGATACGATGAGCGAACATGCTAAAATAATCACAAAAGCACGCTTGTTAAATAGCTATCTAATATAAAGATATCCCTTTAATTATTACCGCACAATAGCAATATAGCCCGAAAATGGCTTATAACCGGTTTTCAGGTCGATAACATAGTAGTAAATGCCCACCGGGAGCCTCGCGCCCTTATAGGTTCCGTCCCAGGGTGTGCCATAACCAGTTGAGGAAAACACCTTTTGACCGTACCGGTTAAAAATATCAACCAAACAGTTCACATACGAGTCCAGGTATTTGATGTTCCAGGTGTCATTTACCCCATCGCCGTTAGGTGTAAAGGTATTGGGGATAACAATGGCGCCTGGGGGTTCAATAATGGTTAAAATACCATCAACGGGATTGATAATGTAATCGCGGGAGGTTCCGCCGGCAATCGTAATAGGATACTGCCCTACCGGCGATGTGATGGTTGCCGTAGTGGTTAAAACGGGCAACGCAGATAATTGCGCCGGACCATCGCCATTAACAAAACCGGTGTAGGTAACTGTTAACGGCGGGTTAGCCACACCAAATGCTCTGCTCTTGTCGTCTGCCGTAGCCAACAGTTGCGCCTGCGTAACCACGCTTTGCGGCATGACTTCATTTTGATCAGCAGCGCCGGTTGTGCTTAAGACGATATTACCCGAGTAAGACCCCACATGGGTCGTGGCAGCCAAACGCACATAAATAGTGGTTAATGCAACAGTACCGCTGCCACCAACGGTTACGCTACTGCTAAATGTATTCCCATCGGTGCTTACCTCAAAGCCCGCCGGTGGTGTTATTAAAATTCCGCCTTGTATATTGGTTCCGGATACGGTAAAAATGGTGGATGTTGACGCGACTCCATAAATGGTATTTAATGGCGACAAAGAACCACTAACAGTAAAAATGGGCGTCAACTGCGGGGCAACCTTAATAGTAAACACTGTTGGCGGTCCTGCGCAACCACCCGGAGTGTTGGGCTGCGGGCTGGCTGTAATGGTTGCCGTTAAAACCGCGCCGGTGGTATTAGTGGTGGTGAACGATGGAATGTTTCCGGTGCCGCTTGCAGGCAGACCAATGCCGGGTGTATCGTTCGTCCAACTGAAATTGCTGGCAGTGCCGCTAAAACTTATTGGGCTTGTTACATCGCCGCTATTGTAGCTTACGCTGCTCACCGGGTTTATATTTGTCGATACACTTACGGTGCCGGAAACATCTATGTTTAGCGTATTGGCACCGGGCGATGTTACTTGCACCTTTATCGATAGGGCTGTTGGAGGGTCGGTACTGGCGGTACGAACGTAGATTACCGTATTGGCAAGTATTCCCGCAGTTGGGTTCAAAGTAAGCGTGGTATTGTACCCACCGCTTTGCGTTAGCGACAACTCAAAATCGCCGCCTGCCGCCTGCACCGACACGGCGCCGATTAAACTGGTTCCGGATAGCGTAAATTGCTGAAGGTTCGGGCTCGACGATGCGTAATATTCGCACGCCGAAATAGTGCCGGTAACCGCGCTGTGGGTTAACGTCTGTGCCCGGGCATTTATAAATAAAAAAGACAATAAGATAATTGCAACAAAAGGGGATCTGTTCATTTTTTAAGCCGGGTACGTGTTTTTCTTAAATGCTATTTAAGACCAGCATTTACGTAGTATTTTGTAAAAGGTTCCAAGATATTTAAAATACTTTTAACATCTACCTGATAATAGCAACAAAACCCGATAATACTTTGAGATTTCTTTGGATATTGATGACATAGTAATAAGTACCAACCGGCAGTTTCGATCCGTTGTATGTACCGTCCCAGGGTTTTCCGTAGCCAAGTGATGAAAATACCTTTCCGCCATACCTGTCGAACACGTTTACGGTGCAATCCTGGCAGGGCGCCATGTTTTTAATATCCCAGGTATCGTTTACACCATCGCCGTTGGGGGTAAATGTATTGGGGATGATGATTGACGGCGGTGGCGGAATAACCGGCGAAGGATTTACGGTTATGGTAAAAGTAATGGGTTGCCCGCCGCAACCGATTGGGCCTGTAATAAAGTTACCAAAGGCTGAGGGACTTGCGCCGGTAGGGAATGTTGCCACAACCTTGTTGGTAACAGGATCGATAGCAGACAAGGTGTTCGATCCTCCATTTACGACATATAATAATTTGCCATCCTTACCAAAGCAAATGCTATTGGGCGCTTGCCCAACATTAATATTACCCGCTACACTCAAATTAGTAGGCCTCGTCGAATTTATGACAGTAACTGTATTTGAGTTGGTATTGGCCGTATACACAGTATTACCATCCGGGCTTACGCATACACCGGACGGTGAAGATCCCGTCGGAACCATAGCCTCTACCGCGCTGCCGGTCTGACTAATGGCCCACAACTTGTTGGCGCCGGCATCCGTGGCGTAAACATGCTGGTCATTGGGGCTTACCGCTATTCCAAAACCGTCCATCCCCGCTGCCGTGGTACTTGATATCCCGTTTGAAACGGCATCAATAAATGTTGCATCAACACCATTTACCAGGCTAACGACAGCCCCGCTATGACTAACTACCAGCCCATGGGGAGTTGAGCCCACGGGTATTTTAGCCTCGACAATATCCGATGCACCATTGATGACGGACACTGTAGCCGAACCACTATTGGCAACATACACCTTGTTACCATCAGGCGATATTGCTACGCCGGCAGGCTTTAAACTAACCGGAACTGTAGCTATAACAACGTTCTTGAGCGTGTTAATAACCGATACATCATTCGACCCCATGTTAGTTACGTACACACGCCGGTTATCCGGACTCACGGCAACACCAAAAGGCGCCGTTCCAACGCCTATTGTGGCCACTGTGGCGCCCGTTGCTGTATTGATAACGCCAACTGTATTTGAGCTCTGACTTGCCACATAAGCGTAACTATCCACAGGTTGCGGCGTAACGGTAATGGTTGCTGTTATAGGAGCATTAGTCAGATTTACCGCTTTAAACGATGCGATATCCCCCGTCCCGCTTGCCGGCAAACCAATCCCGGGGGTATCGTTTACCCAACTAAACGAGCTGCTCGCCCCGGTAAAAGCAATCGGGCTGGTTTGGTCGTTGTTGGTGTATGTTTGATTCGACACGGAATTTACAACCGGTATATCATCGATTGTTCCGCTTACTGCCACTTGCGGCTCAGCAAACCCGGCAGAACTTAAAACGATATTGCCCGAAATATCACCGGCAGCAGCTGTAGCAGCCGAACGCACGTAAACAGTAAGGTTATTAACCACACCGGCTGCTTGCGAAAGTGTTACACTGTTGCCATACCCGGTAGCTGGCGACAGTGACACTTCAAAATCCGGAGGAGCGGTTGCTGTAATATCGCCCGTTAAACCATTAGCCGACACCGTAAACTGCTGGATATTGGGACTGACAGATGCTGTGCCCGCACAGGCAAAAATATTACCCGCAATCG
>Ga0207667_10000995_pt1 | contig 36293 bp, 34 predicted proteins | sample KBSCornC52_FD_184301 | JGI IMG/M metagenome (GOLD analysis project Ga0207667, IMG submission 184301) | Corn rhizosphere microbial communities from Kellogg Biological Station, Michigan, USA - KBS Corn C5-2 (SPAdes) (version 2) | ecosystem: Host-associated > Plants > Roots > Rhizosphere > Soil ...
GGCAGCCCGAAGCGGTCGCCCGGCTTGGCCTGGCATCGCTACGAGAGTTTCTGCAAGGGATCTGCGGCGCGGCAGCCCAAGATGTGTGGAATCCTTAGGAGCTGCGGCGGGGCAGCCCAAGATGTGATGAATCCTCAGAGGCTGCGGGGCAGTGGCCAGCCATCGACGAGCGCTAAGGCTCGATTTCGGCGGGGGCGTTGCCTTGCGTGGGTTTGGGGGCGGGCGCGCCGTCGTCGTCGCCGCGTTTGGGGAGCGGCGTAGGCTTGGTTGTGGGGGCGGGCTTGGCGCCAGCTGGCGTGGCTGACGCGGAGTTGGCGGAGTTGGACCTGGTGGCGGCCGGCGTGGTTTTGGTCGCGGGGGCGCGGCGGCCGGGCTTGGCACCGTCGTCCGCGGGGGGAGGCGGGACGTAAATGGGAGCCTTGCCGAGGCTGGGGTCGGTGCTCACGACTTCAGTCAGCAAGCTCAACAGCTTTTGATCGAGGTCGGCGACCTCTTGCGCGCGCGCTTGCATGAGGGTGATGACCTTCTGGCCGTCGGCCAGGTTGCGGCGCACCTCATCACGTTTCCACGGCCCCTCGACGCGGAAAGCCTGGTCGACGCTGCCTTCGAGCGTGATGCCGGTGACGTTGAGCTTTTCGAGCTCGAGCTTGCTTTGCAGCATGCGGTTGCGTGAACGCACGAGGCGCGTGCCTTCTTGCGGCAACGCGGCGCGGAGCGGCGTGTTGATGCTGGTTTCGGAGGCGTAGAGCGTGGTGGAGGCGTCCAGCGCGGGCGTTGGAGCCGGCACGTCGAGCCGCAGTCGCAACCCTTGCCCGGCTAGCTTCTTCAGCTCTTGGCTCAACCGTTCCTTCAGGCTTTCGTCGGAGGCGTCGGCGGTCAAACCCAGCGCGAGGGTGAGGTTTTGGCGCGCGTTGCTGAGCTCTTGGGGCGCCGCCAACAGCTCGACTTGCTTGTCGTGGAGCACGATGAAGAAGCTGTCGAACTCGGGTTTGCCCGCGGCGTAGTACTCGCCTCGCGCCACGTCCGAAGGACCCTTGGGCGCGAACAAGCTGCAGCCCGAAGCCAAACCGAGCGTGACGAGCAGTGCCGCCTTCAATGACAAGATAGGGTTGCTCCCCACAGCTCGTCGTGACCGGCCGTGGTTTGAATGAAGAAAGAGACGCTGGCCCGGGCGGTGGTGACGACGGTTCCTTGGCCCGCGTTGGCGCCTTTGCCGGACACCAGCAATGCGTCGGACGCCGGCTGCAGCTTGTCGTCCAAGATTCGGACGTGCACTTGGTACTGACCGACGTTGCCGTCCGTCCATTGCACGAGGTAGCGCTCGCCGGGCAGGGCGGCGAGAGACGGCGTGAGCGCACCACCGCCTTCGGCCGGCAGCGACAGCGCTTGCGCGGGCGTGGGTGGCTGGTCCGGCGCGGCCACGGCGGCGTACACGCGGTACGGCTCGGACTTGTCGGCACGCGCCGAGAACAGTACGAGCGCGCGCTGACCGAGCAGGGCGACGTTGGGCGTGCCGAGCTGCTGGGGCGCGCCTTGGATGGCCGAAAGCGGACCGGCGGCGGCGCCGTCGGGGCGGAGCCAGCCGGTCATGATTTGGCCTTCGGCGCCGCCCTGGCGAAAGGCCACGAAATGCCCGGTGGCGTTGGAAACGACGCGCGGTGGCGTCACGCGCACGCCGGTCGTCAACGGCCAGACCACGCCGGCGGCGCCGTCGTCTCCACGCCGCAAGAGCCCGGCGGGGCCTACGCCTAGCGAAAGCCCCGCGGTGAGCGTTTGCGCGAACGCAAAATCGGGATCGACGCGATCGACGACGAGCGGCTCGGTGGCGCTGACGTGGCTCACGTCGCCGCTGCCGGTTGGCCCATCCAGCTTGCGCTTGGCCTCGCCCACGACTGGATCGTAAATCCACCCCGCGGCCGTGGTCTTGGTGTCGGCGACGGCCAGCGCAATGCTGCCGTCGGCTTGGCCCAGCGCGCTGATCGGAACCGAGCGCTCGATGGTCGAGATGCGGCTGGGGGGCGCGACGAGCGCGCAGGCGGGCGCGGGCGGCGTGGCGCTGGCCGACGATGCGGCGGCGCGCGCGGCGTTGGCGTCGGCGCGGCGAAAGGTCATGACGACGAGCGCGCCCGCGGCCATCAGCAGCAGCCCGGCCAGCACCAGCACGACGACGCGCAGCCGCGTCAACAGCTCGCGCTGGGCGGTGACCAGCGAAGGCTGCTGCGGCCGCCGTTCCAGCGGCTCGTCGGCGATGAACAAGCCGGGAGCCGGTACCGCGCTGGGGGTGGCTGGCGCGGCGGGTTGGGACGCGGCTTTGCCGGGTCCGCCCTCGGAAATGCGTGTTTGCTCGATCAGCGAGGCTTGCGTCGCTTTCTTCGAGGCACTGCCGCTCGTGTCCAGCGTCGATTCGAGCGCGGCGTCGACGGCGCGTCCGTTCGCGGTCGGCGCGCCGCTGCTGACCATGGTGGCGTTCTCGCGCGTGACCGGCTGAGAGAACGGCTTGGGGGTGCGAGGAGAGGGCGGCAAATCACCGGTGAGCGCCGTGAAGGGTGGTGTCGTGCCAACGCCGCCGGGCAGCGGCGTCTCGAGCGGCGCGCCGCGATCGCTCAGCGTGTCGAGGTTCGGGTTCGGGGTCGGCATCGGCAGAGCGCGCGGTGGGGGCGGCACTGCCCCTGGCGGTCGTAGCGTGGCCGTCGCGGTAGCGCCCTCCAGCTCCCCCAACGTGGGCAGTGGCGCACGCGCGCCGCGCATCGGCACGGGAGCCGCGGCGGCTAGAGGTTTGTTGGGCCCGCCGAGCACGCCGAAGCTGGATGGCGCCAAGGTGTCGCGCGCGGGCTCGCGCGTGAGGGGCGAGCTGCTCGCGTCGTTGGCGGTGGAAGGCGGCGGCAACACGACGGTGGCCGGTACGGGCGCGCTGCCCCCAGCGCCAGCGCGAGCCGAGGCGGCAGCGGGCTTGGTGGCGGCGGGGGAGGCCGGCGCCGGCTTGCTGTTGCTGCGGATGGGGGGCGGTGGCGGCCCCATCGACTTGCGCGCGGCGGGGTTAGCGGCCGCCGCGGGCGACGGCGCAGCCGCGGGCGCTCGGGACGAGGCGTCCGGGGAGCTCGCGGGATGCGCGGCAGGGCGTGGCGGGGGTTTCGGGGACTCGGTCAAAGACGACTCCGCGCGCTCCGGCGAGTATGCCACCGCACACGCCATCGCACTCTCCGAACACTACAAGGAAATCAGCGATGGTGCCTAGCTGGCTGCCTAGCTCGAAAGCGCTCGGGCCAACGCCACGACGGCCGCGAGCTGGACCCCACCTTCGGCCAGCGCTTGCGCACACGCACGCACCGTGGAGCCTGTGGTGACGACGTCATCTACCAGCACGACGCGGACGACGCTCGCATGCGCCGTGGCCCGAGAAGCCTGGCGCCGCAGCTCGAAGGCGCCGTCGGCGTTCGTCAGACGGAGCGCGCGCGACTTGCCCACCTGCCTCTCGGTCTCTCGCGCTCGGCGCAGCAAGCGGGGGTCACAATGCCACGCACCCTGCTTGGCCAGATCTTGGGCGAGCAGCGCGGCCTGGTTGTAGCCGCGGCTGGCCAACCTGCGCGGATGCAGCGGCACCGGTGCGAGCGTGGTGTCTGCCGGCAGTCGCAGCTGCTCGAGCCCGGGCGCAAGCAGCGCCGACAAACCGCGCGACAGCTCGGCCCGTCCCTCGTATTTGAAGCGTGTGATGGCCGTCGACAGCGGCGGCGCGTAGCTTCCGGCTACGACGAGCGGCACGCCTGCGAGCTCGCCCGCCTCCGTGAGCGGTAGCGGGGCCAGGGGGCCACACGCCGCGCAGAAAGTGCTGCAACAGGGCGCGTCGCAAGCGGCGCAGCTGGGTGGGGCCAGGGCGTCCAGCAACCGCGAAAGAGCACGCGCGAGGAGTCGCATGCGGCTCCATCGGTCACGGACGCGGCCGGTTGTGCGCTTTTCTCAGAGGCCGAGCAGCTTGGTCATCGACGCTTCGTCCGCTGGCGTGAACGGCAGCCGATCGAACTCTTCGCTCTCGACCCAGCGAAACTGGTGCACGTTCTCGGCGCGCGGCTCGCCGTGGGTGATGCGACAGTCGTAGAGGTGAAGCTCCACCGTGTAGTGCTCGTAGGCATGTGACACGCTGCTGATCTGCGCGCCGGGCTCGACGTCGACGCCCACGCGATGCTTCACCTCGCGCTTCAACGCCGCCAAATCGGACTCGCCCTCCTCGACCTTGCCGCCCGGAAACTCCCACAGCAACGGCAGGACGGCCGTCGGGCGGCGCTGGGTGACGAGATAGCGATCGTCTTTGGCAATGACGGCCGCCACGACGCGAATCGTCTTCGTCATAGGGTCGAGCCTTTGCTTTGGCGTTGCCGCCTTCGGGTCTGCGCGGCTTCGACGAGGGTCACGCGTCGATGCGGAACAGCTGTTGGCCCATCAGCAGGATGTCGGTGCCGGCCACCGCGCGCTCGGAGCGCAGGCGAATGAACGTGCCGTTCGAGCTGCCGACGTCGGTCAGGTACACGCGACCGTCGGGGCCGCGCGCGATGCGACAATGCAAACCGGAGACGTAGCCGTCCTCCGAGAACAAGATGTCGCCGCGCTCGCGACCGCAGTGCACGCCGCGCTCCGGCACCGGGAACGAGTTGCCGGTAGTGTCGCGGCCGATGACCAGCGCCAGGCGGCCGATGTAACCCTTGGCGGGGCTGCCGAAGCGCTCGACGCCGTCGGCGGATTTGCCCTGGCCCTTGAGCTCCTCGAAGCGGATGATCTCTTGGCCGATGCGGAAGACGTCGCCGAACTCGAGCAAACACGGCTCGTTCGGGCGCACCTTCAAGTAGACGCCGTTGAGCGAGCCTTCGTCTTTGATGAAAAGCTGGCCCGAGCGCTTGCTGAAGGTGGCGTGCCGCGGCGACAAGTAGCTGTCACCGGCGAAGATGGAACCGGTGTCACGACCCACCGAAACGACGGGCGCGTCCGGCATGCGGAAGGTGCCGGCTTCGCTACCGTCAGCGCGCAGAGCGGTCAGAACGATGCCCGAGGCCGCGGCCGCGGGCGCCGCTGCGGCCGCCGCCGGTACTGACGGTGAGGCACCGGCGAGTGCGCCGAGGTTGTAACCGCAGGATGCGCAGAAGCGGTTGCCAGCGTTGACGTGCCCGCATTGGGGACAAGCGACACCGCCTGGAGCGCCCGAAGGAGCTGGCTGTGAGGCCTGCCGCGGAGCTGCAGCGACTACCGGCGGTGCTGCGGTGGGCACGGCCGCCGGCATCGGAGCGGGAGCGGGGGCTGGAGCTTGTGGCGCGGCTGCCGCCGGGACGCCATGAGGAGGAGTGTTGGAACTAAACGGCTTTGCTTGAGCTGAGCCGCGCGGAAGCTCCGCGCCGCAGCCAAGGCAAAACTTGTAGTGGTCCTGGTTCTCCTTGCCGCACTTTGAACAGGTGATCACTATGTTGCTCCCGGGGACCCGGCTACCATCTTGAGGTGAGGGACTCTACCCTCAAACCCTCGTAACCGCGCGATTATCTACGCCCCCCCGCTAGGGTCAAGGGCCACACAGCAAACCGTCAAGCCGTCAGAAACGCAAGCGCCGCGCGCAAGAGGTCACTCAGCGGCTCCGCGTCGATACGTTTTCCGAGGTGCTCCACGGCGCGTTCGGCCTCAGCCGGCCGGTAGCCCATGTTGACGAGCGCCTTCAGAAGGAGCTGGCTCGTCCCGGCTGCAGTGGCCTTACCCCCCGCTCCCTTGCCGAGCGCTTCGGGTGGTACCAGCGCGGGCAGCTTGTCCACCAGCTCGACGACCAGCCGTTCGGCCGTCTTCTTGCCGATGCCTGGCACTTTACCCAGCCGCCCCAGGTCACGCGCCGAAATGGCGCGGGACAGCTCGGCGATGGGCAAAGCGCCCAGCACGCCGACGGCCGTCTTCGGGCCCACGTTGGGTACCGAAACGAGCAGGCGAAACACGCGTCGCTCCAGCTCGCTGGCGAAGCCGAACAGCTCGAGCGCGTCTTCGCGCACGTGGGTGTGCACCCACAGCTCGATCTCACCGCCGGGGTGCGAGGGGGCGCGCCCGAGCGTGCCCACGGGCGCAGTGAGCTCGTAGCCCACGCCGCCCACCTCGAGGATCAAGCCGCTCGGTTCTTCTGAAATGACGCGACCGCGCAGCCAACCGAGCATGGCGTTCTATATCAGAAGGAACCGCGCCGCGAAGGACGACAATCCACGGAGCCTCGTGCTATGGGCCGGCCATGCGTTTCGTCTTGCTGCCGCTGCTGCTCTCGCTTTCCGCCCTCGGTTGCGGCGGATCTTCGAGCGAAACGCCGCCGCCGCTGCAGCCGGACCCCACCAGCGAGCGCTACACGGGACCGCGGATGCCCAGCGCCGCCGACGACGTCGCCGTGGCGCCCACCCCGGAGCCGGAGGACGACGGGTTGGAGCAACCGCGCAAGCCTGCACCCGCGACCTGGGGTAGCGGCAAGTCCGCGCCCAGCCCTAGCACCCCGAAGATGACGTCACCCACCGCGCTGCCGCCCAGCAGCGCCAGCACGACGCCCAGCCCGGCGCCCGCGCCCAGCGCGTCGGCGGCGCCCAGCGCGAAGCCCGGCGCCGTGTTCGACTTCTAGGCGCGCGCTCAGAACGCGCCGGAGACGCTCAAACCGGCCAGCTGCGGCGCCACGAACGGCGTGAGCCGCGGACGGGTCGTACCGGCTTGGCCGTTGGCGCGATCGACGCTCTTCTTGTCCACGTACCACCAGACGATGCCGCCGACGACGGCGAGGCCGCCCACGCTCGTCACCCACACCGAGCGGTTGAGCGCCGAGCGCGCGTCGTTGCCGGCCTTGATGCTCTCCGTGTCCCCACCCTTGCAGACGTGGTTGGGGCATTTGGATTCCACGTCGTTGAGCTTCTTCTTGTTGTCGACGACGCCGATCGTGCCCACGATCAGCGCGGCGCCGCCGACGCCCATCACCACCCAGGGCCACGGCGAGCGGCGAGCTTTCGCCGTCGGGGCCGGCTCGGCGGGGCCGGTTGCAGGGCCCACCGGGGGCGCGGTCGGGCCGGCGGTGGGCGGGGGTGCCGCCGCCGCCGCCGCATCCTCTTCGGCGATCTTCTTTTTGAGCACCTCGACGCGACGATTGATCTGATCTTTTTCGCCGCTGTTGGGCTCGCGCAACAGGAAGGTCTCGAGCGAGACGACGGCCTGGCGTTTGCGGCCCGCCAGCTCGTAGGCGCGCGCCAAATTCAGCAGCAGCGGGTTGGCCGTGCAGTCGCGGCGGTACGCGTCCTCCCAATAGTCGATGGCGCGCGCGTAGTCGGCTTCGTTGAACGACGCGTTGCCGGCCTGGAAGGCGCCTTTCGCCGCCTGTACCTCGGCGTCGGTCGGCTCACGCCCGCAATCCGGGTAGCTCTTGGTCGGCTCCTCGGCGTGGGCAAGCGCGGGAACCATCAAGAGAGCGAGAGCGGCGAGCAGCGACTTCAAGTTTCTGAGCATGCGAGTCTCGAGCGTCGAAAGGAATTTAGCGAGCCCGTAGCATAGGAGCAGGCCTCGCTTGATCTCAACGTTTCGCTCGCACAAGCTCACGCTGAGCCGGCCAATTGGCCGGTGTCGGAGGGCAGCCCTTGTGCCGCGGGCGCGATCGTGGCGAAGTTTCGCGCGGTGAAATCGACTTCCTTCGCGCGCCGCGCGCTCGCCGTGCTCTCGGTTGGCCTTGGCCTGTACTCCTTGAGCGCTCCGCCTCGCGCAGCGTCCGCCCAAACGCGCAATGCTTCACAGAAGCTCGAAGCCATTCGGCAACTGATGGAGAAGGGGCAGGGCCTCTACATTGCCGGGAACTACCAGGGCGCCGCCGAGGTGTTCGAAGGCGGGTTCAAGCAGTACCCGTACTCGGCGTTCCTGTTCAACGCTGGCGTCTGCTACCAAAAGCTCGGCGACGCCGACCACGCGCTTGGAAAGTTCCGTGACTATCTGAAGGTCGATCCCAATGCGCCCGACGCGGAGAAGGTCAAGCAGCGCATCTCGCTGCTGGAGACGGCCAAGGGGCTTCCGACGGCGCCGGTCGAAGTCGGCGGCACTGGCGGTACGGGTGGCAGCGGAGCAGGCGGTCTCGGCGGCAGCGCCGGTGCATCGGGACCCACCACTGCCCCTCCACCCGTCGACGACGAGAGCGCCATGCGTTCTTTGGTCGTGGTCGAAACCGAGCCGCCCGACGCGCCGTTGCACTTCTACTCGCGCACCGACGCCAGCGCCGCGGCCTTCAAGCTCGGCGGTCAGAACCCCGGTTGGAAAGAGATCGGAAGCGCGCGCTCGCCGGCCAACCTCACGCTTTCGGTCGGCAAGTACCACGTGGTGGTCGAAAAATTTCGCGACTTCAACGAGAGCCAGTCCGACATCGACGTATCGCCGGGCCACGTTTATCAGTTCAAGGCCAACCTCTCGCAGGGCGAGTTCATGGCTTTCTTGCGCGTGTCCGCCAACGTGAAGGGCGGCTATGTCTGGCTGGACGACAAGAAGAAAGAGCGGCCATTTTGGGGCACCACGCCGCACGGCGAGCTGGTCAGCGCCGGCCCTCACGAGGTGCTGGTCGAAGCGCCCGGCTTCGAGCCGCTGCTGGCGCCCGTGAGCGTCAATCACGGCGAGCAGAAAGAGATGGAAGTCGCGATGGTGCGCGTCGGCTACGGCTTTCTGCGCATCGACTCGAACGCGCCCGAGGTGAAGGTGCGCATCGACGAACAGCCGAAGGGCGTGTGGAAGACCGGGACCGAGCCGCTCGACGTGCAGTCTGCAGCGGGTCCGCACAAGCTGACGGTGCTGTCCGACGGTCGTAAGACGTTCGAGGCGATGGTCAACGTGCCGCGTGGTCAGGTGCTGCCCGTGCACGTGAAGATGATCCCGAAGTACCCGCGCGGGGCCGCCTGGACTCAAGCCGTGATCGGCGCGGCCTTCATCGGCGCGGCCGCTTACTTCGGCAACGAGTCGAACAAGATTTACGATCAACTGAAGGCCGACGGCCAGAGCGGGCGGCTCGAGGCTGGCGACTCGCGCGCGAACAAGGGGCGCTGGTTCGCGATCGGCGCCGACGGCGGCTTCGCGGTGGGCGGCGTGCTCGGCGTCTTGGCTACCTACAACTTCATCAAAGATCCGCTGCCCGAGTCGTCGATTCGCACCGACAAACCGGTCGAGTTCGACGACCCACACAAAGGCCAACCGGTCGCCGATTCGTCGCGCCCGGGCGCGGCTCGTCAGCGGTTGGTACGCGCCGAGCCGCTCGAGCCGGGGCCGGCCTTGACGCCGCCCAAGCTCAGCGTGGGTGCGGTGGGGCCGGACGCGCCAGGCTTGTTCATCGGAGGAAAGTTTTGATGCGCCGCAGTGTTTGCTTGCTGTTCGTCGGAGCCTTGAGCGCCGGCTGCTCGTGGGGCCGCTACGACGACGTCGTCGAAAATTCTCCGATTGTGCTGCTCAACCGCCCGAAGGCGGTGACCGACGGCTTTGGCTCCAGCCTGGCCACGGCGTCGGTCGACGGCTCGGTCTCGTTGCTGGTCGGCGGCACGCCGCTCAAGTCCGGCGGCGCCGAATTCGAGCTGGGCACCTCCGATTCGCCGACGCTCGAGGCGCGTGACACCGGGCATTGCCTGGGCAGCGACGCTCCCTGCTATTTCTCGAGCACGCCGGTCGCGCTGTCGCGCGCGCGTGGGCCGGGCTCGACTCCGCGGCCGCTATGCTTCGTGGACGGGGCCGGCACGGTGTTTTCCGGAGACACCGGCGTCATCGTGCGCTGCACCGACGCCGTCGAATACGCGCTCGACGTACCGGCCGTGGTCAGCAACCTGCTCGAGTTTTCGATCAAGAACACGCAGCCGACGCCGTTTCGCTTCGCCGGCGATCATGGCCCCGACCCCGCGCTGCTGGCGACCGCCGACGAAGAAAGCGCAGTTTGGTTCTATCCGTCGCTCAGCCGAGCCTTCGTCGAGGTGCCCAACCCTGCCGACGCCAAGGGCCGCTGGTCGAAGCCGGCGCTGCGCACGCTGTCGATTGCGCGGGTGGGTGAAGAGGGGCGCCTGCTGGCGGTCGGCACGCCCAGCGCGGGTGAAGTTCGCCTGTTCTTCGCTGCGGACGGCGCGACGCCGAGCTACGTGGGGTGCCTCGGTGGCACGTCGGGTTTTGGGCGCGCGTTCGCGGCCGGCCCCGTCGTCGCTGGTGACGACGACGACGAGCTCGTGATCTCCGACGACGCGATCGTTTACGTGTTCGACGCCGCCAAGCTCGCGACGTTGCCGCCGACGGCCGACGCCGAGTGCTCGCTCGGCGCGCTCCCCGAGGGCTCGCTGGTGACGTCGTTCACCTGCGGCTCGACCAAGAACATCTCCGACTGCGATTCCTCCGAGTTCGGGGCGGCGCTCGCCGTCGGCGACCTGGACGGTGATGGTGACGGCGAGGTCGTGGTCGGCGCTCCCAGCATGACCGTGCGCCACGTCAATCGCGCCGGCGCCCTCATCATCTACGACGTCGACCCGCCCAAGACGCCGAAAGAGCACCTCTACGATTTCAAGGACATCGCTTTCTTGTCGTCGGCCGACGCCGACGACCAGCTCGGGCGCTCGATCGCGCTGCCCAACATCGGCAAACGTCAAATCATGGCCGCCGGCGCGCCCGGCGGCGGAAAAGCCGCCCTCTTCTACTGCCCTTCCTTTTTGCCCGCCGAGCTTGCCGGCGCCCGCTGTCAATGAGAGCCACCTCGGAGCCCCGCTCCGCTCCGTAAAAAATGCTGCCCGAGCACAAGCAGATTCTGGTCGTGGATGACGAGCCCAACCTTCGGCGCGTGCTCAGCGCGCAGCTGGAGCGCGACGGCTACGACGTGCATACCGCCGAGGACGGCGAGCAAGCGCTCGGCATCCTCAAAGAGCACCACATCGATCTGGTCATCACCGATCTGCGCATGCCGCGCATCGACGGCATGGAGTTGCTTCGTCGCGCGCAGAAGATCGACGCCGAGCTACCGGTGGTGATGATCACGGCCCACGGCACCGTCGACAACGCGGTCGAGGCGCTGAAGACGGGCGCTTTCGACTACCTGACCAAGCCCTTCGATCAGGTCGAGGTGCGGACGATCGTCGCCAAGGCGCTGCGCACGCGCGACTTGTCGGCGACGGAAGCCAGCCGGCCCTTTCACGAGATCCCGGTCGAAGGCGCTCGCTACGGCATCATCGGCCAGAGCCCGAGCATCCTCGATTTGTACGCGGTGCTGGACCGCGTTGCCGATACGCCGACCACGGTGCTGATCACGGGCGAATCGGGCACGGGCAAGGAGCTGGTGGCGCGCGCGCTGCACGAAAGCTCGTCACGCCACGACAAGTCGTTCATCAAGGTCAACTGCGCCGCCATCCCCAAAGACCTGATGGAGAGCGAGCTGTTCGGCTACGAGCGCGGCGCGTTCACGGGCGCGGTCGGCTCCAAGCCGGGGCGCTTCGAGCTGGCCAGCGGGGGGACGCTGTTCCTGGACGAGATCGGCTCGATTCCGGTGGAGATGCAGGTGAAGCTGCTGCGCGCCCTGCAAGAGAGCGAATTCGAGCGCGTGGGCGGGGTGCGGACCATCCGGGTCGACGTGCGCTTGATCGCCGCCACCAACAGCGATCTCAAAAAAGAGATCGCTCAGGGCAGCTTCCGCGAAGACCTGTATTACCGTCTCAACGTGGTGCCGATTCGGTTGCCGTCGCTGCGAGAGCGCGCGACCGACATCCCGCTGCTGGCGCTGCATTTCATCCGCAAGTTCAACGCGCGCCTGAAGAAGAGCATCGACGGGGTCGAGCCGGCCGCGCTGGCGCGGCTGGTCTCGTACCCGTGGCCGGGCAACATCCGCGAGCTCGAGAACGTGATCGAGCGCGCGGTGCTGTTCTGCGACGGTGACGAGCTGCACCTCGGCGATTTGCCGGCGGAAATGCGCGGCAGCGCCAGCTTGGCGGAGGCGGCCACGACGACGCCGCAGCCGCCGCCGTCGAGCGAGCCGACCTCCACCTCTGCGCTTTCGGACGGCTTGAAAGAGCAAGTCAAAGCGGCGATGAGCCGGCTCGAGCGCGAGCTCATCGTGCGCGCGCTGGAGCAGACGAACGGCAACGTCACCCACGCTGCGCGCCTGCTCAAGATTTCGCGCAAGGGCCTGCAGTTGAAGATGAAAGAGCTCGGCCTCCGCGAGCAGGGCGAGCGCGGCGAGGGCTGACACGTGCGTGCGCCGTCGTGTCGTCCCGCGGCTTGGGCCAGCTTCGCGCCCGGCCGCGGCCTGTTGTTCGCGCTCGGGCTCGTCGCGGCGGTGGCGTGCAAACGCGCACCGCCGACGGGGCAGGTGAGCTCGGCCGCGCCCAACGCCTCGCACCGCTCTTCTATCGTCGCGCCCACGCCGCCGCCGCAGCCGCGCCGCGGCATGATCTGGATCGAGCCGGGACCGCTGGTGGCCGGCACGCCGCCGGGGCAGCTGCCGCGCCTGGCCGATCAGGAGATGCCGGGCGAGCAGGTCATTCTGAAGGGCTTTTATATCGACGTTTATCCGTACCCGAACGAAGAAGGCGCGATTCCGCTGACCAACGTGACGCGCGATGGCGCGGCCAAGCTGTGCGCCGAACAAGACAAACGCTTGTGCGCGGAGCTGGAGTGGGAGCGAGCCTGCAAGGGGCCGGCGAACACGACCTACGAGTACGGCAACGCCTACCACGCCGACCGCTGCGGCACCGGCACCGAGCCCACCCTACGTCCGAGCGGCTTGCGCGTGGCGTGTCGCAGTGAGTTCGGTGTGCGCGACCTGCATGGCGGTGCCTTCGAGTGGACGGCTAGCCCCTGGGGGCGCGGCACGGAAGCCGGATTCTTTGCGGTGCGGGGTGGCAACGGCACCAACGGTGAGCTGACCGGGCGCTGCGCCAACGCCGAGCCGAAGCAGCCGAGCTCGAGCGCGGCCAGCATCGGCTTTCGCTGCTGCGCCGGGCCGCCCGGCGGGGTGGAGGTCGTGCTGGACGTGCGACGCGGGCCCAAGCTCGAGGCCAAAGGCGTGGTCGACAAGGACTTGGTGCAAGCGTTCTTCGAGGCGTTGCCCAAGGACGCGGAGACGCGACTACGCCGCTTCGGCGAGCCGCGCGTGGAGATGTTCTGGATCTGGCGACCCGTCGCCAACGAGGACTTGCACGTGGCGCGCATCTGCGCTGGTCTCGGCAAACAGCCGGCGTGTGGGCTGCTGTTCGTGCGCTTGGGCTTGGGCGCGCCGGAGCTGCTCGGCTGGGCCGAGAGCGGCATCGTGCCCGGGTCGCTGCACATCGAGCAGAACCCGCGCGAGCTGTGGCTGTTGGGCGGGGACGATCCGGGACCCTTCAAACGTTGGGTCGGCTACGCCTGGGGTCAGATCAGCATCGGCCCCGTCGAGCGCCACGTCGACAAGCCGACCAAGAAGAAGAAAAAACGCTGAGCCGAGCGTCCCGGCCCCGCAGGCTCAGTGCCCGCACTCGACTTCGATGCGGGCGGCGGCGGCGTGCTCGCGCTTGACCAGGCGGTCGAGCTCGCGCCGCGGATCGTTCACCTTGCCATACTGGGTCTTCAGCGCCTGAGCATGGTTGCGCAGCGCCACGTCGGTGCCTTGCAACACCGCTACGTACTCGCGCACCGCCCCTGCCAGCGGGCTCTCGCCCTGCGCGCGCGGCTCGAGAGCCTTGGCCAGTGCGGCGTAGCGCTTGGCGATGCGCGGCTCGTCCATCGGTCGGGCCTTGGACAAGGGCTCGATCTCGTCCAGGGCCGCGTTCACTTCCCGCGCGATGCTGCGGCAAGCGCTCACTTCGCGAAATTTTCCGCACCCGGTCGCCAAAGCTGCGAGCGCCAGCGCTCCGAGCAGGGGTTGGGCGATACCGAGACGGCGCATGTTGCGACCCTAGCATGCGCGGCTGCTATCCTGGGGCGGCCGATGCGTCCGCGGCTTGCCGTCTTGCTCCTGAGCTGCTGTCCGCTTGCGGTGCTGCCGGCTTGCAAGGGGCCCGGGTCCGAGCGGGCGCCTCTCGGCTCGGGCGCGCCCGCGAGCTCGGTGCAGCCGCTGCTGGAACGCAGCGAACAGCCGCGCCCGGTCGACAGCGCCGTCGTGGCGCTCGAGCAGGCGGTGCAGGCGCAGAAGCTAGTGCCGCCCGCGCGCCGCGCGCACGAGCCTCAGCTGGCTTTCGGCAAGAACACGCTCGGCCGCCTGACTCGCGACGGCTTTGCCGTCTACGACAGCCGCGATTTCAAGCTGCTTGCCGAGGAGGCGTTGGAGTCGCCGCGCGCTCTGCTCGCGTTGGCCGACGGCTCACTCTTGGCCATCGGCGCCCGCAACATGCTGCGCTGGGAGCGTGACAAGAAGCGCCCCACGGCGCTGCCTCGGCCGATGCTCTTGCCCGGCGCCCAACTGTACGCGGACGCCCAGCAGTACGACCTCATCTGGACTTACGACGGCGGTCACGGCGGCGCGGACGCGCGCGCGGGAACGCTGCGCAGCTATCGGCTCGCACCGGGCCCGCTGCCGTTGCTCCTGCCCGAGCAAACGGTCGAGCTGTCGTCGCCGGGCGGGGGCGCCTTTGGCGTCAGCAGAGAAGGCGTTTGGTTGTACGTCACGCCTGGACGGGTCGAGCGCTTCAGCCCCGGTGGGTTGCGCTTGCCAGGGCTCACGGGGGCCGAAGCCTCGGTTCCGACCTGGGTGATGCCGGCGCGGCGCCTGGATCAAAGCTTGTGGCTGAACGAGCGCGGGCAGGCCTCCCGGGTGCTGCTGGCCCCCGGCTGCAAGCGGCTGGCGAGCGTGGCCTTGGCCGGCCCCGTCGTGGATGTCGACATGGGCGACCAGGGGCGGCTGTTGGCGCTGGTGCTCGTGACCGGGCCAGGACCGCGCTTCGAGCTTTCGCTATTGGACCAGGACCTGGCGCCGCTCGGCCGAGTGTTGCTGCCGTCGGACGCGCCGACCGGGTCGGACGACTGGGTGAAGGTCGTGACCGAGAATCAGACCGTCGTGGTCGCTCCCGGGGCGGCGCGGGTGGCGGTGGGCGGCCCTTCGCGGCTGTCGATTTTCGACGGCCGCGGTGCCGAGCTTTTCTCCATACCTTCCAAATAGTTGGGCGCGCATGACCGGGGTGCCGGAAAGTTGGCCGTCCCCCGATATCCGGGCAGAAGTGGGGCTCGAATGTCCGCCCTTGCTAGCGAGCCCGAGCTGCGTGAGCTGCGCAAATTGGCCGAGGAGCTGGCGCGGCGCTTGGGGGAGCGCGTCTCGACCGCGCACCTCCTGGCCGCTCTGGTCTCCGAGCCCAGCAGCACCTCGGAGTTGCTGCGTGAGCGTCGGCTGTCGGCCGATGACGTGCTCCGAACCGCTCGTGGGCTAGCCGGCGACGAGCTGGCCGAGCCGATCGCGTCGGCGCTCACGCGGGCCAAAGAGATCGGCGCGCGCATGGGCACCAACGTGCCGGCGTCGCCGCACCTGTTGCTGGCGCTGTTGGGCGAGCCGCGCGCCGTCGCGCGTCGCACTTTGGAAGCGCTGGGGGTCGACCCGAGCCGACTGCGCGCGCAGACCATGCAGGTCGGCCTGGGGCTGGTCGGACGACGGCGCCCGACTGCGCCACAGAAGTCGCTCAGCCTGCCGCCGCCCCCGCCGCTCGAACCCGAGCCGACCCCCGCTCAGCGCAAACCCTCGGCGGTGAAGGTGCCGTTGTTCCCGCCGCCCAAGCGGCTGTCGACGGCTGAGCCGGTGCCGCTGATGCAGGTGCGCGAGCCTTCGCCTTCGCAGCCGCCGGCGGAGCCGAAGACGGGGCTGTTGATCACGCGCATTGCCCCGCCCGCAGCCGCGCCGGTGGCCTCCCCTCCGGCGGTGACGCCGACGCCGCAGCCAGCGCGCACGGTCGCCGGCGAGCAGCGCTTTCAGCTGGATCCCCAGCGTTTTCCGCTGCTGTGCGAGCTGGGCCGAAACCTGACTTTGGCGGCTGCTCGCGGCGAGCTCGACCCGGTCGTCGGTCGTGACGACGTGATCGAGCAGACCCTGGACGTGCTGGCGAAGCGCGAGGGCAACAACCCCTGCCTGGTGGGCGTCTCCGGCGTGGGCAAGACGAGCGTGGTTCGCGGGCTGGCTCAGCGCATCGCCGAAGGGCGCGACGTGCAGGCGCTGGACGACCGCGTCGTCATCCAAATTCCGATTGGCGAGTTGGTGGCGGGCACGGCCGTGCGCGGGGCCTTGGCGGGACGCATCGCGCAGATTCGTAAAGAGGTGCTGTCGGCGCGCGGTCGCGTGGTGTTGTTCTTCGACGAGATCCATCAGCTGTTCTTGGGCGAAGCCGCCGAGGAGATCGCCTCCGAGCTGAAGCTTTCGCTAGCGCGCGGTGAGCTGCCCTGCATCGGCGCCACCACCTTGGAAGAGTTTCAAAAAGCCATCGGTCACGACGCCGCGTTGTCGCGCCGCTTCGGCTTGGTCGAGGTCGAAGAGCCGTCGCGCGAGGACGCATTCTTGATCTTGGATGCCCTGCGCCCCCGGCTCGAGCAACACCACCGCGTGAGCTACGACAAAGAGGCGTTGGCCCTCGGGGTTGCCTGGTCCATCCGCTATTTGCCGGGCCGCGCCCTGCCCGATAAGGCGGTTTCCATCCTGGATTTGGCGGGCGCGCGCGTGCGGCGCCGCGGCAAAACCGAGGTCACTTCCCAAGCCGTGGCCGAGGTGGTGGCCGAGCTATCCGACATGCCGGTCGAGCGCTTGCTGGAGTCAGACGGCGATCGGATGCTGCGGCTGGAAGAGATTTTGGCCGATCGCGTGGTCGGGCACGGCGGCCAGATTTCACGCATCGCGCGCATCTTGCGCCGCAACGCGGCCGGACTCGGCTCGCGCCGCCCCATCGGTAGCTTCCTGTTGCTGGGCCCGACCGGGGTCGGCAAGACGGAGACGGCCAAGGCCATCGCCGAGGTGCTGTTCCACTGCGAGAGCGCCATGACGCGGCTCGATCTGTCCGAGTTCAGCGAGCCGCACGCGGTGGCGCGGCTGATCGGCGCGCCGCCCGGCTACGTGGGTCACGAAGCCGGCGGGCAATTGACCGAAGCGGTTCGACGTCGGCCCTACCAAGTCATTTTGCTCGACGAGCTGGAGAAGGCGCACCCCGACGTGTTGACCACGTTTTTGGGCGTGTTCGACGAGGGGCGTTTGACGGACGGACGCGGGCGGCTAGTCGACTTCACCAACACCGTGATCCTGATGACGTCGAACCTCGGCTCCGAGGTGCTGGGTCAAGCCGCCAAGCGCCGGGTGGGCTTCGGCGGCGGCGAGCCGGCGGCGGCTCAAGACATCGCGGAAAAGATCGTGCTTTCGGCGCGGGCGGCGCTGGCCCCCGAGCTGTACAACCGCATCGACGAGGTGCTGGTGTTCGCCCCGCTCGGGCGTGACGACGTGCGCGAGATCACGCGCCGGTTGCTGGACGGCATGGGCACCGCCTTGCTGGCCCAGCGCGGCGTGGAGCTAGAGTACGGTCCCGAGCTGATCGAATACTTGATGGACGCGGGCGGCTTCGAGCCGTCGCTGGGCGCCCGCCCGATGAAGCGAACCATCGCCCGGCTCTTGGAAGCGCCGCTCGCCGAGCGCATCCTACGCGGCGAGCTACCGCGCGGCGCCGTGCTGCTGGCCAACGTCGAAAACGGCGAGCTCGAAATCGACGTCCTAGAACGCCGAAGCGAACGCGCCCCCGCCGCCGAGTGAACGAGTGAGAGCGAGAATTTCACAGGAAGGACAGAAGGACAGGAGGACAGAAGAGATTGGGGTTCGCCGCGCCTTCGGCGCGCACCGCGGCTGCGGACTCGCGGGCGGGAGCGCGAACCCCCAAATCTCTGCTCGCCCTTCTGCCCTTCTGCCCTTCCTGTAAAAAAATCTGGGTCCATCAATCGCCGTATCGGCGCGCCTGGCGACTAACCCGGCGCCGCTTCGAGGGCGCGGCGGTAGCGTTCGCGGCGGAGATCGTCGGCCAGGATTTCGTAGGCTTCGTCGATGACGGACAGGATGGCGTCGACGTCGTCGCGCAGATCGGCGGTGGCGGGCGTCAGGATGCGCGACGGCTCCAGCTCTTCGCGCAGCTCGGTGTAGGCGCGCCGCACGTCGTAGCTGGTTGCGCCCCGGCTCACGCCCAACAGCGCAAAATAGTCGCCTTCTTCGACCAGTGCGCGCCGCGCGGCGATGCGCGAGCGCAAGGCTTCGTGGTCGAGCCGATCCGGCTCCCGCCGGGCGTTGGTTGCCGGAACGGTGGCGCGCCGCGCCTGGGCGCTCACGCCGGCCGTCTCCAAAATGCCCAGCTCCACCAGCGCCAGCAGGGCGGAGCTGAAGTCTTGCGAGCGCGCGCGTTCGACGGCGCCGCTCACCGTTTCGCCATCCAACGAGCGTACCAGCTCCGCCTCGTCCGTCGGCAGCGCGCATTCCCCGAGCAACGCTTGGCTCGGCCCTTGGCGCAGCAAGACCGACGCGCCACCCAAGCGCGCCACCGACGCCTCGGGGGTGGACACTCGCCGCACGAGCTCCACCAAGACCTCGGCCCCGGTCGCGCCCCCGAACACGCCGGGCTCGGCGGCGAGCCGCGGCGGAACCTCCAGCTCGACGCCGGTCTCGCCGCGCTCCAGCTTGGCGATACGGCCGATCAGCCATTCGGCGTGCGAGCGCAACACCGGCCACAGCTCGTCTTGCTGCAAGTAGCCGTGGGCGATCAGCGCGGCGCCGGCGTGACGCCCGAACAACGGCAGCTTGCGACCCAGCTTGACGTTGGCGTCGGCCGGCAGCGTGCCGCGCTCGATCAAACAAGCCACCAATGATTCGGTGTCGACGCTGGTGGCGGCGGTCACGAAATCACCATCGCGAAACACCACGCGACGCATGCCGTCGGGCGCTTCGAACGCGATCGCGCCCGTGTAACGCGAGCGAACGGCCAACGCCAAGCAACGCGTCGCTTCGCCCGCGCGCAGCGTGGCCGGTAGCTCCAACGCCAGATTTTCGGGGCGGGCGGGCGCCGACGGCAACGGCCGGGCCAGCGGTGGCGGCGCGAGCGGCCGGTCGTGATTGGGATCGCTGCCTTGGGGACGCGGCGGAGTCGTGGAAGCTTGCTGTGGCGGCTGAGCCGTGGGCGAGCGCAAGCTCGGCGGCGGCACGTCCGACGGTATGCCGGCGGCGGTGCCGCGCAGCTCTCCGTCGCTGAGGGGCGGGGCCGGCTCGGACGTGCCCGCGTTGGTGACCGCCGAGCGCGAGGGCATGGCCGGCGGAGTCTTGGGCGGCTCCGTCTCACGGCTGGGCGGCTCCGTCTTGCCCTGCTCGGCGGGCTGCGGGGGCTCGTTGCTCACGTCGGCGGGGCTCGTGAGGTGGCCGGGCGCTTTGCTGCCGCTGCCGGTCTTGGTGCCGGTACCGCCCGTACCGCCGGTGCCGCGCGTGGTGCCGCGCTCGTCAGCGCCTCCGTGGGTGCTGGGGCCGGCGTCGCTCTCGTCGCTGTCGTCCAGATCGAGCGGCTCGTCGAGCGCGGCCAGCACGTCGTTGGGCAAAATCGCTTCCAGCTCGGCCTCGGGCGACAAGCGATCGGACGGCGGTGCCACCGAAGCGCGGCTTTGCGTGACGCGCTGTTCGGCGCGGCCGAGCAGCATCTCCAGCTCCGGGCTCAGCCGGGCTTGCGGCAACTGCCCGGCGCTGGGCGCCACCGACATCGGCGGCTCGTCGCGGCGCAAGCTGGCCGGCATCACACTGTTCGGCTCGGCGCTGAGCGGAGCGCTGGCAGGACTGCTGGGCGGCGCCGAGGGCAGCGGAGCGGGCGCGACCCAGGTCGAGCTCTTGGGCGGCTGGCTCGGCGGAGGCTCGGGCAGCAGCGACGCGCCCGGCTTCTGATCGTAACGAAAGGGGCGGCGTGTGGCCGCGACCAAAATCGGCGCGCGACCGCCGGGAGCCAGACGGGGCCGTGGCTCGTGTCGCGTCGGCGGTCCGATCAGAGCTTCGATCTTGCGGGTGAGGGCGCCGTCGTCCACCGGGCGATCGAACGAGCCGCTGCCTTCCCGCTCGATGATCGAGGTGAGATCCGGCGCGCTCTGGCTGCCGCGCTCACGCACGAACACCACGTCCACCCGATGCCCGCCTGGCACGTCGCGGTGAATGCGCTCGACGCTCTCGACGGCGCCGGGCGCGTCCGCGTCGCACAAAATCAACGCGGGTCGTTGCACCGAGACGCGATTGACGAGCAGCCCGAGCGGAACGTCGACGACCTGGTAGCCGCGCGTGCGCAACGCCGAGATCAATCGCTCCGCTTCTGCGGAGGCGTCGCTCACGAAGATCAGGGCCCCGACTTCGGAAGAGCTCCCTGACGAGCTTCCCGCGGAGCTTCCCGTTTCGCTTCCGGCCGGAGGATCGGGCACCACTTAGAGGTCGAGTCTAAGTCGAGTTCGCGTCGTTCGTCCGCTCCGACTTCGGATTGCTGCGATCGGCTTGCGGCTCGGGGCCGAGCCCCGAGAGCTTCTCGGCAATCCTCGCCCCGGCGGCCGGCCAGAACCGGGACGAAACGACGGCGAACACCAGCAAGGCGAACAAGGTGAGCTCGCCTGCGTTCAGTCCCAGCATGGGGCTCGTCTAGCTCAGGAACGGCCGAGCCGCGAGGGTGGCGCTCCATTCGCCTCGGCTGGGTAGCGAGAAGGCCTTGCAGTTGGTGCTCGAGCGAGTAGTGCGGGGGCGATGTCGGGTGACGTGCGTTTCAGCTACGTGATTGGCCTGGGCGCCAACCTGGGAAACCGGCTTTCGACCCTGCAATCGGCGGTCCTGGCCCTGCAGCCTCACGGGGTGGTCCGGGCGGTTTCCGGCCTGTACGAGTGTGCGCCGGTGGGACCGCCCCAACCCGACTTCCTCAACGCCGCTGTGTTGCTCGATTCCGCCCTGGCTCCCAGCGACCTGCTCGTCGAGCTCCTGGCCATCGAGCGAGAACACGGCCGTGAGCGGCGCGAACGCTGGGGGGCCCGCACCTTGGACCTCGACCTGCTCTTCAGCCCCGGGTTCACCTTGAGCGAGCCCCACCTGACGCTGCCGCACCCGGAGCTGGTCCGCCGTGCTTTCGCTCTGGCTCCCCTGGTGGACGTTGCCCCGGAGGCACGCGACCCGAGCTCCGGCGTGCGTTATGTGGACACGCTCCGCGGGTTGGGGGAGCAAGGCGTGCGCTTGCTGGAAACAAGCGCCGGTTGGGACCCTCGGCCGGCCGGAGCCGCGGCTCCAGGCAGAGCGGAATAGCCCTGCATGAAGAGCGTTCCACGTGCGTCGGGTGCAGTAGACAGATCGGTGTCGAGGTGGTACGAGCGCGCGCGCCGATGACCGAGTTTGGCGCTCTTCCTCACTTGCTACCAAGTCCCCGCGTTCTCGCGATGAGCGGTAGCCCCATCGAGCTGGATTTCAACAATGTCGTTGTCTTCCAGGTCGTCATTTTCGTCTTCCTCATTCTGGTGCTCAAGCCCTTGTTGTTCGACCCGATGCTGAAGGTCTTTGCCCTCCGCGAGGAGCGCACCGAAGGCGCGCGCCAGACGGCTCGCGAGCTCGAGGAGGAAGCGGGTGAGCTACTCACCCGTTACGAGACCGAGCTGCGCCGGGTCAGCCAAGCGGCCGCCGAAGAGCGCGACCGCTTGCGCAACGAGGCGACCAAGCTCGAAGCCCAGATCTTGAACGAGGCGCGCGCCGCCGCCGCCAAGATCGTGGAGGAGGGCCGGAAGCGCATCGACACCGAGGTGAATTCGATTCGCTTCGAGCTCGGCAAGCAGTCGGAGCGTCTCGCCGGAGACATCGCGACGCGCGTGCTGGGTCGGGAGGCCAACTGATGAAACATTTTTGCCGAGCCGTCGCTCTCGCCACGTTGGGTACGGCCTTGTTGGCCGCGTCGCCCGCTCTGGCCCAAGAAGGTCACCCCGCCGAAGCTTCCGCCGCTGGCACCGAGGTTCACGTCGCCGAAGGACATGGCGAGCATGCCGCCGAGGGCGAGCACGCCGGTCACGACCACGCCCCGACCTTCGACGACATCAACTGGGGCTACGGCTTTTTGGGCGAAAAGGAAGGCGCCGAGCCGAGCCTGCTCTGGCGCCCGAAGGGCATGCCGGTGCCGTTCGGCGCTCTGGCCCTCAACGCCGCCATCCTCTACTTCCTGCTGATCAAGTTCGGTAAGAAGCCGATCGGCGACGCCCTGAAGGCCCGCAAGCTCGGCATCATGAAGGGCATGGAAGAGGCCGCCCGCATGAAAGCGGAAGCCGAAGCCTCCCTCGCCAAGTACAAGAAGCAGCTCGACGAAATCGACTCCGAGGTCGAGCGCATCCGCCGGGAGATGAAAGAGGCCGGCGAGGCCGAGAGCGCGCGTATCTTGGGCGAGGCCAAAGAGCGGCGTGAGCGCATGGAGCGCGACGCCCGCACGCTGGTCGATCAAGAAATGAAAGCCGCCCGCGAGACCCTGCTGCGCGAAACGGTGCGCGCCGCCGTCAAGTCGGCCGAGGCAACGTTGGTCGCCAAGCTTTCCGACGGCGACCGCCAGCGCTTGGGTGACGAGTTCTTGGCGTCCGTCAAAGCCTCGGGCGCCGCCCTGCGAGGAAGACTATGAGCCACGCTCCGATTGCCGACCGCTACGCCCGCGCCATCTTCGAGCTGGGCGTCGAGACCGGCCAGCTTGCCCCCATCACCGAGCAGGTCCGGCGTTTTGCCCAGGTTTATGCCGGCAACGCCGAGCTGCGGGCCGTGCTCGACAACCCCATCATCGAGCAGGACAAGCGCGACGCCGTGCTGGCCGACGTGTCGGCTCGGCTCGGCTTGATGGGCAACGCGCTCAACCTGATCAAGCTGTTGGCCTCGCGCAAAAAGCTGCGCGTCATCAGCGAGATCGCGCGCCGCTTGGACAGCTTCAGTGACGAGAAGGCGGGCGTCGTGCGCGCCACCGTGACCAGCGCCGGCCCCATGCCGGACACCTTCTACCAAAAGCTGGTCGCCGAGCTGGAAGCGGCCACCGCCCGCAAGATCGTGCTCGAGCGCCGCGAGGATCCTTCACTCATCGCCGGCTTCGTCACGCGCATCGGCGACAACACCATCGACGGCTCCGTGCGGGGCCGCCTGACCGAGATCGAACGCCAGCTGGTCGGGCAGGCCTGAAGCCAGCCCCCACCGCCCACAAGACTCCCACCCCCTGTAACCTCAGCAGATTCAGAGACCCACGCCATGCAGCTTAGCGCCGACGAAATTTCATCGATCATCAAGAAGCAGATCCAGAACTTCGACCGGGCCGCGATGGTCAGCGAGACCGGTACGGTGCTGGCCACCGGCGACGGCATCGCGCGCGTCTACGGCCTCGAAGGCGTGATGGCCGGTGAGCTCGTCGAGTTCCCGGGCAACCTGTTCGGCCTGACCCTGAACCTGGAGCAGGACAACGTCGGCGTGGCCGTGTTGGGCGAGGCCAGCGGCGTGAAAGAGGGCGACGTCGTCAAGCGCACCGGCCGCATCGCTGACGTGCCGGTCGGCGATGCCGTCATCGGCCGCATCGTCAACGCCTTGGGCCAGCCCATCGACGGCAAAGGCCCGATCGAGACGCCGCACCGTCGCCGCATCGAGGTGAAGGCGCCCGGCATCATCGGCCGTCAGCCGGTGAAAGAGGCGATGCAGACGGGCATCAAGGCCATCGACGCCATGATCCCGATCGGTCGCGGCCAGCGCGAGCTCATCATCGGCGACCGCCAGACCGGCAAGACGACCATCGCCGTCGACACCATCATCAATCAAAAGGGCCAGGGCGTTACCTGCGTGTACGTCGCCATCGGCCAGAAGGCGTCCACCGTCGCCCAGGTGGTCGAGAAGCTGAAGCAGCACGGCGCCATGGACTACACGATCGTGGTCGTAGCGACCGCGACCGAGTCGGCGCCGCTGCAGTATCTGGCGCCGTACACCGGCGTCACCATCGGCGAGTACTTCCGCGACACCGGCCGCCACGCTCTGTGCATCTACGACGACTTGTCGAAGCAAGCCGTCGCCTACCGCCAGATGTCGCTGCTCTTGCGCCGCCCGCCGGGCCGTGAAGCCTACCCGGGCGACGTGTTCTACGTTCACTCGCGCTTGCTCGAGCGCGCCGCCAAGATGGGCGACCGCTACCACGTCGTGAAGAAGGGCACCGAGCTCAAGCCGGGCGACCTGAACTTCCGCGGTGTCGACGGCCAGATGCACATCGGCGAAGAAGCCAAGCACAGCGCCGAAAAATCGCTGGCGGCTCAGCCGAACGCCGCCGAGCTCGAGGTGAAGAAGGACCCGTACTCCGGCGGCTCGCTCACGGCGTTGCCCATCATCGAGACGCAGGCCGGTGACGTGTCGGCCTACATCCCCACCAACGTGATCTCGATCACCGACGGCCAGATCTTCCTGGAGAGCGATTTGTTCTTCTCCGGCGTGCGTCCGGCCATCAACGTCGGTATCTCGGTCAGCCGCGTCGGCGGCAGCGCCCAAATCAAGGCGATGAAGAAGGTCTCCGGTACGTTGCGCCTGGATTTGGCGCAGTTCCGCGAGATGGCCGCCTTCGCTCAGTTCGCGAGCGATCTCGACGCCGCCACCCGCGCCCAGCTGGAGCGCGGCAAGCGTCTGGTCGAGCTGCTGAAGCAGGGCCAGTACGTGCCGCTGCCGGTCGAGAAGCAGGTCGTGATCGTGTACGCCGGCACCGCGGGCTACACCGACAAGCTGCCGGTCGAGTCGCTCAAGCAGTACGAGCAGGATCTGTACCGCTTCATCGACGAGAAGCACCCCGAGCTCTGGACCGAGATCAAGACGAAGCGCGAGATCACCGACGACATCAAGAAGCTCCTGGACAAGGCGCTCAAGGCGTTCGGCAAGAAGTTCGTGGCGTCCGAGGAAGAGTGAGTCTTGGCGAACCTCAAGCAGATTCGCCGCCGCATCTCGAGCGTCAAGAGCACGCAGAAGATCACCCGCGCCATGAAGATGGTGGCGGGTGCTCGCCTGACGCGCGCTCAGCAGCGCATCGTGGCGCTGCGTCCGTACGCGGTCGAGACCGCCAAGGTGCTGGCCGAGGTAACCGCCGCCGGTGAGGCCGAGGCCGACGAGTCGGGGGTCGAATCCGAGCACCCGCTGCTCGCGCGTCGTCCGGTCAAGAGCGTGCTGCTCTTGGTCATCACCAGCGATCGCGGTCAGTGCGGCGCGTTCAACACCAACATCTTGCGCGCGGCCGAGCGCGAGCGCCGTGAGCGCGAAGCGGCCGGCCAAGAGGTGAAGATCGCCGTCATCGGCCGTAAGGGGCGCGACTTCTACCAGCGCCGCAAGATCCCGTTATTTCACGTGTTCTCCGGCATCTGGGAGAAGCTGGGGCCCGAGACCGCGCGCGTCGTGGCTCGCCGTGTCTTGACGCCGTTCTTGCGCGGCGAGGTCGACTCGATTCAGGTCGTCTACAACGAGTTCAAGAGCGCCATGACCCAGAAGGTCACGGTGGAGCCGTTGTTCCCGCTCGCTCCGGTCAAGGCTCCCGCCTTGGCCAAGGGCGAGGAAGCGGCGCCGCTCGTCAACAAGGACGAGTTCTTGTTCGAGCCCAACAAAGAGGCGCTGCTCGAGCGTTTGGTGCCGATGTACGTGGAGATCTCGCTCTTGCGCGCGCTCTACGAATCGATGGCATCCGAGCTCGGCGCGCGCATGACGGCCATGGACTCGGCGACCAAGAACGCGTCCGAAGTCATCGGTGCGCTCACGCTGGTTTACAACCGCGCACGCCAAGCCGCCATCACCACCGAGCTGATGGAAATCATCGGCGGCGCCGAAGCTCTCAAAGACTGAGCATGGCCAAAAAGTCCGGTTCGAGGAGCTCGCGCAGCGAGCGCAGGGCCGGACGTCAACGCGCCGAACGAGCCCGAGAGCACGGCTTGCCCGCTCGCGTCGAGCCGCTGCCGCGCGCCCGCGCGCTCACCCCCGAGCCGAGCGACGAGGCTTTTGGCGAAGCGCGTTCGAGCGCCACGCCGTCTTCGCGCTCTGGCAAGCCGGGTATCCCGACCTTGGTCAAAGTGGTCGGGGGCGCGCTCGTGATCTTGATCGGCGTCTACTTGCTCAGTCGCCAACGCGACGACGCGCTGCTGGAAACCCAGCCGTCAGGCGAGCCCTCGGTGGCCGCCTCGGCCGTGGTCGCACCGGCCGCTCCCGAGGTTCGCGCCGAGCCCGTGGCGGAGCCGAGCGCGGAGCCCGCCCCCGCGGCCGAGCTTTCTCCCGCGCCGGGCACAGCCCCTGACGCTGAGGTCGCGGTGACGCTGCCGGCCAAGCCGGTGGTGGTTGCGCCCCAGGTTTCGGCCCCGGCCAAGCCGAAGGTGGCTACGCCCACGGCTCCCGCGCCCGCCGCCGTGGCGGTGCCCGCGGCGCCGAAGCCCGCCACCGTGGCGGCTCCTGCGGCGCCGAAGCCGGCTTCGCCCCCGCGGGTCGACAACCCGTATTGAAGCCGTTTCCTGGCGGTTGAACCGCTTGGAAGCCGACGCGGTACGTACTGCCTGGAAGCGCTCCTGGCACCTTTACCGCATGTCCCTCCGAATCCACCTCCCAGCCTCGGCCGAAACCGCTCTCGGGTTCCAGGCAGGCTGCGATATTCTGAGGATTCGTCCCGCGGCTCAGCTTGCTCGGGGCGCCCATGATGGCCCTCGTGCAAAAGCCGCAGCCCCCCGACTCGGCGCCGCGCCAGCTGCCGACGGACGCGGCGTTGGTGCTGGCCGCGCGCGCCGGCGAAGAGTGGGCGCGCGAGGCACTGTTCCGGCGCTACGCGCGGCTCGCGCTTTCGTTGGCGTATCGCATCCTCCCGTACGACGCCGACATCGACGACTTGGTGCAGGACAGCTTCCTGTACGCGTTCGAGCGACTGAACGGCTTGACCAACCCGCAGGCGTTTCAAGCCTGGTTGTCGTCCATCGTCGTGCGCACCGCGGGCAAGCGCTTACGTCGTCGCAAGCTGCAGATCCGTCTGGGGCTTCGCAGCAGCGAGCCCGTCGACGTGGACCAGGTCGTCTCGCGCGCGGCGCCGCCGGACGTGGCGGCGGAGTTGCGTGCCGTGTACGCGCTCTTGGAAACGTTGCCGGTCGAAGAGCGTATCGCACTCGTGCTGAGACGGGTCGAGCGGCTGGAGATCCCGGAGATTGCCGAGCACATGGGGCTCAGCATCTCGACCGTCAAACGGCGTCTGAACGCGGCGGAGGCGCAGCTCGTGCGCGCGAGTAAGCCATGACGCCGGAGCCGAAGAGCTACGTCCAGCCCGAGGTCAGCGAGGCGCGCGTCAATCGCCTGTGGGGCAACGTCTCGGCTCGGCTCGAGGCGCGCCCCAGCCGTTTTTGGCGCTGGATCGTCGTGTGCACGGTGCTCTCCGGCGTCGCGACAGGGGCGGTGTTGCTGGCCCGGGCGCCGTCGCCGTTCGGCGCGCCGCCGAGCGAGCGCGCGGTGCTGACCGAGGCCAAGCTCGAAACCGCCGGCGACGTGCTGGCGGTCACGCTGGTCGACGGCTCCAAGCTATCGTTGGCTTCGCGTACCGAGGTGCAAGTGCGCGGCAATCAGCCCAGCAACGTCGTGCTGGCGTTGTCGCACGGTGAGGTGACGTGCGACGTCACCCACCGCGAGGGTCGCAAGTTCACGGTGCAAGCCGGCGACGTCCAAGTGCGGGTCGTCGGCACCCAATTCAGCGTCAAAGCCACGCCCGGCGAGCACCCGCGCGTGGAGGTCAGCGTGCTGCGCGGCGCCGTCGAGGTCTTCAGCGAGCGTCGCCCCGGTATCGTCGCTCGCGTAGCGGCTGGGCAGAGCTGGATCCAAAATCCCGAGCCCACCCTCATGCCTGCCGGTAGCGCGGACGCCGCCGGCCCGAGCGCGCCGGACGTCGGCTCGCTTCCGCCGAGCAGCGAGACGAAGAGCGACGTCAAAGCACCGGTACCTTCGACGTCGGCGGCCGCGGCCGTGCCCAGCGCGCGCGAGCTGTTCGAAAAAGCGGGAGAAAGCCGGCGCGCCGGCGACGCCAAAGGCGCCGCGCACGCCTACGAAGAGCTGTTGCGGCTTCACCCCGGTGACGGACGCGCCAGTCTTTCCGCTTTCGAGCTGGGTCGTCTGCGCATGGATCGGCTGGGTGATTCACGAGGTGCCATCGCCGCCCTCGAGCGCGCGGTCGCGCTCGACATCGGTCCCAGTTTTCGCGAAGACGCGCTGGCTCGTCTGGTTTCGATCTATGCCGCGCAAGGAAATTTTGCGGCGTGTGGGCGCGCTCGCGACCGGTACTTGTCGAGCTATCCGGCGGGTGTTCACGCCAGCGCGGTCGCGTCGCGCTGTGGCTCTCGTTGACGCGAGTCGGGGGCGCCGCATGAGCTGCCGAAGTCTGTTAAGGTGCCAAGGGCGTGAAGCGGTGCCTAGCGCTCCTCCTCTGTTTGCCGCTGCTCACGTCGTGGTCGCGAGCGGCGCTGGCGCAATCGTCGACGCCCCAGGAGTGCATCGGTGAAAAGCCTTGGGTGGCCGTCGCGGCGCAGCTACCCGGGCCATTCGCCGACGCCGTGCGCTCGGATCTGCGCGCGGGACTCTCGCCCAGCAACATCGAAGTGTGCGAGAGCTTGGCCGCCACCGGTCCGGAGCCGTTGGCGCGCGTGCTCGTTGCCGAGGTTCCGGGCGGGCGGGCGCGATACAGCGTCGACGTCACCGACTCGGTCACTCAAAAGCGCGTCGGTCGCGATTTGGCGCTCGCTCAGCTGCCCGCCGACGGTCGCGCGCTCGCGCTCGCGGTGGCGGCCGAAGAGCTGCTGCGCGCCAGTTGGGCCGAGCTGGCTTTGCGCGGCGTGCACAGCCCCCAAACCGCCGCCCCTCCCGAGGTGCGAGCCGTCGTCGAAAAATCCGCGCCCGCGCCGACGCCGCCTCGGCGCTACGTGGCCTTGGGCGCGCGCCTGGCGTTCGAGCGCTTCTTGGGCGGCCAAACGCACTACGGCGCGGACATGTTCGGCGCGGTGCCGCTCGGTCGCATCGCCGGCGGATTGTTTGCCGTCGGTGCTCGACGAGCGCTGTCCACGCAAGCACCGCACGGCGCCATCGACGCCAGCGGTTTGTCAGCGGAGGCGGGCGTGTCGCTGACGTTCTTCCGGCAGCGCGGGCTCGATCTTGGTGCCTTCGTGGCGGGCCGCTTGCTGCGCGTCGCCTTCGAGCCCGAGCCCGCTCCGGGCGTCGCGGCCCGACGCCAAACTGGGTTGGCGTTCGTGTCGCGGGTCGGGTTGACGCTGGCCTTCGGCAGCCCCGGGCTCGTTCGGTCGTACTCGGCGCTGGGCGCAGGCTTGCCGCTCAAGTCATTTTCGGTGGCTGACACCGGCGGCGTCGTCACCGGCGCGAGCAAGCTCGAGCTGTTCGCGTCTACTGGCCTGGCTTTGGAGCTGCCGTGACGCGCGCGCTTTCGCTCACCTTGGCTGGCGCGGTGCTGGGCGCGCTCTTGCCCGCCTGTAGCGAGGTGGCGGAGGTGCTGCACGCGGGGGATGGCAGTATCGGCCTCGCGACGGGTGGAGCGTCCGCGGGCTCCGGCGGCGCGCAGGCGCTTGCGGGCACGGCCGCGGAAGGTGGTAGCGGCGCCCAAGCGGGCAGCGGAGACGTCGTCAGCAACGGCGGCGCGCAAGCCGCGGATCCCACGCTAGGCGTTTTCGTGGACTCCGGCGACGCGCACACCTGCGCCGCGCGCTTCGGCATTCTCTACTGCTGGGGCGCGAACGTGGACGGGCGCCTGGGCGTGGGAGACGTCGCCGATCGCAACGCGCCCGCGCGCGTCGGCTTCGACGCCGATTGGGCCGCCGTCGCGACCGGAGTCGCGCACACCTGCGCGCTCAAGCAAGATGGCAGCGTCTGGTGCTTCGGCGCCAATACGGTGGGTCAGCTCGGCCAGGGCAACACGACGCCCTCCACCGTGCCGCTGCGGGTGCCGCTGCCGCGCAAAGCCGTGCAGCTGAGCTCGGAAGCCAGCACCGCTTGCGTCGTGCTCGACGACGGCACGCTGTATTGCTGGGGTCGGAATTGGGAAGGCAACATCGGCTTGAACGACACCCATCCTGGCGTCGATCAGCTGTCGCCCGTGCGCTCCGGCGAACAGAGCGACTGGAAGGTGGTCGGCACCGGGGACGGCCACACCTGCGGCATTCGCGGCGCCGGGCTGTTGTTTGGCTGGGGCCGCAATACGGCGGCGAATTTGGGCCTGGGGCAAACGAACGACCAGCAGCGCCGCTCGGCCACCCAAATCGGCATGGACGAGGACTGGCTGAGCGTCGTCTCGGGGCAAGACTCCAGCTGTGGGATCCGCGGGCCGCGCGACGCCGCCAGGAACGGCGAGCTGTTCTGCTGGGGCGGGAACTCGTTCGGCAACCTCGGCCTCGGAGACACCGAGCAACGCCTGCTGCCGACGGCGGTCGCGGCGGACAAGCTCTGGGCGCAGGTCTCCATCGACACGTTTCACGGCTGTGGCATCGACTCCGAGCAAAACCTGTATTGCTGGGGTCGCGGCATCGAAGGCCAGCTGGGCACGGGCGACAACGAAGCGCGCTCGAGCCCCGTCCTGATTGGCCCCGGCTTCACCCAGGTAGTGGTGGGTCGCATGTCGAGCTGCGCGCTGGCGGCCGACGGCACCGTGCTCTGCACCGGTGAAAACGCGGCCGGCCAGCTCGGCTTAGCTGACAATCAGCGGCGAAACACGTTCACACCGGTCACCTTTCCCTAGCCCCATTTCTGGCTTCCCTGGGCGGCCGAGGTCAGGCAGGCTCACGGCTTTCGATGGCCAAACGTCCGCATGTTCTAGGAGTGGTGCTCGCGGGTGGTGAAGGAAAACGGCTCTGGCCCCTGACGCGTGACCGCGCCAAGCCCGCTGTGCCGTTCGGCGCCAACTACCGGTTGATCGATTTCGCGCTCAGCAACCTGGTCAACGGCCGCTACCGCCGCATCGCGGTGCTGACGCAGTACAAGAGCCACTCGCTCGATCGGCACATCGTGCAGACCTGGCGCATGTCGCCCATCTTCAACAACTACGTCATGACCGTGCCGGCGCAGATGCGCCTCGGTCCGCGTTGGTTCGAAGGCTCCGCCGACGCCATCTACCAAAACTTGAACCTGATTGGCGACGAAGCGCCCGACTACATCTGCGTGTTCGGTGCGGATCACATCTACCGCATGGACCCCGAGCAGATGGTCGACGCCCACATGGAGTCGGGCTGCGGCGTGACGGTGGCTGCCATCCGCGTCCCGCGCGAGGAAGCGTCGCGCTTCGGTGTCATCGTTCCGGGCAGCAACGACCGCATCGCCAAGTTTCAAGAAAAGCCCAGCAACGCCGTGGGGTTGCCCGACAACCCCAACCAGGTTTACGCGTCCATGGGCAACTACGTCTTCACCACCAAGACGCTGGTCGACGCCGTGCGCGCCGATGCCGAAAACAAAGACAGCGCCCACGACATGGGCGGCAACATCATCACCGGCTTGGTCGACGCCGGGCAGGCCGCCGTCTACGACTTTGCCAAGAATCACGTGCCGGGCGCGACCGAGCGCGACGCTGGCTACTGGCGCGACGTCGGTACGCTCGACAGCTACTACGACGCCCAAATGGATCTGATCAGCGTGCACCCGGTGTTCAACCTGTACAACGATCAGTGGCCCATCCACACCATGATGGGCTCGCTACCACCGGCCAAATTCGTGTTCGATCAAGAAGGCCGCCGCGGCATGGCCATCGACTCGATGGTCAGCGCCGGTGCCATCGTCTCCGGCGGTAGCGTGCGGCGCTCCATCCTCTCTCCGGGCGTCAACGTGCACTCCTACGCCGAGGTCGAAGACTCGGTGCTGCTGAACGGCGTCAACATCGGCCGTCACGCCATCGTGCGCCGCGCCATCCTCGACAAGAACGTGCAGGTGCCGCCCGGCGCGCGCATCGGCGTGAACATCGAAGAAGATCGCGCGCGTGGGTTCACGGTCAGCGACAACGGCGTCGTCGTGGTCGGCAAGGGTGACGTCATTCCGTCGCCAGGGTCGAGCTGAAACCGTGAAGGTTGCGCTGCTTTCGCGTGAGTATCCGCCGGAAATCTACGGTGGCGCCGGCGTCCACGTCGAGTACTTGGCGCGCGAGCTGTCGCGCCAAGTAGAGCTCGGAGTGTATTGCTTCGGCGCTGACCGCAAGGCGTCGGAAGTGCAGGGCAGCTACAAGTCGTGGAGCGCGCTCGACGGCGCCGCGCCCGAGCTAGCCGCGCTGCGCACGCTATCCATCGACTTGGCCATGGCCAAAGACGTGGCCGGCTCGGAGCTGGTGCACACCCACACCTGGTACGCCAACTTCGCCGGTCACCTCGCCAAGCTGATGTACGGCATTCCGCACGTGATGACGTCGCACAGTCTGGAGCCGCTGCGCCCGTGGAAGGCCGAGCAGCTGGGCGGCGGCTACGCCATCTCCAGCTTCAGCGAGCGCACCTCCATCGAAGCCGCGGACGCCGTGATCGCCGTCTCCAGCGGCATGAAGAAAGACATCCTCAAGGCGTACCCCGGCGTCGATCCGTCGCGCGTGCACATCATCTACAACGGCATCGATCTGGAAGAGTACCAGCGCGACAACGGCACCGACGTGCTCAGCAAGCTGGGCATCGATCCCGCGCACCCGTACGTGGTGTTCGTGGGCCGCGTCACACGCCAAAAAGGCATCGTGCATTTGCTCGAAGCCGCGCGTCACATCGATAAGAACGTGCGCATCGTGCTGTGCGCGGGTGAGCCCGACACCGCCGACCTCAAGACCGAGGTCGAAGCGCTGGTGCAAAGCATCGAGACCGAGCGCGGCGGCCTGCACTGGATCCAAAAGATGATGCCGCGCCCGCAGCTGATCCAAGTGCTGTCGCACGCGCGCGCTTTCGTCTGCCCCTCGATCTACGAGCCGTTCGGCATCGTGAACCTGGAGGCCATGGCTTGCGGCGCGCCCGTCGTCGCCTCCGCCGTCGGCGGCATCCCGGAAGTGGTCGAAGACGGCAAGACCGGCTACCTGGTCTCGTTCGAGCCCGACGGCACGCCCATGGGCGGCCCCAAAGATCGCGAAGCCTTCGCTCGTGCCTTGGCCACGCGCATCAACGAGCTGTGCGCCGACGAAACGCTCGCCCGCCAAATGGGCGCCGCCGGCCGCAAGCGCGTCGAAGACCACTTCGCCTGGTCCACCATCGCCCGCCAAACCGCTCGGTTATACGAACGCCTGTGCGCTAAGAAAGCGTAACGGCGGCGTTAGTCCCCAGATTTTTTCACAGGAAGGGCAGAAGGGCAGAAGATCAGAATGGGGCGCCACGCTGTTTCCGCGTTTGCGTCCCACCACTTCACGCCGTTCCGTTGCTCTTCACAGCACGACGCGAGCGACGTGCCAGCGCTGCGCCCAACCCGCTCGCCCTTCTGCCCTTCTGCCCTTCTTGTAAAAAAATCTGGGTCCACTCAGCTGCTGCCCAACGACGTGCGGCCGCCGAGGTACGGCTGCAGTTTCGCGGGGAGCCGGACGTTGCCGTTTGGTTGTTGGTGGTTTTCGAGCAGGGGGACGAGGAAGCGCGGTGTGGCGAGGGCGGTGTTGTTGAGGGTGTGGCAGTAGCGGACTTTGCCCTGCGCGTCGCGGTAGCGAAGGTCCGAGCGGCGGGCTTGCCAGTCGTGCAAGTTGGAGCAGCTGTGGGTTTCGCGGTACAGCTTTTCGCTCGGCACCCACGACTCGACGTCGAACATCTTGTATTTGCCGAGGCCCATGTCGCCCGTGCAGCACTCGACGACGCGGTACGGCACTTCCAAGTCTTGCAGGATGCTCTCGGAGATTTCGAGTAGCGTCTTGTGCCAGCGCTCGGACTCTTCCGGATCGTTCTTGCAGATCACGTACTGCTCGACCTTGTTGAACTGGTGCACGCGAATGAGCCCGCGCACGTCCTTGCCCGCGCTGCCCGCTTCGCGGCGAAAACACGCAGAAATGCCGGCGTAGCGCACGGGCAAGTCACTCTCGGCCAAAATCTCGCCGCTGTGGAGCGCGTTCAGTGTCACCTCGGAGGTGCCGGTCAGGTACTTGTCGTCGGCTTCCAGGTGATAAACCTGCTCGCGCCCGGTCGGAAAGTGCCCGGTGCCGATGAACGCGGCCTCGCTCGCGAACGAAGGCACGCTCACGGGCGTGAAGCCGCGCTCCACCAAGCGATCGAGCGCGAAGCGCAGCAAGCTTTGCTCCAGCAAAACGCCGTCGCCCTTGAGCGCGTACGAGCGCGAGCCGGCCACCTTGGCGATGCGCGCCAAATCGGCCCAGCCGTTTTTGTCCAGCAGCGCCACGTGGTCCAGCGGCGCAAAATCGAAGCGCGTCGGCTCGCCCACGGTTTTGACGACCACGTTGTCGGCCTCGGAAGCGCCGCGCGGCGCGCTATCCGCCGGGATGTTCGGCACCAACAGCAACAAGCCGTGCAGCGCCGCTTCGGCCGCGTCGATGGCCGGCTTCAACGCCGCGATCTCGTCGCCGATGCGCCGCCCTTCGGCGATCAAATCGGGGCGCTCGGTCGCGGAAGCTTTGGGGATCAGCTTGGCGTTTTGGTTGCGCTTCTCCTGCAATTCTTGAAGGCTGCGCGACAGCCCGAGGGCGTGCTTGTCGGCGGTCAAGAGCGCTTCCAAATCGAGGCTCACGCGCTTCTCGGCGATGGCGCGCTTCACGGCTTCGGGGTTCTCACGAATCTGCTTGAGATCGAGCATCGGCTGACTCCAACTGCACGCTTTATCACAAGCGTTGCAGGTTTCCTGATATGAACGGCTCGATGCGTTGCGCGCTGGTTTCGCTCGGTCTCTTCACCCTCGGCGTGTTCTCGGCGGCGTGCGGCGGCGGCAAGCCGGCCGAAGCGCCCGTAGCCGAAAGCAAACCCGCCGAAAGCTCCGCTGACGCGGCCGCACCGGCCGACGCCAAGGCCGAGCCCGCCGCCGAAGCGGGCGGGGGCGGCGGCGAAGGCGTGCCGACCAAATGCTTCAAATCCGGCGCCACCTGCTCGCCAGATCCGAAATTCGTCAAGCGGCTGTGCAACGGCAAATACCCGTCGCTCGGCCTCTATCTGTTCTCCAACCCGGCTTGGACGCGCGGCTACCTCACGCGCCGGACGCAAGCCTGGAACGCCTCCGGCGGCGCCTCTGACAGCGGCTGGGTCGAGTTCGACGAAGAAGTGCTGATCTTGTACGCGCGCGTTCCGGACGCGGGGGGCATGCAGGTCAGCGGCGCCGGCGGCAGCTACGACGCCCTGCGCTGGGACGGCTCCTGCGTCACCCTTCAGAGTGAAGAAGTGACGATGTCCAAGGCGCCGTCGCCGAAGTATCCGCCCATCGATTTTCGCTACCTAGACGACGACACGCAAGAAGCGCTGCGCAAGGACGAGAAGGTGAACAAAGCCTGGCAAGCGCGCCGCGCCGAATGCAAAGGCGCTACCAGCGGAGACGTCTCGCTCAAATGCGTGAAGGCGGACGAAAACCTGACGAAGACGGTCATCGCCTTCGTGCGCGGCGGCGGCAGCATTCCGGAGCCTAAAAAGCTGCCGTGAGCTCGAGGGGCTGCCGAAGTGCGGCCCGAATCGCAGAAGCTGATGTAGCGGTTTTCGGTACAGCTGGGCGGGCGAGAAGGTGAAGGGTGGGGTGAGGGTGGACGCCGGCCCGCGGCCGAGCGGGTGAGGGTGGACGCGCCTGCGGCGCGGATTGGTGAACGCGCCTGCGGCGCGGGGTGGTGAGCGCGCCTGCGGCGCGATTCGGAGCCGAGAGGGGGGAGGGCGCTCGGATTCTTGATGATGGCAGGGTGCTCGCCGCGGTTCAGGCCGGGGCCGGCCGCGCCGGTGCCCGCGGGGACGCGGGCAGCCTGGAGCCCGGCTGTGCGCCCTGCCGGTGGGTGAAGGCGGGTTCGCTCGCAAGCACGCGGGCGCCCCGGAAAGCAGGAGATACATGGCATTGCAAGCACTCGAGCTCAGCATCGAATTGATCGGCACGCTTCAACCTTTGATGGCGCGCACCAAGCAGCGCGACAAATCGCTGGCGGATCCTCTGGAAAATGACCCGCCACTAGGCACGGCGGTCGCCGACACCAAGGCTCGAGCTCGTCCCTCGCTGCGTCTCAGAATGACTTCGCATGCGAAGTCATTCTGGCGCGGGCGAAGTGGCCTCGCGCCGCACAGCAGCTTCTGCGATTCGGGCTGCAGCTTGGCGTGCGCCGGCACAAACTGGCAACAGACAGTAGGTGAGAATGAGAAGTAAACATCGACAACTCAAACAAGTCCTACCCCGGGAGGAATCCACCACCTGGGAAGTCGAGCCTTGCGCGGCGTGG
>Ga0207667_10000997_pt1 | contig 36207 bp, 29 predicted proteins | sample KBSCornC52_FD_184301 | JGI IMG/M metagenome (GOLD analysis project Ga0207667, IMG submission 184301) | Corn rhizosphere microbial communities from Kellogg Biological Station, Michigan, USA - KBS Corn C5-2 (SPAdes) (version 2) | ecosystem: Host-associated > Plants > Roots > Rhizosphere > Soil ...
GGGTGAAGCCGAGGTCGTAGAGGAGATGGGCGTCGGTGGGATATTTGGCGGCGAGAGAGGTGAGGGCCTTGAGGGCAGCAGGGAAGTCGTGCTGGTCGAGCGCGGCGTCGGCCTGGGCGCGGAGAGGGTCCTGCTCGGACGGGCTTTGGGCCTTGGCGGCAGTGCTGTCGGTGGTCCCGGCGGGAAGCTGGGCGTGAGCAATCGGGGCGAGAAGCAGGACTGCCAGCAGAACGCAGGGCAGCGATTGGAGAGAGCACTTTAGCGCGCCTGGAAATCTGTCGATTGGATCGGACATGATAGTACCCCCCTCCCCCCGTATTAAGTACTCAAAGTATTCTAAACAAATACTTTAGGTCTGGACTTCTGTTCGGACTTAAGTGCGGAAGCCCGGCTTGGAATTGGCCGGGCTTCAACAGCGTTCCTTCGTTTAAGGATAACAGGCGCGTCAAGTGCCGCCGTGTGAAATGCGGGGCCGGACGACAAAGATTGAGTGTGGATTTGATTCTCGGTTAGGATGCTTGGAAGAGAGAAAAGGAGAATTCTTGATGAGTACGTCGCATGGACATGAAACGGAGTCCTGGTTGGACCGGTGGTTTCCCCTGTTGGTGATCTTGTTTGGCTTACTTTTCGTCGCATTGCTGGTGGCGTTCAAGCCAATGGGCTGAAGAGGTGTCGCAGAACGACCGCTGGAAGTTTCAACAAGAGCTTAATTTTCCTATTGCCTTCCCATAGGGAACGTGCCAATATTCCTATGGCTACACAATAGGAGTAACTATGGGCGATAAGGCGGATGTCTGGCAAGGAACTTTGGCATTGATGGTGCTGAAGACGCTCGAGATGATGGGGCCTCTTCACGGGTATGGAATCGCCCGTCGTATCGAGCAGACAAGCGGCGACCTTCTGATACTGAACTACGGAACACTCTATCCTGCGCTGCTGAAGCTGGAGCAGGAGGGCGCCATCGAAGCGGAGTGGGGCACCTCCGCGAACAATCGGAAGGCGAAGTTTTACAATCTGACGCGCGCGGGCCGCAAACAACTCGCTACTGAAGCGCGTAACTGGGAACAAACGACGACCATCCTTGCCCGCTTTCTGTCGCCAACGGATGGCCCGGCATGAAGCGCCTCCGTGTGCTGATGCGACGGTTGGCAGGTATTGTTCCGAGTGCCTGTCGCGAACAGGAGCTTGCAGCGGAGATCGACAGCCATCTCCAGATGCATATTGACGATAATCTGCGCGCCGGGATGACTCCGGAAGAAGCGCGACGCCAGGCGATGGTTACGCTGGGCGGTGTAGAGACGACGAAGCAGGCCTATCGCGATCAGAGCACGGTGCCCTTCGTTGAAACGATCCTGCAGGACCTGCGATTTGGCGTTCGACAGTTGCGGAGAAATCCCGGCTTCACCATGACGGCCATCCTGATGCTGGCCGTGGGTATGGGTGCGAGCGTGGCAATCTTTGCGTTCGTCGATGCGGCATTGATCAAGCCGCTGCCATATTTGAATCCCACGCGCCTGGTCGATGTAACCGAGAGCGTTGCCTTGTTCGGACCCGCTAATCTTTCCTATCCTGACTATCTCGACTGGAAGAAGAATAATACGGTCTTCAGTTCGATGGATGTCTACACCGGAGCGGGCTACATGCTTCCTTCGGCAAAGGGCTCGGAACTTGTGCCGGGAATGCGCGTCACGGATGGTTTCTTTCGCACTCTGGGTATAACTCCTGTGCTGGGTCGAGACTTCTATGCCGGAGAAGATCTGCCGAGTGCGCCGAAGACGGTGATGTTGAGCTATGCCGTATGGCAGAAGCGCTATGCCGGAAGAAAAGACGTCATTGGACAGACAGTGGCACTCAGCGGCGTTCCCTACACGATCGTGGGCGTGCTGCCGCAGAGCTTTCAGTTTGCGCGAAGAAATAATGCTGAGTTCTGGACGACATTTCATGCCGCCGGCAGTTGCGATCTCCGCAGAAGCTGCCACAGCCTGTTGGGCGTTGCCCGTCTCAAAGACGGCGTTACCATTCAAGCCGCAAGAGCCGACATGAAGACGATTGCGCAGCAGTTGGAACGCGTATATCCCGACTCGAACCGGGGACAGGGAGCCAGCGTGATGGCACTGTCCGAGGCATTTGTCGGTGATATCCGGCCGATCCTGCTGACGCTTCTTGGGGGAGCGGGTCTGTTGTTGTTGATCGCATGCGTCAACGTTGCGAGCCTGCTGCTGGTGCGCTCCGAGAACCGCCGTCGTGAGATCGCCGTCCGTGGCGCGCTCGGCGCATCCCGCGCACGTTTGTCGCGGCAGTTCATTACGGAGGGCCTGCTGCTGGTCGCGATAGGCAGCCTCCTTGGCGTTGCTTCGGCGTTCGGTGGGATACGGCTTCTTTTGCATCTGCTGTCGAAGGACATGATGAGGAGAATGCCGTATTTCGATGTGCTGGGACTGAATTTTCGCGTGATGGCTTTCGCCGGCGGCGTGGCGGTTCTGGCCGCTATCGTGTTCTCGCTTACTCCCATGCTGCGACTTTCGGTAATGAACGTTCGTGAGGGCCTTGCAGAGGGGGCGCGGGGTTCGGCGGGAGTGTTGTGGCGACGTCTCGGCTCACACCTGGTCGTGGTGGAGCTCGCGATTGCCATCGTGCTGCTTGTGAGTGCGGGTCTGCTGGGTAAGAGCTTCTACCGGCTGCTGCATGTTGACCTTGGCTTCCAGCCCGACCACCTGGCTACGCTGTCGGTTGCCCTGCCTGAGGTGCAATATGCAAAAGAGGAACAACAGACACTCGTTGCGCGGCAAATCATCGACAAAGTTTCTGCGTTGCCGGGAGTGAAGTCGGCTGCGATTACCACCGTGCTTCCGGTAAGCGGCAATGGGAATACCGACTGGATCAGGTTTGTGGGCCGACCGTATGACGGTAAACATATCGAGATCAATGATCGTGAAGTCAGTCCCGGTTACTTCACGACGATTCAGGCAAGGCTGCTGCGCGGACGCTACTTCACCGATGAAGAGGACAAGACGAAGCCCCGCGTTGTTGTGATTAATGAGGCATTCGCAAAGAAATATTTTCCCGGTGAGGATCCCCTTGGGAAGAGCTTTGGGGGTACCGATCTGTCGCCGAAGTCGATGCGCCGGATTATTGGAATTGTCGAAGATGTGAAAGAAGCTTCGCTCGACAGAGAGACATGGCCGACCGAGTACCAGTCCTATAATCAGAATCCAGACACCTTCTACAACCTTGTCGTGCGCACTTCGCAAGCTGAGCAGAGCGTGTTGCCATCGCTGAGCGCTACGATCGGACGGATCGACCCGGGTATCGGTACGGTCGATGAAGCGACGATGATTGAAAGAATCAACGATTCCCAGACGGCCTACCTGCATCGGTCGTCAGCGTGGCTTGTCGGCGGTTTTGCAGTACTGGCATTGCTTCTGGGCGTCATGGGTCTCTATGGGGTCATAGCCTACTCCGTCGGCCAGCGAACCCGCGAAATTGGTGTGCGCATGGCGCTGGGTGCCCAACGGTCTACAGTCTACCGGCTAATTCTGACAGAGGCTGGGTGGCTGACTGGATGGGGGATCTTGACCGGGATGATCTGCGCGGTCGGCGCGGGGACGCTGATGCGTTCCTTGCTGTTTGAAACGGTAGCCTGGGATGCGACAACCTTGCTGACTGTTTCAACCGTACTTGCTGCGGCCGCGATGCTTGCGAGCTACATCCCTGCTCGTCGTGCCGCTTCGGTCAACCCAGTGGAGGCCCTGCGAGCGGAGTAGGCAATGCAGGCAAAGTGATTCAGCAAATTCCAGGTGTCAGGCGTCTCGCGGATTTACCTATGTAGTATGCTTCTTTAGATAGAATGCTACATAGGAGGCGCGTCATGCTGGAACTCAAAAATGTCTCGAAAAGCTATCGCAGTATTCCTGCGGTGGTGGACGTCAGCTTTGTGCTGAAAGAGGGCGAGGTGCTGGGCTACCTGGGGCCGAACGGGTCGGGAAAGTCGACGACGGTGAAGATGGTGATCGGTATGATGCAGCCGACGAAGGGAAAGATCTTCTTTGGGGGGAAGAACATTCATGACGATCTGGCATCGTACCGGGCGCAGCTTGGCTATGTGCCGGAGGAGGCACAGGTGTACACGCATCTTTCGGGGCTGGAGTATCTGCAACTGATTGGGCGGCTGCGCGGAATGCAGGAGAGGCTGATCGAGCGCAAGGCGCGGGAGCTGCTTGGGCTGCTGTCGCTGGAGGCGGCGCAGCACTCGGCGCTAACGGACTATTCAAAGGGGATGAAGCAGCGGGTGTTGATTGCGGCGGCGTTGCTGCATGATCCGAAGCTGATCGTCTTGGACGAGCCGCTCTCGGGGCTGGATACGGTTTCGGCGCGGCTGTTCAAGGACTTGCTTGAGTTGCTGGCGCGAGAGGGAAAGGCGATTCTCTACATCTCGCATGTGATGGAGACGGTGGAGCGGGTGTGCAATCGCGTGATTGTGCTGGCAAAGGGCAAGGTGGTTGCGGATGCCGCGCCGGGCGAGTTGACCCGGCTGATGGAGCTGCCGACGCTCGAGAGCGTGTTTGCGCAACTGGTGCAGCAGACGGACACGGCGCAGGTGGCGCGCGAGATGGTGGACGTGATGAAGGTGCGCCATGCGTAAAAAACATGATGTAACTCGTGCGCTGATTGAGCACTTTTTCCGACGCTTCTTCGACAACGACACCATTCAGGTGGATGGAGATACGCAGACTACCGTTGTTCGTGCCGTGGCTGCTGTAGCAGTGCCGGGGTTGATGGTTGCATTCTTTCTGCAGAACCAATATCCGCGCAGAACGCTGTGGGGTGCGATTGAGGATCAGTACTTCTTCGTGCTGTTTTCGTTTGTAGTGATGGGAGTAGTGGCGATCTTCGAGTGGGAGATGCTGTTTCCCGACCGGCTGGATTTTCTGGTGCTTTCGCCGCTGTCGTTGAAGCCGATGCAGATGCTGGGGGCGAAGGCAGCCGCGTTGATCGGATTTTTTGCGCTGTTTCTGATTGGCTGCAATTGTTTTGGAATGCTGATCCTGCCAGCGGTGAGCAAGGGGGACTTCTTTCGGCAGGTGTTTGCGCATGGAGTCGCGGTGATGTTGGCGGGAATGTTTTCGGCGCTGCTTTTTCTGGCAGTGAGCGGGGTTCTGCTCTGCGTGCTGAGTGCCGCTCAGTTTCGCATGGTTTCGCCGATGATACAGATGTTGTCGGTGATGGCGTTGCTGCTGCTCCTGCTGCACTATGCGAAGACTGGCGATTCGATTCAGGCGTTCTTGACGGAGCCGCTGGGCATGGCGCGATGGATGCCGCCGGTCTGGTTTCTGGGCGTGTATGAGCAACTGCTTCGCGGAGACGCTGCTCCGGCGTTCGCGCGCGAGATGACTCGGTATGCGGTTCGCGGGACCGTGATCGCGGCAGCGGTCGCGCTGCTGACGTATCCGCTGGCGTGGGCGCGAATGCGCAGGATGGCGATAGAGGGAGGCTCGCGGCGGCGACGGCAGCCATCGCGGTGGCTGGAGCGGATGGTGCATGGCGTGGTCCGGCGTCCGGGGGAACGTGCGGTGTTTCACTTTATCGGGCAGACAATTGCGCGGAACAATCGCTACCAGGTTTATCTGGCGATGTACTGCGGAACCGGCCTGGCGCTGGCAGTGGCGTGCGCGGTTGGGTTTCGAGTGGATGCTGGGAGGATGCAAGCTGCGCTTTCTGACGAGGGATTGCATGCGGTGATGCCTCTGCTGCTGTTCTGGGTGATTGCAGGGCTGCGGACGGCGTTTGCGTTTCCGCTGAATCTGCCGGCAGGATGGATCTTTCGGGTTACGGGCGTGAATCTCAGCGAGTGTGCGGCGGCGGCACGCCGGTGGGTGCTTTGGTGCGCGGGGGGCGTGATGTACTGCATCCTCGGAGCACTGGTTTTAGCGGGAGGGGATGTGCGGCATCTACTGGTGCAGGCGGTGTGCGGTCTATGCCTTTGCATCCTGCTGACGGATGGGTTCTTCCTCGTTCAGCAGGGCGTCCCATTTAATCGGCCGAGGATGCCGGGGCGGACGAGTTTTGCGCTGATGCTTACGCTGTATATAGGGGTGTTTCCACCGTTCATCTTTGCGGTGATCTATATGGAAAGGGTGATGGAGAAAAATCTGTTGAAGCTTGTGCTGCTGGGAGTGGTGACGATAGCGACTCATGCAGTGCTGGATCTCCTGCGTAGGAGATCAGAGGAGGTCGAAGAGGAGATGGAGGGATATGAGGGGGAGTTCCAGTTGCTCGGACTTACCGCGAGATGACAGGTCTTTTTAAGACCGGAGCGAGCCAGTGCCCGGTGTGGGAGGCGGGGTTCGCTGCGACCTCTTCGGGAGTACCGGTGGCGACGATCTGGCCGCCTCCGTTGCCTCCTTCGGGCCCCATGTCGATGACCCAGTCGGCGGATTTGATGACGTCTAGATTGTGCTCGATGACGAGGAGCGAGCCGCCGCCTTCGATGAGTTTGTGAAAGGCGGCGAGGAGTTTGGCTACGTCGTCGAAGTGGAGGCCGGTGGTGGGCTCGTCGAGGATGTAGAGGGTGCGGCTCCGGGCTTTGGCTGCGGCTTCGTTGGTAGAGCGGCCGGTGATGCTGCGTGCGGTGGCGAGGTGTGAGGCCAGCTTGACGCGCTGGGCTTCGCCGCCGGAGAGCGTGGTGGCGGACTGGCCGAGCCGGACGTAACCGAGGCCGACCTCGTCGAGAACGTAGAGTTTGTCGACGATCTTTGGGTGTCCGGCGAAGTAGGTGAGGGCCTCTTTGACGGTCATGCTCAGGACATCGTAAATATTTTTATTTTTGTACTTGATCTCGAGGGTGGCGGATTTGTAACGAGTACCGTTGCATTCTTCGCAGGGAAGCTCGATGTCGGCCAGGAACTGCATCTCGACTGTCACGGTGCCGTCGCCTTCGCAGACGTCGCAGCGGCCGCCGGGGACGTTGAAGGAGAAGTGGCCGGGGCCGTAGCCTTTGCGCTTGGCGTCGGGCTGCGCGGCGAAGAGGGCGCGGATGTCGTCGAAGGCCTTGATGTAGGTGACGGGGTTGGAGCGCGGGGTGCGACCGATGGGAGACTGGTCGACGAGGATGACATCGTTGAGGTGCTGAGTGCCGGAGAGCTCGCGGTAGAGGTGCGCGGGGTCGCCTCCTTCCGTCTGCCCGAGCGCCTGCATGAGCGCGCGATAGAGAACCTGGTGGACGATGGTGGATTTGCCGCTGCCGCTGACTCCGGTGACGACGCAGAGGAGGTTGAGCGGGATATCGAGATCGACGCCGCGCAGGTTGTGGATGCGGGCTCCGGTGAGCTTGAGGTGCTCACGGCCAGGCTCGCGGCGGCCATGGGGAACAGGGATGGTGGCCCGTCCGGAGAGATATTTGCCGGTGATGGAGTTGGCATTGGCGGTGACCTCGGCTACGGTTCCACAGGCGAGGAGATGGCCGCCGAGTTCGCCTGCGCCGGGGCCGAGGTCGAGAAGATGGTCGGCGGCGCGGATGACGTCGGGGTCGTGTTCGACGACGAGGATGGTGTTGCCCAGATCGCGCAGGTCCTTCATGATGCGGATGAGCTTGACGGTGTCGCGGGTGTGCAGGCCGATGCTGGGCTCGTCGAGCACATACAGAGCACCTACAAGGCGGGAGCCTAGCGATGTGGCCAGTTGGATGCGCTGCGATTCACCGCCGGAGAGCGTGGAGCTGAGGCGGTCGAGGGTGAGGTAGTCGAGACCGACCTGATGCAGGAAGTGAATGCGCTGACGGACCTCTTCGAGAATTTTCCCGGCGATCTCGGTTTGTGACAGTGACAGTTGCAGATTATCGAAGAACTGTTGCGCGTCGGTAATGGTGAGCGAGGATGCCTCGCAGATATTGCGATCGTTGATGAGGACGGCGCGGGCTTCGGCGCGGAGGCGCTGGCCACGGCAGTCGGGGCAGAGAGCATAGCCGCGATATTTGGAGAGGAAGACGCGGACGTGCAGCTTGTATTTTTTGCGTTCGAGCGCCGCGAAGAATCCTCGGATGCCGGGAAAGCTGCCGCTGCCGTCTTCGATGAAGCGCTGCTGCTCGGGCGTCAGATCGTACCAAGGCGTGTCAAGGGGAATTTTCGCGGCTTTGGCGGCGCGAATCATCTCGCCGTGATGGGGACGGTACTTGGTGGTCGTCCATGGAGCGATGGCGCCCTGGTTAAGCGTCTTTGACTTGTCGGGGATGATGAGGTTGGGATCGAAGTCGATGGTGTTGCCGAAGCCCTGGCAGCGCGGGCATGCTCCGTAGGGATTGTTGAACGAGAACAGACGCGGCTCGGGCTCGCGATAGGCGCGATGGCAGGTCGTGCACTCAAACGCAGCGCTGAATCGAAGGTGTTGCGGCTCGCCTTCGTCTTCACGCGGGACGGTGTGGAACTGAATCTCGCCGGACTCGCGGTAGCCGGTTTCGATGGCGTCGACGATGCGGGCGCGCGAGTCGGGGCTGATGGCTAGGCGGTCTACGAGGACGAAGATGGATTGGGTGAAGTCTAGTTCGAGGAGGGATTCGGGCGTAGAGAACTCAACGATCTTGCCCGCCTGATAGAGACGGTTGTAGCCTCGACGGCGCAACTCGGCCAGGCGTTCTTTCAGGGCATCGGCGATGTCGATGCCCTTGGGAGCGACTACCGCTTTCGCGGATTTCTTTGCGGCGGTCTTCTTCGGCTTTGGAGCTTCTTCCTCCGGTTCGACGGAAGGCTGTTGCATAGGCTCCAGCTTGATCTCGGCTCGCTCGATAGGGAAGAGCGCATAGGTGCGGGTGCCTTCCGGCAGAGCGAGAAGCGAGGTGACGATCTCGTCGACGGTATCGTGTTTGACGATGCCGCCGCAGTGCAGGCAGGTGACGGTGCCGCAGCGGGCGTAGAGGAGGCGCAGGTAGTCGTATATTTCGGTTGCGGTGGCTACGGTGGAGCGAGGGTTGCGCGTCTGGTTCTTCTGCTTGATGGCGATGGCCGGAGCGAGGCCGTCCATAAAATCTACGTCAGGCTTTTCGATGCGCTCCAAAAACTGGCGGGCATAGGCAGAGAGCGATTCGACGTAGCGGCGTTGGCCCTCGGCGTAGACGGTATCGAAGGCCAGCGAGGATTTGCCGCTGCCGCTGACGCCGCTGACGACGGTGAGCGCGTTGTGCGGAATGTCGACGTCGATGCCCTTGAGGTTGTGGGTGCGTGCGCCGCGGATTGTGATCTGGTCATTCATAAAAGGCAGGGAGTAGGGCCGAGCGAATAGAGACTAGGAATCAGTTGGCTGCGGGCGAAGGATCTCGATAAGCAACAGGCAGGCGCCGATGACGATGCAACTGTCGGCGATGTTGAAGTCGGGCCAGTGGTAGTGGACGATGTGGACTTCGAGGAAGTCGACGACGTGGGAGAAGCGGAGGCGGTCGTAGAGGTTGCCGACAGCTCCGCCGAGGATGAGGGCGAGAGCGATGCCGGTGAGTGATAGCTCGCGGCCTGTGCGCCAGAGCATGGCCAGAACGATGATGACGGCGATGATGGAGAAGGCGATGAGGCTGTTGCGGACGAGGATGGGTGAGGCCGAGTCGAAGAGGGAGAAGGCCGCGCCGGTATTGAGGACGTGGGTGAGGCGGAAGACTCCGGGGATGACCGGGATGGCGTAGCCGGGATTGATGTGGTGAACGATCCAGAGCTTGCTGCAGCGGTCGGCGACGACGACGAGGGCGGCGAGCAGAAGGAGAGGGATTCGGCTGTCCCGTTTTTTACGCGAGGTGAGGGACATTTAGGCTTGCTGCTCCGTTGGTTGTTGGGCGGTGTAGGGGGCGTAGCCGATGGCTTCGAGGGCCTCGGCGCAGCGCAGGCAGACAGTGGGATAACGCGGGTCGTTGCCTACGTCGGTGGTGTAGTTCCAGCAGCGCTCGCACTTGGTGCCGTCTGCGGCGACGGTGGTGACACGCGGCTGAGGGTCGGTGTGTTCGATATGAGCGAGCTCTACCTGCGAGGTGTTGAAGAGCTCCTTGAGGCTGGGCTCGTACTTTTTCAGAAGGGTGAACAGAGGTTCACTGGCTTCGATCTGCACCTTGGCGTCGAGAGCTTTACCGACGAGCTTGTCGCGGCGGGCGGCTTCGAGCGAGATGAGGACGGCGTCGCGCGTGGCGAGTAGCTGTTCCCAGTCCTCTTCGAGCTGCTTGACGTTGCCGGGAACGATGTCGGCGATGTTGGGGAAGAGGGCGATGTGGACGCTGGTCTCGCGGCCTTCTACTTTGGGTAGAAGCTGCCAGACCTCGTCGGCGGTGAAGCTGAGGATCGGTGCGATGAGGCGGGTGAGGGCTTCGGCGATGCGCCACAAGGCGGTCTGTGCGCTGCGGCGGGCGGGGTGGTTGGGCGCGAAGGTGTAGAGACGGTCTTTGAGGACGTCGAGGTAGAGCGCGCTGAGATCGGTGTTCACGTACTCGTTGAGCGCGTGGTAGGCGCGATGGAACTCGAAGTCGTCATAGGCGGCGCGGATCCTGGTGTCGAGTTCGGCGGTGCGGGCGAGGATGTACTGGTCTAAAGGCTCCATCGCAGAGAACGCGATGGTGTTTGTCGCGGGATCGAAGTCGTGCAGGTTGCCGAGCAGGAAGCGGAGCGTGTTGCGCAGCTTGCGGTAGTTGTCGCTGACGCGCTGCATGAGGTTTTCGCTGGCGGCTACGTCTTCGCGGAAGTCGACGGAGGCTACCCAGAGTCGGATGATCTCGCCGCCGAGACGCTTGGCGATGTCTACAGGGTCCACTCCATTGCCGAGGCTCTTTGAAAAGGCACGGCCTTGTTCGTCGAGCGTCCAGCCGGAGGTGGCGACCATCTTGTACGGAGCCTTGCCGCGCACAGCGACGGACGTGAGCAGCGACGAGTGGAACCAGCCTCGGTGCTGGTCGCCGCCCTCGGTATAGAGATCGGCAGGGGCGCGCAACTCGGGTTCGATGTCGAGGACGGCGTGCCAGCTTGCGCCGGACTCGAACCAGACGTCAAGGATATCCATCTCCTTGCGGAACTCTTGGTTGCCGCAGGCGCACTTCGTTTCCTTGGGAAGCAGCGCGGCGACGTCGTGCGTGTACCAGGCGTCCGCGCCTTCTTTGTGAAAGAGCTTCACGATGCTTTTGTTGATGGCCTGGTCATTCAGCGGCGTGTGGCATTTTTCGCAGAGGAAGACTGCGATGGGAACGCCCCAGATGCGCTGGCGCGAGATGCACCAGTCGGGGCGCGTGGCGATCATGTTGGAGATGCGGTCTTCGCCCCACGCCGGGTCCCAGACGACTTTCTTGATCTCGTCGAGCGCGCGCTGGCGGAAGGTGGTCTCGTTGCCTTCGGGCGTGAACATCGGTGTCTCCATGCCGATAAACCACTGCTCGGTGGCGCGGACGATAACTGGGTTGTGGCAGCGCCAGCAGTGCGGGTAGGAGTGCTCGAAGCTGGTGGCGCTGAGCAGTGCGCCCTTTTCGCGCAGCAGTTCGATGATGACCGGATTGGACTTGAAGACGGTGAGGCCGTCGTAAGGTTCGCTCGGATGGCCGCCGTGCAGATCGGTGTGGCGCTGCTTGCCCGCGTTGTCGACGTACTGAACTTCGGGCAGGTCGTAGCGCTTGCCGGTGTAGAAGTCGTCGACGCCGTGAGCTGGCGCGGTGTGGACGGCTCCGGTGCCTTGCTCGGAGGTGACGTAGTCAGCGGTGACGCCGAGGACCTGACGGTCGAGGAAGGGGTGCTGGAAGGTGACGCGGTCCAGCTTCGCTCCCTTGAAGCGGGCGATCTCGACGGCATCGGTGAAATTGCAGGCTGCCTTGACTGACGCCGTGAGCGCTTCGAGGACTATATATACGTTGCCGTCTGAGTTTTTGAGAGCGACGTATTCCAGCTCGGGGTTGAAGGCCACGGCGAGCGAGGCTGGCAGCGTCCACGGAGTCGTCGTCCAGATGATGGTGTAGACGTTCCCCACCCGTGACGATGAGGCTGTCACGAATGGGGCACCCAGAATATTGGCAGGATCACTAGTGAGCTGGTAGCGCACATAGACGCTGGGCGAGGTGTGCTGCTCGTATTCGACCTCGGCTTCGGCGAGGGCGGTGCGGTCGTGGATGCACCAGTAGACCGGTTTGAGGCCCCTATAGACGAAACCCTTCTCGAAGAAGTCGTAGAAGGTCTCGGCGATGCTGGCCTCGTAAGGGAACGACATCGTGAGATAGGGGTCGTTCCAGCGGCCGAAGACGCCGATGCGCTCGAACTGGCTGCGTTGGAGGTCTACATATTTTTGCGCGTAGTCGCGGCAGGCTTTGCGGACCGCGATGGGGTCCATTTCCAGTTTTTTGCGGCCTAATTGCTCATCGACCTTGATTTCGATGGGCAGGCCGTGGCAGTCCCAGCCGGGAACGTAGGGGGAGTCGAACCCGGCCATGGTCTTGGTCTTGACCACGAAGTCCTTGATGCACTTGTTGAGGGCGTGGCCGAGGTGGATGGCTCCGTTGGCGTAGGGGGGACCGTCGTGGAGGATGTATTTGGGCGAACCGGCGCGGGCGGCGCGGATCTGGGCGTAGAGGTCCTGTTTTTGCCACCCGGCCAGGCGCAGCGGCTCGTTGACGGGCAGATTGGCCTTCATGGCGAAGCTGGTCTCGGGCAGGTTCAGGGTGGACTTCAGCGGCTTGACGGGCTGGTCGGGTACGGACTTTAAATCAGTTACTTCCGGCATTCGTTCCTCTTGATCGCGGTTAGACAGATGTGCGGTTTGCGCCAAACTCTTATTGTATCCGGGTTGGATATGGGGGTGCGGGGTGACCGAGGAGATACGGAAGAGACGTTCAGGAGGAGGAGTGCGTCCAATGGAACGAGCGAAGTCAGGTTAATGTTTGTAGAATGCTTGTGGAGCCAAGTGCCTTGCTGTTGTAACGGAGATGAAACCGGCGGAAGACCGGAGACGTAAACAGACTAGAGCAATGCGCGATTTTCGAAAAGAGCAGGCAGAGCCGGATTCTGCCATGCCGAGGCGAGACGATTTGGCTGATATCCCTATGATTCCGCATGAGAACGAACCAGAGCACGAAGCCCCCGAGCTGCGCCCGGCGAATGCTCCGCATTTGAACGAAGAGACCGAGGGGTCGATGTGGGCCTCGCTCTTCTCAAACCTTCGCGACGCCTTCAACACGAAGAAGGAAGCGCCGCTCCAGCTTGATTCGAAGCCGGTGGAGAGCGACCTCCTTATTAAGGAAGAGGGAACCCTCGCCTCTTTGTGGAGCAGCGTGCGGGACGTGTTCTTCCCGGTGAAGCTGCCGCCGCTGCAACTGGAGTCGCAGCCGATCGCGGTGGTCGACCGGATGAAGGTGAAGCGCGACCCGACCTCGACGGCGATCGCGGTGGTGCTGCACGGCCTGGTCATCCTGCTGATCATCTTTCTGGTGGCAAAGAAGGTGAAGTTTGCCGCTCCGGTGAAACAGCAGCTTACCGAGGTCGACGTTCCGCCGATGGCGCCGATCAGGGCGAAGTCGATGGGCGGCGGCGGCGGGCAGCATGACACGACTCCGGTGACGAAGGGAACGCCGCCCAAGTTTGCGGAGACGCAGATCGTTCCGCCAAAGGCTCCTCCACTGGAACCGCCGAAGATCAATATTCAGCCGACCATTGAGGTGCAGAAGGACGTTCACATGGCCAGCAGCCTTCCCCAGATCGGCGTTGCCAACTCGCCGCTGGTGGGGATGTCGATGGGCAATGGCCGCGGCACGGGGCTGGGCTCGGGCAACGGCTCGGGACTGGGGCCGGGGTCGGGCGGAAATACGGGTGGCGGCCCGCGACGGATCGGCGGCGGCGTTTCTGCTCCGGTGGTGATCTATTCGGTCGAACCTGAGTTCTCCGAAGAGGCGCGCAAGGCCAAGGTTGCCGGCAATGTTCTGGTGAATCTCTGGGTCGATACCAACGGACTTCCCAGCCACGTTCACGTGATTCGTGGCGTGGGCATGGGCCTGGACGAGAAAGCGGTCGAGGCGGTGAAACAATACAGGTTCAAGCCTGCGATGGAGAATGGGAAGCCGGTACTGGTGGAGCTGAATATTGAGGTTAACTTCCAGATTTTCTAAGAGGGGTTCTCTTGTAGACCGAGCTGCAATCTGAAGTACCCTCCCCGGGGTACTTTATTGCTAAAATCTTGAATATAAAAGGTTTATTTTTTAAAGTCTTCTATCAAAAGGACTTAGGCCCAGCGGGTTACGCCGGGTCTGAGTTTTTCTGTGGCCTGTCTTTTATTGTAAGGAACGATGAGGAACTACTTTGCAGATCTGGGATGTTTATTTTTCTGATAGTAAGTATTTATTTATCAGTATGTTGATTTGATAGTTGATCTTTTGGATTGCATGTTTGGACTTGACAGGTTTGAGGATCTTCGCGGGCGGACGCAACTGGAGAGTGAGGTGGGGGTTTGAGGTTGTAGAACGTCTGAGAGAGACGACATCAATGGAGGCGGGATGAGGGGTGTCGGTTTTTTGGGCGGCGGTGTGATGGACAGGGTGGTCCATGGAGCTGGCTTTGCGTTGGTGGGGCTACTGGCTTGTCAGCCGATGGCGGCGGGAGTGCGTGCCGGGAAGACAAAACAGATTGAAGGGCAGGAGAGGGTGCTTCATGCCCTGAACCGGTTCACCTTTGGACCGAGGCCGGGTGAGGTGGCCCAGGTCGAAGCGATGGGGTTGAAGAAGTGGTTTGAGCAGCAGTTAAATCCTTCGAGCATCGATGACTCGGCGCTCGATGCGCGCATGGCGATGTTTCCCGCGATGCAGATCTCGCAGACGGAGTTGATGGAGCGGTATCCCACACCGCAGCGGCTGCGGCAGATGATGCGCACGGGAGCGCCGCTGCCGGGCGATCCGGTGGAACATGCGATCTACGGGGACGAGATTGCCCGGCAGGAGCAGGCAAAGGCGAAGCGAGAGGCCGCGGCGGAGGGAGGCAATGCGATGCAGCCGGGCGGGGGTGCGATGAATGCGGCTGCGGCTTCCGGCGATATGGATGCTGCCGCGGCGGCGGCGCGGAAGGAGAAGCTGTATGCGGACCTCGATGCGCTGAAGGTGGTCAATCTGCCTCCGGATGCCCGGATGAAGCGGATGGTGGGGATGTCTCCCGAGGCGTTTCTGGCGTTTCGCAAGAGCCTGACGCCTCGTGACGTGGTGGTGGCGGAGCAGGGATTGAGCCCTGAACAGAAAGAGATTTTTGCGGCGTTGCAGGGCGGTCCGCGGATGGTGGATGCGGAGCTGCTACAGTCGCGGATGATTCGCGATATCTACAGCGAACGGCAGTTACAGGCAGTGATGACGGACTTCTGGCTGAACCACTTCAACGTGTATCTGCGGAAGAACCAGAATGAGCCTTATCTGCTGCCTGCGTTTGAGCGGGATGTGATTCGACCCCATGCGCTGGGAAAGTTTGAAGACCTGCTGGTGGCGACGGCGAAGAGTCCGGCGATGCTGGTGTACCTGGACAACTGGCTGAGTATTGGGCCGGCTTCGGTGGCTGCTAAGAATGCGGCACGTGCGGCGCAGCGGAAAAAGAATCCGCAGGCGAAGCAGGCGCTGAAGGACCGTGGGCTGAACGAGAACTATGGGCGTGAGCTGATGGAGCTGCATACGATCGGCGTAAAGTGCGAGGTGAGCGCGGACCGCTCGGCGAAGGAGCTGGATAAGGCCTGCGGCAAGGGGTATACGCAGCAGGACGTGATCGAGGTGGCGAAGGCGTTGACGGGATGGACGGTGGATCGCCCGGATGAAGGGTCGGTGTTCAAGTTCGACGAGCGGAGGCACGAGCCGGGAACGAAGATGGTGCTGGGCAAGAAGATTAAGGAAGGCGGCGAGGATGAGGGGCTCGAGGTGCTGCATCGGCTGGCGACGAGTCCGGCGACGGCGCGGCTGATCTCGACGCAGCTGGCGGTACGGTTTGTGAGCGATACGCCTCCGCCTGCGCTAGTGGACCGGATGACGAAGGCGTTTGTGAAGAGCCATGGCGACATCAAGGTGGTGCTGCGGACGATGTTCGATTCGCCGGAGTTCTGGTCGCCGGAGGTGTATCGGGCGAAGGTAAAGACGCCGGAGGAGTTTGTGGTGTCGGCGGTGCGGGCGAGTGGAGCGGATGTGACCGATGCTCAGCCGCTGGTGGCGGCGTTGAATAAGCTGGGGATGCCGCTGTATGGGATGCAGACTCCGAATGGATATACCTGGACGGCCGATGGGTGGGTGAATACGGGCGATCTGGTGGATAGGATGAACTTTGCGCTGGCTTTGAGCGGTGACCATGTGCGCGGTGTCCAGACGGACTGGCGTGGTTTGCTGGGAGAGGCTCAGTTGCCGGAGGAGAGCGCGGCGGCGAAGGAGCAGAGGCTGGAGTCGATATTGCTGGAGCAGCCCGCGAGCGAGCATACGCGGGATACGGTTTTGCAGCAGTTTGCGGCGCAGAGTTTTCCGGCGGGGAGAGTTGTGAAGGCTTCGGTGCAGCAGGAGGATAGGGAGGCTGAGGGGATGGCGGGGTTGTTGCTTGGATCGCCTGATTTTCAGCGGAGATAGATGATGCTACTCCAATGCGGTGTGAAATACAGGGTCTCTCCACTGCGCTGCACTCCGGGCTAGATGACGTGCTTTTGCGAGACTGCGAAACTTATGGTTGGGAATGGAGTTAGGTATAGCAGGCAGCGCGTGAGCGGGAGTTGGAAGGAGTCGAGCGATGACGGTTACCAGGCGTGGCTTTATGAAGGGCGGCGCGTTGGCGCTGGTGGGGACGGCGGCGATTCCTAGTTTTTTGACACGCAGCGTGATGGCGGAGATGACGACTGCCGCTGCGGATAAGAAGAAGCTGGTGGTGCTGTTTCAGCGCGGCGCGGCGGATGGGCTGAATATCGTGGTGCCGTATCGCGAGCCGAACTACTATGCGATGCGTCCGACGATTGCGATCAAGCAGAGTGAAGCGATTGATCTGGATGGGTTCTTCGGGCTGCATCCGGCGATGGCTGCGTTCAAGCCGCTGTATGACCAGGGGCATCTGGCGATTATTCCGGCGGCGGGTTCGCCGGATACGACGCGGTCGCACTTCGACGCGCAGGATTATATGGAGAGTGGGACGCCGGGGGTGAAGTCGACTCCCGATGGATGGCTGAATAGGGCTTTGCAGGCGGAGCTGCTGCGGGGGAAGCCTTCGGCGTTTCGTGCTGTGGCGCTGGGAGCGGAGATTCCGCGGACGCTGGAGGGCAAGGTTCGGGCGATTGCACTGGATAATGTGTTGGACTTCTCGGTGGGCGGGCGCGGACCGCAGGCTTCGCCGATGAGCAACGCGTTTCAATCGATGTATGACCAGAGCACGGATGCGGTGCTGCATGGGACGGGTAAGGAGACGTTCGAGGCGGTGAAGATGCTGCGTGCGACCGATCCGGCGCACTATCAACCGACGGCGGGGGTGGTGTATCCGAAGACGCAGTTTGGCAACAGCCTGAGGCAGGTGGCCCAGTTGATGAAGGCGGACCTTGGGGTGGAGGCGGCGTTCTCGGACATCGGCGGATGGGACACGCATCAGAATCAGGGAAATGCGAATGGTCAGTTGGCGAACCGGCTGACGGATTTCTCGGAGGGGATCGCGGCGTTCTGGCAGGACATGGGAGATGAGGCGGAGCAGGTGACGCTGGTGACGATGTCGGAGTTTGGCCGGACGGCTCGGCAGAACGGGACGGGCGGAACGGATCATGGTCATGCGAACGTCATGTTCGTGCTGGGCGGGCAGGTGAAGGGCGGCAAGGTGTATGGGAAGTGGCCGGGGCTGGACAACGCTCAGTTGAATGAAGGACGGGATTTGACGGTGACGACGGACTTTCGCCGGGTGCTGGGCGAGGCGGCTTATAAGACGCTGGGAGCGCGCAACCTGAATCTGGTGTTTCCGGGATCGCAGGTGGAGCCGCAGGAGTTTTTGAATTTTATTTAGAGAGGTTTTCCTCGTGATGTCGCTTTGGCGATTCGAGCAAAACGCAGATTTCCTTCGGGAATGACAACCAAAAAGGAGGTCACGCCTGAGAGTGGCTTTAGATGGGTGTTGAAGGGGACTGTATCGCTATTCCGTTTTCGGGATATCAAAGATTTCGATATACAAAATGGTGGAAAACGTGGACAACTTTTTTGCTTGGCGGGCGTCTTACTCAGTGTAGTCAGCAATTGCCGGACTTTCAGTTCCCTCGGTTCCGGCGTCCCTTATCCGCAAGGCAACTACCTACCGTAAACGTAAGGCCCCCATAGTATCGGGGGCCTTCACTCCTTAAGGGTTGAGTGCGCTCTCGTGGTTAAAAACCGGAAACGGCTAAATACAGGGGTGCTCTCCCCGCGGCGGCAAGAGCACCGCATTCGCTGTAGCTTCCGGGAAGAATGCTCTAAGCTGGAAGATCAATGAACCTGAAGATTGCAGCGATTCGTTCGGGCACGGACCCGGTGGGCAAGTTGCCGATGGCAGCGTTTCATCGCTGGCTGGATACTCCGCTGAACTGCCCCAGGTGCGATGTGACCTACAACCTCGTGGTCGATTGGGACCAGGCTGCCGACCGCTGGTTTCCGGAGAGCTCGCGGCCGCTGATTACGCTTCTGCGCAAGGCTGTTTTTATGGGGCATAGCACGGACCATCGCGTGACGCACTTCGAGACGGAGGGCGTTATTGTGAAGAGCTTTGTGGTGGAGACGAAGGTAGCTTTGCCGGATCAAACTACCTGAGTCTCCGCTGTCGTCTGGTCGTGGCGCTTGCTGGTGAGGATGTAGTAGATCACTGGCGTGACGATCAGGCTTAGAAGGACTGAGAGTAAGAGACCTCCGATAACGGCGATGGCCAGCGGCTGGAGCATCTGCGAGCCTGCGCCGAGAGCGAAGGCCAGCGGCAGCATACCGCAGATGGCGGCGATGGCGGTCATGATGATGGGGCGAAGGCGTCGCTGGGCGGCGTGAAGCATGGCATCGCGCGCGTTGATGCCGATGGCACGCGCCTTCTCGTCGGCGTCCAGAAGAAGGATGCCGTTCTTGGCCACGATGCCGATCACCATGATGAGGCCCATGAAGCTGGCGACGTTGAAGATGGTGCCGGTGATGAGCAGGGCGACGACGACTCCGGTGATGGAAAGGACAGAGCTGGTGAGGATGGCGATGGGGGCAGAGAAGTTGCGGAACTCTGTCAGGAGAACGCCGAAGACGAGGGCGAGCGCGAGGATGAGGACGCGGGCGAGGTCGTGGAAGGACTTCTGCTGCTCCTGATAGGTGCCGCCGTATTCGACGCGGACGCTTGCCGGGATATTGAGATTGGCGACGGCTTGTTTTACCTGCACCATCGCGCCGCCGAGGTTCGAGCCTTCAAGGCGTCCGCTGACGGTGACGAGCCGCTGCAGGTTTTCTCTGAGGATCTCGTTCTGGGGTGGGAGGGCTTCGACCTTGGCCATCGAGCCGAGGGTGGCGGTGTGGCCGGTGCTGCTGTTGAAGACCGTGTTCTGGATGGCATCGAGCGAGGTGCGGCTGGAGTCGGGAAGGCGGACGCGGATGGTGTAGGGGCGGCCATTGAGGATAAGCGGGTTGGTGGTGGGCAGGCCGTCGAGGATGGAGGTGGCATCTTCGGCGACTTCGGTAGGCGTGAAGCCGAGACGGTCGGCGACGACGGGATCTACCTGGAAGTTAGTTGCGGGGCCGCTGATGGTGTTGTCGACACCGTTTTGAATGTCGACGACGCCGGGAATCTTGCCGATGGCATCGGCGACACGGGGGGCGAGTTCATAGAGGAGCGTTGTGTCCGAGGAGAAGAGCTTGACCTGAATAGGCTCGGGCGAGTTGGAGAGATCGCCGATCATATCCTGCAGGACCTGGGTAAACTCGATGTCGAGTTGAGGCTCGCTGGATTTGATCTGCTCACGGACGTCAGCCATGATCTCGTCGATGCTGCGTGAACGTTTTGATTTCAGACGGACGGTGAAGTCTCCGTTATTGGCTTCGGTGACCGGAGAGAGGCCCATCTGGAGGCCGGTGCGGCGCGAGGTGATCTCGACCTCGGGAGTGTTGTGCAGTATCTGCTCGACGTGCAGCAACACCTTGTTGGTCTCGGCAAGGGAGCTGCCTGCGGGCATGAGGTAGTCGAGGACGAAGGCGCCTTCATCCATCGCAGGGAGGAGGTCGGAGCCGAGGGCGTTGTAGCTGAAGTAGGCGGCGACGATGAGCAGGACGCAGATACCCGCGAGGGCGAGAGGACGGGCCAACGCCCAGGAGAGCGAGCGCTCGTGAGCGTGGAGAACGCGGCGCATGATGGGGCCGTTCTCTTCGTGGCCCTCGGCGTGAGCGGCTTTGTCTGGACTTTCATCGGCTTCGGCGCTGGTCTTTTTGGATTTGCGCAGAAGGCTGAGCGAGAGAGCGGGGGTCCAGGTGAGAGCGAGGGCGAGCGAGGTGAGCAGGGCCGCCGTCATGGTGACGGCGAGTGCGCGGAAGAAGCTGCCCGTGACTCCTGTGACCGAGATGAGCGGGAGGAAGACGACGACTGGCGTGAGGGTGGAGAAGACGAGCGGCGTGGAGAGTTCGTGGAGGGCTTTTCGCACGGCCACGATGCGCGATTCGCCGGAGTCGCGGTGGACGACGATGCCTTCGACGACGACGATGGCGTCGTCGATGACGAGACCGATGGCGGCGGCGAGACCGCCGAGCGTCATCAGGTTGAAGCTTTCTCCGATCATCCAGAGGAAGAGAATTGTGACCGCTACGGTGACAGGAATGACCAGACCCGCGATGAGCGAGGAGGTCCAGTCGCGCAGGAAGAGAAAGAGGACGACGCAGGCGAGGAAGAGGCCGATGAGGATGGCGTCGCGAACGCTGGCGATGCTCTCGCGGACGAGCTCTGACTGGTCGTAGAAGGGTTCGAGGTGGACGCCGGGGGGAAGTACCGACTTGAGCGAATCGATCTTTGCGGCGATTGCGTTGGCGACGGCGACGGTGTTGCTGTCGGGCTGGCGCGCGATGTTGAGCAGGACGGAGGGTTTGCCGTTCGCCGTGACCATGGTGTAGACAGGCATGGTGGACGGCTCGACGGTGGCGACGTCGGAGATGCGGACGGGCGCGCCGCCGGTGGTGGTCTTGACGACGAGGTTGCCTAGCTCGGAGGCGTCGTGCGCCTGGGAACCGACAAGGCCGAGGATGAGCTTGTGGTTGGCTTCGTAGAGGCCGGGCGAATCGATGATGTTAGATGCCTGGACAGCGTTGACCAGATCGAGGAGCGTGACGCCGGAGGTCTGGAGGCGGGCGAGGTTCGGAGCGATCTGAAACTCGGGGACCTGGCCTCCCTGTACGATTACGGTGCTGACGCCAAGGACGCGGTTCAAGGGCGGCTTCAGGTCGTAGGTGGCGATCTCCCAGAGGCGTGTCTGCGAGACGGTATCTTTGCCGCGATCGTCTGCGGTGAGGGCGTAGCCGAGGATGGGGAAGGTGGCGAAGGTGAGGCGGTTGGTGGTGATGCGAGCGGTGGGAGGAAGCTCCTGCTGGACCTTGGCGAGGGCCGCATCGGTAAGCTGAAGCGTGCGGTACATGTCGACGTTCCAGTCGAAGAAAAGACTGATCTCTGCCGAGCCGCGGCTGGTGGTGCTGCGTACCGTGAGCAGGCCGGGAACGCTGTTTATGGCGTCTTCGATCGGCTTGGTGATGGTGACCTGCATCTGCTCGACCGGCATGACGCCGTTATCGATGCCGATGACGACGCGGGGGAAGTTGGTCATCGGAAAGACGGAGATGGGGACCTGGAACGCGGCGTAGATGCCGACAAGGGTCAGGACGATGAGGAAGAAGAAGATGGGCTTGGCGGCCCGGGAGAGCCAGAACGACTCGGCGGCCGGAGTCTGCTTGTCGGTTACGGCCATCAGTCGTTACCACCATCGGTTTTGGGAGCGGCCTTCTCGGCAGGAGGTTTGCCGATCTTTACCTTGGTCCCATCATCCATCGCATAGCCCCCGGCTGTGATGACCATGTCGGAGGGAGAGACGCCGTTGAGTATCTGAACTTCATCGGGAGTCTGGATGCCGAGGGTGACGGTGCGCTGGTGGGCGATGCTGTCCGGCCCGATGACCATGACGAATTTGGAGGTGCCGTCCTGCGCGGTCTGGACCGCTTCGGCTGGAATGAGAAGGGCATTCGCCGCGGTGCGGCCCGTGATGCTGGTATGAACCGGGGTTCCTGCTTTGAAGAGACCTTTGGGATTTTCAAGACGCAGCCAGACTTCGACGGTCGTGCTGCCGGGGTCGAGCGCGGGGCTGATGAGCGAGACCTTCGCCGGGACCGGGTTGGCGACTCCGGGAATGGTGATGGTGGCGGCTGCGCCGAGCGAGAGTTGCTGCGCCTGCATCTGCGAGATGTGCAGCTTGGCCAGCAGGGCAGAGGTGTCCATGACGGTGACTACGGCTGTGCCCGCCGATGCGGTCTCTCCGGCGAACAGAGAGCGGTCGGTGACGACGCCGTTGATGGGGCTGCGAATTTCGGTGTAGCTCAACTGTGCCTGTGCGCCGAGATATTTGCCTTTGGCGGAGGTAAGCTGGCCCTGAGCGCTCTCGAGAGCGGCCTTGCCAGCCACCTGTTCGATCGCTGTGAGACTCTGCTTCGCGATGTCGTAGGCTGCCTGCGCCTGTACCAGCGCGGCCTTCGCTGTGTCGAGGTCGCGCCCAGGAATCGCTCCCTGCGCGAAGAGCTGCGAACGTCCATTGACGATGCTCTGATTCAGATCGAGATTTGCTTTGGCCTGCGCGAGGTCGGTCTGCGCCTTGATAAGATTCGCCGGAACCTGCGCGCGGGTCTCGGTCGCATAAGCGCCCTGGGCGGCGGTGTAGGCTCCCTTGTTATCGAGCGCCGCGGCTTGCAGATCGCTGTTCTCAAGCGTCACCAGAAGCTGTCCGGCTTTCACATGCGAGCCGCGCTGGATGTAGAACTTCTTTACCGGCGCGGTGATCTTTGGAGAGATGGCGGCCTGCGCCAGTGGCGCGAGTGTGGCGTCGGCGGTGATCTGCTCGGAGATGCTCCCTCGCGTTGGATGAATAGCCTGAACGTACACTTCCGGCGTGGGCGTGCTCTCCGGCTTGTTGCAGCCCAGCGGCAGAAACAGGGCGACGGCGGAAAATAGAAGCGCGTGCGGCGCCGATCGGATGAGATGAGATGGCTTCATTGGCTTAGATTGTTCCTGTCAGAAGCTGGAGATTGGCAAGCGACATCTGGTAGCGGGTGGTTCCGTCTTCGCGGGCGAGCTCCGCCGTGGTGAGCGAGTTTTCGGCATCGACAACCTCGAGCGCCGTGGCCTCTCCGGCAGTGTAGCGAAGGCGGGTGAGCCGCAGACTCTCGGCTGCGGTCTGCACGCTGAGGTTGAGCGATTCGAGCTGGCCGCGCGCGGCGACTGCCTCGGCGTAGAACTCATCGAGCTGCGCGATGAGCTGGCGCTGGGTGGAGCTCAACGCGACGCGGGCGGCCTGCTGAAGGATTTGGCTCTGCTTGACCTTATGCTGGGTCGAGAACCAGTCCCACACTGGAATATCGAGCGTGGCACTTGCAGAGTAGCCGAGATTGTGGAGGCCTTCGGGTGTCTTCGTTGCAAACTGGGCCGCATCGATGCCGTAGGTATAGTTGAGCGCAAGATCGGGAAGATAAGCGGCGCGGGCAGCCGTGACACCAAGGTTGCTCTCGTGCAGGGAGGCGAGGGCGCTCTGCAACTCGGGGTTATGCTTCGCGGCGGCAGCCTCGACATCGGCGCGCGCGGGTAGCGGTGGCGTGGCGGCCGCAGCCGTCGGCGTATAGGGCGAACGCGGATCGGGGAAGAGCAGGACGCCAAGATCGAGGCGGGCCTTCTGCGCCAGGACAATGGCGTCTGCGAGATCGCGGCTGCGCTGCTGCTGTTGCAACTGCGCCTTGATTACATCGGCATGGGCCCCTTCGCGCGCGGTCTCCCGCTGCTCGGCGAGAGTGACGAAAGCGTCGGCTTCGCTGGCGGCGCGGCGTGCGACCGCGACTTTTTTCTCCGTCGCAAGCGAGGAATAGAAGAGACCGACGACGGTCGAGACCAGTCCTCGCCGCGCGATCTCGAGATTGGCAGCAGCGACGGAGGCGGCCGCCGAGGCGCGGGAGACGGCGGTAAATTGCTGCAGGCCGATGGTTTCGTTTACAACACCCTGGCTCATGTACTCATGCACGGCGTTATTGGCGATAAAGCGCGGCGTGGACGGAGTACCGGCAGAAGTGCCGGAGGCGAGCGCTCCGGTTCCCTGGGTGTAGAGATATTGATTGTGATAGGTGACGCTCGGCAGAAGCGCTGCACGGGCGATGGAACGGTCTAGCTTGCTGACTCCGCTGGCGGCTACCGCCGCGGCGAAGGCCGGTTCGTTGGCCTTCGCGCGGCTGAGCGCTTCATCGAGCGTGATCGCCGGCGCCGGGGAGGCGGCAGCAGCCTGCACCTGCTGCGCCGAAACGACAGCAGGCGCCGACGCCAGAGCAATAGAGATCAAAGCTGGTCCAAGGACAAAAATACGCATAAAAGCCAGAGATCACCTCGTTATCGTCCGACGACAAGTACCGTAAAACTTCCCGGTACGATGGCAGGCCGTGGACGAGGATTCGTTGCCGTGGCGGCAGGTCTTGGACCAAACTCAGCCGTCACTAGATAGATGCGTCCCGTGCGCGTATCGAGAGACATAGTACGCGCGCCCTTCCGGGTGTTCAGGTTCTGCACCACAGGATAGGTCTTTTTACTGGCGTCCACCACGGTCAGCGTGCCGTCGCCGTTCGAGGAGAAAGCCAGCTTATGGGTCGCATCATAGGCCGCTGCATCCGGCCCATCGCCAATTACGGGATTGGCAAGGGGCTTGCCGGTGTTCGCGTCGGTGACGGCCATGGTCTTTCCATCGCAGACTGAGAACAGACGTCGTCCTGAGCGGTCGATCGCGAGACCGGAAGGCGACTCGCAGTTGGTCAGGGGCCAGGTCGCGGTCAGCGTCTTCGACTTTGCATCGAGGCGCACGATGGAGTTTTTGCTTTCGATATTGTCGAAGATCACGCCTTTTCCATCGGCGACCGGGAACTCCGGCTTGCCGGGAAGTGCGATGGTCGCGACCACCTTGCGCGTGGCCGTATCGATAACGGAGACATCGCTGCTGCGGCCATTGAACGCCCACACCGTTTTTGTAACCGGTTCGAAGACGATTCCGTCCGGATTCGTGCCGACCGGAATCGAAGCCAGCGTCTTGAGGCTGGAGCGATCAAAGACGACGACTGCTCCAGCGCGTCCATCGCTGATGTAGCCATACTTTCCGGCGTCATCGAGCGCGACGCCATGGATGCCCTGCAAGCCCTGGATGCTGCCAATGACTTTGCCCGAATCGGCGTCCAGAACTTCGACACGGGTTCCGTGCGTGACATAGAGGCGATGCGCCCCGGCATCGGCGGTCAGATAGTCCCAGCCACCTTCGCCGCCGACCTTCCATTGTGTCTGAACGCTGTAAGGCTTCTGCGCTGCCGCGACCGAGGGGGCCAGAAGCGCGCAGGCAAAAGATGCGGTGAGGGCAAGCTTTCCAAATTCCAAGATGCGGCAGACACTTCTCGATGTCATAAAGGCTCCAGGTGAACTCGGCAGGATATGTGCCGGCCTTTTTACTATGCCAGTAGTACCTTAAGCGAGGATGAAGAGCTATCTATTTTCGTGGTGGTTGCATTGGTACTCGTTTCAATTCTCCACCGGGAAGCGCACCGTGACGACAGCCCCGTGGCCTAGTTCACTGGCGATATCGATGCTTCCTCGCGCCTTGGTGACGATGGCCCTGCAGATGGCGAGTCCCAGCCCGGTTCCTCCGGTCTTGCGGCTGCGCGAAGGGTCGCTGCGGTAGAAGCGGTCGAAGACATGAGGCAGCACCTCCGGCTCAATGCCGCTGCCGTCATCTTCGACGCGAAACTCCACACCATGGAGATCGGCGTGTATCACGGCGCGTACCTCAGATCCTTCGGCGCTGTGCTGAAGAGCATTGAGGATCAGGTTCGAGCAGAGCAGTTGAAGCTGCTCCGCGGCTACATTCACGGTCGCCGCCGGGTCGTCGATGACGGATATGCGCAGACCTCTTTCCTGGGCCACGGTTGCAACCTGCCCGGCAACGAAGCGGACGCAATCGCTCAGACTGGTCGTGTAAGAGACAGGCTTCGATGCGTCCTGACCCTCAACATCCTGGCTTTCCACTCGGGCCAGGGTCAGCATCTTGGCGACGATCTCTTCCATGCGCTCGCAATCGGCCTGGCATCGTTCGAGCCCGGCCTCGTACTCGGTCGCGGTACGGTGGCGCATGGTCAGCAGTTGGACCGAGGACTTTGCGACGGCAACCGCTGTCTTCAACTCGTGGGCAGCATCGCTTACAAACTGGCGCTGCTGCATAAAGGAGCGCCTCAATCCGTCGAGCACTATTTCGAGCGCACCGGTCAACGGCGCGAGTTCCTTGATCTGCCTTGCGCGTTCCGAGGGGGCGAACTCCCACGAGTTGACCGAGACCATCGACGCCGCGGCAGCCAACTGACGCAGCGGCTCCAGGCCGCGGTTCAGCAGCCAGAACATCAGTACCCCGCTGATCGCGAGTAACAAGAGGCTTGCGATCGCGTAGAACTGAACCGCATCGGTGATGACGTCCCAGACGTGTTCCGTTTCCGATCCATAGAGAACGGTGACGTGCCGTGGAATGCCGCCTCCCTTGTCGCCGGGATCGACGATGCGGACGCCTTGCACCTGAATAACGCGGTAGCGTTCTCCTTTGATCTTCATCTGGAAGAAACCGTCGCCATCGATTTTCTGATTCTCGTTTCCAGACCCGTTCCAGTTAGGGGAGCGCCCGAGAACGCGTCCGCCGGCATCATGGACCTCGTAGATATCTTTGGCGGGCAGGCTGTGTTCGGTCCCATCGAGCATGAGATCGTCGGCAGTATCTTCCGCATCTTGCACCGCGCCCAGCAGTGCGTAGGCGCGTCCGCGCAGCATAATGTCGAATGCGTGGAACTGGCTGTGCCGTTCATAGACGAGCGCGAGTCCGGTGAGAGCCACGGCGGACAGCAACTCCACCAGCAGCACTGCAATTATCAGCCTCCGCGTCAGCGAATACGGGCTCATTGACTCTCCTGCCGGTCGACCATCATGCGATAGCCGCGTCCGCGCAGCGTCTCGATGCTCGGCTGCTGAGTGGCGGCGTCAAGTTTTCTGCGCAGGTTCGAGACATGCGCCTCGATCACGTTTGAGTGGTGCTCCCAGTTGTAGTCGTACAAGTGCTCGAGGAGTTCGCGCTTGGAGACGATTACCCGGGGACGGTGAATCAGGTACTCGAGGATGCGGTACTCCATCGGCGAAAGATCGACGGGCCGCCCGGAGCGGTGTACCGTCTGCTCAACCGTATTCAGTTCCAGATCGGAGAGGCGCAGTACCGGATCGGCGACGCCCTTGCCGCGGCGGATCAGCGCCTTTGCCCGCGCGATCAGCTCGCCGAGGTCGAAGGGCTTGCTGAGATAGTCGTCTGCCCCGGCGTTGAGCAGTTCGACGATCGAGGTCGGCTCGCCTCTTGCCGTCAGAATCAGCACGGAGGTCCGGTCGCCCTTCGAGCGGATCTTCGTGAGCAGGGCAAGTCCGTCCAGCTTCGGCAGCATCAGGTCGAGCACGATGAGGTCGTAACACTGGTTGCCCGCAAGATCGAGGCCGGTCAGGCCATCCTCCGCGCAATCGACAGCGAACCCTGGCCCATCGCGCAGCGCGGTAGCTACATTCTCTGCCAGCCGCCGCTCGTCTTCTATCAGCAATACCCGCATTCGAGCATCATTCCACCATCACAAGATTAAGCAAAGCTGAAGTGCCGCCTGCTCCGGCCCATCTCACGAAAGGTTGAACCGCAGAGTCTATGACTCCGTACACCTCTATAGCGTTTGTGGACGGTTCACCGACGCGATAAACTCGACTCGTTCGAACCCAGGAGACCTATGCAGAATCGCATCCTCGGCACCACCATGCCTGTCCTTGAATTTTCGCTCGGCCCTAACGACGCCATCATCTCGGAGGCAGGCGAACTGTCCTGGATGTCCGCCTCGATCCAGATGACCACGCACACGCAACATGCCGGCGGCGGCGGAATCTTCGGTGCTATTCGCCGCGTTGCGGGCGGCGGCTCGCTGTTCATGACCGAGTACCGCGCCATCGGGGCCACCGGCGAGATCGCCTTTGCCACTCGCGTTCCGGGCCACATTCTTCCTGTCGAAGTCGCCGCAGGGCATGACTACATGGTCCATCGCCACGGCTTCCTTTGCGCCACACCGGAGATCGAACTCGGCGTGGGCTTTCAACAATCGCTCGGCGCGGGCATCTTCGGCGGCGATGGCTTCCTTCTGCAAAAGGTGAGCGGGCAGGGAACGGCGTGGCTCGAACTCTCAGGCGAGGTGATCCTCAAGGAACTCGCCGCTGGTGAGACCCTCCGCGTCCATCCCGGCCACGTTGGGGCCTTTCAGTCGTGCGTTAGTTTTCAGATTCAGCGTGTTCCCGGAATCAAGAACATGATCTTCGGCGGCGACGGCGTCTTTCTGGCTGCGCTGACTGGCCCCGGCAAGGTCTGGTTGCAGACACTGCCTATCTCAAAACTTGCGCATCAGTTGATGGAATACATGCCCAGCCAGCGCACGGAGCAGGCCGAAGGCGGCGTAGTCGGCGGCATCGTTGGATCGATTCTCGGAAGCATGAAGTAACGCACTCCTTTCGACCCTTGTTCTTGCTGAAAGCGGAAGGGCCACATCCTGGACAGATCCCATGGTACGCGCGTGGGCCGCGGGGTTGGAGCGGCTATGGCGGCGACCATGGTCATGCCGTTCGCGGCGGCTATGGTGGTGGACATGGCGGTGGTCATGGTGAACACGGACATGGCGGCGGCGGGCATCGGTAATGGCCTGGAGTGTGAAAAGGGTTGAATTGAAAAAACTGGAAGATCTTCCTCTACGATGCTTGTCTCTTTTCCTCATGAACCACGCAGGCATCGAGCGACCATCCGTTGTATCGCAGAAGGAATAGCAGCACGGAATAGACGAGAGCGTACGTCAGTTGCAGTCCGGCAGCGGCCCAGTCCTGTGTGAGTGCCGATCCAAAGGTCAGCACCATGATCAACAGACTTCCTGCCACCAGCGCAGCGCGGGTCCGCAACCCAAGCAGCAGGAGCAACCCGATCAGAGCTTCGATTGCAGGCAACACCATGCCGAAGCCCCATACGCTCCACACAGGCAGCGGAGTGTGAGCAAACTGGCCTGCGAGATGGGCTGCAAACTTATCCGTCCCCACGATCATGCGGCTGACGCCATGCATCATCAGGTTCAGCCCCACGACCATTCGCAGCAGAGCATAGGCAAGCCGCTGGTCGCCACTATCGAGCTTCGTTGCCATCGCTCCTCCATCGCGCAAAACCATCTATTCTTGAAATAAGATGCCACCTTTTCTCGAACTGACTCACGTAAACGTAGCACGGGGCGACAACGTGGTGCTCCACGATATCAACCTCAGCGTCAACACTGGAGAGCACATCGCCATCCTGGGCCCGAACGGCTGCGGCAAGTCCACTCTCATCAAGACCATCACCTGCGAGTGCTATCCCATTGTGCAGCCTGAGACCATGGTCAACATCTTTGGGCGGGAACGCTGGGACCTTACTGAACTCAAAAAGCGGCTCGGCGTCGTCTCCGCCGAACTGCCCGGCAAGCCGACGCTGCATACGACGGGACGTGACGCCGTGCTCACCGGATTCTTTTCGAGCAGCACGCTCTGGCCTAACCTTACCGTCACTGCTGCCATGCGTGAGCGCGCCGATGAGGTGCTCGAACAGATCGATGCTGTGAACCTCGTCAACAAGCCTGTAGGCGAGATGTCCGCCGGGCAGCAGCGCCGCATCATGATTGGCCGCGCGCTTGTGGGGTCGTCGCAGATGCTGTTGCTGGACGAACCCTCGAATGCGCTCGACATCAGCGCCCAGCGTGAACTGCGCAACCTGTTGCGCAAGCTGGCCCAGCAGGGAACCGGCATTCTTCTGATTACTCACCACATCGCCGACATCATCCCCGAGATCGATCGCATCCTCCTTTTGCGGGAGGGACGCATCATCGGCGACGGTCCCAAAGCTGCGCTGCTGACCGCACCAACCCTCAGCGATCTCTTTCAGACCGAAGTTCAGCTCACAGTGAGAGACGGCTTCCATCACGCGTGGTGAGCGATACACTGCATCTCACCATTTGTTATGCTTAGCCCGAATTATTTTCGCCACGGAGGTGCCGGTTGAACCGAAGCACAAGAAGGGGACTCACGCGTTCGATCGCCGCCCTCGTCCTGGTTTTCGCGGCCCTCACCTTGAGCGCCCAAAGCGCCGCCACGGTAAACAGGGTCAGCTACACAGGCATGGTGGGCCAAAGCAGGATCGGGATGACCCTGCTCGTCAACTCGGCCCGGGCCATCACTGGTGGCCACTGCTTTTATGCAAACCACCTTAAGGACATCCCGCTCACGGCCGGAACTCAGGGTGCTGGAATCATGCTCTTCGAGCCCGGAGGCGGCCAGTTCGCGCTGCGCTTCAAAGGCAACGGCAGCGAAGCCGGCAAGCCGCTGGACTTCCACAATAGTGTAGGGCTGGAAGGCCGATGGATGAAGCATGACGGCTCCTATCCGGTCGTACTTCAGATGCAGCAAAGCTTGGAGGTTGCTGCCAATGCCCGCTGGTACGAAGATGTCACAGGCGAGAGCGATGCTGCCTTCGAGGCCAGGGTGCAGGCCTTCTACGGGGCGGTGCTCGCCGGCGATCGCACGACCGCTGCACGCTATGTCGATTTTCCTTTGCGGGTAAATCACAATGGCAAAAGCCGCACTGTTCACTCGGCAGCCGAACTGGCGGCGCAGTGGAACCAGATCTTTACTCCGGCCTGCATCGATGCATTCAGACAGGCCATGCCACACGACCTGTTCGTCCGCAACGGACAGGCTATGCTGGGCGACGGCGTAGCGTGGTTTGGAGCGAAGGGCGCTCAGGCCATCAATGTTCCCTGAAAGCGGAACAGGCTGCGGAAGCCGTGCCTCTAAGCAGAGCTTTCGAGTTATGGGCGACTCAGATTCGCGGCCTCGGCGAGGCTTAGACGTTTCGGCACGATATGAATATCTGTGCGTGTGGTCTCCTGCTCGCGCGTGATGCTTTTAAACAGCAGGACGCGTCCGTCGACGTGCACATTGATGTGGACGCTCTTCCAGTTCTTTGCGTCCACCGGTGCGCGTTCCAGCTCGAAATGGCCTCCACTGTTGATCTTACCCAGCAGGCCGAACCCGAACTCCACTGGCTGCGTAATGACGGCTTCCAGTTTGCATAACCGGTCGTCCGGCTCCTTGATAGAGACTGTGCCCTGGAGCACATGGATGATGCGCTCCTCGTAGGTAGAGGGTTGAAACGTAGGATTGGGCCGGACGGCAAAACGGACGCAGCCATTCTCCTCACCGGCAGGCGAGATGAGGAAGGCCCTGGGGAGAATCTCCAGTAGTTGCGTGGCCTTGACCTCGTCATCGGTGTGGCTCTGGTTCAACTTGCGGAAGGCTTCAGGATGAGCAACGATGACTTCGATGCGGCGCTCCTCCGCCTGCGATTGCGCGGCGTTGAGGGGTTTTCCGTCTACTGCCAGCAGCCGTCGAAGCACGCCGTCGTCCGTCTCGACGACTTTTTCCTTCCAGAGATGACCGCCCGTCCGGCTGGAGCGCTCCTCCGATAGATACGAGAAGTGCTGCTCCTGCGCGCGCGCGGCCTTTTCATTGGCGGCCATCCGGATTACTGCATCGGTCCCCTGAGCTATCGCCGGCAGCGACGCCAGGGGAAGCATCACGATGCCAATCGTGCTCAGCCGAACATACCGCAGGACCAGACGAACTACGCGACGTCGTTGAGGTTCGGGTATAAATTTCACCTTTCTTACTGAGCCCTTTCGATGGCGAAGATCTATCTTTGCACCCCAATCTTTCCATGATCGAGTGTTTTGCTTAAATTTCGCTTAAGGAAGGCCTTCTGTTTACAGCGCCACTACACCTGCCGCCTTATAAATCTGCTGCATGCACTGCATGTCCCGCAGGCCCTCTTCGCCCGGAGTTCTTGGTGTCTTGTTGTGCAGGATGCAGTCGGTAAAGTGGTCGGACTGGCGGGTGAACTGCTTCGGATCGGGCTCAGTGTTGGGCTCGTCGAGCACAGTTGCGGGAGTGCCTCTGCCGCCGCTGGTGTAATTCGCCTGGAGCCTGAGCCCCTCGTAGCCGAATGATCCCACCTCCAGCCACCCCTTTGACCCGTAGACGCGATAGTAGCTCCGCATATTCGCGCCGTAGGTCGTACAGCAGCTTGCCAGCGCTCCGGATGGGAATTTTGTCGTCCAGGTGGTATTTTCTTCGACCGTATCGAAGCGTCCATCATGGTCGATCGTTGATACGGACGCGGTAAAGCTCTCCGGCTCCTCTCCGGTCAGATACCGCGTCGCGTTCAGGCTGTAGATGCCGACATCGAGCATGGGGCCGCCGCCGCTCATCGCCTTATTCAATCTCCATTCGCCGAGAGTCTCGTAGAAGCCATTGGCGCTTTCAATCACCTGCACCTTGCCCAGCGCGCCCTGCCGGATCAGCTCAATCGCGCGCAGGTTGGTGGGCTCATAGTGCAGCCGATAGGCGATCATCAGCTTCACGTTGGATGCCTTGCATGCGGCGATCATCGCCTCCGCATCGGTCACGCTGGTCGACATCGGCTTCTCGCAGAGAACGTGCTTGCCCGCCTTCGCCGACCGGATCGTGTACTCGGCGTGCATGCTGTTGGGCAGAGCGACGTAGACCGCGTCGATGTTCTTGTTGTCTCGCATCCGGTCCATGTCCTCATAGCTGTAGATCGAACTCTTCGGCACACCCAGCCGGGCAGCGAACTTCTCTGCCTTGTCCCGGTGCCCGCTCACCAGGCCGGTAATCTTCGAGGCAGACGAGCCCTGTACGCCGCCGATGAAGTGGTTGGCAATTCGTCCCAGGCCAATGACGCAATAGCCGATCTGGCGGTTCGCATCCTGCGCTTCGGATTTTGCCGCCGGCAAAATCTGTGCCGCCAGCCCCATCGCACCCAACTTTGAAAACTCACGCCGCGAAAGCTCCATGAAAATTTCTCCTGTACGTCGTCGCCCAGCTAAACAGATTTAGAGAATCCTATACTGCTCCGACCATTTTCACAGAGGGACAGTCTTTCCGCATCCGGCGAAAGCTCTAGGATGGAGGTTGGAGGTTTTTAGCGTGGCGCAGTGGGTCAGGTTGTGCGGGTTGGGTGAGGCTCCGGCAGAGGGAAAGGTGATGGAGGCGCAGGTCGAGGGCGTGGAGATCTGCCTGGCGAATGTGAATGGGCAGTTATCGGCTTTGGACAATATTTGTCCGCACCGTCAGGGGCCGCTGGGACAGGGCTGGATCGAGGGTGAGGCGGTGGTCTGTCCATGGCACTCGTGGACGTTCAGTTTGAAGACAGGCGAGTCGGAGTATCCGGTGCATGAACGGGTGGATGTGTTTGCGGTGAAGGTTGAAGGGGAGGACGTGCTGGTGGATCTTGACGTTCGTGGAGCTGAAAACCATGTCCCGGAGTCGGGAAATAGCCGGATTTTGAGTCAAGTAAAACGCTAATGGTTGCAGGGTTCAGCGGACGCGTTTCGCTGATAGCGCATCCGGGCGCGGCGCAGCTTGTCGAGATCGGCGTCTTCTAACGGGACAGCGCCGCCGAGCTGATGCGCGGCGAGGCAGACCTGGGCGAAGTGCTCGACGGTCTCCGTCTTCATGAAGGCATCGAGCAGGGTTTCGCCGTAGGTCAGCAGGCCGTGGTTGGCGAGCAGGATGGCGTCGTGGGTGAGCAGGAAGGGTTGAAGGCTGGCGCCTACCTCGTCGGTGCCGGTGGTGGCATACTCCGCCAGAGGGACGAGGCCTGTGGTCATCATGATCTCAGAGCAGATGGGCTGGTCGAGCGGCTTGCGACAGGCGGCAAACGCAGTGGCAACGGGAGGATGCGCGTGAACGATGGCCTGCACGTCGGGTCGCACGCGATACACGGCGACGTGCATGCCGATCTCGCTGGTGACGTTGCGCAGGCCGGAGAGCTTATGGCCGTCGAGATCGACGATGACCATGTCCGAGGTCTTGAGGAGAGACTTGCTGCACCCTGTCGGCGTCGCCAGGATGCGCTGACTATCCAGCCGTACCGAGAGATTGCCTGCGGTCGCGGGAGTATAGCCGACGCGATGCATGGCTTTGCCGATACGGACCAGTTGCCGACGCAGATCTGTCTCCAGGGGACCCATTGCAGCTAATGGGCCTGTTCTCGCGACGCGGACGTGAATGGGCTCTTCGGTAAGGTATTGGGTCATCGCGCTATGAAGCTCTCCTTGAGAGGTCTTTCTGTGGCTGGTCTAAAAGTTTCCTCACGCCCGAGCCGATACGGTCGGAGACCATAAATATACGACCCGCAGTAAGGTTTCCGGCAACTTTATGATGTCCGACGGCGGCCAGACCCATGGAAGCGATGCAACCGCACTGCGAGCAGTCGGGGTTGCCGCCGAACTGACAAGGGGTAATCGCGGTCTTGAGGTCCGCGGAGACGGTGTGCGTGGTGCGGGCAAAGATGCACTCCTCCGGCGATTTTGGCGGAGTGCGGAACTCCTCGATGCAGGACTCGTGCATGTCGAGGATGGGATAGAGAGGACGCAGGCGCTGCAACTCCGTGATGACGGCGGAGCGGACCTCAGGGGTGAGGATCTCCGGGCCCTCCGCACCGATCTGCGGCGTGAAGATGCTCATCCAGACCTTTTTGGCCTCAGGCCGGGCGGACCAGAAACGAAGGAAGTCTTCAAGGTACCCTGGCCGGTCGGCGATCTGTCCGGTAATCGTGCAGTGGATGGTGGCCGATGCGCCCTCAAGATTTTTGAGGATGCGCTCGTAGGTTGCGGGTTTACGGCGGGCATCGTGCTCCGGTTGCAGGCCGTCGATGGAGACGACGAGGTTGAGGCGCGGAAGGCCAGCCCAGTGTTTGGGAATGGGACGGAAGGCGCTGGTTACGATCTGAACGTGGACGCCGCGACGGTCGAGTTCGGGGAGGAGCGCTTCGAGCTCGCGATAGCGGACGAGCGGATCGCCGCCGACGAGTGAGAGATGGAGCGGGCGATACCTGTCGACCACTTCGAGGATGCCGTTTACCAGAGCATCGCCCTTGAAATCGGACAACTGGCGGAGGGTAGTGTCGCCGCCGAGATGGGCGTCGTCGAAGGCGTAACAGCCGGGACAACGGAGCGGGCACTCCCGCGTAATTTCAATGGATAAGGACGGTCGTCTGCCTTCGAGAATTCCAGCCCATGCGTGTAGTACTTCTGAAGTCTTCACCTGGTCTCTCCTGCGGCCGATATGGCTTTTGGTTAGCGATCTGCCGATGTGTTTACGGGGGGATCGAGAGAGGGCAGTTATCTCCTAGCATCGTAGAACGGAAGAGAACTTCAGGGGCGAACTAATACTCCACTCCGGATCTCGAGGGTGGAATCCAGACGATGGGACCCAGAGCGCGGCGAGGGGTTTGAACGCGGAGAGAGCGAGGCTGAAAGCGGCTGCGATCAATCCCCACAGCAAGACCACGACGGTCTGATAGGTGCGCAGGCTGGTGGCGGGGAGGTCGACGAAGGGGGCGATACAGATCGCGAGAATGCAGAGCAGGCAAACCGCTACCACTGCGTATTTAATCGCCTTCTCCATTTTGGATTAGACGAACGAAGGAACTGAATCGTTGCATATTAGTGAACAGCATTCAGCTGCTGCCAGAGTTCGGGGTCCACGGGAACGCCAAGGCGCAGATTCTCTTCGCGGAGGTGGAGGGTCTGCTCGCCGGGATAACGCAGGGGTTTGGCGCGATCGAGAGGCGTCGCGTCGTGCAGATTGGCGATAATGTCTTCGGCGATCCGGTCCAATTCGTCGGCGGAGCCGAGGCGGGCGGGATCGATCGCGACGAAGATCTGGGACTGCCCGGCTTCGCGTGTGGGGTCTAAAGGGAGTTGGTGGGTGCTGAGGCCGCCCGAGAGCATGGCGGCCATCATGTCGAGGACGAGCGAGAGGCTGGAGCCCTTCCAGTATCAGATGGGGAGGGCGCGCTGGG
>Ga0207667_10001000_pt1 | contig 36060 bp, 34 predicted proteins | sample KBSCornC52_FD_184301 | JGI IMG/M metagenome (GOLD analysis project Ga0207667, IMG submission 184301) | Corn rhizosphere microbial communities from Kellogg Biological Station, Michigan, USA - KBS Corn C5-2 (SPAdes) (version 2) | ecosystem: Host-associated > Plants > Roots > Rhizosphere > Soil ...
CGCCGGCGGTCTTCTGGCCGGACTGGCGGCCGTGGTCGTAACAGCGCGCGGGGCGACGGCGGTGCCGGACGCGGGGAAGCTATTCGAGCTGCGGGCGATCACGGCGGTCGTGGTCGGTGGAACGCCGGTCATTGGCGGCCGGGCGACCCTCTTCGGTACGGCGCTCGGGGTACTGACGATTGGTGTGGTGCAGAACGGGGTTGTGAGCTACGGGAAGGACGCGATGTGGGAGATGCTGGTGATGGCCATCGTGCTGCTGGCGTCGGTCGAGGTGGACCGGTGGCGCCGGGCGCGGGCGATGCGGGCGAAGGCGTGAGGGTGATGAGGTGATGAGGTGATGAGGTGATGAGGCGATGAGGCGAGGGCTTAGCGAGCCCATTTCTCCCACCATGGCGAGTGTCGAACGTGCGGGTCTTGCTCCCCCTCTCCTGTTTTTGGGAGAGGGGGCCGGGGGGTGAGGGCATCATGGCGCGGAATTCAAAGGAGAGACATATGCAGCGGACAGGCAAGGTGGCGCTGGGCGCTCTGGCGGTGGCGATCGCGGTGAGCCTCGCGGCCTGCAACGGCGCAAAGGAATCGGGCGGGTCTGGTGGTACGAGCGGCGGCACTTCGGCGGGGAAGACGGCGGGACCGGCGCCGGCGGGCGGTAAGCGGATCGTCTTCATCTTCAAGTCGGCGAGCAATTACAGCGAGGCGTGCCGCCGGGGCGCGAATCAGGCGAACGATGAGCTGAAGCCGAAGGGCATCTCGGTCGAGTACTTCGCGCCGGACAAGGGCGACGTGCAGAAGCAGATACAGTACGTCGATCAGATGGTCGCGCAGAAGGTGAGCGCCATCGTCATTGCGCCGAACGACGACAAGGCCATCGTACCAATCCTGAAGAAGGCAGCGGACGCGGGAGTCTCGATCTACACGTGGGATTCGGACGCGCCAACCTCTCCGCGCAAGTTCTATGTGGCGGCGGTTGACGACGTACAGATCGGCGTGGACATCGCGAACGCGCTGGCGAAGGACATGGGCGGCAAGGGGAAGGTCGCGCTGATGAGCGGCGGGCGCGCGGCGGCAAACCTGAACCTGCACATCCAGGGAGTCGAGCAGGGGCTGAAGAAGTATCCGGGAATTACGCTCCTGACGCCTTACATCTATAACGAAGAGGACCTGAGCAAGGCGGTGAATCTTGCGAAGGCCGCGTTCCAGAAGGATCCGGACATCGGCGGGTTCGCGGGCGTGAACTCGCAGGCGCCGCCTGGAATCGGCGAAGCGGTGACGCAGCTCAACAAGATTGGGCAGGTGAAGGTGTGGGGGCTGGCGCTTCCGAGCGAGACACGCAAGTACCTGAAGAACGGGGCGGTGAACGGCGTGATGCTCTGGGACCCGGCCCAGCTAACGTATGTGACGGCAATGCTGGTGAGGGACGACCTGGACGGGAAAGCGCCGGCGGACGGCTCGACAGTCGGGGGCGTGAAGATTCAGGCGAAGCCGGACCACCACGTGATCATCCCGTCGATGACGTTCACAAAGGAGAACGTAGACAAGTTCAATTTCTGACGGCTGGATTCTTTGACAAGATTTACAAGATTTACAGGATGGGATTCGTGAGAGTCCCATCCTGCTTTGTATTCGGTTGTTCGATATTTGATTGTCCGTTATGTGGTTGTTGGTCATCCCTCGTGCCGAAGCAAGGGCGGACATCGGTCCATCAGGTTGCAGCGATTGTCTCGCGAGGGTCGCGCTGCTCGTGCTCGTCCTCCACCGACGAGACACCGTTCGCGGCGTCGCGTCCTGCAGTCAGTTTGCTCGCTCCAGGTCGATCAAATACCTGCGCAGGCAGGCGGGCAGCTCGATCTCTTCGAGTCCGGTCCATGCCCGGACGTGCATCATGGCCGCGGACAGGTCGGACCCGGTGTAGGTCAGGTCGCCGGCGCTTGTGTAGGCTGTCGACCGATTGGCGGAGCGCGGCAGCAGGCGCACCTGGAACTCCGGCTCGTCGCGCCGCTTGCGCTCGGGCAGCCGCGGGTCGGTCAGGTCAACGACGGTAATCTGCGCCCGCCCGGACTTCCCGTAGAATGTATGCTTCATGGCGTTTCACCTCGATTCGTATAGCGGACTCGTGATGCGTGAGCGTGAGCCGCGGGTCATCTGTTGGTGCCTTCGGGGAGATTCGAACTCCCAACTACGTGGTTCTAAGCCACGCCCCTCTTCCAGTTGGGGTACGAAGGCATATGGATTACTGATCTGCAAGGGTGCGGTGGGGAGATTCGAACTCCCGATTGCAGGGGTATGGGCCCTGTGCCTTGACCGCTTGGCTACACCGCGTCGATAACTCCGTCTTTTCGTTTTGTCAGCTAGCGTTGCTATATAATTACGACGGTAGATGGAGACGGTCGGAATCGAACCGACTACAGACACGGTGCGAAGGTGTCCCGCTCGCCCCTGGAACATGCGTCCCCAAATTACTCTTCTATCGATGCTCCTTTCCAGTGATCGCGGGCCAAAACGTGCATCGGCCCGATCCGGGCGGTTGCCAGATCGGGCCGATGGAAGAAAATCCTTTGGTGAGGACTCTATCCGGGACTCCGATCCGGGATTCTGGCCGGCCGCAGCATGGCGTGCGCGCGCAGGCTCTCGGCCAGGTACATGTATGCCGACGGCCGCGCGGCGATGGCAGATGCCAGGCCGGTGCTTCGCCAGGTTTCGGTTGTCGATTTGAACGAAATCATAGAGTGCTTGTCACGGGTCCGGATGGTACGGGACCTCGTATCGATGCCCGCGCCGCGAATCATATGCTCGGCGAAGGCAACGGTCGGTATGTTAACATGGGTGATGGCGGGCTGTCAAGGCCTTTTCACGCTATTTTGCGAATTTTGTGCCGGAGGTTGGATGCGATGAGTATTGAAGCGGTTGAGACGGTGACTTTGTTCCGCCCCGTAGGGCAGGCGGAGCCGGACCTGATTCGCGAGTCGGGCTGGCGGGCGTTTCCGCCGCGTCTGGAGGGGCAGCCAATCTTCTATCCGGTGGTGCAGCAATACTATGCCGAGGACATCGCTCGGGAGTGGAACACGAAGGACCCGCGCTCAGGATTTGTGGGCTATGTGACAAGGTTCGAGGCGGGGGCGGAGTTTCCGCGGCGATATCCGGTGCAGACGCTCTATGGCTGGTATCAGGAGTACTGGATTCCGGCGGAAGAATTGGGCGAATTCAACGAAAACATCGTTGGGACGATTCAGGTGGTGGCGGAATTCCGACCTGATGGCGACCCGGCGGAAGCGTGCTGAGGGGGTAAAACGTGGTCAGACGACCATCGATGGCGGAAAGTTCCCGTTTCGGATAAAATTCCTTTCATGTACTCACTTGCGATTATTGACAACCCTTCTCCCCGATGTTATACTGGCTCGGCTGCCCAGGGAGACAGCTTTGTTCGGTAATTTGCAAGGAGGAATACCGTCATGTTGAACGGGAAGGTGAAGTGGTTCAATGATGCCAAGGGTTACGGCTTCATTGAGACGACCGAGGGGAAAGACATCTTCGTCCACTACTCGGCGATTCAGAAGGATGGGTTCAAGACTCTGTCCGAGGGCCAGGCGGTTCTGTTCGACATCGTCGAAGGAGCGAAGGGACCGCAGGCCGCCAACGTGCAGGCGGATTCCCAGTAGGATCTCGGATGGAAGCGTGTCCGGTAACTGCCTGACCGGATGGGAGCGCAGTCAGGCTGCAAGCATTAGCGGCCAATCGAAATCTGGATTTTTCATCTATTTTACGCGCCGCCGAACTTGCGATTCGCTGGAATCGCACCGCGCATTTATCCTTACCACTCCCCCCTTAACGGCCTGGAAGCGTACGTCCAGAGGAGAGCAATCACACCGGTTTTCGTGCCGCATTGCGGTATGAGCCGGTGTTTTTTTGCGCCGAGCGATCTGTGCCTTACCGGTGCGGCTGTGCGCCGAGACTGGAGCCGGCGGACCATCCCGCGAGCAGGCCGAGGAGAGCGACGCCGCTGCCGGAGAGAAGTGTCCACCCGGCCGCCGCGCTATTGACTATCGCGAACACGAGAGTGACCGCGAGGGCGGACGCGAACGCGAGCAGGATCGGTTTGGAGAGGCGATCTGTCAGGATGCCGACGACAAGGAAGACGAGCAGCGCGGCGAAGTAATTGAGCAGGCCGAACGCGATTACGAGCGGGCCGAACGGAAGCGTCGGGGACCGACCCGGACGCGCTGTCGCAGCGAGAAGCTCCTGACCGGCGCGAGGTAGCGCGCCGTTCGCGGCGAGCAGGAATCCCGTGATTCCTCCCGATGCGGCGAGGGCGAAGACGTAGAGCGGGTCGAAGTCGAGCAGCCAGGGGCCGGTTGCGGGACTGCCGATTCGCGATGAAGCGAAGAGGAGCACTCCGAGGGCGAGCACTCCGATGAGGGTGGCCACGATGGACGATGGCCGGGTGGCCGCGGCCGCGACGCGCGCACCCGGTCGTGAGGAACGGGCGGCAGTGCCGGCCATCGTGGGTCCGGAGCGCTGGCCGACGAGCTTGTCGAATTTCAACTGCACATCGCGGTTGGAGCGGTCGAGCTGGAGGGCGTAGCTGTACATCGCGACCGCCTCGTCCGTGCTGCCCCGCGACCGGAAGACGTCGCCGAGAATCTCGTAGCCGAGGGAGGTGCGGCGCATCTTGTTGGCGCGCCGCGCGAGGATTTCGGCTTCGCGGAACTTCAGACGGGACATGGCGCGCTGCGCCTCGTGGAGAATGGACTGGACCAGGTCCTGCGCGGGACGAGCCGGCTGCCGCGGCTGAGACTGGGGCGGTTGCCGCTGTCCGGTCCGCGGCGTTGTATTCCCCTGTCTCCAGGTGTCCTTGTCTCCCCCACTCCTTGTCTCCCCCTCTCCGGCCCTGCCGGCAGTCGTACCGGCGGCCGAATCGCGGCGGGCGGCGGAATCTCTCTTCAGCTCTTCGAGCTTGAGGCGGGCGTCGTAGTTCGCGCGCTTCGCGGTATCGGAGAGGGTCGCGTTGGCTTCGTTGATCTCGCGGAAGCGGTCGGCGGCGTCCGGGGTGCGGGCGACGTCCGGATGACAGCGGCGCGCCAGCTCGCGATAGCGGCGCTTGATCTCTTCGGGCGTCGCGGTGGGGAGGATGCCGAGCACTTCGTAGTAGTTGGGCGTTTCCGCGGACACGCGCGACTCTCCTAGCCCCGTCGAACGAATGCGCCGATGAGCGCGCCGCCGGCCATCCCCAGCATGCCAGTCACGTACAGCGCGACAATGAGATAGAAGGCCTGTGCAGCGAAGAATCCGACCTGGTGCGCGCGGGTCTCGGCCTCGTCCTCCAGGTAGTCGGCCATTTTGAGCATCATCGTGTCGACGCTGCCGCTCTCCGCTCCGGTGGACATCATCTCGACGGTTCGCGGCGGGAAGAAGGCGGTGGCAAGACAGGCCTCGCCGAGGGCAACGCCGTGACTGACGTAGCCTGCCATCTCCTCGGCGGCCCGCGCAACCTGCCGGCTGCCGCTTGCGGCCCCACTGAGACGTAGCGCGGACTGGAGGGGAACGCCGGCCGCGTAGAGTGTGCCGAGCGCGCGCCCGAATCGGCAGAGCGCGAACTCGCGCGCGACGCGTCCGACGGCGGGAAGCGCCCACTTGATTCGCTCCAGCACGAGGGCGAGCTCCGGCGAGCGCGCCGTTGCCGACCGGATGGCCGCGAAGGTGAAGCAGATGACCATGGCGGTCCAGAAGAGCGCAACCAGGGAAGTCCAGAGGACCCCGATGACGTTGCCGCCAAAAACGAACGCGGAGAACGCCGGGATGACAAACTGCGCGACGACAAAGAGGATTTTCGTGTAGGTCGTGTTGCGGTTAATGAACCGGCGGAGGCGCTGCTCGGCTTCGAGGCAGTCGGCGATTCGTTCCAGCGCCTCGTCGAGCGTGCCGCCGGCTTCCCCGGCGTAGAGGACGGCGACCTGGAAGGGCGGAATCGTCTCCGGGTGGAGCGCGAACACTTCCGAGATTCGTCCGCCCTGTTCGAGATGATGGAGGGTTTCCCGGAGGATGGCCTTCAAGGGGCCGGGATTCGCGCGCTCCTCCCGCAGGCGAATCGCTTCGATGATGGGGATTCCAGCCTTCACGAGCGTCCCGAGCTGGCGGTAGAAGAGTATCTGCTCGGCGAGGCGGCGGTCGGCGACAATGGGCCAGGCGAGATCGAGGGCGAACCGCCGCAGGTCGTCCGCGAGTCCGTGGCGCGCCGCGGCGACGGGCCGGGTGGGCGATAATATTTGTGCTGCCGCTTTAGTCATTTATGCTCGTGGCCGTTTTCATCATCGGTGATTCCACGACTGCGTTCGAGTCGCCCGCGCATGTCGTCGGTACCACGGATGTAAAATCCGTGTCTCGCGGGCCAGCGGAACCACGGATGTAAAATCCGTGTCTCGCGGGCCTTTGGCCAGACGTCCTGCCGGACGCAATGCAAACTGGCCCGCCTGGCAAGTTGCCGGTGTGTCTGGGCCGACAACGCCGTATTCTACGCGTGGGGCGGTGATTCCGCTTTGTGAAGTCAGGGGGCGGGCGGGAGGATGACGGGGAAGGCGGGTGGGGCGAGCTTTTCGGAGGCGCGGGGCGGTGCGGCGACGGCGGGATCGATGGGCTGGAAGCCGAGCCTGAGGGCGGGGGAGTTGGGGCGGAGGCGGAAGTCGCCGCGCTCGGGGGCGATGAATTGCGGGTCGGCGATGACGGAGTGGAGGTCCTGGCCCTTTGCGCGCCAGGCGTCGAGGGTCATGCCTGCGAAGGTGATCGGCTGGCCGGAGGTGTTCCAGTAGTCGTTGTAGTCGAGCTTGTAGTTGTTGCCGGTCCAGTTGCTGCCGAGCAGCGGGCCTTCTTTCCAGAGAACGATGTTGTGCTCGAAGGTGAAGGAGAGATGGTCTTCGGCGCGGGTGCGCATGATCTCCGCCTCGCGGCCGAACGCGAAGATGTTATTGCGGACGATGTTCTCGCGGCCGTAGTGCTGGTGGAAGGGGGCGGACTTCGTGCGGAAGACGACGTTGTTCTCGATGAGCATGCCGGTCGTGCCCTCGTCCGGGTAGATGCCCCATCCGCCGTAGCTGTAGGAGTTTACGTCGTGGATGCGGTTGAATCGCTCTGCCGAGCCGGGACTGAGGCCAAGCGTGTAGATGCCGCCCATGTCGGAGAGGACGCCCTGACCGATGTCGTGGATGTGGTTAGATTCGAGCGTGTTGTGGTGCGCGAGGGAGCGGCCGTAGCCCCAGGACCATCCGACGGAGATGCCGGTGTAGTAGAGGTCGGCGATTTCGTTCGCCACCACCCAGTTATGATGTGAATGCCCGATCCAGACTCCGACCGCTGCCGGATGGAGCCTTCCGCCGTGCACGATTTCACACCCAACGACGTGGTTATCGCTTGCGACCAGGTCGTCGTCATCCGGGGCAGAGGTAAGGCCGATCTTCAAGCCGCCCGCTCCGAGATCAGCAAGGCGACAGGTGTAAAGCCCACAGCGCTTGCATCCCATGCCGAGCTCGATGGCGTAGGTTCCGGTGTGTTCGATGGTGCAGTCCAGGAATCGGCTGTCGCGGGCGCCGGTCGCGGTGACGGCGGCGCCGAGATTCACTTCCGCCTGCGCGAAAGCGTTGCCCTGCGGCGGCGTGGTCCAGTTGGTGTGAGCGAAGGTGAGGCCGGCGAAGTGGAGATTACTGACGTACTTCCTGGCCGCAGAGTCGCCGCGCAGCTCCAGAAGTGAATCGAGCCGGGGCGCGATGACCTCGGCGCGCTCCGGGTCTTCGCCGGGCTTTGGGACGTAGGTGAGCTCGCCGGACTTGTAGTCGAGGTAGAACTCGCCGGGCGCGAGCGCCTCGCGGACGTTCTCGACGAGGAATCGATTGCCTTTGGGAAGCGCCTGGTATGATTCGGTTCCGCTGGTGGTCCCGGCAAACGTGACGGTGCGGCCCGCTTCGTCCACCGAGGCAACCGGGAGGCGCGCCATGGTCCATATCTGGAAGCCGAGCACCTCGACGTCGGAGAGGTTGTGCCAGTCCGCGCGGATGTCGCCGGCGCGGAAGCGGAACTGGTCGAATCCCTTTCCGGCAGCTTTGGGCGAGGGCGGAAGGGCTTCGTCGACGAGGAAGTAGCCGGCTTTCGGGAGGCGCGAGCGATACCGCCGCTCGCCATTCACCCAGAGCTGCTGGAACTTCCATTTGCCGGCGGTGACTTCGGGCAGCGTCTTGTGCCACCAGCCCCGCGAATCGAGGGTCCAGGCCGTCAGCTTTCTTCCGCCGCTGAGGATTGGTATTTCGCGCGGACATGCGGCGAATGTGGTGGGACTTGATGTTGTGCCGGAGTCTTCGGGACCGAGTCGAATCGGTTCCGAGAGCGGGTAGAAGCCGCCACGGATCGCGACGGTTATCGGCCTGGTGAGTTTCCGGTTGGCTGCGCGAAGGTCCCGGACTGCCCGCGCGGCACGGGTCATGGAGGCAAATGGACCGTCGGTATGGTTGGCGGTGGGCGCCGCGCGATGGCCGGACCACGTATCCCGCCCGGTCGTTGCGACGTAGAAGTCGGGCGGTTCGGCAGAGGATGGTTGGACGGTGAAGAGGGCTGTTGCGGCAAGAATCGCATGAAGAGTTTTCATGGTGTAAGAATTGAACGTTGCGCGCGGATGTCCTTCGTGGTGGCAGGCCGAAGGGTCAGAATCGGTCGTTTGGAGGATGGGGCGGCGGGGGCAGACGTGCCTGCCGGCGACGGGCTTTTCGGACCGGGAGGAGGTTGTGCGCGGTGCCAGGGGAATGCAGATACGGCTAATGGGGCGGGGGCGGAGCTTCGGGAAAGGGCGGGGCGGGATAGCGGAAGACGGACTCCATGTTGTACTGCCGCTGGTCTCGGGCGTTTCCGTCGAATTCGCCGGTTTCGCCAACGCTGTACACGACGAACCCGTCGGCTTGCTGGCGGTATCGCAGCGGTTTCAGATCGAATGGGTCGGTGGGCGCGGGATTCATCGCCTGGCCCAGGTTGTCCGGGTAGGCGCCATGCTTCGTCTTCCAGTCGAGCACCGCGGCGGCGACGGTCACTACGGCGGCCTTTGCCTGATACCTTGCATACGTGAAGGGCAGGCGGGCGAACACCGGCAGCACGGCGGGGACGAGGAGGAGATGCGGGTCCCTGATGGCTTCGACTTCGCGGTCGATTCGTTCGAAAATAGCTTTCGCGGCCGGGTAGGGCAGCGCGATGGCGCTCACTATCTCCCGCTGCTTGTGGAGCAGGTAAGCGCCGCTCCGATCCAGTGTCTCCTCGACAAGCCGGTGCTCCGAAGGAGTGATTTGGTGGCGCTTGCCGGAAAGCGCGGGCCTGGGTTCGTCGCCCGTGGTGAGCTGGCGCAGCTCGGCCATTCCCTTTCCGCGGACGAGCTTCGCCGCGCCGATCTGCATCAGTGTTTCGGTTCTCATGGCGTCGACCAGGCTGAGCGGATGTCGGGAGTTCTGGATTGCTGACTGCACGGCCGAAGCGACTCCGGGCTCGAAACCGGCATCGCCGAGGAAGTTGCCGAGGGTGCGGACGGTGATGGCATCGACGGCCACGCCGACCAGGTAGCCGATCACCATGTTGTCCTGATTCGCATGCGAGGCGATGGTGAATCCGCTGGCCATGTCGCGGATTGCGTCCAGAGGGCGGCCCTCTCGAAGCAGAAGAGTGCTTTCACCCGCGAGAAGGCGCGCGGCGGCGCGCATGGACGAGAGCTCCGAAAACTGCATCGCCGGTCCGAGGGACCAGTCACGGTCGAAGCGACAGAGAGGTCGCGCGGCGATTTCGCGAATGAGGGCCAGCTCTTTTCTGCGCGCATTGAGAACGGCACGGGCTCGGGCCATCTGTTCCGCGGTTGGGTGTGCGGTGCGCTTAATCGCGGTGATCCGGTCATCCTCCTCATTCGATTCCGGTCGCGCCTTGAGCATGGCCGCCAGCTTGACGTAGAGCGGCGCGGCGTTCTCGGATCGTGGAATGGGGGCGCGCTTCATGTCGGCGGGAGTGGTCGGCAGCCCGGCTCGCCTCGTCGCCGCCAGCTCCTGCGCATAGCTGCCGATCGAATCATCCTGGGCGGGTCTCAGGAGCGCCAGGCATAGAACCAGGACATTCATCGGCTATCCGCGCTTTCGGGTTCGAGCGAGACTGGTCTACTTTTCCAGTCGGACGGGGACTTTCGTGGGGCTGCCCCACCCTTTCGGCCAGTCGGTGGTGACGGTCTGGCTGCCCTGGTAGAACTCCGGCGAATCGGTGGGCTTGCGGAAGTCGCGCTCAAGGGCGCCAGCGGTGTCGCAGTAGTATTTGAGCAGGTAGCGGCCGGACGGCATTCCAGGATTCCTGCGGGCGGTCTGCTCCGCCTGAGAGCCTGGTGGAACGGCGAGGAAGACGAGGACGTTGGTGCTGCGGCCCTTCGCCCAGACGCCTCGGTCGCCGGTCGCAATCGGCTTCGACGCCCAGGCGGACTTCGCAGCGTCCCATGGGTAGATGTCTACGGTGAGGAGCCGGTCGCCCCACGATTCGGGCGTCTCGACGATGTTGAGGATAGCGCCGGTGTTGATGAGCGATTCAGACTGGGCGGCGGGCAGGTCCTTCGGTGTCTTGTACGTCCCCTTGACGCTGGCGGCGTAGTCCTCCAGCCAGGCACGGAACTGCTTGTATCCGGCGTCGCCATAGAGGAACTTCACGCCGCCGCCATGCGGGACCTTGTTGAGCGGCTTGAGGAGGAGCAGGCTCTCCTCCGGCTTTTCGACGTTGACCAGATTCTGAGCGAGAACCCGCTTCATCGTCTCTTCGGGGCTGTCCGGCACGAACCACTTCACCCGCTCGCCGTACTTCCTGACGTTCTCGGTATTCTCAGGCGTGCCGGGCGTATGGCAGTTCATGCAGCGGCCCTGCTGCGACCAGACGTTTCGCTCGAAGGAGGCGAGGACGCTGTCGATTCGGGTGTGGCGGACCACGGCGTCGGCCACTCGGGCGCGGGCGGGGCGCGCAGCATTCGGGAGCGAGGTGAGGGCGGGATTCGCGACTGCGGACGCGATCCATGCGCGGAAGGCTTCGTATTCGGCGGACCGGGCGGTCTGGGTAACCAGCGGCGTTCTTGGGCGGGACATGCGAATCAGTTTGAGGAGGTGCGAATCATCCGGGCTCTTCAGGTCGATCATGCCGCCATCGCGGAGCGCCGCGAATGTCTCGGCTTCGGTCGGGCGGATGTAGTCCTTCAGGTCCACGCCCGAGAGGTGGCACTCGGCGCAGCTCGACGGGTTCGGCGACTTCAGGATGGGAGCAATCCGCCGCTCGAACAGCTCGCGCGAATCGGGAGCGCGGACCGTCGTATGGGCAGGTATGGCCAGGGCGACCACAAGGACGGCAACAACCGCCGCAGCGCCCGCAAGCACAAAGGGTTGAGCCTTGGGTGACGTAATTGACATTTCGATTCTCGCGGTGCTCGCGCAGGATGGTTGACAAACGGGCGAACTAAGTATACTATGTCATGTAACCTTACTTAGAGACGGTCACGATGAAAACCTTTCCCATTGCACTGGATGACGAGACGCACAAGCACCTGCGGCACGCTGCCATCGACGAGGGAGTCAGTCTCCATGAGTGGATCCTTGACGCTATTCGAAGAAAGCTCTACCATCAGTCCCATCGTGGTCGCGGAAACACATACGTCAAGGAAGGTAGTGAGGTCTACGAACCTGATGGAACGGAAGCGCAAGAGTAACAGAAAGTCACCGGACGGCATCGCCACGAACGACCTTGTCTTTTCGGCCCACGCCGGAACGAACGACGAGGTCTTTCCGCAGGTGCTTCGGCTCTACGTCGCAGCAGGCAGCACTGTGGCGGACGTGACCTATGGGCGCGGAGTCTTCTGGCGCGGCTTACCAGCCGATGAATACGTTGTGCGGGCAAGCGACCTCAAGACAGGCGTAGATTGTCGGGAACTACCGTATCCAAACGAGTCCATCGATTGCGTCGTTTTTGACCCGCCCTACATGCACACGCCGGGCGGCACCGCTCACCACGGTCACCAGAATTTCGAGAACTACTATCAGAACAACAACGCCTCGCATCAGGAGAAGAAGTATCACGAGGCAGTGCTCGATCTCTACTTCACGGGCGCGTGTGAGGCCCTGCGCGTCTTGCGGCCCGCGGGCGTGTACATTGTCAAGTGTCAGGACGAAGTATGCGCGAACAAGCAGCGCCTGACGCATGTCGAGATCATCAATGAACTCTGCCGGATGGGCTTTATCGTCGAGGACCTATTCGTTCTGGTCCGGCGGAACAAGCCGGGCGTAAGCAGGATTCTGGTGCAGCGCCACGCGCGCAAGAATCACTCTTACTTCCTGGTGTTCCGAAAGCCAAAGCCGCCTCGGTACGCTTCACGCTCCTAGATCTCCGCGCCCAGCGCGTCCGCTTCGAGGAAGAATTCGCCGAGCGACTTGACGCGGATACGTGGAAAGACCTCGTTCAGCTCAGCGTATTTGGTTGGAATGTCGAGATAATACACGCGCCGCATCTGCGCGATGAAGAGCTGGTAGACTCGCCACTGGTCTGGCAGGCAGATCTCCGTAACCTGAAGCGAGCGCGAATCTGCTTTGGTCTCGGCAAGGCACATCAGCAGCCCCAGAAACCGCCCCGTGCCGTACACCCCGTCCAGAACCTTCTGATGCGCCCACACCTGCACCACTCGTTCGCGCGTAGATGTCTTCACCGGAACGTGAAACTTCGGCTGGTTGGCTCCGAGGTCGAATATCAGGTCGGTTGGGAGACTGGTTTGCATGTCCAGATTCAGGACGTCCAGCCTCTTCTTCGGCAGCACTCCGAGCCGCCTCGACACGAGATGCCCAATCATATACTCGAAGAACGTTCCAGGCGTCTTCTGATCGCCGGGGTTCGTCAGATCGATCACCGCACAGAAGCTGATCGCGAGCGCGTAGCAGGCGCGCGTGATTTCGGTTGCGGAAAGGCCGCCCAAGCCGTCGGTCGCCAGCGAATCGAGAAACGCTGCGACCAGATCGCAATCGGCGACATAGAGATCCTGATTGATGGGCCGGGATCGCCGTCCATTCCTGCCAAAGCAGAAATACTCTTTGCCGGCAACAAGCGATGTCATCTTTCGCCGCTCCAGGGGAGCGAGGAACGTCACGCTGGTCCTACAGATGTCGCGAAGAATGTCGCTGGCGTCGGTCGAGTCGTACGCTGTCTGAATTGCGCCCTTTAGCCTGTGATAAAGCCCCACCACCTCATCTGACAAATCAGGTCCTCCCGTCGTTCCTTCTCATGCTCCTATTCCTCGAAGACCACCATTGCGTGCTCGCGGACGACGGGGACGATTGTCGTGGCGCGGCCTTCACGGTATTCTACCGCAAGGTCGGGGCCGGCCGGCACGACCGAGACCTTCGAGGGAGCGTGGTCCAGGCGGAGGCCGATGCTCACGTCGTGGAGCGGGACGACCTGCTCGATGACCTCGACGTGCGCGCCGCGGCGATTCGGCTGGTAGTTCACGAGGTGGACGACGTGTCGGTTACCCTGCCGCGTCACCGTGGCCTCGGTGGTTGGCGGGGCATCGGTCGTGAGGAGCCGCTGCGGGAGCAGGAGGTCGAGGGCGTTGCCGACGACGCGGCGGTAGATGGAGTCGCCCTCCCTCTGGTAGTCCTGAAAGAAGGGCCCGTAGAGGTATGCGACGTTGCCGAACCAGGTGACGGCGGGCGTGCCGGTCGGGTCGGTGCGGGGCGAATAGGAGTGCGAGGTGAAGTGGTCCGCCGTGCGGTTGAAATAGGAGGCATACGCGTCTGCCATCACGTCGGTCATGGGTCCGGGCGTTACCGCGCTGCCTCCGCCCATCAGGACGTACTCATAGTCGCGGAGCCTGTGGAGGAAGTTCGGGCGGAGGCGGAAGAACGAGGGCGTGTGTTCGAGCGGCCCCTCGTAGTGGAGGCCCATCTCCTCTGACAAGGCAAACTCGCGGGTGTCGGGGTCGAGCAGCGCTTCGTGGGAGAGGAGGAGGTGACCGCCCTTCTTGATGTAGTCCTTAAGGCGGCCGACGAGCGCCGGATACGGGCGGCCGCGGTCCGCGATCACCAGAACCTTGTATTCGGACCAGTCTGCCTCGGCGTCCAGCACGTCGAACTGGTGGTGGAGCTCCAGGAGCATTTTGGCCGCGCCTTCGTCGCTGTCGCTTCGGACCGCCTTCCGGCTCGCCTTTTCGACCAGGAGGAGCGCGACCTCGGTAACCGGCGTCGCGTCTGTGCAGAAGGGCTCCTTCGATTCGACATCGGCAAACGTCTCGCCGATCACCTCGTAGACGGCTCTGTCCAGGACACCGCGCGGGTGGAGCTGGTCGCCGATGGAGCAGACCGAGCCGTTCGCGAGCATCGAGCCGCACTCGTATTTCAGGGCGGCGGGCGACTTCAAGCCGCCGAAATCCGCCCAGGAGCGATGGAAGCGGCCCGTCATGCCCATGGTCGGCAGGTCGAACCTGCGGGCGTAGCGGACCCAGAACGGGAAGTAGCCATAGCCCCAGCCGCCGGTCGGGAGCGCCTCGATTTCGGCGTGGGTCATCCACTGCGCTTCGTGGCCCATCCCCTGCCGCACGCGCCCGTTGTAAAAGATGGTCGCCTCCGGCTTCCGGGTCCGAATCAGGCCCGTGAGTCGCGACATGAACTTGTCAATGATGTGCTGCGTGTGGGCGCGCTGATCGTCGAAGCTTTCGGGATTCAGGTTCAGCCGCTTCATCGAGGCGAGGCAGAAGTCGCAGCAGCAGCCGGCGTCCTCGCGGCCCGCCATCTCCACGGCCTGAAAGACGATGTCGTAGAAGAAGCCGTCGCATTCGTAGAGGTCGAGCAGCTCGCGCGTCTGCTCCTCCTGGTAATCGAGGTACGGGCTGTTGAGGCATATCCACTTCCACCCCGGCTTTCCCGGCTCGGGGCCGATGAGCGAGCCATCCGCCTTCCGCTGCTGCCAGTCGGGGTGGAGCTCGGCCATGTGGTTGTCCCACACGCAGGTGAGATAGATGGGAACACGGATTCCGCGCATGTGGCAGGCCTCGATCTGCGCGCCGAGCAGGTCGAATTCGAGGCTCGGATGGACCCTGCCGACCTTCGTGGGGTAGTAGCTCATGCCGTGATGGCATTTGGCGAAGCAGGTGATGCTGTCGATATGGGCGGATTGGACGGTATCCGCGAACGCCTCCGCATCGAAGTCGCGGCCGACGTCCGGGATGAGCGGAGAGGTGTGGAAGTCCAGGTGGACCTGTCGGAACCGGAGTGAGAGTGGCTGCTGGGCGGCGGAAGGCATGGCGCGGGTCTCCTGAATCGCAGTATGGATACGCGGGAGATTCCACGCCGAGCTGCCGGAACCCTTTGGCGGCAGGTGTTTGGCACGACTCAGCCGGGAATCTCGAGGGAGATTCCCGGCTGAATAATTTCTCGCTCGAGACGAGGCAATGGAATTGACCTCGCTCGCGGGCCTGCGGCCGGTCGTCCCGCCGGACGAATCAGCGGCCCTGATTGATGCAATTGTTCGTGCTAGCCGAGGCCGCTGACGGCGTTGCCGCTCGATCCATGATGCCGCCGGTGTCGATACGTGGCGGACCGGCTGGCGTGATGGCGGCCGCGCCGATAACTTCGGCGGTAGGACGCATATCGGGCCGAGCGATGATGCCGGCTGGAATGGTTCCGGTAGTAGCTGGTCCGCATGCCATTCGCACCGCCCATGTACTGGCTGCCCATATTCTGCTGGCCGCCCACGTACAGGCCTGGCTGTCCGGCGGCGGGAATTGGCCGGCTGGTTGCGTTGCCCTGTCCGACCGCGACCGGGGAGGATGGAGCCGTGCCCGTGGCGGTCGCCGAATCGCGGCCCTTCGTGCCGTTCTGGCCGTTCGTCCCGTTCTGCCCATTCGCGCCATTCTGTCCGTTCGCGCCATTCTGTCCGTTTGTCCCGGTCTGGCGTCCCTGGTTGAACGACACATCCCCGTTCGATTTGGTGAGCGGGCGGTCCTGGTTGAACGACACGCTTCCGTTCGACTGGGTCCTCGGGCGGTCCTGATTGAAGGAGACGGACCCGTTGGATTGCGGCGGCGGAGTGTTCTGCCGGTTGTCGTTGTTTCCCGTGCTCTGCGCAACGGCCGTCAGCGGCAACGCAAGCACCATGCCCAGCGCCGCTGTCAAAGCGAAATTGTTCTGTTTCATTGCCTCTCTCCATCTCGCGTGACCGGCCGGCGCCGGCGCATCCCTGCGCCGCATTGTGGATACCGGCCACAGACGTAACGAGAGACGATCAACCCGGAGAGGCTGTTCCCGCGAGTATTCGCGGGAATCTGGCTGCCCGGCACGGGCTATTTGCGCGCGCGGTCCAGCTCGGCCGGAGCGACGTTGTCGCCCGTGTAGCCCGCGTTGCCAGTGCCGGCGGGGTCGATGTTGCCGATATCCGGAACTTCCTCCGGCCCGGTACCGGATGTGTCGATGTTCTCCTCGTCTCCGAGACTGCCGTCGTCGCCGAGGTTCGCGGACTTGACGGGGCCGGTCCATGCCCGCCCTATGCTGGCCGTGTGGAGTGTGCCGGTCTCTCCGCGGCGTTGGAGGGCCTGGTCCCGATTCGCCAGATCGGTGGCGATTCGGTCGTCCGCCAATGCGCCGGTGTCCGGAATGCCGGTCTCCACCGTGTCTCTATGCCGGCTGCCGCGGATCGTCTGGTTTCGATCGTCCATGATAATTCCCCCTTCGTTAATCGCCGTAAAGACGCGGGGCCTCGGAGCCAGGTTCCTCGCCGGCAGACAGCAGAAGAGCCGCGCCTCCCGGTCGGGAAGCGCGGCTCTGGCAGCGGGCATTGTGGGTTACTCCGGGCGGTCGCCGGAGAGGTTCACGTAACGGTATTCGCCGTGGTTCTCCTCAGCGATGGAGTGGAGCATCTGGATGCCTGGGAACTGCTCGCCGAGGCCGAGCGCGAGCGTCGAGATGCGAATTTTCTTGTCACCATTCAACTCGCGAATCCGCTCCCGGAGGCGTGACGGATCACGGATGCCGTAGGTTGGCTCGCCGTCCGAGAGGAGGAACATGTGGGTCACGCCCTCCATCGAGAATGCCTGTTCCATGGCGGCGGAGATGTTCGTGCCGTCGCCGGTCCGCAGCCTCTCAACGAAGATGGCGCCCGCCTCGACATTGCCCTGAGTCGCGGGGAGCATCGAGTCCGAGAAGGCGGCGGGCCTGCCCCAGAAGACGATGATGTTGTACGAATCCTGCGGCTTCAGCTCGTTGAGCGCCTTGATGAGCGCGTCCTTTGCCTTGCCGATCTTGTTGCCGTCGCGCATGGAGCCGGAGATGTCGAGCAGATAGACGATGTGGACGGGTCCGCCCCCGCCGCCGCCGGCAGGCTTCGCGCCGAAGACCGCACCGCGGCCGGGTCCGCCGGGACCGCCGCCTGTTCCACCGCCGCCATTCGGATCGCCGCGCAGGAGGCCCGCGACATCCCCGAAGGGAATCCCGCGCATCCGGCCGGGTCGGGCGCCGTCGCCGTCACCGACGCCGGTCCCCTTCCCGTTCCCAATACCGATTCCGCTGCCGCGTCCGTAGCCGATTCCCGTGCCGCCGGTGCCGGGAAGCTCCGAGCCGGCGCCCTTGCCGCCGCCCGGCGCGCGGGTCCCGATCTTGTCGCCGACGCCCGCGCCGATCCCTATTCCGGGCTTGCTGTGGAGCGTTGCGAGCGCCTCTTTGCCGTCCAGCCGCGTGCCGATTCCCTGGCCGCGGCCATAGCCGACACCGCCAGCAACGCCTGCACCCTGTCCTCCGCCGCCGCCGGGACCCGCGCCCGGCCGCTCTTCCGGAATCGCTTCCTTCGCGAGCGGGTTCTCAACCGAGAGGATCGAGGCTCCGCCACCACCACCGATTCGCGGGGCCGCTTTGGGCAGCTTCATACCGCCCGCGCCGCCCCCATTGAAGATGATATCCTCCGGAGGCGCTTCGGGTCCCCTCGCGCCGCCCCTGCCACCCGGAATGATGCCCGGCGCGGGGGATCCGCCCCCGCCGGGATTCAGGTCTGCCTTCGCTGTGCGCGACAGCTTCGGCTCGCCCGCGTCCTTGATGCCGGTCGGAAGGCCGGAGGTGATGGGTTTCTCTTCGCGCAGCTTGTCGATGCCGCCCGGCTCCGCGTTGGCCGCGACGGGCCGCTTCTCCTCGGCCGGCTTGTCCACCTTCACGACGCGGATCGGGCCGTGCGCGACGTTCGGGTTGATGACGACCGGGGCAGCCTTCACCACGGCGGGCTTCGGCGCGAGCAGCTTCGCGATCTCTTTATTGTTGAGACCGGGAGGCGGCTTCGGCGCGGGCGGCGTGACCGGGGGCTCGACCTTCTTCTCGACCGCCGGTTCCGGCGGCAGGAGGGTGACCTCGATCTCCGGGGTCTTCGTTATCCTCGGCGCTTTGTAGAAGGCCGGGCTCTCGATGGCGAGGCCGACGTGCAGCGCCAGGGAGATGACGCAGAAGACGCCCAGCCAATACCAGCGTTCGATACGCATTTTCGTGTTACCTGAGAACGGCGACAGGGACAGACGTCCCTGTCGGGGATGCGTCCTTCGGACGGCCGGGACTGCTCGTCGTCCGGAGCGCTCCGTCCGCCATGCCATGCAGTCCAGACATCGTTTTGAGCGTCCTGGCCGGCAGCCTGAGTGCTCCAGCCGTCATTCTGAGCGTGCCGCCCGTTATTCTACGCGACCTGGCCGTCATTCTGAGCGCCCTGGCCGTCATTCTGAGCGACCTGGCCGTCATTCTGAGCGCCCTGGCCGTCATTCTGAGCGGAGCGAAGAATCCGGCCGGATTCTTCTGCTCGCTTAGGCTCGCATCAGAATGACGTCAAGTGCAACGGCATGGGCCTAGCGAGTCGCGCCGCCGGATGACCTGGGCGGAGCCGGCGCGGCACCGGAACTCGGTGCGCTCGATGTATCGCTGCGCGCAGGCGACCCGATTGCCGACTGGCCACTGGAGGCTGTGCCGGCCGAGCTTGAGAAGGGTGTGCCGCGGATGGCTCCGGTGGGCTGGCCCGCTGACGAGAAGGCCGCGCCGGCGGACGCGTCCATTGTGTTCGGGTTGGCGGCGCCGGGTTTGGCGTAGCCGGGCGTCTTCGGGTCGGTCGGAAGGACGACGCGCGTGAGGCCGGCCTGGCGGACCATGTCCATGACGTCCATGATCTTCGCGTACGCGACGTCGCGATCCCCCTTCACGAGGACGCGTGAGTCCTTGTTCTTTGCGGCCACTCCGTGGAGGCGCGCCTGAATCTCTTCCGGCGTCTGCTGGACGGCATCGATGTAGAGCTGGCCGGTGGACGCGACGACGATGGTGAGGTCCTTCTTCGTCTCCGGCGCGCCCTCGCGCGTGGCGGTTTCCGGCAGCTTCAGCGAGACGCCAGGATGCTTTACGAAGACGGTCGTCACCATCATGATGATGAGCAGGGTGAGAGCAATGTCGATGAGCGGGATGAGGTTCATGTCCGCCATCGGCTCGTCGTCGGAGGCGATGTGAGCGTGCATTTCGGCCTAAACCCCCTGCTTCTCGCGTACCGCCCGTGCCGCAGATTCCTTACCACGGCCGTTCGTGACGACTGCCGTGGCGGTCTCGACCGGAACCTGCTGGAGCAGCGGCGTGAGGCGCGCCACGTCGGCATTGATCTTCAGCATGCAGGCCTGGACGCGGCCGAGGAGGATGTTGTAGCAGATGACGGCTGGGATGGCGACCAGCAGGCCGACGGCGGTTGCGGAGAGCGCCTCTCCGATGTGGCCGGCCATCGCCTCACCCGCGCCGGTCTGAATCTTCGACATCTCCTGGAACGCCTGGAGCACGCCGAGAACGGTCCCGAAGAGGCCGATGAACGGGGCGGTGCTTCCGATTGTTGCGAGGCCCGTGAGATAGCGGCGGAGGCGGAGGCGCTGCTGCGCGATGCCGATCTCCTCCGCGCGGTCGATGGCCTCCTCGCTGGCGCCGCGGATGGGCGCAAGGGTCCGCATTACCACGGTCACCGGCGCGGCCTTGATGGCGATGTCGTTCAGCGCCTCGACATTACCGCGCCCCATCTCGGTCTCCAGCGTCCCCGTGGCGATCTTCTCCACCCCCATGAGCCGGGTGATGGTGAAGATGCGCTCCAGTACGATGGCGATGGCGAGGATTGAGCAGAATCCGAGCGGCCACGCCACCCATCCTGCATGCCTGAACAGTTCCGTTAACATTGTTGCTCCTTCGAGTACGTTCCAGGTTCCAGGTTCCAGGTTGCCATCGCGCCGGACTTGGAACCTGGAACCTATCCCCCGACCGCCTTGAGGGCGGCGAGGCGTATCTTTGCGTTGGCGACGCGGGCGTGCGTCGGATATTGGGTGACGAGTTTGCTGAGGCGCTGGATGGCCTCGGGCTTTTTGCCGGCCTTGTCGAGGGCGACGCCGGCCCAGTAGAGCGATTCGGGCGCATAGTCGCCGGCAGCCTTCTCATTGGCCACGGCGTCGAACTCGGTCGCGGCATCGGCGGGCTTGCCGCCGTTATAGAGCGCGGAGCCGAGCTTGTAGCGCGCCTCCCAGACCAGCGGGCTCTTCGGGAAGTCGGTGATAAGCGCGGTGTAGCTGTCGCGCGCCTCGTCCCACTTCTCCGCTTTCAGCCGGGCGTCGCCCACCCGGAGGAGCGCGTCGGGCGCATACTGGCTCTTCGGGAACTCCTTTGTGATCCGAACCCAAAGCGGCAGGCTCTCCTCCGGCATGGCGCGCTTTTCGGCGACCCACGCCTGGGTGAAGACGACCGCGGCGACCGTATCCGGAGGCGGGTTGCCCTGGAGCAGCGCCCTGCTGCTGTCGAGCGCCTGGTCCCACTTCTTCTGGTCCAGATATGCCTGGAGGAGCGCCAGACGGGTCTGCTGTTGCGCTTCCGGCTCCAGCTTTCCGGCGAGGGCGGCATTGGCCGCGGCTTCCGCCTTGTCGGGCTGCTTGAGGCTGACGTAGAGCCAGGCGAGGCGGCTGTTCGCGTCGGCGACCCACGTTGCGTCCGCTCCGGTCCGGACGGCTGCCGAGAGGGCGGTTTCTGCCTGCGCGTCCTTCCCCAGCCCATCATACGCGACGCCCAGGAGATAATTCGCCTCCGGCCCGACGGGCGCGGGCGGATTCGTCTTCAGCAGATCGACGAGCGGCGCCGCCGCTTCCGCGTACTTTTTTTGCTGGAGCCAGAGGCGCGCCAGGCGGATGGTGGCGGGGCCTCGTTCGGCGGCCGGAAGCGTCTTCACGGTCGCGGCGAGCTGCGCCGGGTCGGAAATCGAGTTCACGACTTCCGCCCGCGCCTCTCCGGCGTGATCCTGAGCCTTTTTCGCCAGGTCTGAGTTCGGGTAGCGGGTCGCGAGCTTCTGGAAGAGGTCCGCGGCCTCGGACGAATGGTTGAGGGATCGCTGCGCGTTCGCAGCCCAGTAGAGGCCCTGCGAAGCCACCGCTTCCTCGCCCGATTTCGAGGCTTCCAGGTACGCCGGCAGCGCCTTGTCGTATTGCTTCTGGCGGTAGCGGGCGGTGCCGAGACTGAGCTGGGCGCGGAATCGATTCGGGTCCGTGGCTGGCAGGCGATTCAGAGCGGCTTCGAGGCGCGGGATGGCCGCGCCATAATCCTGAAGCTCCAGGAGTGTCTCGATGAGGCTGTCTTCGGCGGCACTGCGTGTGTCTGCGGGCAGGCTCTGCACGGCCAGCAGCGCGTCCAGCTCGGCGCGGGCCTGCGGCCATCGCTTCTCGTTCACGTCGAGCTGCGCCAGGCCGAGCAGCGCATTGGTACGGTCGTCGCTCTTCGGATAGCGGTCCACGACGATCTGGTAGCGCTGCCGGGCCTCCTGGGTTTTGCCCTGGCGCTGTGCGGCGAGACCCGCGCCATAGTAGGCGCTGTCGATGAGGTCCGAGCGCTTCAGCTCGCGCGTAATTCGGTCGTAAGCTTCCTGCGATGCCGCGAACTTGCCCAGCTGGTAGTCCGCCTGCCCGATCCAGTAGAACGCCGTAGCCGCCTGGTTGATGGGCAGGTCAGCCTTTACGGCTTCACTAAGCGCGCCGACCGCCTTGTCGTACTGACGCGTGAACATGGCGGATTCACCCAGCCCGAGCTCGGCCATCGTGAGAACCGCGGGGTCCTTCGACGTGACGGCCTTCTCATAGGCCGGGACCGCCTTGTCGTACTGCTTCAGCTCGGCGCGCGCGCGGCCGAGGGCGAATGCGGCGGCGCCGGCTTTGGCGTGCTTCGGATACGCGGCGAGGAAGGCGTCGAGCCGCTGCGCCGCTTCGGGAAACTTCTTCGCGTCGAAGAGGGCGGAGGCCGCGGCGAGCTGCTCCTCCGGCGAATCGGCCTCTTCGGCTCGCAGGATGGCGGGGCTGGCGAATAGAACGCCCGCCAGAATCAGAGAGGTAAGTCTAGACATTCGCAAGGCTCCGTGCATGCGCCGGGTTCGGTCATGGAATTGGTGAGATGTCGGACGGTGGTCCACCTCCCCCTTCCCCCTCCTTCGCAAGGAGGGGGAAGGGGGAGGTACGCTTGGCGAGGAAGCGGCAGCGCCGCACAATAACCTACAGGAACTACCAGAACAACCGGTCCAGCCCTATTCTATCACGGCTTTTCGCGCAAGGCGTGACAGGCGCGCGGGCTTCGATAACTGTTAGACGATTCAGGTTTGCGGATAGTTGCCGGTTGTTTGAGAACGGGGGAGGCGGATTCTTACCGCGAATAACGCGAATACGCGCGAATGAGAAGAACGGCGGGATCACAGCAGAGACGCGGAGGACGCGGAGAACGTCAACGGCGGTTTGCCCGCGAAACACGCGGAAGGACGCGAAAAGGGGTCAATGGGGGATTGGGGAGAGGTGGGCGTTCAGGGTGTAGCGCTTGTTGGGGGCGGTGTCGAGAGTGACGGTGGCGGCGCCGCAGTGGATATGGCAAGTGCCGCCGAGGGTGCTGAGAATCGTCGTCTGGATGAGTTTGCCCTTCGACCAGCGCTGGTTTACGATGAAGCCGTTGCGTGCTCGGAGGCCCGTGACTTCGCCGTTTGGCCAGGCAGATGGGAGCGCGGGGAGGAGATGGATCTCGCCGGCCTGGCTCTGGAGGAGCATCTCGGCGATTCCGGCGGTGATGCCGAAGTTGCCGTCGATCTGCATGGGCGGGTGGAGGCCGAAGAGATTGGGGCAGGAGTTGCGGGCGGATAGGAGCTGCTTCGCCTGTCCGTACGCGGCATCGCCGTCGCCGAGGCGGGCGTAGAGCGCGGTTCTCCATGCGAAGGACCACTCGCGCACGTCGTCAGTATCGCTGCGGGCGATGAGGGACTTTTTGGCAGCGGCGGCCAACTCGGGAGTGGAGGTGAGGCTGATCTGGCTGCCGGGGTAGACCGCGAAGAGGTGGGACGTGTGACGGTGGTGGTCGTTCGGGTCGTCGCGGTCCTCCATCCATTCCTGGAGCTGGCCCCAGCGCCCCACTTTGGGAGTGACGAGGTGGTCTCGCATCGCGGCGACCTTGTTGCGATACTCTTTGTCGATTCCGAGCGCGTCCGCCGCCCTCACGTAGTTCGTGAAGAGGTCCCACACGATCTCCTGGTTGTAGCTGCATCCATCCTCGACGGGCCCGTGTTCGGGCGACCATCCGTTCGGGACCACGAGGCGGCCGTCCGGCAGCGCCTTCAGGTGGTCCTCCCAGAACTCGCAGGTCTCCTTCAGCGTCGGATAGGCGACGGTCTGGAGGAAGCGCTTGTCGCCGGTGAACGCAAAGTGTTCCCAGAAGTGCTGGCAGTACCAGGCGTTCGCGGTCTTGTCCCAATTCCAGCCCATCCCGCCGGTGATGTTGTGCGAGGTTCGGATGGCCCATCCTCGCGTTGGCGCGCCCGAAGCGAGCTTGTATTCGGGAGCGGAGCGCGTGGCCGTCCGCCAGTCCGGGAGCTGACTGCGGACGAGGTCGAACAGCGGGACGTGGCACTCGGGGAGGCCGGTCACCTCCGCCGGCCAGTAGTTCATCTGGATGTTGATGTTGGCGTGATAGTCGCTGGACCAGGGCGGCGTATCGCTGTCGTTCCAGAGCCCCTGGAGGTTTGCCGGAAGCGAGCCCGGCCGCGAACAGCTTATGAGGAGGTAGCGGCCGTACTGGAAGAGCAGCTCCTCCATCTCCGGGTCACCGCCCGTCGCGGCTTCGAGCTTGCGCTGGTCGGTGGGCAGGGCAGCGCGAGATGATGGGGACTTGCCGAGATTCAGGCGAACGCGGTTGAAGAGCCCAGTGTAGTCGGCGACGTGCCGGGACTTGAGCGAATCGTACGATTGCCCTGCCGCCGCCGAGACCTGGCGCGTGATTCGGTCGTGCGGGTCCGGGCCGAGGTACTTGCGGCTGGAATCCATCACGTAGCTGGTGCCGGCGCCGACGATGAGCGTGATTGCGTCGCAGCCGCGGAAGGCGATGGAATCACCCTCGGCGGCACAGGCTCCGCCCGAGCTGGTTACGTGGAGCTGCGATTCGTACTTCAGTCCGTTCGGTAATTTGCCGGCAAGGGTCAGGACATTCCCGTCGGCCGTCGTCTTATTCGGACGGGTATCGGAGAGGCGAATCGTGCCCGTGTAGCTTCCCGGCCTGTCCGCGGTGAGCCGAATCACCATCACCTGCGCCGGATGGCTCACGAAGTACTCGCGATGGTACGTGACGCCGCCCGACTTGTAGCTCACATGGGCCAGCGCCGTTGAGATGTCGAGGTCGCGCCGGAAGTCTGACACGTTGTTATGCCCAGGCAGATCGATGAGGATGTCGGCGAGCTGCTGGTAGGCGCCCATCTTTTCGTACGCGCCGGAGGGGTTCGTGTCGCCGGTCCAGAGGCTGTCCTCGTTGAGCACGATTCGGTCGGTGGCCACGCCGCCGTAGACCAGCCCGCCCATCCGGCCGTTGCCGATGGGGAGCGCCTCGTTCATGCCGGGCGCGGCAGGCTTCGTATACCAGAGCGTGAGATTCGACGGGGTTTCGGCGGCGAGGCACATCGACAACGAACCCCATCCGGCCAGGAGTGCGAGCGCGGCCACGCGAAACGTGATGGGCAGCAATGCTTTTCTCATGATCTTCTCAGGCGCCGGTCTACATTATGGTCCATTTGCGCGGTGCACGAATGCCCGATTCGGTGGAGGGACAGCGGCGCGTCCGCCTGTATGCTATGACTCGACCCCGGGCGCATTGAGTCGGCGGAGCCCGCTGATCGCGATCAAAGCCCCGATCGCGCCAAAAGCGAGGCCGGCGAAGAGGATAAAGCCGCCCTCTCCGGGCAGTGCGACCACCAGCCGGCTCGCGCGAGGTTCTTCCGGCAGGTACTCCACCATGGTTGGAGACTGGTATGTCGCCCGCCGGTAGAACGTATGGAGCACGATGCTCTCTCCCAACCATGTTTTGCCGGCGACATCGAACTTGTAGCTTACCGAGTAGCTGACGCCGTTATTCCGGCCGTGGTGGACCTGACGGCCCGTCACGCTGCCCTGCGCGCGACGAGCGTGATCCTCGAACGCGCCGCGAAGCTGGCGATCGTGCAGTCCCCATGCGAGGAGTGGCAGGGTGAGCATCAGCAGGATGAGGCCGCCGCAGAGTTGGCTGCCGGGTGAATCCTTACTGCGATACCGCCCGGTTGCGGCGCCGCCTGGCACTTCCGGCTTGCTTTGTCCAGGCTGGGCGGGGGCGGCGGCGTGTGCCCGGTCGATAAGCTCGGCAAGCTGGCTTCGAAGGGCTTCCGCTTCGGCGGGATCGGAGAACGTAGCGACGAGAAGAGGGTCCCGGTCCAGCGACTTGAACGAGAGCCAGACCTCCGACGCGCTCGCATCCTCCGACGGCTTTGCGGCTACACTGGCAAGCTCGGCCAGCGGACCCGCGCGGCCCTCGCCGAGCCGATTCCAGCGGGCGCGGTACCGGCCTCCGCGAACGTCGAGCCAGAGCTCCGAGCGGCGGCAGCCCCGATAGAGTGAGGCCATCGCTCCAATCGCGAGCGAACAGAAGGCCATTACGAGGAGGAGCGCATTCTCCGGCGGCAGGAAGGGCGTCGTCACCTGAACAGCGAGAACCGCCAGCGCGCCGACCGCCAGCGCCACCGACGCGATTCGGTACGGCCGCAGCCCGGCGGTTTCCGTTACGAACAGACGCGGCAGTCCGGATTCGCTCGCTGGAACGGCTGTCTGATTCACAGTCGTCATGGCCGGTCAGCGACGGATTGCGGTACATGCGCGCAGTGGATTACCGCGCCGACTGAAGGTGTGACCATGAAGCCTCCTCTTCTGGCCGCAGCCAGTCCTCGGCCAATGCATCTTCGCTCAGGAGCGCCGTTTCACTCGCCAGCAGCGGAGGCTCTTCGAGAATCGTAACCAACGCGCGCCGCGGCTTGCCGAAATCGATTCTTTCCAACAGCCGGACCGCCCCGCTCTCATCCAGCACAGCCTCAATCGTTTGTACCACTTGCATTCTCCTGTTTGGAACGGATCAGTGGCCGCACAGCGAGATTATACGCCCCGGCGACAAACACCGCCACAAATCGGTCAGTGGAGCTGGACTCAATGCGGTCCCGGCTTGTCGTGACTGATGGGCGTTCGATGACGCGGCACGGTATGACGATTCGGGTGGGCACGTGCGCTGCTCGGCGGAAGGGATCGGATCAGGAGAGGATGAGGAACGCCGCAGTCTCATCGTCCACGAACGCGCGGATCGTGTCGGACTGCTCCCTCAATAACGTTTCGACTGTACCCGTCGAGCAGTTGCCGAGCCGAACCCATATGATCTTTGGCGGGTGCCCGAACAGCAGGCTGCGCTGATGAAAGTCCGAATCCTTCGAAACGATTATGAGCTCATTGCGAACGGCGTGTTCCCAGACATCGGTGTCGGTCGCGCTCTTGAGGCCGATGTCGCGTACGTGCGAAGAATCCGGATAGAGGTCGGCAAGCAATTGAACGAGTCGAACGGACAGATTTCTCGTCGAACAACAGCTTGATCACGCGGGGAGCCTCATGCAGGGGCAACGAATAGCTTTCGCTCGCGATCGGCGGCGAATGCCAGGCAGGCGCGAATGTCGTCGCGGGTCAGGTCCGGGAAGTCCTGAAGTATCTCGTCCTCGGTCATGTCGGACGCCAGATAGTCCAGCACGTCGTAGACGGTGATTCGCAAGCCGCGAATACACGGTTTGCCGCCGCGCTTGTCCGGCTCGATTGTGATGTGCTTCATGTAGTCCATGTCGAAAGGTTACCACGTCTCCGGTCATCAGGCAACTCGGTCAGCCCACTCGTCCGGGCCAGTTCTGTTCAATACGGTCTTGGCTTGTCGCGGCTGACGGGGTGTTCATCGGCGCGGCGGAGGAGGGCGTCGAACGCGGCGGAACCGTCGTCATCCTGCCACTGGAGCGTGACGCCGGGCTCGAAGAGGGGCTGGTTGCCGGCCCAGAAGTCGTTGTACATCTGCATGGCGTGGGCGTAGTGGACTCGGCGGCCGTCCTGCCAGACGACCGTGAGGAGGCGGCGCGCTTCCGGCTTCGCGTCGGTGGAGGGGAGGCGGAGCCGCTCGAGGGCTTCTTCATCGACGGTGATTCCCAAGCCAGGCGATTCGGGCACGCGGGCGAAGCCTCCAACAACATCGACCGGTTCGGTGAGAAGGTCATCCGCGTACATATTGAGGCAGGTGACAGCCGGCCAGCGGGCATGGGTGAGCGCCGCGCCGAAGTGGAGGGCGAAGGCGGTGGTGAGACCCGTGCCGACCATCTGGAGCCAGAAGGGCTTCTGCGCCTCGGCGGCGAGGAGACCCTGCTTCACGATGGACGCGGCCCCTCCGCCGACCACGAACCCGTCGCAGACCTCCTCGTTCACGGCGGTGAGGAAGGGCGGCGAGCCGAAGTGCATGGCGATGGGCCGGGTACACTTCGCGCGAATCTGGCGGCTCCCCTCGATGTCGTGCTGCCAGATGGGAGTCTCGAAGATGACCACGTTGTCGAATCGCTCCAGCTTCCGGAGAAGCGGCGTCGCGCGGCCGGCGGAGAGGAGGAGCGCATTGAAGTCTATATCGAGCTTGAACCAGGAGGGGACGGCGTCGCAGATGGCGGCGACCTGCGCGTCGATGTCGAACCACGGCCGGGCCTTCAGCTTGAAGCTGGTGTAGCCCTGATCGACGGCGTCGCGCGCTTCGGCCGCCCAGTCGGCGGGCGGCATATCGATTGCCCACCAGCTTATGGGACACTCCTCGCGCGCCTTCTGGCCGATGAGACGATAGCAGGGGACGTCCGCTGCCTTGCCGGCGGCGTCCCAGATCGCCATCTGGAGACCCGCGCCAAGCGAATCTTCCCAGAGAAGCTCCAGCGGGTTCCGGCCGAGAACCTTCGCCTCCGCGCCATCCGGCACCCGTCCCCACGTGTAGTGCGGGAGCGTCTCGCCCCAGCCGACGATTCCTGAATCGGTAGTCACGCGAATCACTTCACTGATGGACCAGTTCCATAGCTCGCGCGCCATGTGGACGCCCGGCCGCGGATTGTAGCCCACATCCACGGAGATTCGCTCAACGCCGGTAATCTTCAAGTGTCCCTCCTGGGTCGCGATGTTGACGGGAGACACTCTTTGGTATGGGTGAAGCTGGAGGAATTCATGCGGTGTCGGTGTCCTCCCCGGCGCGACGTTGCTGGAGCCGCTCCCAGGTGTCGGCAAACTGATCGGCCAGGAGCTGCTCGGCTTCGGCGGCCAGTTTGCGTGCGTGCCGGGCCGCCATCCCGTAGATCATGGCGTCGTCGATCTGAAAGTAGCCATGAACAACACGGTTACGGATCCCGCGCATGCGCTGCACCAGTGCGGCTGGCAGGCGGTCCCGTGTCTCCGGCTTCATGGCCGACAACGCTTCACCGATGATGACCAGCTTCATCTCGATTGCTGCGACCAGCGTTCGGTCGGCCTTGAATGCTCGAAACGATGGCGTCCGCCAACACTCGATCGATCTCTTCGCGCGCCTCGATAATGTCTACAGTGTCTACAATGTAGAAATCATCAAGCTGCATGGATCACCGTTGCCGATTGTGTCACGCGCTCGCGAATCACCCACTTCAGGCTGTTGCTGGTGGCAATATCGACGGGACGCCCCACGATCCGCTCAAGCTCCTCTTCCATCTCCATCCGCGCCTCGAAGTCCCATTCTGCGTACTCCTCGAAGTCCACAAGGAAGTCGATGTCGCTGTCCGGCCGGAAGTCGTCGCGCAGGATGGAGCCGAACACACAGAGCTCCCGAATCCGCCACTTGCGGCAGAATTCGCGAACGGCGTCTGTTTCCAGGTTAATACCGTGTGCAATCATGTTAGGCGCGTCCCTCCGGTCCATTGTAACGCGCAGCATCCGGGACACCGTGACGATAATTCGGACGGCAATTGAGTTGTTCGCCAAATACAGCGCCAATCCTTGCCTTCCGAAGAACGGCATTCACGCAGTCGTCATTCCGCGGCCACTACATCCGGCAAGCGCCCGGACGAATCGACGGGATGCCGAAACGAGGCCTGGCTCAACGACGTATTCCGGGTAGCCTGCCGGAAGGAATGAGAATGACACAACAGATTCAGTCGACGCAGGAAACGACGATCGACGCACTTCAGGTCGCCCGAAGCCTCCGGAGCGGCGACGAAGCCATCCGCAGGGAGGCCGAGGCAGCCGCGTTCTCCGGCGAGAAGGAGAGCATCGAGATTCTCATCGCCACCGCACGGCAGGAGAACGCCAAAAAGCCATTGCGGTTTGCCGTCGCGCTGGGCGTGATAATGGCGACAATGATTGTTGTTTCGAGCGTCATCTCCATGCTGCTCCACGTTCAGCTCACCGGAGTCGTCAGCGGATTCATTGTCGCCGCGCTCGGTGGGGCTGCGGCCTATGCTCCGACGCCGCTCCAGAAGCGGGTCATGCAGGCGCTCAGCGAAATCGACGATGTCCGCGCTGTCGGTCCGCTCATCGAGGCGCTGGACAGGCAGGACGCATCGACGGCCCGTGCGGCCGCCGGCGCGCTCATCCGCCTGCTGCCGAGGCTGAGGCCGGGTGACGCGGATGCGCTCAGCGATCGCCAGCGCGCCATCCTGAATGAGGCGCTGGTTGGAGGAGTGAAGACCCTCGATCGTGCGGCAGGCGTCCAACTTGCAGTTGCTGGCCTGACAGCGCTGATGGCGGTCGGCGATGGCTGCTCTCTGCCGCATGTCCGAAGGCTGGCAGCCGGCCGGGGCATGGCGCGGAAGAACCCTGAAATCCAAAGAGCGGCGGAGGATCTGCTGCCGGTGCTGGAGATTCGTCAGCAGGCGGAGCGGCTGCGAGAGACGCTGCTGCGTCCGGCGTCCCCGGCGCCCCGGGAATCCCTTCTCCGCGCCGTTGCATCCGGGACAGAACCGGACGCCTTTTCGCTTCTTCGCGCCGCGCCCGCGGCAACGGATCCAGCGGACAGCGACGCCAACTGATGCTCGGAGGATCGCCTGACGGTATCCCGGCTTATGTCAGGGAGCGCACGCTCGCCGCACCTCGCGCACCGCTCGTTCGTAACGAGAGGCATGTTACCATGTAACATGTAACATGTTACATGTTACATGTTACGTGGATCTGGCCAGCTCCTGCTTGCGCTTGCCGAGACAATCGCATGGCAGGTTATTGTCGGTGTCGTTCTCTTCGCGTCGGCGGGCGCCGTTCATGCGCCGTGCCTCTGGACCTATCTGATCGTTACGTCAGGCATGTACCTGCCCGCGGTCGTCCTCATTTATGTCGCAAGCCCCGATTTGCTGCTGGAACGGATGAAGCCAGGCGCTGGCGAGCGGGACAGGCTCTCCATTGCCGCGCTGATGGCGATTCTGCTCGTCCACTATGTCGTCGCCGGGCTGGACGCCGGCCGCTTCCACTGGTCACGCGGCTTTCCAGGCTGGATCGTGACGTTGGGGCTGCTTGCCCTCATCTTTGGGTTCCTGATCTCCCTGTGGGCCATGCTGCTCAACCGGTTCTTCTCCTCCGCGGTGCGGCTTCAGGAGGATCGCGGCCAGACGGTTGTCACGTCGGGTCCGTATCGCGTCATCCGTCATCCGGGTTACACCGGTGGCCTGCTCTTTCTGCTCGGCAGCGGCGCGGCTCCGGGGTCGTGGGTCGCGATCCTGCCGATGCTCTTCGGTATCCCAATTCTCGTCCGACGAATCCGAATCGAGGAGTTGATGCTTCTGGAAGGGCTTCCCGGATACCGGGAATACGCGCACAGGGTTCGATATCGACTGGTTCCCGGAATCTGGTGAACCCCCAGTGGAACGTGCTCCCCCGCGATCCGCCCAGGCAGGCGGTGTTTCCATCGTTTACGGACATTACCCGTTGACGCCGACTACGTTAGGGACAGCGGGCCGGTCCGCTGTACGGTCTCGCCGAACAGGCGGCTCGCCACATTAAAGCATTCTTCAGCAGACAACTCCGCGAACGGAAGGGCCATGATTTGCATCCGGCGAGGCGGCTGCCATCCGACGGACTGCACGTAGTCGATGCCGGTCAACATCTTCGCGCCGTTTCGCCGGTACCAGTCGATTCGGCGCTGCGCGATACCGGGCGGTTCGGCGCCAGTTGCCGGGTCCCCCACCTCGAAGAAGAGACCGGGTTGATCCGGGTGGGACGCGCGGGCGCGCCGCACGATCTCTGCCAGCACTTGCGCTCCCATTCCCTGCCCGCGAATCTGCTCCTCTGTCGCGAGATACCATAGCGCGGTCGCGCCAGCCGCGGAGTCGTAGTCATAGCGCGCCATTCCAACGAGATGCCCGTCCAAATCGACGGCAGCCACAAGGTGCTGATCGCGCTTTTCGCCGGCCGGCTTGCCGCGCAGCGCCTCGTTGTGCCAGCTAACCAGCATCTGCTCATCGATGGGAAAGGCCTGCTGGTAGAGGTCGAGCCAGGCATCGTAGATGGGATCGTCAAGGGATTCAATCGCGCGGAATTCGATCGGTGACATCACAGCTCTTCCACGGCGATTGGGCCGAACCGGTTTTTTTCCGCGGGATCGAGATCGCGGTAAGCAATCGCGAGGTCCGCGCCGGGAGACCAGTAGGACGGGATGGCGTTCACATCCCTGAATCCCTCGGCGCGATAGAGACGGAGAGCGGATTCGAGCCCTGGGGCGGTCTCGATGCACAATCGGCGGCCACCTTTGGCAGCGCAAATGGAAGCGGTGCCGCGCAGCAGGAGCGTGCCGAGGCCGGACCGCTGCTGCCGGGGGTCGACGGCGAACCATCCGAGCCAGTAGTTGCCATCGTCGGGATGGTCCCACGCGCGCCGGTAGAGGCCGCTGAGTCCGACCATCCTCCCGGCTCCGTCGATCTGCTCGACGAGGGCGTAATAGGTGAGCGAAACGAGGGAGCCGGACTGACTTTCGAGAGGCGTATTCCACATGCCGGACGAGAAGTAGACCTCCAGCATGTGCCGCAGTGTCGCGCCGACGCCCTCCGAGTCGAAGGCGCGACAGGCGATATCAATCGTGGCTTCGGCGTCGTCCGGGGCCAGCCTGCGGATTCGGATTCCCCGGCCGGCGTCCAGAAGCAGTCCCCTGGTCTGTAACATTCGTGTTCCCGACGGTCGATTTGGCTGTAGAAGGGAGGCGGGCCTCCACGCGCTCGAGCACGGTAATGAGGTCCGGCATCGTGTGACCAGGCGTTCCTCGCCGGTACCACGCACGAACGGACGGCCGGTCCAGATATTCTCGGAGCACCGGGCTGGAGCTGATGATGTCCTCGATATAGCGCTGCCAGCGGGAGTGGTCCCACGCGCCGGGATAGAGCTGATACTGCATGAGGAGCGAGTCGTAGAAGTCGCAGAGGAGCTCCGCCATCTGTTGTATGCGGGCGTAGTCCGGGTCGTTCGGCTGGCAGTCCCTGCCTTCGTAGAAGTAGGGGCGAATCTCCGGGTTGTCAAGGAAGATGCGGTGGATGTCCTGCGTGCGCGCGGACATCGCCTCGCGCACGGTGAGCCGCACGGACTCCGTTGCGGCGCGCGTCTGCATGATGAGGAACACGAGGGTTGCGATGCCGCCCGCGAATCCAACGCCGGTGATGACGAGCGTCGCGTACTCGAACGTGGTGAGCGGCTTCGCTGTCTCCTCATCGCGAAGGACGATGACCTGCGCGCCTGGAGGAATCGCCTGCTTACCGGCGGATGGCGTTTCGCCCGTCGTCGGCATCATGCTGCCGCGATGGACCATCCACCTGCCGGCGAGGAGGCTGACGCAGCCCACAAATACCAGCAGCGAACAGACTATCAGAATGATGTTGCGCGTCGGTCGGTCCACATCACCCTGCCTTCCAGCCAATATCGGCGTAGCCGTCGCGGAATCCTACGAATCGAGGGGGCCGTACATCTCGCCAGCGTACCGACGAATTGTTCGCCGCGGGTCACGTCTTTCCTTGCCACGCGGCGAACCGTAATATCGCCAGGCGTCCGGGGATCAGGAACCGTCGGGATCGGCGAACACATTCCATTGCGTGTCCGGTAGTACCCATAGAAGGTTGCGGGCGCTGTCCACATTCTCATCATAAGGCATAACACGTGTACTGTTCGTGGCGCTCGATGGCCAAAGACCGGGTTTCAGCGGGTCACTCAGCGCGGCTTCATATCCTGGAGCCGGATCCCAGTGACCGGCGGTCTCCCCGTACCCCAGATGCTCCGCCCAAAGTCGCATGCGAAGGTGTTTGGGAAGCGGGTAACCGCTTCCATCCTGGCTGCCTGTGTCGTAGATTCCAACCACTGCTTCGCTGTCATGAGTCCAACTTCGCCTGTTGGTATTGGCGGAGCCGATGATGGCGTACTCATCGTCGAACATCCAGGTCTTGGCATGGACATAGGTATGAGCCTTGCCCGGGTCCTTGAGACAGTATACGTGCACCTTGTTCCCGCCGCGTGCCTTCTTGAGCGCCTCGATGAGCAGGCGCCGACGGTATCTCACCTGATTATCGAGTATGCGGTGCTGGGTGCCTATTAACGGCGCGGTCCAGACAAATCCCATGTCCGTGATGCTGCCGTCCGGGATGAGGACGACGAGCTGCTTGAAGTTGGGGTCGGCCAGCTTCGTCATGAGCGCAACGCGGACGTTGTACGGGCCGGGCTTGGCCGGGTCGGTCGTATCCACGAAATACTGGTCCTCCACGTAGATGGACTTCTTCGCGTGGAAGATGGCGTAGGTGATCATCGCGGCAGCCGTCTGCTCGCCTTTCGGCGCGAACTTGTAGCCGCCGGAGGCGAACGGGACTCCGCTGACTCCCGCGTGCGCGGAGCCGTTGCCAAAGGTCCGCCCGACCTGAACCCAACAGGTTCCCTTCTCCGCCTTCGCACCGGATTCTTTGGTCGCCACCAATGGACCCTTCAGGTCGTCCAGGTCCTTATGGTCCGGGTGATCGTCCCATCGCTGCAGGAAGATGTTGAGCAGGTCCTGCGCGGCGGGTCCGCGGACGCGGCAGTGCACGTCGTGGAGGGGCGATCCATTTATGCCCGGGGCAATCCGGTCCAGGTTGATATCGACACCCCCGGTGAACGCGGTAAGGCCGTCGGATCCGTCGACGACGAGCAGCTTCTGGTGGTGGCTGCCGTAGTCGAGCGTGCGGTCGTCCAGGATTGCCGCTCCGCGAACGAGGGTATTGAACCAGTTCACGACGCCATTGCTGGCGCTATTCGGCTGCTTCCAGAGCATTGCGCGAATCTGGACATCATGGCGCGATGCCCCTACGAGTAGCTGATCCATCTTCGGCGAGCCCGCGCCCAACAACGGAAACGAAGGATCGAACCACCAGTTGGCAGCGTAGATGAAATCGGGAGTGCCGAGGTCGTAGCTCCAGAGGGAGCCGCCGTAGCCCTCGCCATAGTTGGAAGTCGTGCCGTAAACCTTCTTTCCATCGGCGGAAAGCAGGGGTCTCGCCGCCGGGTTGCGGCCCTCGCCCGCGTCGTCGCCGCCGAAGGCGTGCAGCTTCTCGTAATGGTGCTCTTTCCGCGACAGCCGATAGAGCACGCCCCGGCCGTACGGCCCGAGGCCAGAGGCCGTGCCGTAGAGATACCCGTCTTTCCCCACCGTAACGCCCCCGATGGGGTGAGAGCCGGTGTCACCGTAGAAATAGTGCCGCGGTATGTATTCGCCGCCCGTCGACGCCTCGAAGACGAGTCCATTCCCCGGATTCGCGCCCGGTCCGCCATTCCGGCATGTTCCGTACAGCGTGCCGTCGTCGGCCTGCGTCAGGGAGTCGGCAAAGGCGCCGTGCTGATAGTCGAATTTGTGGACGCTGGTGAGCGGCCCGCCGCCCGGAGAGACCTTGAATATGGCTCCGCTGCCGGCCGCGGCCTGGATGGTGGCGCCGTACAGGTTGCCGTCCGCCGCCTGAATGATGCAGGTGGGCAGGGCGCCGACCTCCGGCATGTCCTTGCGCTCGATCAGAGCGATGCCGTGGAGCGCATCTTTGCTGTGCGGGGGGATCGAATAGATCGATCCGTTCGGTGTGACGCCGTAGAGCATGCCGTCCCTTCCGAACACCGGAGGAAACTGGGGAAAGCCGCCCGCGGCATCGAGGATCTGCTGCCTGGTGGGCTGTTTGGGATAGGGCAGCGCCGGAACGATCTTGCCGCTGCGGAAATCCCACATCACGTCGGGTTTCGCGGCTCCGGGCGCCAGGCTCCATACCGTGCCCTGGCCGTATTTCCCGCCACCGGAGCATATCCCGTAAAGTGTCCCGTCGGGCGCCACGGTGAGTCCGTGGGCGCCGAGGCCGACGTCAGCGGCGAAGACCGCGAGCACTGTCTTCCGACCGTCCGGCGTCACCTTGTAGATGGAGCCCGTCGGGTCCTTTGCGCTTGCCGGCGAGGTTCCGTACAGGTTTCCGTCGGGCCCCAGCGCAATGGGCCCCTGGTAATCGCCACCGGAAGAGAATCCGCCAAAGCTGGCCCTCACCACTAGCCTGGGACGCGCCTTGCCAATAGCTTCCACCATGCTCTTGAGGGTGTCTGGTCCATCCACGAGTGCGACGACCTCGTTTTTGGGGGTCGGCACTGGCCCGTCGGGGAGGAACCAGTCCGGAGCGGACGCGCTGGCCCTTGTG
>Ga0207667_10001004_pt1 | contig 36004 bp, 36 predicted proteins | sample KBSCornC52_FD_184301 | JGI IMG/M metagenome (GOLD analysis project Ga0207667, IMG submission 184301) | Corn rhizosphere microbial communities from Kellogg Biological Station, Michigan, USA - KBS Corn C5-2 (SPAdes) (version 2) | ecosystem: Host-associated > Plants > Roots > Rhizosphere > Soil ...
ATCGCGAGCGGGAGAAAGAATCCGGCGAAGTACGGACCCAATAACCACCAGGGTCCCCATATCGCCAGGGCCGCGGCAACTATACCGAAGAGCCCTATCCGCAGAAAACTACTTAAGACGAAGAGTCCGACGTTCCGGACCTCGACCAACCGTTCGTTTCCGTACGTCCCCAGGAACAGGTTGGCGATCCCGCCGGCCGCGCCGACGCCGAGCGCCAGGGCGGAATGAGCGGACCAGAGGACGAGCGCGAAAGCGACCGGGGTCGCGACCAGGACGGACCGAAGGGCGACCGTCCTCTTGAACTCGCGATAGATCGCGAGGTCGGCGGCCGATTCGGCGAGCCCATAGGTACGCCCCATCCCCCTAATTCCCTCGCAGGATCAAGCGGAACGCGGCATAGCCGCCGAGCGCCAAGCCGCCGAACAGCCCACCGAGGACCCACAGCTGCTGCCCGGTCCGGCCGGCCAGCCAGATCCCCAGCAGCAACCCGACCAGGACCGTCCCGGCGAAGGAGACTCCTGCTCCGATAATTGCGGCGGCGTTCACGACCGCCGTTGATTCGCCGCGGCTCACCCCTGTCATCCCGAGCGTAGCGCTCCTTGTCATCCCGAGCGTAGCGAAGCGTAGTCGAGGGACCGGCGCGATTGTTTCTGGCGGTCCCTCGACTACGCGGCTGCGCCGCTACGCTCGGGATGACAAGGAGTTAGGCGCGAAACGCTTCGGGTGCGCCGCCGCCGCGCAGCCGAGCCAGCAGCCAAGCGACGATCCGCTCCGACGCGCGGCCGTCGCCGTACGGATTGGCGGCGCGGGCCATCCGTGCGAACGCGTCGGCATCGTCGAGTAGCCGCGCGGCCGCGGCGACGATCCGGGAGCGATCGTGGCCGACCAGCTCGAGCGTGCCGGCCTCGAGGCCTTCGGGGCGCTCGGTCTCGTCGCGCATCACCAGCACCGGCTTGCCGAGACAGGGCGCTTCTTCTTGGAGTCCGCCCGAATCGGTCAGCACGAACGAGCAGCGCTTGACGGCTTCGACCATGTTCGCATAGTCGATCGGCTCGACCAGCAGCACGCCGGGGACCCCGTCGAGCACCTCGTGCGCGACCGGCGCCACCTGCGGCGACGGATGGACCGGCCAGTACAGCTGCGGGCGCGCCGGGTGCGCGGCGATCTCGCGCATCGCCTCGCACATCTCGCGCATGAACGGATGGTTCTCGCGGCGATGGGCGGTCACGAGGATCAGCGGGCGCGACGGGTCGAGTTCCTCCGCCCGCGGCGGGGCCGGAAGATCCGCGCGCGCGGCCGTCACCAGGAACGCGTCGATCACGGTGTTGCCGGTCACGATGACGTCGTCGGGCGCGACGTTCTCGCGCAGCAGATGCTCCTTCGCGAGATCGGTCGGCGCGAAATGATACGACGCGATCGTGCCGGTCAGCCGGCGATTCATCTCCTCGGGGAAGGGCGTCCAGCGGTCGTTGGTGCGCAGGCCGGCCTCGACGTGGCCGGTCGGGACGTGCTGGTAGAAGGCCGCCAGGGCCGCCGCCGTCGAGGTCGAGGTGTCGCCGTGGACGAGCACCACGTCCGGTTTGGCCTCCTGGAGCACCGGCTCCATGCCGGTCAGCACGCGGGTGGTGATCTCGGTGATCGACTGCACCCGCGTCATGATGTTGAGGTCGTAACGCGGCGCGATCCGGAAGAGCGCCAGCAGGTCGTCGAGCATCTGCCGGTGCTGGGCGGTGACGCACACGATCGACTCGATCTGCGGGTGCGCGTCGAGGGCGTGGACGACCGGGGCCATCTTGATCGTGTCGGGACGCGTGCCGAACACGGTCATCACCTTGAGCTTGTTCACAGTCTGACGTGGACGGTCCCGGAGACGATCAGCGCCGCGAACCCGAGCACGAAGCACACGGCGTAGATCAGCAGCACCGCTTGGCGGACGTTCATGCCGAAGCGGAAGATCAGCTGGTGATGGAAGTGCCCGCGATCGGCCTCGGTGATGCGCTTGCCCGAGAGCGCGCGGCGCGCGATCGCGAAGAACGTGTCGAGGATCGGGAGCGCGAGCACCACGATCGGCACGAGCAGCCCGATCGCGACCGAGGTCTTGGCCGCGCCGATGGTCGAGAGCGTCGCGAAGACGTAGCCGATGAAGAGCGCGCCGGAGTCGCCCAGGATGATCTTCGCCGGATTGAAGTTATAGGGCAGGAAGCCCAGCGCCGCGCCTGCGAGCGCGGCCGCGATGAGCGCGACGACCGGATCGCCGTGCACGAGCGAGATGACGAAGATCGACGCGCACGAGATGGCCGCGACGCCCGAGAGCAGCCCGTCGAGCCCGTCGATGAAGTTGATGGCGTTCATCATCGCGACGTACCAGAACAGCGTCAGCGGAATGCTCACCCAGAGCGGGAACGCGATCCAGTTGGTGTTGGGATCGTGGTTGAACGGGTTGGCGATCCCGACGATCACGAAGCCGTACAGCATCGAGATGGCCGCGACCACGACCTGCGCGAGGAACTTGTTGCGCGGGCGCATCCCCATGATGTCGTCCCACGCGCCGACGCCCAGGATCAGCATCGATCCGAACAGCAGGCCGACCAGGTTGTGGGTGGCGTCGAGCTGATCGCCGACGGCCGGGTAGAGCATCTTCGGATGGGCGAGCGCGAAGCCAAGCATGGTGAAGAGCGCGAACGCGAACCCGAAGAACACGCCGATGCCGCCGATGCGCGGCTTCGGATCCTCGTGCATGCGCCGCTCGCCGGTCTGGTCGAGCATCCCGACGTGGCTCGCCAGCCGGCGGACGAGCGGGGTCGCGAGCGCCGTCACCGCTGCCGCCACCACCACGGCGGCGACGTAGAGCACGATCAGGTCGGGATTGGTCTTCACCGGGCGGCCCCCGCGAGCGGCAGCGACGAGACGCCGGCCTCCGCCAGGAGCGTCACCGCGATCGCATCGGGATAGGCCTCGTCGTAGACGACTTTGGTGACGCCCGCGCTGATCAGCAATTTCGAACAGTGCACGCATGGCTGGTGCGTGCTGTACGCGACCGCGCCCTGCAGGCCGACGCCGTGGAGCGCGCCCTGGACGATCGCGTTGGCCTCGGCGTGCATGGCGCGCAGGCAGTGGCCGTCGGACAGCGTGCAGCCGACGTCGGTGCAGTGCGGCACGCCGCGCGGCGCGCCGTTGTAGCCGGTCGTGAGGATGCGATGGTCGCGCACCAAGACGCAACCGACCGCCGCGCGCGGACAGGTGGCGCGGGTCGCGACCGTGCGCGCGACCTCCATGAAGTACTCGTCCCAGCCCGGACGCACGGAGACGCTCAAACCGTCGGCCGGACGATGACGGGCACGGAACTGGTGCTCCCGAACATGCGGTCGCCCGCGTCGCCCAGCCCCGGCACGATGTAGCCGTGATCGTTGAGCCGCTCGTCGAGCGCGGCGGTCACGACCCGGACGCCGGGATGCCGGCGATGGAAGGCTTCGACGCCTTCGGGCGCCGCGATCAGGCTGATGAACGTGATGTGCCGCGCGCCCCGCGAGACCAGCGCGTCGACCGCGGCCGCGCCGGAGTTGCCGGTCGCGAGCATCGGATCGAGCACGAACACGTGGCGCTCCGAGAGATCGTCCGGCACGTTCATATAGTACGGCACCGGCTGGAGGGTCTCGGGATCGCGATAGAATCCCAGGTGGGCGACGACCGCGTTGTCGATCACGTCCAGGAACCCGGGCAGCAGACCGAGGCCGGCGCGCAGGATCGGCGCGACCACCGGAAGGGTCCCGATCCGGCTGGCCATCGTCGGCTGCAGCGGCGTGTCCACCGGCGTCGGCACGAGCGGCAGGCCGCGGGTCGCCTCGTAGGCCAGAAACGCGCCCAGCTCTTCGAGCAATTGACGGAAGACCGGCGTGGGCGTCGAGCGGTCGCGCAGGCGCGCGAGGCGATCGGCCACCGCCGGATGTTCGACGACGAGCAGGGCGGGACGGTCGTTGGGCATGAACGCCCGATTCCATGCTACGACGATTTCTCCATCTTGCGCTCGGGCTCGCGCTTCTCGTCGCGAACGTCCCGTCCGTCTCGGCGGCGACCATCACGCCCGCGGCCGCGCTCGAACGCGTGCTGACCGCGCCCGCACAAGATACGGCCTGGTATTCGGCCGAGATGCGGGCGGCGGCACCGCCGGCCCAGATCGATGCGGTCGTCGGCTCGGTGCGCAAGCAGCTCGGCACGTTCGTGAAGCTGACCGGCGACGGGACCGGCGGCAACTACGTCGCGGTCTACACCGGGGGGACCATGCCGTGCTGGATCAGCCTGAACGCCGGCGGCATCATCGACGGGTTGTTCTTCAAGGCTCCGCAGCCGACGGTCGGGAGCCTGGACGCCGCGCTCGCGCGGTTCGCTCCGCTTCACGGAACCCTCAGCTACGTGGTCACCGAGGACGGTACCGAGCGCGCCGCCCGCGGCCAGGATAAGCCGCTCGGCGTCGGCTCGACGTTCAAGCTCGCCGTGCTGACCGCGCTCGTGAAGCAGATCGACGCCGGCAAGCGTCATTGGTCGGACGTCGTGCGGGTACGGGACGGCTGGAAGAGCCTGCCGTCGGGGTTCTTGCAGACCTGGCCGGACGGATCGCACGTCACCCTCGAGACGCTCGCATCGCTGATGATCTCGATCAGCGACAATACCGCGACCGACATCTTGATCCACACGCTCGGGCGCGCGGTCATCGAGCCGTATGCCGGCGCGAACGTACCGCTGCTGACGACGCACGATATGTTCGCGCTCAAGACGAAGGGCGCGGCCGCCGCCCGTGCGGCGTGGCGCGCGGGCGACGCGCCGGTCCGCCGCAAGATGATCGCGGCGCTCGACGGCGCGCATCTCTCGGCCGACGCGCTCGATCTTCGGCCGGCCGACGACGACATCGATTGGCAGTTCACCAACCGTCAGCTCTGCGCGCTGATGGCGGGCGTCCGCCATCTCCCGCTCTTCGTCATCAACCCCGGGGTGGCGACCGCATCCGACTGGAAGAGCGTGGCCTACAAAGGCGGCTCGGACGCGGGCATCATCAGCATGACGACCTGGCTGGTCGCCAAGAGCGGCGAGCAGTTCTGCGTCAGCGTCACGCTTAACGACGCGACCGCCGCCGTCGACGAGAACGCGTTCTCGATCGACTATCTGGCCGTCATCGACCGTCTGCGCGACGAGGCCGCGAAGCCATAGACGCGCGCGAACGCTGGACGCTCGTCGCGACCATCGTCGGGTCGAGCCTGGTCTTCATCGACGGCAGCGTGGTCGGGCTCGCCCTGCCGACCATCCAGCGTGTCTTCCACGCGAGCGCGAGCGACGTGCAGTGGATCGTGGAGGCGTACGGCCTCGCGCTCGCGGCGTTGATGCTGTTCGGCGGCGCGCTCGGCGATCGCTACGGCCGACGCAAGATCTTCGCGATCGGGGTCGCGATCTTCGCGGGCGCGTCGCTGGCGTGCGCGTTCGCACCGAACCTGGGCTTCCTGATCGCCGGGCGCGTCGTCCAGGGCGTCGGCGGCATGCTGCTCGCGCCCGCGAGCCTGGCCATCATCGGCGCGTGCTTCGAGGGGAAGGAACGGGATCGTGCCTACGCGGCCTGGACGGCCTACACGACGCTATTCGGCATGATCGGTCCCGCGCTCGGCGGCCTGCTGATCGATCACTTCGGCTGGCCGTCGGTCTTCTATATCAACCTTCCGCTGGCGGCGGTGGTACTGTGGGCGACCTACGCGCACATCGGCGAGAGCAAGAACGACGCCATCCACGGCAGGCTCGACGTGCTGGGCGCGACGCTCGCGACGGTCGGCCTGGGCGCGCTGACGTACGCGCTGATCTCCTCGACCGCGTTCGGATGGGGCAGCGCGCGCGTGATCGGCGCGATCGTCCTGGGCGTCGCGTCGCTGGCGGCATTCGTGCCGGTCGAAGCGCGCGCGGCCGCGCCGATCATGCCGCTCTCGCTGTTTGCCAATCGCACGTTCGCGGGCGTCAACGGCGAGACGCTGCTGCTCTACGGCATCACCTCGCTCTTCTATTTCTTGCCGTTCGACATGATCGGGGCCCACGGCTATTCCGCGACCCAGGCGGCCGTCGCGACGCTGCCGTTGCTGGCGTGCCTGGTGGCGTTCGCGCGGCTCGGCACCTCGCTGATGGGACGCATCGGCGCGCGCGCGATCCTGTGCATCGGGCCGACGGTGGCGGCCCTCGGCTGCGCGCTCCTCGGCCTCTTCGAAGGCGGCGGCACGTACTGGACGTCGTTCTTCCCGGGCCTGGTCGTGGTCGGCCTCGGGATGGGACTGACCGTCGCGCCGCTGACCGCGACGGTGATGTCGTCCGCCGATCCGCACTACATCGGTTCGGCATCGGGCATCAACAGCGCGGTCTCGCGCATGGCCGGCCTGCTCGCCATCGCCGGTCTGGGCGCGTTGCTCTGGTACTCGTTCAACGCGAAGCTCGACGCGACGCTCGCCGCGACGCATGCGACGAGCGCGCAGCGCGCCGCCGTCGCCATCGAACGCCCGAAGATGACCGCCACCACCAGCGCCGATCCGAAGCTGCATGCCGCGATCCTGTCGGCGTATCGCGGCGGCTTCGCCGATATCGCCTACGCCTGCGCGGTGCTCGCGCTGCTCGGAGCCTTGATCGGCGGGTCGACGATCGAGGGCCGGAACCGTGACGGCGGCAAGCGGAGACGACGCCTAGAGCCGCAGTGACGTGCGCGAAGGGAATCTCCAAGCAAGCGCTGGAAGGCCTCCGGCGATGAACACGCGGGCGGTCATCCGGACGGCCTTGGTCGTCTATCTCGCCGTTGTCGCGTTGCTCTACGCGGCTGTCGAACTCGCGTTGGCGTTGGGCGTGCTCACCGCTCCGGGGACGACGTTCGAACTACGGAGCGGCGTCGTCACCGGGGTGCAGAGCGGCTCGCCGGCGGCGACGGCCGGCGTTCGCGTCGGCGACCGCGTCGACTTCGCCCGTGGCGGCTGGCAGCTGCATCTCTCGCTCGGCCGGACGGACCTCCGCGCCGGCCAAACGACGACCCTGCCGCTCCTGCGCGATGGAAGACCCTTCGTCGCGAGGCTGATCGGGCCGCAGCCGACGGCGCCGCCGGATCGGTGGGTCGACATCCTCAATATCGTCGCTCTGCTCGGATACGCCGGCCTCGGCGGACTGCTCTTCGCATTGCGCAGGAATGCGGCGTCGCTCGTCTTCTTCGCGCTGGCGTGCGCGTACGCGACCCGCGTCGACAATCTCGCGCTCTTGCAAGCCGCGTCGCCATCGTCGATGCCGTTCGTGATGCTCCTGTGCTCGGTCGCGTCGATCGTGCCCGAGACGTTCGGCCTGGTCTACTTCGCGCTGCTCTTCGGCAACGATGCGCCGTGGGCGACGACCGCGCGCAAGTACGCCTTCATCCCGGCCGTCGTCATCGCGGGTCTCTACTATTACCATTTCTACGGCTACACGGTCTGGGCGCAACCCTTCGACACGTATCTGGTCTATTCGATCCTCACCTGGTGCGTCTTCGCGGGGACCGCGGTGGCGATCACCGCGCGCGCGAATCGCGATCCGAACCCGCGTCTGCGTTGGGTCGCGGTCGCGTTGTGGGCCCAAGCCCTGCTCAATGCGGCCTACCTCATCGATCAGAACCTGCGAGGACCGGCGAATCTCGGCACGGGCGTCATCGGCTACCTCTTCGCCTGGTTCCAACCCGGCACGCTCTGCATCGCCTACGTCCTCCTCTACACGCGGGTCGTCGACGTGCGCCTGATCGGCGCACGCACGCTCGTGTACGGCGCGCTGACCGCCATCCCGATCGGACTGTTCAGCGTCGTCGACTGGCTCTTCTCGCGACGGCTCGAGGACGCGCGCCTGGCGACGATCGTCGAGTTCGTCGTCGCGGTGCTCTTCGGCGTCGGTCTGAACGCGCTCCACAAGCGTATCGACCGCCTGGTGGACCGCGTCGTGTTCGCCGAGCGACATCACGCCTTCGTCCGCCTGCGCAACGCGACGCACGCGCTGCCGTCGGCGGAACGAAGCGCGACCGTCTACGCCCTTCTCGGGAACGAGAGCGCGGCCGCGCTCAAGCTCGCCTCGGCGGCCGTCTTCGTAGGCTCTGCGGGCGGCTTCGAACGCGTCGCCGATACCGGCTGGAGCGAGAGCGTCGATACCTTGAGCGACGACGATCCGATCGTCCTGTTCGCGCGCTCGCAAGGGCGAATGGTGCGGCTCGCGGACTTCGCAAGCTCGGAAGCCGCGCTACCCCAAGCGGAGGCGCGACCCGAGATCGCGTTCCCGCTCTTCGTCGATCACCGGATGGCCGGCGTGGTGGTCTATGGAAATCACGTCACCGGCGAACATCTGGATGCCGATGAGGAAGAGCGCCTAGCGGAACTCGTCCACGCCGGCGGCTCCGCGCTGACCCGCCTGGCATCGGGCGATCGGATCCGCGACCTCGAAGCCCAGAACGCGCTGCTGCTACGGAACGTCGTGTCGGCCGGTTAGTTCGTGGACGCGAGCCTCGAGTTTCGCGATCTCGGTGCGCGTTTCGATATCGGCGAGGCCGGCGCAGACGATCTTGGCGATCTCCCGGCACTCGTCTTCGCCGAAGCCGCGCGCGGTGATGGCCGGCGTGCCGATCCGGATGCCGCTCGCGACGAACGGCTTCTGCTTGTCGTACGGGATCGCGTTCTTGTTCACGGTGATCCCGATCTCGTCGAGATAGGCCTCGGTCGCCTTGCCGGTCAGTCCCTTGACCGAGACGTCGACCAGCATCAGATGCGTGTCGGTGCCGCCGCCGACCAGGCGCAGCCCCTGACGCTCGAACTCGTCGGCCATCGCCTTGGCGTTGGCGACGACGTTCTGCTGGTACGCCTTGAACTCGGGCTGCAGCGCTTCGCCGAAGGCGACCGCCTTGGCCGCGATGACGTGCATGAACGGTCCGCCTTGGATGCCCGGGAAGACCGACTTGTCGATCGACTGCGCCCATTTCTCGGTGCACAGGATCAGCCCGCCGCGCGGACCGCGCAGCGTCTTGTGGGTCGTCGACGTCACGAAGTCGGCGTACGGGACGGGCGAGGGATGCAGGCCGGTCGCGACCAGGCCCGCGATGTGCGCCATGTCGACCATGAACGTCGCGCCGACCTCGTCGGCGATCTCGCGGAAGGGCGCGTACTCCATCGTGCGCGGATACGCGCTCGCGCCCGCGATGATCATCTTGGGCTTGTGCTCGCGCGCGAGCGCCCGGACCTCGTCGAAGTCGATGCGCTCGGTCTTCTCGTCGACGCTGTACGCGAGCGCGTCGTACATCTTGCCCGAGAACGAGACCTTGGTGCCGTGCGTCAGGTGACCGCCGTGCGCGAGCGACATGCCGAGCACCGTGTCGCCCGGCTGCAGGTGCGCCATGAAGACCGCCATGTTGGCCTGCGCGCCGGCGTGCGGCTGGACGTTGGCGTGATCCGCGCCGAAGATCTTCTTGAGGCGCTCGATCGCGAGGTTCTCGGCGACGTCGACCCACTCGCATCCGCCGTAGTAGCGTTTGCCCGGATAGCCCTCGGCGTACTTGTTGGTCATCACGCAGGCCATCGCTTCGCGCACGGCCTTGCTCGCGTAGTTCTCGGACGCGATCAGCTCGAGATTCTCGTGCTGGCGCTTCTCCTCGCCGGCGATGGCGGCGAAGACCTCGGGATCCTGGGCTTGGATGCGGCTGCGTTCGAGCATGTCCATGACGGTGGTTCCTTACGCTTCGGTTTTCGGGATGAGGTTCTTGGGGGTCTCGGCGCCGGTGACGAACTCGGCCTTGACGGCGGCGTCCGTGCGCGCGCGCTGCGCGTCGTCGAACGCGAACAGCTGGGCGACGCGCTCGGCGTGGCGGCCGCCGTCGAACGGCGTCTCCAGGAAGACCTGGACCAGACGCTCGATCATCTCCCAGCCGGTCAGCCGTTCGGAGAGCGCGATCACGTTGGCGTCGTTGTGGCGGCGCGCGAGTTCGGCCGAGAGCGGTTCGGTGACGACCGCGCAGCGGATGCCGGGCACCTTGTTGGCGGCGATGGAGATGCCGATCGACGAGCCGCACACCACGATGCCGCGTTCGACCCGGCCGCTCGCCACCGCTTCGCCGACGGCGTAGCCGTACTGCGGATAGTCGACCGGCGTGGCGTCGCACGTCCCCAAGTCGAGGACGTCGTGACCAGCGGTCCGGAGCTGCGCGGCGATGCGATCCTTGTAGTCGAAACCGGCGTGATCGGCGCCGAGGGCAATTTTCACGGCGAAGGGCTCTCTCCGCGACGGGCGGAACGCTGACGCCGATGAAGCTCTCTTGCGCGAGCACTGCGTTCGCCCGCGCGTTCGATCGCGGAGACCTGACGCAGCTCGAATTCCTCGAGAAGTGCGCGCGCGAGTTCGCCCTCGACGGCGTCGTGCTTGACGTGCGGCACTTTCCGCGGACCGACGGCGACTACCTCGCCCAGATCAAGAAGATGGCGGTCGACCTCGGCCTCGACGTCGCGGCCGTCCGCGACGACGCGTTCTTCCGCGCCGCCGATGCCGATCGGGACGCGACCCTCGCGATCGCGCTGGCCGTGGGCGCGCCGCTGATCGCAGCGCCGCTCGGGGCGGAGACCGCCTGCTCGTGGAGCGCGCAGCTCGAACGCCTGGGCGCCGCCGCGTCGGCGGCCAAGGCGGCCAACGTCACGCTCGCGCTGCGCAATGCGCCCGGCACGTTCGGCGCGACCGCGCACGACTTCAAGCGCGCGGGCAAAGAGGCCGACTCGGCGTGGCTGCGCTACGGGCCGGAACCGGCGCTGCTGGACGCCGCCGACGACGCGACGATGCTGCCGAAGACCGTGCTGCTCTGGGAAGATGGCGCGCGACCGTTCGCGCGACGCGAGGCCTATGCGGCGTTTCGCGGGCATCTCGTGCTCGATGACGAGAGCGGTGAGGGGAACTGTCCAACCGCGTGATACGTCTGCCGTACGAGGTTCTGAACCTGTTCTCACAGGTGGGTGCGGCCCGGGCGCAGGTCTGGTAGGCGGTTCGCCCAGCCAAACCGGTCGTATCCGGAGCTGATGCTCCCGAGGGTCTTACGTTGGTTCGGGACCTATTGTACGTTACGCGATACCGCGCAGTCGGACTGCTCATAGCGTAGCACCGCCGTCAAGAGGAGTCCCGGAGGGCGATCGCACGACCGACGAGCCGTGCCGGCTCCTCGTCCGCCAAGCGAGTGCTCGATCGCGGCGGCCGCCCGGGAGGCGCCGGCCGGCCGCGCCCTCAAGATGCGCTCAATCGTGACCGCCGTCCATCGATTCGGCCCCTTCGCGCTCGACGCGCGCGGCGGCGAGCTGCGCTGCCACGGCGCGCCCGTACCGCTCCCGCCCAAATCGCTCGAACTGCTCGCGCTCCTGGTGCGGCGCGCCGGCGAGGTCGTCACCAAGGACGAGATCCTCGACGAGCTCTGGCCGCACGACGACGTGACCGAGGGCAACATCACCCAGCACGCCTTCATCCTGCGCCGCGTCCTCGCGGAGGCGAGTCCCGACGCGCGCTACGTCGCGACCGTTCCGCGCGTCGGCTATCGCTTCGTCGCGCCGGTCTCGACCTCGGCCGCGTCCGGCGAGCGGGACCTCTCCGACGCGCGGCGGGCGACCCTGCGGGGGAGGCACTTCGCCGAGCGGCGGACGGCCTTCGATCTGCGCCGCGCGCTCGGCGAATTCGCATCCGCGATCGCGATCGATCCGCTGTTCGCGCCGGCCCACGCGGGCGCGGCCGAAGCGCACCTGCTGCTCGGCGAGTATCTGCACGAACCGCCCGAGGCGTCGTTTCCGGCGGCGCGCGCCGCCGCGGAACGCGCGCTCGAACTCGATCCGGCGCTGGCGGACGCGCACGCCGTCCTGGGCGAGGTGGCGCTGTACTACGATCGCGACCTCCGAGCGGCGCGCGCGTCGTACGATCGCGCGCGCTACTACGCCCCCGCATCCGCCGGCGTGCGCGTCTTCCGGATGTGGTACTTCGCGATCGCCGGCGACCTGCACGCGGCCTACGACGAGATCGCAGCGCTCGCGCACGAACCGCATTCGCCCAAGCTGCTGACGAACGCCGCCGTCCTCGACATCTTCTCGCGATCGTTCGAGAGCGCGGTGCGGACGCTCGCGGACGTGCGCGAGATGGATCCCGAGTACGGATTGGCGCGCTACTATCTGGGGATGGCGCGAGCCCTGGCGGGCGGCACCGACGCCGCGATCGCGCTCTACCGCGGGGCGACCGACTACGACCAGCAGATGCTCGCGACGCTCGGCTACGCGCGCGGCCGCGCCGGCGACCGGGCCGGCGCCCTGCGGCACTTCGACGCGCTCAAGGACGGCGCGTTCGGATACGTCTCGCCGTTCAATCTGGCGACCATCTGCGCCGGCATCGGCGACCTGGGCGCGACCTTGCATCACCTCGAGCGCGGCGCCGCGCAGCGCGATCCGTGGCTGGTCATCGCGCGCACCCATCCGTTCTTCGACATCTTCCGCGACGACGCGCGCTTCACGTCATTCCTGGCGCGCGTTCTTCCCGAGGGCTGACGCGAACGCCGCGATGGCGCGCGTGCGCGCGGCGGCGTGATCCACGATCGGTGCCGGATATGCGGGCGTGTCGAGTTCCGGGATCATCGCCCGCACGAACGCCCCGTCCGGATCGAAGCGCGCGCCTTGGGTGGTCGGATTGAAGATGCGGAAGTACGGCACGGCGTCGGTCCCGGTCGAGGCCGCCCACTGCCAGCCGCCGTTGTTCTGCGCCAGGTCCGCGTCCGCCAAGCGTCGTTCGAAGTACCGCTCGCCGCGCTGCCACGAGATCAGCAGGTCCTTCGTGAGGAACGACGCGACGATCATCCGCAGGCGGTTGTGCATCCACCCGTAGCGGTTGAGCTGACGCATAGCCGCATCCACGATCGGAAACCCGGTCCGGCCCTCGCACCAGGCGGCGAAGCCAGCGTCGTCGTCGCGCCACGCGATCGCGCGCGCCGCATCTTGGAACGGTCCGGTCGCGACGTGCGGGAAGCGCGCGAGGATCGTCTGATAGAACTCGCGCCAGATCAGTTCGGTCGTCCACGTCTGCGCTTCGCGCGCCGCGAACGCGCGCGCGAAACAGGTGCGGATGCCGATCGTCCCGGCCCGCAGCTGGGGCGAGAGATGGGAGGTTCCGTCGAGCGCGGGCAGATCGCGATGATCCGCGTACGCCTCGATCCCGCCGCCGGGGGCGGTGAAGCGCTCGAGCAGCCGGGCCGCGATCGCTTCGGACGCGGCCGGGTAGTCGGGTGACGAAGCGAAGCCGTACGCCTCCGGCTCCGGCACCTCGCGGGTCGCGCCGATCCGCTCGCGCGCGAGCAGCTTCCCGTCGAGCAGTTCGAGCGACGGCACCGGCAGCGGCGGCGCGACCCGGTAGCGGTCGCGCCAGCGGCGCGCGAACGGGGTGAAGATCCTGTACGGCGCGCCGTTCTGCGCGACGATCTCGCCGGCGTCGAAGCAGACGTGGTCCAGGAACGAGCGGACCTCGAGACCGGCGGCTGCGAGCGCCCGCGTCACCCGGTCGTCGCGCGCGATCGCCCCGGGCTCGTAATCCCGGTTGAAGGCGACCGCGGTCGCCCCGACGCGCGCCGCGAGCGCGAGCAATTGCGGGGCCGGGTCGCCTTCGAGGAGCGCGAGATCGCTCGCCCGCTCGCGCAGCTCGGCGCGCAGCGCGCCGACCGCGGAGAAGAACGTCTGCACCAGCGGTGCACCCATGCGCTCGGAGGCGAGCAGATCCGGATCGAGCACGAACGCGACGCAGACGCGCTCGGAGGACTCGGCCGCGGCCGCGAGCGCCACGTTGTCGCGCAGGCGCAGGTCGCGGCGCAGCCAGACGAGCGTGCGGTCGTGGCGAGGAACGTCCGGAGTGGAGTTGAACCGCATCGGCATGGCTTCCGCGATACTGACGACGTCGACGCTCGAACTCCCGCTCAAACACCCGTTCAAGATCGCGCGAGGCGAGACCAGCGTCGCCCGCACCGCGCTCCTGCGTCTGCGGTGGAACGGGCTCGAGGGGCTGGGCGAAGCGGTGCCGCTCGCTCGCTACGACGAGTCGGTCCAGAGCGTCCGCGACTATTTCGCGCAGCATCCCCCCGCCATCGACGACCCGTATCTGCTCGAGGACATCCTGGGCGGCGAGATGCCGCCGGCCGCGCGTTGCGGGCTGGACCTGGCCCTGCACGACCTGATCGGCAAGGATCTCGGCAAGCCCCTCTACCGGCTGCTCGGCCTGGATCCCGGCAAGACGCCGCTGACCTCGTTCACGATCGGCATCGCCGACCCGGAGACGACCGTCGCGAAGGTCGACGAGATCCGCGACCATCCGGTGATGAAGGTCAAGCTCGGCGGCGGCAGCGTCGAGCAAGAGATCGCGATGATGGAGCTGATCCGCTCCCGCTACACCGGCACGATCCGCATCGACGCCAACGAGGGCTGGGACGTCGAGAGCGCCGTCCGCATCTTGGCCGAGATCGCGCGCTTCGGCATCGAGTTCTGCGAGCAGCCGATCCCGGCGGGGAATCCGGCCGGCCTCAAGCACATCCGCGAGCACAGCAGCATCCCGATCGTCACCGACGAGGATTCGCGCTTCCCGTCGGACCTGCCGCACCTGTACGGCTGCGTGGACGGCATCAACATCAAGCTCGTGAAGTGCGGCGGCATCCGCCCCGCCCTGGAGATGATCCACACCGCCCGCGCGATGGGCATGAAGATCATGCTCGGCTGCATGGTCGAGTCGCAGATCTCGGCGAGCGCGGCCGCGCATCTCTCGCCGCTGGTCGACTGGGCCGACATCGACGGCCCGTTCCTGACCGCAAGCGACCCGTTCGACGGCATCGCCTATACGGATGGCAAGATCGTCCTCAACGACCTGCCCGGCCTCGGCGTCACCGAAAAGACCGCGGTTGCGTAAGCGTCGGTACCTCATCCTCGCACCCGGCGAGTTCCTCGACAACGCGAAGACGGCGCAGGGCGTGATCCGCTACGGCGGCGACGAGGCGGTCGCCGTGGTCGACCCGACGCTGGCCGGCAAGCGCGTGCGCGACGTGGTGCCGCACCTGCGCAGCGACGCGCCGATCGTCGCGAGCGTCGCCGAAGGATTGGCGTACGAACCGACCGCGCTGCTGATCGGCACGGCGCCGCAAGGCGGCAAGTTGCCCCCCGCGTGGCGGGCCGAAGTCCTGGCGGCGATCGACGCGAGGCTCGAGATCGTGAGCGGACTGCACGACATGCTGCGCGACGACGTCGCGTTCGCGGCCGCCGCCCGCGCCGCCGGGACGAGCATCTGGGACGTGCGCGAACCGCCCGAGGTCGCGCTCTTCAGCGGCGCCGCCTACGACGTCGCGCCGCCCGTGCTGCTGCTGGTCGGCAACGACTGCGCGGTCGGCAAGATGACGGTCGCGCTCGAACTGTGCGCGGCGGCGGAGGCGCGCGGGTCCAAGGCGGCGTTCGTTCCGACCGGCCAGACCGGCATCATGATCGCCGGCTGGGGGACCGCGGTCGACCGCGTCATCAGCGACTTCGCCGCCGGCGCCGCCGAGCGGCTGGTGCTCCACGCCGCCGCGAGCGCGCCGGACCTGATCGTGGTCGAAGGCCAGGGCGCGATCAACCATCCCGCCTACGCGCCGGTCACGCTCTCCCTGCTGTACGGGGCCGCGCCCGACGCGCTGGTCCTGGTGTGCGAAGTGCCGCATGCGACCATCCCGACGTTCGGAACGCCCGTCCTCGGGTACGAACGCCTCATCGCACTTCACGAAGCGCTCCTCGCGACCGTCAAACCCGCCCGCGTCGTCGGGATCGCGCTCAACACGCGCGCGATCGGGAGCGACGACGACGCCCGCCGCGAGATCGCGCGCGCCCGCGCGGAGACCGGCTTGCCGGCCGACGACGTCGTGCGGTTCGGCTGCACCGCGTTGTACGACGCGATCGTCCCATCCATCACCAAACGTCGCCCGCTCTCGGAGGTTCCCGTATGAACGTCGTCCGTCTCTCGGTCGCGATCGCGCTGTGCGGCGTGATCCTGTCGGCCTGTTCGAAGCCCGAGAACGCCGCGACCGGCGGCCGCAACCCGTGGACGCAGCCGCACGTCCTGCGCCTGGGCGAGCCGGACGAACCGGACAGCCTCAATCCGCTCTTCGCCAACAACGCCGCCGCCGATCTCGCCTTCGGGATGCTCTACAGCTACCTCTTGCGCTACGACGACGAGGGAAACTACATCCCGGATCTGGCGACCGAAGTGCCGACCATCGCGAACGGCGGCATCTCCAAGGACAACCTGACGGTCACCGTGCACCTGCGCAAGGACGCGAAGTGGGCCGACGGCGCACCGCTGACGGCCGACGACTGGATGTTCACCTATCACGCCGTCTTCAACAAGAACAACAACACCCGCTCGCAGTACGGTTGGGACAAGATCGCGTCGGTCGACGAGCCCGACAAGTACACCATCGTCATCCATCTCAAGGAGCCGGCGGTCGCGGTGCTCGGCTTGATGGCGCCCGGCAGCTACCCGCCGCTGCCGGCGCATCTGCTGGCGAAGTACCCGAACCTCAACAAGATCCCGTTCAACGCCAAACCGCTCTCGAGCGGACCGTACGTCCTGACGGCCTGGAACCACGGCGCCTCGCTCGAGTTCGCGCCCAACCCGTTCTACTTCCGCGGCCGGCCGAAGCTGACCAAGATCGTGTGGAAGGAGATCCCGGATACCAACACGCTCTTCACCCAGCTCAAGACGCACGAGATCGACGTCTACAGCGACGTGAGCGAGAGCACCATCGCGCAGCTCAAGGACGTCACCGGCATCGACGTCAGCAAACGCCTGATCGCGTATTGGCGCCGCTTGCAGTTCAACACCAACAGCCCGCTGCTGCGCGACGTGCGGGTGCGCCGGGCGATCGCCGAGGCGGTCGATTGGCCCAACATCAACGCCAAGATCTACCACGGCTACAACGAGCTGGCCACCAGCGACGTCTTCCCGGAGTCGTGGGCAGCGCCCACCATCCCGCGCTATCCGTACGACGTGAACGACGCCAAGAAACTGCTGGCCGCCGCCGGATGGACGCCCGGCGCGGACGGCGTCCTGCAGAAGAACGGCACCAAACTCCACCTGCAGATCTCTACCGGCACCAACAAGCTCGAGAACCAGCAGGCCGAAGTCGTCATCCAGCAGCAGCTCAAGACGCTCGGGATGGATATCGAGATCAAGAATTATCCCGTCAGCCTGCTCTTCGCGCAGAACGGACCGCTCTACACCGGCCACTACGACATGGAGTGGACGGTCGCGACCAACGGCCCGGATCCCGACAACTCGGGCAACTGGGCGAGCCAGTTCATCCCGCCCAAAGGCGCGAACACCGCCTGGCTGAGCGATCCGATCGTCGACCGGACGGCGCTGGCGGCCAGCAGCACGTTCGATCAGGCCAAGCGCAAGGCGCTCTACCAACAGGAAGAGGAGCGCATCCACGAACTGGTCCCGGCGGTCTTCTTCTATTGGGAGAACTCCTACCTCGGCATCAACACCGACGTGAAGAACTACAAGCCGGCGGCCTTCATCCTCGACTCGTGGAATTCGTGGGAGTGGGATATCTAGAGCGGCCCGGCGTTCCCGACCAGGCGACGTTCGCGTTCGAGCCGGCGCGCGAGGGCGTTCCGTCGTGGAACGCCCTCGCCGCGTCCGGCACGATCGCGTTCCGGTTGCGGCGCGGCGGCGAACCCGCGAGCGGCTGGCACGACTACGCGCGCTGGTCCGAAGACGCGCGCACCTCGCTCTCGCCGGCGGGGGCGGGTTTCCGGGTGGAGACCGACGTCATCCGGGCCGACGAACCGTTCGACGGCATCGACCTGGGCGGCGAAGGCGTCGACTTCGCGCTGCTGGCCTTCGCGACGCGCGGCGAACCGCGGCCGTCGCCGCCGTACGCCCGCGACGCCTTCGTGCTCGACGTGCCGGCCCGCGGCCAGTTCTTCGTCGAGGGCGAGCGCGGCTGGTGCAGCCCGACCAGTCTCGCGATGCTGCACGCCTATCACGGCATCGACCGGCCGACCCTCGAGGTGGTGCGCGAGGTCTACGACGACGCCTATCGCGGCACCGGGAACTGGGCGTTCAACGTGGCGTACAGCGGCCGGCTCGGCCTTCACGGGGTGGTCGCCTATCTCGACGGACTCGAGCGCGCGCAACGCCTGATCGAACGGAACCTTCCGGTCGCGATCTCGTATCGCTGGAGCGGAGACGAACTGCCGGGCGCGCCGATCGACCATTCCGACGGGCATCTTGTGGTGTTGCGCGGCTTCACCTCGAACGGCGATTGCGTGGTCAACGATCCCGCCCATCCCGATCTGCGGGCGATCTATCCGCGCGCGGCGATCGAACGGATCTGGCAGCGCGGCGGCGGCGTGACGTACGTGGTCGCGCCCCACGGCATCCCTTACGCCGACGTGCTCGCGTGATTCCGCCGCTCCACATCGCGCTGATCGAACCGGAGATCCCGCCGAACACCGGCAACGTCGCGCGCCTGTGCGCGGCCACCGGCTGCCGACTGCATCTGGTCGAACCGCTCGGTTTCAGCATCGGCGACAAGGCCCTCAAGCGCGCCGGCCTCGATTATTGGCATCTGGTCGACCTGGTGGTCCATCCGTCGCTCGACGCGTTCCTCGAGGCGACCGCCGATCGCACGCGCTGGCCGCTCTCGACCCGCGCGACGCGTACGTACGCCGAAGCACCGTTCGCGAGCGGCGACGTGCTGGTCTTCGGCAAGGAGACGAAGGGTCTGCCGCAGTCGCTGCTCGACGCGCATCCCGAGACGACCCTGCGCGTGCCGATGCGCCCGCAGAGCGTGCGCAGCATCAACCTCTCGACGACCGTCGGGATCGTCGCCTACGCAGCGCTGGCCCGGCTCGGGTTTCCCGGTCTGACCTGAGGCAGCGCGAGCGAGAGCGCGCCGGAGAGCAGCGCCATTCCGGCGACCGCCGCGAACACCGCGATCATGCCGTAATGGTCGCCGATCGCGCCGAAGACCGGCGCCGCGACGCCGCCGAGGGTGACCGCCAGGCCGAGCGTCATGCCCGACGCGACGCCGACGCGATGCGGCAGATACTCCTGTCCGAGCACCACGATCACGCCGGCCGAGAGGCTGACGCCGAAACCCAGCAGCGACGCCAACGCGACGATCAGCGGGAAGCTCGGCGCGTACGCACCGGCCAGCGCGAGCGCGACCGCGCCGAGCAACGAGATCGCGAGCGACGCCCCGATGATGCGGCGCCGGTCGAACCGGTCGGCCAGATGGCCGCCCAGCAGCGTGCCGCCGACGCCGGTGAGCAGCATCACGTCGAGGACGATCGCGCCTTGCCCGGGCGTGCCGTGGAGCACCGCGATGGTGAAGAACGACAGGAAGGTGACGCTTGCGAAGAAGATGGTCGAGCGCAGCGCGACGACCGTCGCGAGCAGCCAGAACCCGCGCCAGTCGTCGACGCCCGCCCGCGTGCGGTGCTTGTGCGCGTGCGCGTTCGCGCGGTCGAAGCGCGGCATGTTGCACGCCAGCACGATCGCCATGATCGCCCCCGGCGCGATCAGGAACGACGTGCCGTGCAGACCGAACGCGAGCAGCAGCGGCGTGACCAGGATCGGCCCGAGCGCGAACCCGCCGTAGCCGCCCACCGAGAACAGCCCCATCCCGAGCCCGCGCTTGGCGCCGGAGAAGTGGCTGGCCGCCCGCGCGCCGTCGGGATGGAAGGCGGCCACGCCGATGCCGGCGACCAGCGCGGCCAGCAGCATGAGCGGCAGGCTCGGGGCGACTCCGATCAGCGCGGTACCGGTGGAAGCGACGAGCAGCGCGAGCGGGATCACCCAGGGCATCGCCCGTTTGTCGGAGAGCCAGCCGAAGAGCGGCTGGACGATCGAGGACGAGAGGTTCATCGCCAGCACGAGCGTGGCCGCCGAGGCGAGCGAGAAGCCGTGATGCGCGACCAGGAATGCGAGCAGCGCCGGGACGACGCTCTGATTCGCGTCGTTGAATACGTGCGCGACCGTGAGGAGCGCGATACCGCCCGTGTCCGAGCGATCGGCATCCGGCGTCTCCAACGGCTCGGCAAGCGCGGTCATGCGGCCATCTTCGCACCGGGCGATGCCAAGCTCTGCTACAATGTCGACAATGTCCATCGCATCGATCGAGAGCGCCGTCGTCTGCTGCACCCGCTGCCCGGAATTGCGCGCGTATTGCGCGACCGTGGCGCGCGAGAAGAAGCGCTCGTACGCGGACGAGGTCTACTGGGGCAGACCCGTGCCGGCGTTCGGCGATCCGGATGCCCGCGTCGTGCTCGTCGGGCTCGCGCCCGGTGCGCACGGGAGCAATCGGACCGGCCGGATGTTCACGGGCGACGCGTCCGGCGACTTCCTGTTCCCGGCGCTCTATCGAGCGGGTTTCGCATCGCAGGAGTTCGCGACCGACCGCGAGGACGGCATGGTGCTGCGCGATTGCATCATCACCGCCGCCGGGCGCTGCGCTCCGCCCAAGAACAAGCCGACGCCGCAACAGCTGCGCAACTGCTTCCCGTACCTGGTCGACGAGTTCGCCGCGCTCAAGCGCATCCGGGTCGCGGTCGCGCTCGGACGGATCGGACACGAAGCCGCGGTGCGCGCGCTGACGGAGCGGGGCTATACGTTCGAGAGCAAGCCGGTGTTCGGGCATCTGGCAGAGGCCATCGCCCATCCCTCGACTACGGCGCTACGCGCCTACGCTCGGGATGACAACGCGATCACCGTTCTCTCGTCGTTTCACCCCAGCCGGCAGAACACCAATACCGGGAAGCTGACCGTGCCGATGTTCGACGCGGTGTTCGCGCGGGCGCGGGCGTTGCTCGACGGCTAGCCTACGGCGATGGCGACGGTGATGGCGCGGCGATGGGGCGGCCGCACATGTCGGTCTCGCGGGTGAGGCCGAGGCGCCAGGGGCGGGTGGTCGTGCGCGGGTCGGGCTTGGGGTCGCCGTAGGCCTTCTTGAGGTCGGCGAAGATGCGCTCGTAGCCGCCGTCGGGCGGGATGTCCACGACCACGATCTTGCCCAGGGTCGCGTCCACGTTGGCATCGAGTTCGATGTCGGCGCCGTCGATCTGGACCTGGCGGGTCTCGCACGAGACGAGCGGCTCGGGGGACGCGTTCGCGGCGGTCTGCGACGAGCCGCCGTTCGAACAAGCGGCCAGCGCGAGCGAAGCGATTATTGAAAGTGTGAGATTCTTCCGCACGAATCCACCGCTTTGTCAGGGACCAGCATTCCCCCGCCCGAACCGGGCTTGTACGTGAGAATTGTCACGGGGGGCGCGTTGGAGCCCTCGGGACCGTACTCGCGGACGAGCGAACGTTGGATGTCGTGGTCGAGCTCGGGGTTGTTCGAGCTCCGGACGATCGCGTAGCGTTGGACCGCGCCGTTCTTGGCGAACAGCACTTTGAACACGATGCCCTGCGGACCGTGGAAGGTCGTCTCGCCGCACGAAGGGCCGCCGGCCGCGCCGGCCGGCAGGACCGCGGAGAGGACGAGCGCCGCGGCGAGGACGGCCGGCGGCATCAGGGTGCGCATCGTGGACATGTCTTCTAGGCGTCGGTCGCCGGGGCCGTACTCTTTAAGTAAAGATCCCGTAACAGGCGTTCGGGCACGGGGGACGGGGCGTCCATCATCACGTCGCGGCCGACCTGGTTCTTGGGGAACGCGATGACCTCGCGGATGTTCTCCTCGCCGCACGCGAGCATCACGATGCGGTCGACCCCGAGCGCCATCCCGCCGTGGGGCGGGGCGCCGTACTCGAGCGCCTTCATGAAGAAGCCGAACCGGTCTTCGATCTGCTCGTCGCTCATGCCGAGCATGTGGAAGATCTTGCGCTGCTGCTCGGGCTTATGGATGCGGATGGAGCCGGAGCCCAGCTCGAAGCCGTTGAGGACCATATCGTAGTGCTGCGCGCGCATCGCGGTCGGATCGGTCTCGATCAGGTCCCACTCGCCGTCGCCGGGCGAGCTGAACGGATGGTGCGAGGGGACGGCCTTGCCGGTCTCGGCGTCGATCTCGAGATACGGGAACCCGGTCACCCAACAGAACGCGAACGCCTTGGGGTCGCGCAGTCCGCACCGCTCGCCGACCTCGTTGCGCATCTTGCCTGCGGCCGCCAGCGCCACCGCCGGCGCGTCGGCGAAGAGCAGCAGCGCGTCGCCCGTCTCGGCGCCGGCGGCCTGCTTCACGGCGGCGACCGCATCCTGGGTCATGAACTTGGCGGCCGACGATTTCACGCCGTCGGCGCCGAGCGCGACCCAGACCATGCCCTTGGCGCCGAACTCCTTGGCCTTCTCGGTGAGCGCGTCGAAGTCGCGGCGCGAGAGCGCGGCGCCGCCCGGGTAGCGCACCGCGACGACCTTGCCGCCGGCCTCGAGCGCGCCCTTGAACACGACGAACTCCGTCTGCGCGAATGCCGCGCCCACATCGGCGATCTCGAGTCCGAAGCGCAGGTCGGGCTTGTCGATGCCGTACTTCGCGAGCGCCTCGGCGTGGGCGAGGCGCGGGAACGGCGCGAGATCGATCCCGAGCACGCGCTTCCAGACGTCCCGGATGCACGATTCCATCGTCTCGATGACGTCCTCTTGCGTGACGAACGACATCTCGACGTCGACCTGGGTGAACTCCGGCTGGCGATCGGCCCGCAGGTCCTCGTCGCGCATGCAGCGCGCGATCTGCATGTACTTGCCGAAGCCCGAGATCATCGCGATCTGCTTGAGCAGCTGCGGCGACTGCGGCAGCGCGTAGCAGGTCCCGGGGTGGAGGCGGCTGGGCACCAGATAGTCGCGCGCGCCCTCGGGCGTCGACTTGATGAGCATCGGCGTCTCGATCTCGACGAAATCGCGCGCGTCGAAGAAGTCGCGGATCGCCTTGACGATGCGGTGACGCGTGCGGATGTTGTGCTGCATGCGCGGGCGCCGCAGGTCCAGGTAGCGATACTCCAAGCGGAGGTTCTCGTCGACGTCGTCGTCCGCGTTCACCTGGAACGGCGGCACTTCGGAGCGGTTGAGGATCTCGAGCGATTCGACCCCGACCTCGATCGCGCCGCTGTCCAGACGCGGGTTCTCGGTGCCGGCCGGGCGCTTGCGCACGCGGCCGCTGACCTGGACGACGTCTTCGTGGCGCAGCTTCTCGGCCTCGTGGAAGCTCGCGTCCTTCGGATCGAAGACGACCTGGGTGACGCCCTCGCGATCGCGGACGTCGGCGAAGATCAAGCCGCCGTGGTCTCGCCGGCGATTGATCCAGCCGGAGAGGCGCACGCTCGCGCCCTCGTCGGTCGCGCGCAGCGATCCGCAGGTGTGTTTCGCATAGTCAGTCATCGTTCGATAGCGCCTGTTTGATCCCGGAGACGTAGTAATATTGCTGGACGACGTCGCGCGCGAATTTGGAGTCGCCGGCGCGCTTGTCGAGCCAGCCGAGCACGCCCGGCATGCTGGTGAGGGCCGAATGCAGGCCGAGCGAGATCGGCGTCATGCCGAGATTCGCGCGCACGGCCCAATCCGGATGTTTGCGGAAGAACCGCACGGTCGAGCGCCCCGCCAGTTTCATCTTCTCTTTTTGATCGTCGTGCGGGACGTCTTGGCAGTGGTAGTTGACGGCCTTGGGTTCGTAGAGGATCGTCACGCCGGCTTTCTGCAGACGGTAGCCGAGTTCGAGATCCTCGTGGCCGTAGCCGGTGAACGATTCGTCGAACGACCCGACCGCGAGCAGGTCGTCGCGCCGCACCGATGCGTTGCCGGTCAGGAAGTAGAGCCACGAGAGCGTCTTGCGGGTCGGCGGATGCAGGTGGCCGCGCGCCTCGACGTGGTCCCGCTTGTAGGCGTAGTCGGCCAGGTCCTTGACCTGCACTTCCCACCCGACGACCGCGACCTTCCGGCCGGCCTGGTGATGGCGCAGGTGCTGCGTGAGCAGGTCCGGCGACGCCAGGATGTCCGAGTCGTTGAAGAGCACGACGGCGCCGCGCGCCTCGCGGATGCCCGCGTTGCGCGCCATCGCGCGGCCGTCGTACGGGCCGGGGAGGTGGCGGATGTTCGGATGCTGCGCGCCGACCCCGGCCAGATACTCGCGCGTACCGTCGGTCGACATCGAGTCGCAGACCAGCATCTCGAACCGCTCGGGCGCGATGTCCTGGGCGAGGAACGTCGGCACGACTTCGCGCAGCGTGTCGAGGCGGTTGTAGGTCGGGACGACGACGGAGATCTCTGGCGTCATGTCTTCATCTTCTCAGGTCAGCGATCGAACCGCGGCGACGATCTCCTCGCGGAACGCGGCGAGCGATGCGTCGCCCACGTCCGCGGGTTTTCTGACCACCGCGTTGGGAACGCCGTACGGCGCCCACTCCTGCGAGCTCAATCGGAAGAATCGGTGTTCGAAAGCCACGACGGTTGGCCTGCGGACCGCGCTTGCGACGTGAGTCGCACCGGTGTCCACCGTCACCACGCAACGCGCCCGTTCGAAGACGGCGGCCCACTGGTAGAACGGGAGGCCTCGCAGCATCTGCGCCACGACCCCGGCGCGCGCGAACGCGCCGGCCACGTCGTCGCACTCCGGGGCATAGGTCATCACCAGCGGAAAGCCGAGATCCGCCAGTCGGCGGGCCAGCTCGATGGTGCTCGCCAGGGTCGAGCCCTCGCTCAGCCAGCGCGGGGCCAGATGCATGACGATCGGGTCCCTCGGGACGAAATCGACCGCCCGGCGGTCGGCATCGGTCAGGTCCAGACGGAGGTCCGGCTGGATCCGGGTCGCGCCTGCCAGCGAGACCAGGTCCAGCAATTGCTCGACCTCGTGACGGACCAGCCGCCCGGGATCGCGCTCGCACAGGTCGGGATCGGCCTCGGAGAGCATCAGGCGATCGACGTAGAGGCGGGCGGTCGCTCGCGCGATCAGCCGCCGGACGTACGTGTAGCCGACCCGGACCTTGGCGCGGGTCGCGCCGACCAGCTGCAGATCCGCCGCCCGGGGTGCCAGCGCGACCGCCACGTCGTAGCCGCGGTAGGCCGCGCCGAACGCGCTCGGCTTGGCGCCCGGCGGGATGTCGACCAGTTCGTCGACGTCGCGGTTGCGCTCCATGACGATGCGGTTGTAGCTGCTCGTCACCATCGTCACGTGCGCCTGCGGAAAGGAGGCGCGCACCGTCGCGATCGCCGGCGTGGAGAGGATCAGATCGCCGATGCGGTCGGTGCGGGAGAGCAGGATCCGCACGCGCTACGGTTTCGCGCTCTGCTTCGCGCGCGCGTCTTCGAGCTCTTCGAAATACGCCTCGTTGACCAGCTTCTGCGCCGTGCGGAGTTCGGCGTTCGAAAGCGGTCGATCGACCGAGAGATCGCCGAGCGCCGCGCGATACTTCTTCGCGGCATCGACGCCGCGCAGCCACTTGTGCAGCGCCCGCTGCGGCAGGTTGTCGCCGGTCGCGAGGTAGACGCGCCAGTGCGGATGGATCTGCGCCAGCCGCACGGCGGTGCGGGCCTGCGCGCGCGCCTGGCGGATCATCTTCTCGACGTTGCCGCTGCGCGGGCGCGGCTTCCAGTGGTAGACCAGCGCCTTGGGGTTGAAGACGGCCTTGACGCCCCCCTGACGCAGACGCAGGCCCACGTCGATGTCCTCCCAACCGTACTCGGCGAAGGTGTCGTCGAAGCCGCCGATCGCGCGGATCGTCCGGAGCGGCACCGAGACGTTGGTCGTCCAGAAGAAGTTGCCGCTGTAGTCCTTCAAGCGCCACTTGGCAGGCGGGAGCGCATCGAACGACTCGACGTTGATCGCGCCGCCGCGCACGATCGCGAGCGGCGCCGCATCGTGCGAGCGCAGATGCTCTTCGACGAAATTCGGCGTCGGCAGCACGTCGTCGTCGATGAAGATGATGCGCTCGCCGGCCGCGCGCGCGATCCCGGCGTTCCGGCCTTTGGCCAGGCCGGAGTTCTGCTGGTCGATCACCTCGAACCGGCAGGTCGCGCGCTGTCGAGCGCGTTCGATCACGGCCGGCGTGTCGTCGGACGACCCGTCGTTGACCAGCACGACCTCGTACGAGTCCGCGTCGGCGGTCTGCTCGAAGCACGCATCCAGGACCCGTTCCAAGAGCGCGGCCCGGTTGTACGTGCACAGTTGAATCGTCGCTCGCATCAATCGTCCCCAAGCCGTTCGAGAGCTATCTTGACGTCGGTCTTCGTGAAGTCGTCGCCCTTGAAGAGCAGTGGTTCGTTGAGCATCTGCGCAAGCGCGTACGCGGCGCAGTCGCCGAAGTTCAGCGCTGCGGCGTGTCGCCCCTTACCGAAGCGCAAGAAGGCCGCCGTCGCGATCCTTTCGCACTCCTCGTCGAAGGGCATGCTCGCGATGGCGGCCCGGGCCAAGAATTGCTCGACCCGAGCGAGATCGGCACTGCCGAACCGGTTGGCGACCACGATGTTGAGCTCGAGGATCGACACCGCCGACATCCGGCGCTCGTCGAACGCTTCGATCGAGGTCGCGAAGTCCTCCGCATCCGGTTCTTCGGCGATGATGGCGAACGCCGCCGACGTGTCGATGACCATCTAGTGAGGCAGACCGTCGTCGCCGTAACCGAGCAACTCGTCCATCGGGCGAGGATCGAGCGCCGGAGGCGCCGCGCGCGCGATGCGCATCAGGTCTTCGGCGAGGCTCCCGCGCCTGTTCCTGACGCGAGCCAAGCGTTCGCGGACGGCTATCGTGACCGCGTCGGTGATCTCCTCACCCGTCGCCCGGGCCAACTCACGGGCCAGGCGGTCCGTCTCAGGATTTCTGATGCTGAGTGCCATGTATAGAAGTATACACCATTTGTATATACGAAGCATCGCCTGGGACCTAGGCCCCGCTTGCCGAAGGCGGCCGGATGGGTCTCGATTTCACGACCGTGCTCGAGGTGCCGCCGGAGCTCGGGTTCGAGCCGCTGGTGCGGGCGTTCGTGCTGGACGCCGCCGCCCGGGCCGGGCTCGCGCCCGAGCGGCACGAGCCGTTGGCCGAGGCCGCGGCGCTCGGATGCGCGACCATCGTCGCCGAGGCGATGGCCGAGTCGCGCTCGCCGATCAAGCTGACCGCCCGCGGGACCGCCGACGCGCTGACCATCGCGCTGCTCGAACGCGGCCTCCCGCTCGACGACGCGGCCGCCGCGCGTGATCCGCGCTGGACCGAGCTGTCGGCCGTCGTCGATGCCTGCGCCTGGCACGCGCACGGGACCGGCGGCAGCGAACTCCGCCTGACGGTGGCCGCCGAACCGCGCGCGTCCGCCGATGCGGCGACCGACGCGATCGATCCCGGCGACTCGCACGAAGAGGCGCCGACCGGCGCCGCCTCGGCGCGCACCTACATCTATCGTCCGTTCGAGCCGCGCGACGCGGCGGCGGTCGCGCGCATCTTCTACCGCACCTACGGCTATCGCTACGTGCCGACGCTGTTCTATTCGCCGGAGCGTCTGATCGCGGCCAATGCCGCCGGTTCGTTCCACTCGTTCGTCGCGGAGGCCGACGGCGGCGAGATCGCCGCCCACTACGCGATCCGCCCCGACAACCGCGCGACCGGCGAGGGCTGCGCGGCGGTGGTGCTGCCGGAACATCGCGGCCACGACGTCATCACCCAAGCGCGCGCGAGCGCCGAAGCGGGCGCGCGCGCGATCGGCCTGCAGGGCTACTACACCGAGCCCGTCACGACGCATCCCTTCACCCAGAAGGCGAGCGAGCATTTCGGGGCGACCATCTGCGCGATCGTGCTGGGCGCGAGCCCGAGCGGGCTGCGGCCGTCGCACATGGACGTCGCGATCACCGACCAGCGGCAGAGCCTGACGTTCTATGCGAAGATGCTCGACGGCGCGGCGCCGCGAGCCGCGCACGTGCCCGCGCGGCACCGGGCCGTCGTCGCGGAGCGCTACGAGAAGCTCGGGTGCGCCGTCGAGATGCGGGAGGGCGCGGCGCCGCGCGGCCGCGGCGCGTTCTCGGTGACCTACAACCGTGCCAAGGAGACCGGCTCGATCGCGGTCGCGAAGGTCGGCGCCCAGACGGCGACGCTGGTGCGTCAGGCGGCGGCCGACCTGCAAGCGGTGCAGCACGCCAAAGCGATCTTCGTGCGCCTGCCGCTCGACGATCCCGGTACGCCGTCGCTCGCCGAGGCGCTCGAGCGCGACGGCTTCTTCTTCGGCGGCATCCAGCCGCTCGTGCTCGGCGACGGCCGCGACGCGCTGCTGATGCAGCGCCCGCTCACGCCGATCGACACGGGCAAGCTCAGCATCGCCGGCGACGACGGCAAGGCGCTCTTGGCCTACATCGACGCACAACGCGCCGCCGTGCGACAATCGTCGTGAAGGTCGCTCAAAACGCGCCCGCCGAACCCTCTCCGGGATGAAGTACGCGGCGCCGGACAGCCTGTTCTTACGCGCTTGCCGGCGTGAAGCGGTCGCGCAGACGCCGGTCTGGCTGATGCGCCAAGCCGGGCGCTATCTGCCCGAGTACCGCAGCATCCGCGAGAAGCTCACGTTCCTGGAGCTCTGCACCCGTTCCGAGGTGGCGGCCGAAGTGACCGCCGGCACCGTCCGGCACCTCGGCGTCGACGCGGCCATCGTGTTCGCGGACATCCTGCTGCCGCTGGTCCCGATGGGGCTCGGGCTGACGTACGAGAAGGGCGACGGACCGCGCGTCGCGGCGCCGCTGCGCACCGGCGGCGACGTCGCCAAGCTGCCGGCGTTCGACGTCGGCGAACGCCTCGGATACGTCGGCGAGACGATCCGGCTGACGCGCGGCGATCTCGGCACGGCGACCCCGATCATCGGCTTCGCCGGCGCGCCGTTCACGGTCGCGTCGTACGCGATCGAGGGCGGCTCGTCGCGCAACTACGTCCACGTCAAGACGATGATGTACCGCGACCCCGCGACGTGGGACGCGCTGATGCGTTACGTCGTCGACGTGACCGCGGACTATCTCAACCTGCAGATCGCGGCCGGTGCGGATGCGGTCCAACTCTTCGATTCGTGGGTCGGCTGCCTGTCGATCGGCGACTACGCCCGCTACGTGCAGCCGCACGTCGCGCGCCTGGTCGCGCGCATCACGCCCGGCACTCCCGTCATCCTGTTCGGCACCGCGACCGAGAGCCTGCTCGAGGCCGAACGCGACACCGGCGCGAGCGTGATCGGGTTCGACTGGCGCGTCGACCTGGCATCGACGTGGGAGCGCATCGGTCACGACGTCGCGATCCAGGGCAATCTCGATCCGGTCGCGCTGTTCGCCGGTCGCGATCACGTCGTCGAAGAGACGCGCAAGGTCCTGGCGGCCGCCGCCGGGCGGCCCGGCCACATCTTCAACCTCGGGCACGGCATCCTGCCGGAGACGCCGGTCGACAACGTGCTCGCGCTGGTCGACGCGGTGCACGCCTACGAGCACCGCTGATGGCGCCGTGAGCGACGACGTCGACGCCGTCGTCCTGCTCGGCTTCGGCGGTCCGCGCACGCCGGAGGAGGTGCGCCCGTTCCTCGACCGGATCCTCGCCGGGCGTCCCGTTCCGCCCGCGCGCTACGAGGCGGTCGTCGAGAACTACCGCGTCATCGGCGGCTTCTCGCCCTACAACGAACGCACCGAACGGCAGGCCGAGGCGCTCGCCGCGGCCTTGCGCGATCGCGGCATCGCGACGCCGGTGACGATCGCCTATCGCAACGCCGCACCGTTCGACGACGACATCGCCGGCCTGCTCGCGCGCATGGGCGCCCGCCGCGTCCTGGGCGTGCCGCTCGCCGTCTTCGGCGGCGAGGAGAGCGACGAGCGCTACATCCGCGACTTCGATCGCGCCCTCGCCGCCGCGGGACCGGATGCGCCGGACGTGGCGTATCTCGAACCGTTCTTCGACGATCCGGCGTTCGTGCGCGCGCAGGCCGAGACGATCCGCGAGGCGCTCGCGTCGCTCGGTCGCGCGAGCTTCGACGGCGTCCGAGTGATCTTCACGGCGCACAGCATACCGACCGCGACCCCCGGCGCGTACGCCGACGATTTCGCCCGCGCGGCCCGGCTGGTCGCCGACGAGCTCGCCCTTCCGGATTGGAGCACGGCCTATCAGAGCCGCAGCGGCAGTCCGCAGACACCCTGGCTCGGACCCGACGTGCGCGACGAGGTGCGCGCGCTGCCGGACGCCGGCGTCGCCGACGTGATCCTGGTCGCGATCGGCTTCCTGTGCGATCACGTCGAGGTGCTCTTCGACTTGGACGTCGACGCGGCCGGCATCGCGCGCGAGGCGGGCGTCCGTCTCGTGCGCGCGGAGACGATGAACGCACGCCCTGCCTTCATCGCCGCCCTCGCCGATCGCGTCGCCGCGGCGCTGCGATGAAACGCGTCGCGGTCCTGGGCGGCGGCATCGCCGGACTCGCATCCGCGTACTATCTGCGCGAGGCGGCGCGCGCGCGCGGCGCAGAGCTGGAGATGGTCCTGCTCGAACGCTCGCCCCGCGTCGGTGGCGTCATCGAGACCGCACGCGACGGCGAGACGGTCCTCGAGCTCGGCCCCGACTCGCTCGTCGTCACCAAACCGTGGGCGCTGGAGCTGATCCGCGCCCTCGGGCTCGAGAGCCAGACGATCGGCGTGACCGAAGGCGGCTACGCCGGCGTGCTGCGCGGCGACCGCATCGTGCCGCTCAACGACGGCTTCCGGTTCTTCACGCCGACCTCGCTGCGTTCGCTCGCGACCAGCGGTCTGCTCGGTTGGAAGGGCCTGGCGCGTGCGGCCGCCGAGCCGTTCGTCCCGGCGCGCCGCAGCGAGACCGACGAGAGCCTGGCGTCGTTCGTCACGCGTCGCCTCGGACGCGAAGTCCTCGACCGGCTCGCGCAGCCGCTGATCGGCGGCGTCTATTCGGGCGATCCGCAGACGCTCTCGATGCGCGCCACCCTGCCGCAGTTCGTCGAGTACGAGCGGAGGTACGGAAGCCTGGTCCGGGCGATGCGCGCGATCCCTGCGCCGAAGCGCGGCTCCGTCTTCACGACCCTGCGGGGCGGCCTCGGCACGCTGGTCGACGCACTGCGTCGCGAGCTGGGAGCGATCGCGCGAGAGAACGTCGAGGTCGCGAGCGCGAGCTACGATGCGGGTTCTGGCTGGACCGTCGTCTGCGCCAACGGATCGCCGATCCGCGCGGACGCCGTCATCTGCGCGCTCCCGTCGTACGCCGCGGCCGCCGTCCTCGCTACGCAGAACGAGCCGCTCGCGCGAGCGCTGGCGGCCATCCGCTACCATTCGGTGGCGACGGTCTCGCTCTCGTTCGACGAGCCGCCGGCGGCGATCCCCGCGACCTGTTACGGGTTCGTCGTCCCGTTCGCGGAGAAGCGCTCGATCACGGCCTGCACGATCGTGTCGCGCAAGTACGCCGGTCGCGCGCCGGACGGGGCGACTCTGGTGCGCGCGTTCGTCGGCGGCGCGCTGCAGCCGGAGATGCTCGCGCTCGACGACGATGCGCTGCTCGCCGCCGTCCTGCGCGACATCCGGCCGCTGCTCGGGATCGACGCGGCGCCCACGCTGGTCAAGATCCGCCGTTGGGAACGCTGCCTGCCGGAGTACCGCGTCGGCCACGTCGCGTTGGTCGACAGCCTGGAGCGCAGCGCCGCGGAGATCCCGGCGTTCGCGCTGGCCGGCAGCGCCTATCGCGGCTCCGGCGTGCCGGACACGATCCGCACCGCGAAGATCGCGGCGGATGCGATCGCGGCGCTGCTCTAAGCGAGCAGCTTCTCCGTCTCGGCGACGATGCGATCGACGTCGAGATGCGCGACGCAGGCGTAGTCGACGCAGTTCTCTTTCGTATCGCCCTTGTGGCACGGATAGGTCGGACGCACGATCGCGGTGCGCGGGCCGGCGGGCGCCCAGCGGTCTGGGAAGTCGCTCTGGAACGGGAAGATGCCGACCGTCGGACAGCCGACCGCGGCGGCCACGTGCATGGTGCCGGTGGTGATGCCGACGAAGCCGCGCGCGCGTCGCGCGAGCGCGCCGAATGCGCCGATGCCGAGCCGGCCGGCGATCGAGGTCGCCCCGGAGTCCGCCGCGATCGCATCGACGATCGGCGCGTCCGCGGCGGTGCCGCTGATCAGCACGGGAAGGTCGAGGCGTTCGCGCAAGGCGCGCGCGAGCGCCGCCCAGCCCCGCGTGGGCCAGATGCCGCGCTTCGTTGCTTCGGCGTTGGTCGGGTGGAGGATGAGGAACGCGCGCGGCGGTCCCTCGACTCTGGTCGCTCCGCTCCCGACGCTCGGGATGACAAGGGCGGAACTCTCCGCCTCGTCTTCGTCCGTCGGAACGAACCCGGGCACGGCGCCGGGCGCGTCGCATCCGAGCGCGCGGGCGAAATCGAGTTGGATGTCGCTCCAGTGGCTGGTCGCGTCGCCGGTCTCGCTGCGCACGACCACGCGATCGGTGAAGCGGAACGCATACAGCCGGCGCGCCTGACCGACGCGGACCGGGATCTTCGCGAGCTGCGGGATCTTGGCCGTGCGCGCCGTCGCCCAGGTCACGACGCAGGCGTCGTAGCCGCGCGACGCCAGCGATCCGGCGAGCGCGCGTTCGTCGCCGCCGTCGTCGACCAGGACCGCGTCGTAGTCCGGCACCCGCTCGAGGGTCGCCCGGTGACCGGGCAAGGTGAGCGCGTCGACCCGGTCGTAGCGCTGCCGAAGCGCTTGCGCGACCACGCTCGAGACCAGCGAGTCGCCGATCCCGCCGCCCGCGGAGTACACGAGCGCGTTCACGTCAGGCGTCTTCGTCGAGCGTCTTGACGAGCTCTTGCAGATACATCCCGTCGAGGAACTGGCCGCGCGCGAGCGCGCGGATCGGCGCCGGTACGTTCGCGCCGTCGGCCAGTCCGGCCATCCACGCCAACACCTTGTCGTTGAGGAGATACCGGCCGCGGAACAGATTGAACCCGTACGCCCCGGTCGCCATCTTCACGCGGGTCGACGACGACTTCTCGAGAAAGCGCCGCGCCATCCGCGCGCGCTCGAGCGCCTTGCGCGTCTCGACCACCAGGGTGTTGTCGGTCGGCGGTTTGATGTGCCAGATGTAGGCGTCCCAGGCGAAGCTCCAGCGCATGCCGTGCTCGCGCAGGCGGACGCCGAGTTCGGTGTCCTCCCAGCCGTACAGTTTGAAGTCCTCGTCGAAACCGCCGACCGCGTCGAGCGCGTGCTTGGGGACCGAGACGTTGCACGTGCACAGGAACGCGCGCGACAGGTTGGCCGGCGTCGGCTTCGGCCGTTCGCCGTAGCCCGAGACGTTGAGGATCGGCCCGTTGACGACCATGTTCGCGGTGTGGTGCGCCGCCTCGTGGGCGGCGACGAAGCCGGGCGGCGCGACGACGTCGTCGTCGCAGAACAAGATGACGTAGCCCTCGGCGACCTTCACGCCGGCGTTGCGCGCCTTGCCGCGATTCGGTTCGGGCTCGTAGACGTAGCGGACCGGCACGACGCGGCGGGCGTGCGCGCGCTCGGCGACGCCCTTGGTGTCGTCGCTCGACCCGTTGTCGACCACCACGATCTCGAACGACGGCGCGCCGATCTGATGCTCGAAGGACGCGAGCGCGTGCTCGAGATAGTCCCGACGGTCGCGCGTCGCGATGACGATCGAGATGCGCATCAGCTCGCCACCTCCAGCAGCGAGGCCGCCATCCGGTCGGCGGCCCCGACGTGGCCGGTGTAGAGATCGCGCAGGCGCGCGCCGATGCGCGCGAGCCAGGCCGTATCGTCGTAGCGCTCCAGGGTGACGCGCGCGACGCGGCCGGGCGTGAGCGTGCCGTGCAGTTCCGCGATCAGCATCTCGCCGGTGTCGATGTTCGGTTGGGTGTGGTACGTGAAGCGCGTCGCCGCCGCCAGGACGGCCGCGCCTTTGAGCTTGCGTCCGACCACCGGGATCCGGTCGAGGTAGGTGAGCGGACCGTTGATCGTGATCAGCTCGGGGGCGTTGAGCGGGGTGATCGAGACGACCGGCACGCCCAGGGCGGCCAGTTCGATGGTCTTGGTCCCGGGCAGGGTCAGCACCAGGCGCGCGCGCTTGGCGGCGGCCAGCGCGTTGCGCAGGATCGGCACGCGCAGCGACCCGTCCAGGCTCTGCGCGAACGCGGCCGCGCCTTCGTGGACCAGCCGGCCCTTCTCCGACCAGATGCGCGGATCGCCGCCCCGGGCGAGCGCCGCGCGCACGGCTTCCAGTTCGGTGAACGGCGAGATGCCGAACGCGATCGGGATCTCCGGCCGTTCCCGCTTGATCCGGCGCGCGACCGTCAGGAAGAACGGGATCAGTTCCTCGACTTCATGCGGGCGCGATCCGGGCATGATCAAGATGCCGTCGAGCGGAGCCGCATCTTCGAGCGGCTGCTCGGCCTCGAGCAGGGCGCCGTCGATCGCCAGGTTGCCGACCTTGGCGATCCGGTCCGCCGGGACGTCGCATCGTTCGAGTTGTTCCACGTTCGCATCATCGACCGCGTACGCGCGGGCCAAGGTTGCAGCGTACCGGGGCTTGGCGAACTTATAGGTCGTCGCGATCCCGCCCAAGCGCTTGTGCAGGCGGGCCGCGTGCATCAGGTCGCCGCCCAGATACTGCACCACGTCGACCGCCGCCGGTTCGCCGGCGACGCCCCGGCCCAGCGCGAACCGGACGTATTCGGCCGGCTCGTAGACGCGCGCGTCCGGGAAGAGCGCGCGCGCCATGGCCGCCTCCGCTCCGGTGGCGTAGTCGTCGGGGACCAGGAAGACGTGGGCGTCGAGCTGCGGATCGCGCGCGTACAGGCGCCGGAGCAGCGGCCGCACCCACCCCGCCACCTCGCCGGGTCCGTTGGCCGTCATCGCGATGCGCACCGTCCTACGGCTCCGGCGCGTAGCGCGCGACGATCCGCGCGATCGTGTCGGTGGTCGAGGTGCCTTCCACGTGCGGCGCCAGCCGGATGACGCCGCCGTGCGCCAGCACGATGTCGCGTTCGGGCAGTTCCTCTTCGCGGTACTGCGCGCTCTTCACGTGCACGTCCGGACGTAGGCCTTCGAGCAGCTGTTCGGGCGTATTCTCGCCGAAGCCGACGACCGCGTCGACGCTGCGCAGCGCGCACAGCACGCGCGCGCGTTCGGCGAACGGGACGATCGGGCGTTTCTCGCCCTTGAGCCGGCGGACCGAGTCGTCCAGGTTCAGCCCGAGGATCAACGCATCGCCTTGCTCGCGCGCCCAGGCCAGGTACGCGACGTGGCCGGCGTGCAGCACGTCGAACACGCCGTTCGTGAAGACGACCCGTCGCCCGGCGGCGCGGGCCGCTTCCCGCCACGCGATCGCGCCGGCGAGATCGAGGAGCGGCGCGAAGAGTTCAGCCACGGTCGTGTTCGACCAGGGCGACGATCTCGCCGGCCGAGGCCGTCGCCGTGCCGAGCTTCTCGACGACCGCGGCCGCCGCGAAGTTCGCCAGCATGACCGCGCGGCGGACCGGCGCGCCGGCCGAGAGCGCGAGCGTGAGCACCGCGATGACGGTATCGCCGGCGCCGCTCACGTCGAACACCGCGCGGGCGACCGACGGGATCGTGAAGCGCTCGCCCTCGCTGCCGAAGAGCGCCATGCCGTGCTCGCCGCGCGTGATCACGACGTACCGGCAGCGCAGCCGTTCGAGCAGGCGCGCCCCGGCGATCTCGAGCGAGGCGTCGTCGACGATCGGCACGCCGCTCGCGGCGGCCGCCTCGTGCACGTTCGGCGCGACGCAGGTCACGCCCGCGAACAGGTCCAGGTTCTGCGGCTTCGGATCGGCCAGCACCAGCGCGCAGCCGAGGGCCGCTTCGACGATCTCGCGGGAGAGCAGACCCTTGGCGTAATCGCTCAGGATGATCGCGTCGCACGACGCCGCCCGCTCGCGCACGAACGCGACCACGCGCGCGCGATCCGCGTCGGAAAGCGGCGCGGTCGCCTCCCAATCCGCCCGGACGACCTGCTGGTTGTGCGCGACCACCCGGGTCTTGCGCGTGGTCGG